>ENA-OPYQ01000078-OPYQ01000078.1-human-gut-metagenome-genome-assembly--contig:-NODE-78-length-16564-cov-3.623654_pt1 | contig 16564 bp, 17 predicted proteins | sample MGYA00242471_ERZ504479 | MGnify/ENA primary metagenome ERZ504479 (study PRJEB26092, sample SAMD00036225) | human gut metagenome | host: Homo sapiens | study: EMG produced TPA metagenomics assembly of... | reverse complement strand
TGAAAAGAAGAAAGAAAAGACGAACTGGACCAGGCACTGGAAAGCATCGGAAAAGACGACCAGATGCCTGACTACAATACAGACAGATACAACAACCAGGACAGCGCTGACTACGAAGAAATGGTTTACGGCGACACCACCTCTTTCTATGATAAGCTGAAGGAACAGATGGACATGCAGCCGCTCAGCGACAAGGAGAAGGAAGTAATGGAATATCTCATAGGTTCACTGGATGACGACGGACTGCTCCGCAAGAACCTGGACAGCATCTGCGATGAACTCGCTATCTATCACAACATCGATGTTACGGAAAAAGACATCGAGCACGTGCTCCACATTCTACAGACCTTCGACCCAGCCGGTGTAGGAGGAAGAAGTCTGCAGGAATGCCTCCTGCTGCAGGTTAAGAGACTGCCAAGAGGTGTGCTCCGCAAGACAATGGAAGAGGTGTTTACCGACTATTTTGACGAGTTTACCAAGAAACATTGGGACAAGATCAAGGCAGGACTGGAACTGAACGATACACAGGTAGAAACCCTGCAGGCAGAAATCAGAAAGCTGAACCCGAAACCGGGCGCATCGATGGGCGAAACAGAGGGAAGAAACATGCAGCAGATTACCCCCGACTTCATCATCGACACCAATGATGACGGAACGATTACATTCTCGCTGAACCGTGGCAACATTCCGCAACTGACGGTTTCGCCATCATTCACCGACATGATTGACACCTACAGGAAGCATAAAGACAAGATGAGCCGGAGCGACAAGGAAGCCCTGCTCTACGCCAAGGAAAAGGTGGACAAGGCACAGGGATTCATCGAAGCCATCAAGCAGAGAAGACATACCCTCACCGTCACCATGAAGGCAATTATCGACATACAGCGGCAGTTCTTCCTGGATGGAGACGAGGCTGACCTGAAACCGATGATCCTGAAGGATGTAGCAGAACGCACGGGACTGGACATCAGTACCATCTCGAGAGTGAGCAACGTGAAGTATGCCCAGACTAAATGGGGCACCTTCCCGCTGAAGTTCTTCTTCACAGACAGCTACACCACTGAAGACGGCGAAGAGATGTCTACCCGCAAAATCAAGATTGCCCTGCACGACATCATCGAGAAAGAAGACAAGAAAAAGCCGATCAGCGATGATGCACTCGCCAAACTGCTGAAGGAGAAGGGATTCCCTATCGCACGACGTACGGTGGCAAAATATAGGGAGCAACTGGGCATACCGGTGGCACGACTCAGGAAATAAGATAGTGGTATGAGTCAGGAAGAAACCGGGGCCCACCACAAAATATTTGAGAGATAAAAAGAATATATACGTTATTAGTGTTATGAAAGAGAAGAATATCATATTGACAGCACGCATCATGAGCATGATCTTCACGCCCTTCTATCTGCCGATGGTAGGACTGATTGCTCTGTTCATCTTCAGTTATATGTCGCTGTTACCGATAGGATACAAACTGGTGATGCTGGGCATGGTCTACCTCCTGACCGTCGTAGCTCCATCGCTACTCATCCACCTCTACCGCATGGTTCAAGGCTGGACCTCGCGTGAGCTGGGCAAGAAGGAGCGTCGTATTGTGCCTTACATCCTCTCTATCGTATGTTACTTCGGCTGTTTTTTCTGGATGGAATACCGCAATACGCCTCGCGTCATCAGTATCATCGTAGTGGTAGCGCTGGCGATACAGATGATTTGCGCCTTCATCAATGTATGGTGGAAGATCAGCACCCATACGGCAGCCATCGGAGGTGTGGCAGGAGCTCTGGTGTCTTATTCTGTAGCCTTCAATTTCAATCCGCTGTGGTGGCTCTGCCTTGTGCTGATGATGGCAGGCGCAGTAGGAAGTGCCCGCATGATACTCCGACAACATACGCTGTCACAGGTAGTTACAGGATTTCTGATAGGAACCACCTGTGCTATATTGGTAATATAAAGTTTATAATAAATATAAGAAGAAATGAAACCATTAGTAAGCATTATTATGGGCAGTACAAGCGATCTGCCTGTTATGGAAAAAGCATGTAAGTGGCTGAACGACAACCAGATTCCTTTCGAGGTTAATGCCCTTTCTGCTCACCGCACTCCAGATGCAGTAGAGTCATTCGCCAAGGGAGCCAAGGAGCGTGGCGTGAAGGTTATCATCGCCGCTGCCGGTATGGCTGCCGCCCTTCCTGGTGTTATCGCAGCATCTACTCCTCTGCCAGTAATCGGCGTGCCTATCAAGGGGATGCTCGATGGTCTTGATGCCATGCTCAGCATCATCCAGATGCCTCCTGGCATTCCTGTAGCTACTGTTGGTGTGAATGCGGCTCAGAACGCTGCCATCCTCGCTGCTGAAATGATTGCCCTTGCCGATGAGGAAGTGGCTCAGAAGGTAGAGGCTTGGAAGGCGGGACTCGGTGCCAAGATCGAGAAGGCCAACAAGGACCTGGCTGAGGTGAAATACGACTTCAAGTGTAATTAATCTAATATTGTGATTGCCCCATTCTTTTGGGGCATATCTTATCTTATATATTATGGTAGATTTATTCAATTATACCCGCCGTGCCTCTTCTGTGGCACATATCGGAGCCCTCGGCCTGGGTGGCGATAATCCTATCCGCATCCAGTCGATGACCACCACCAACACCAATGATACCGAGGCTTGCGTACAACAGGCTGAGGAGATTATCAAGGCTGGTGGCGAACTGGTGCGCTTCACCACTCAGGGTTCCCGCGAGGCAGAGAACATGAAAAACATCAATGCCGGCATCCGTGCCGACGGCTATCGGACTCCGCTCGTAGCCGATGTTCACTTCAATCCTAACGTTGCCGACGTGGCTGCTCTCTATTGTGAGAAAGTGCGCGTCAATCCTGGCAACTACGTGGATCCTGCCCGCAAGTTCATCAAGCAGGAATATACCGACGAGGAGTATGCCCACGAACTTCAGAAGATTGAGGTTCGCTTCGTACCTTTCCTCAACATCTGCAAGGAGCATCATACTGCCATCCGCATCGGTGTGAATCATGGTTCACTCTCCGACCGCATCCGTAACCGCTACGGCGATACGCCAGAGGGCATCGTAGAGAGCTGTCTCGAGTTTCTGCGCATCTGCAAGAAGGAGAATTTCCACGATGTGGTTATCAGCATCAAGTCATCCAATACCGTTGTGATGGTTCGCTCCATGCGCCTCCTAGTTGAAGAAATGGAGAAGGAAGGCATGAACTACCCACTCCACCTCGGCGTAACCGAAGCTGGCGAAGGCGAAGATGGCAGAATCAAGAGTGCCGTAGGTATCGGTGCTCTCCTGGCTGATGGCATCGGCGATACCGTTCGTGTAAGCCTGAGCGAGGAACCGGCTGCAGAGATTCCTGTGGCACGCCATCTGGTAGATTACATCGGCAAGAAGAAGGGGCATCTGATGATTCCTGCCACAGCTTGTCCTTCATTCGACTGGCTGCGCCCTACCCGCCGCGAAACCGTGGCTGTAGGCAATATCGGCGGCAGCAACGTTCCGGTGGTTATCAGCAACCGAATCAACGGCGAGAGCACCGCTTGTGAGAACAAGGATGCTACTCCAGACTATATCTACATCGGTGGCAAGATGCCTAAGCAGTTTGTGGCTGGCCAGAGCTACATCGTAGATTACAATGTTTACGAGACGCTGAACAGCAAGCCAGAGACTACTGGTGCCAAGCTCTACCCTATCTTCCCTGCCATGGCAATGCCGCTCATCGCCAGCATCAAGGCAGACGTCAAGTTCCTCACCCTGCAGTTTGGAACTCCTGCCGATGAGTATATCGCTTGCCTGAAGGCTCATCCTGAGGTGGTGGTTATCTGCGTAAGCAATCATCAGAACCGTCTGGGCGACCAGCGTGCATTGGTTCACGAGATGATGAATGCCGGCTTGAAGAACCCTGTGATCTTTGCCGAGATGTACCAGCACAGCAAGGAGGAGAAGAGCGCCTTCCAGCTGGAGGCTGCTGCTGATATGGGAGCCTTGATGATTGATGGTCTTACCGATGGTATCTGGCTGATGAACAATGGAGACATCCCTGCCCTGACAATAGATGAAACCGCTTTCGGAATACTTCAGGCAGCCCGTCTGCGCACCAGCAAGACCGAGTATATCAGTTGTCCGGGATGCGGCAGAACCCTCTACGATCTTCGTGAAACCATCGCCAAAATCAAGGAGGCAACCAAGCATCTCAAGGGTCTGAAGATAGGTATCATGGGCTGTATCGTGAATGGTCCAGGCGAAATGGCGGATGCCGATTACGGCTATGTAGGTGCCGGTCCTAACCGAGTAAGCCTCTACCGCAAGCAGGTTTGCGTAGAAAAGAATATTCCGCAGGAGGTGGCAGTAGAGCATCTACTCGCCTCATCGACTCGGACAAGCAATAATTATTTAGGCACGGATTACACAGATTACACGACTCTTTATTAGAGATTATGATATGGTTTATTAGCAGTTGCGCCATAAATCCGTGTAATCCGCGTAATCCGTACCTAATTTATACCCGCCCCTAATCACTCCCCGTTCCTAATCCATAGTACCTTCAAAAGTTCAGGAATGAATGTTATCTTTAAGTTAATCTCCACCTCTTTATATGGCTCTTTGACAAAAAAAATGTATCTTTGCAACTGTAATCATCAAAAACTGAAAAGATTATGGCAAATACTAAACTGCTCCTGGTAGAGGATGATGAAAACCTCGCCTATATGGAGAAAAGTTGCTTCGAAGATATCATCGGAGGATATGAGGTGAAAACTGCCGTAAACGGCAAGGAAGGACTGAAAGTGTGGCAAGACTTTCAGCCCGATGTTATCGTATCTGATATCGACATGCCCATCATGGACGGAATAGAAATGGTGAAGAAAATACGCGAGGTTGACGGAAAAACCATAATTCTGTTTACCACCGGACTCACCTCGCCGAAAGACCTGAAGGCAGGTTATGCCGCCGGGGCCAACAACTATGTGAAGAAGCCGTTTATTCCGGAAGAGCTTGATGCTCATATACATAGCCTGCTTCAGCTGAAAGCCGGAGCCCGCAGCGAAAACGCCAGCAACCAGATAAAACTGGGTAAATACATTCTAGATGCCGACCATGCTACTCTGAAAGATACGCAGGATGGTAAACAGAAAATGCTCACCGCACGAGAGGCAAAGATTCTGGAACTGCTGGCAGTAAACAAAAACGAGGTGGTGCGCCGCGAAGCCGTGTTGAGCCGCTTCTGGGGCGTGGAAGACAAAGACTATTTTGCTTCCAGAAGTTTGGATGTATTCATCAAGAAAATCCGCACAGCGCTGGAAGACGAACCGGGCGTAGAACTGAAAACCATCAGAGGTGTGGGATTCAAACTCATCGCAGAATAGACATCCCCCTCATAACATCATACGAGAATCAAATTAGAATAAAGAAAAAAGACAGAAAAGACATCATTATGCTGAAAGCGATATTATACTACATCCTGTTTCTGGCAGAATATCTCATCACCATCTTCCTGGGAGGATTCCTGGTGGGACTCTACATGGCAATGAACATGGATTCGGGCTCCCACAGCCAGCAGATAGGAGCCCTGAAGGAATCCGTCTATCCGTTTATAATAGTCATCGGATTTCTGGGCATACTCATCGTATGGTTCACCTTCGGACATTACAAATTCTCCAGGTTCTCGCTTGGAAAGGTGATTCCTGCAGCCAAATGGAAGGCGATGACCATTTGCACCATGCCGATTCTAGGCTTCACCATGGTCTTCTATTCCATCATGAATCTCTTCCATCTCGACTTCCTTCCCAAGCAGATGATGGATATTAGCTATCTCGGCTTCCTGCCTTTTAATATCAACGGATCGTTTATATTTGCCTACATATTCTTCGGCGCCATTCAGGAGGAACTGATCCGCTGCGGCAAGAAGAGTTGGGTGCAGCTGCTCACGCTCTCGATCATGATGCTGCCAGCCAGCATGATGTCGGTAACACCCAGTGGTGATATCAATGTAGATCTGACCGTGCTCGGTTTTATCACCCTCTGCTATTGCAGCTGGATATACGGCAAGACACGCAGCACCATCATTCTCTTCGTGCTTTATTTCGTATCCAATCTGGTTCCCTTCCATTTTGAATCGAAAGTGCTCGGCATATTGCTCCTGATAGCCGGTACGGCATTAACCATAGGCGGATTCGCTGCCCTGAGCAGGAAACTGCCTGAAATGCTTGTGAAAGATGAAAACGAATAGAACCAAAATACTCAGCACCACGGCGCTGATAGCCGTGCTCTGCATGCAGCTGTTCTGGATGTGGAACTCCTTCGAGATGACCGTTCACCAGATGGGGTTTGAAACACCCTGGAACCTGGCACCGGATGTCAGGGCACAGGCCCTGCTCGCAGCCTTTTACGAAAGCAAGTTCACCGTTCTCACCTCTCTCCTCACCACGGTGGTCATCATCCTGAGCCTCATCGACCAGATTAATTATATTGATGAGCAGGAAAGGGTGCGACTGCTGCGCGAGGACTTCTCCTATGCGATGGTTCACGATATGAAATCGCCCCTTACCTCCATCATCATGGGAACCAAGTATCTGCACAGCGGCGTACTGGAAAAGAAACCGGAAATGAAGGAGAAATACTTCTGCATCGTAGAAGACGAGGCACAGCATCTGCTTGCTCTCATCAACCGCCTGCTCACCATCTCGAAACTGGAGCACGGCAAGCTGCATATTCAAAAGGCGGAAGTAAATTTGGAAACGATGATAGAGGATGTGGTGGATAAATACAAGGCGAAATCGGCGAAACCGATTCATATCACCACCCACATAGGAGCCACCACCGCCCTGGCCGACGAGGAATATCTGAAGGAAGCCATCAGCAACCTGGTGGATAACGCCACCAAATACTCTAAGGAAGAAATCAATATCCAGATTTCCACCCTAGAAAATGATAAGAACGTATATATCAAAGTATTCGATGAAGGTATCGGCATTGCCAAAAGCGAGCTGAAAACCATCTTCAACCGCTTTGAGCGTGCTGCAGAGCACGAAAAGGATGCCAGGAAAACCCGTGGCGGCTTCGGTATCGGCCTGAACTACGTGCTGCAGGTAATCAACACCCATGGCGGCAGGATAAGCGTAAAAAGCGAGAAAGGCAAATGGTCGGAGTTCACCATATCGCTGCCGAAATAATCTGCTTGCACAGCCATATTAATAACAAAGCTCCCGATGCATCATGCACCGAGAGCTTTGTTTTATCTTATTTCACGATTGAAGAAACCGGATTTCTCACACCCTTCATTCCTACGAGGAATGCCTTGGCAGCACCAAACTTGAGGAACATATCCAAACGGATAGGAATATGATTCTCATCATCGGTTACATAGAAATCTACGATTCTCTTATACTTGCGATTCTCATACTCCATATAGGCAAGGCGCAGGCAACGGTATTTCACACCATTATCTGCCTTGATGGTAACCTTACCATCAAACTTTATCTGAGCTGGAGTGCGGTTCTTTCCATCAGCAATAGGGAATTTTACGGTATAACCCTTCTTCCAGTTGGCAGGATTGAAACTGCGGGCACGCAGGAAGATGTTCATCATGTCAAAAACACAATCATCGTAGGTGGCATTCTTCCATACATGCTTGCCATCATGCTGCTGACGGTGTTGCTTGAGATGACACCTACCGCCAGAATAGCTGTAGAATACCTCATCTACCGTATAGCGCTTGCCCTCGTGAGCTCCCTTACGGAAATACATAGGCGCCAGATCGGTGCCGCTGTAGCAGAGCAGAGTGTCGCGAAGCACAAAGATATCATCTACACGCTTATTGCCTCTTGTAACAAGAGAACCGCGATAAGCAGGCTTACCATGACGGGTGGTTTGGACGATAGACATACTGGCATTACCAGCTTTTACCCAAACAAACTTCCAATTGTAATACAGATTGTAAGTAAGGAACTCACCCGACTTGAAGGCTGTATTACGGAAGGTACACTGGGCAGACACCGTAGTGCTGACCAGAAGTAGCAATAATGCAATCCCGAATGATTTGATCGTTTTCATAACTCTTTATAATTTAGGAATGTACTCGATGCCAAGTTTCTTGGCACGTTGCGCATTCTGGTTCTTAACTTTCTTTTCTTTATCAGGCTTCTGCTTGGTAATGGCACCAGGCTTCTGACGGAAAAGTTCACGGGCCGTAGGATCCCAACTCTCGGTTAAATCCCATTTAGCCTTGCATTCTATCACGTCTGGATAGTAATACACCTCTTCTGCCTGTTCATCCTTATCATAGCAGCCTGCATCCCACTTGCCGTTGCCGTTGCGGTCTACTATCAGACGCATGTAATACTTCTCCGTCTTGAGATAATAGAATTCGGCTACTCCGTTCACTGCCTTCACTTCTTTCACCACCTGATCCTGCGCATTGAGTAGCTGAACGAGGAGCGGATGATTGTCGAAATCGTGCGTTACATTAATAAGCAACGTGCCGTAAGTATCTAGGGAATTGACCTTGAAACCCTGTTTCACAGGTTTAGATACAAGTCCGTAGATGTCCTGGAATGCGGCAGAATCAACCTCCAGACTATATTCTATGTCCGGACGCCACTCGCCTCTCAGAATATACTTGCGGTTGCCCAGCGGCTTAAACTCCATCGGCGCCCTATACCATAGCGTATCATGCTTGGCATAGAGATGAATGCCTGCTGTATCGGCTTTGGCAAGCGGCGTATTGAAGGTGAAGATAACATTCTTGTCAGGATCGAGCTGAGAAGAGACACTCATCTGAACATCAAGCGGTTTTACAGCCATCACGCTATCATAAGGTTCACCCTTCTTCTTCAGTTTTTCCTGCTTCTTGGTCCATTTCTCCAGTTCCTTAGCCTGCGCCTTCATACGCTTTTCGTAAGGTTCCTTCGAAAGAATTTCGAGCGTATCAGTCTGATTGCGGAGCACGCCCGTACTGTCTGTTATACGGTAAGTAAGCTCAATATTCAGCGTATCCTGGTTGACCAGCGCCGTATCCTTGAGCCAATAGGTAAGCGTATCGTTCTTCTCCGATTTTTCCAGAATAAAGGCATCTTTCTCATTAAAATTCAAGCCCTTGATCTGTGGCAGGATAGAATCACCATAACTGTAATAGAGCGAGAAGCAGTTGGCCTTCTGACGCTCTGCCTTGAGGAAGAAGCGGTCGGAAACCTGTTCGGTAAAGGCACGGAGCACTACATTATCCGGTAGAAAATGAGTATAATTAACCTGATCTATCGACTTGATATGCAAGGAATCAATCCATGTAGTATCCTGTCGTACATCCGGCTTGCTTGACGGCACGATAATATCATGAGAAAAAGCGAGTTTTTCGCTTTTCTGGCTGAATATATAGTTGCCATCCATATCCTGCAGGGCATAGATGCGGTAAGAGCCCGGAGCCACACCTTTTATGACGAAGCGACCACGGCTGTCGGTACGGCTTACACGCAGCATAGGCTTGGTCTTGAAGGCTGAATCGGCATGATCAGCGTAAAGACCTACCAGAATACCCTTGATAGGCTCCAGATTCTCTGATTCGAGCACATATCCCGACACCTCCATCGTATCGATGATCTCGCCGGTAGAGAAACTGTAGGTATAGTTTCCCATCGGATTGCCCTCGTTATTATCGCTGATGGCATCGGAAAAGTCGATGGTATAGGTAGTATTCGGCTTAAGCGAATCTACCAGAGAAATCTGAATATGCTTGCCCGAAGCCTTGATTTCAGGCACTTCGAGCTGCGGAGGCGAAACAACCACTTTCTCGGTAGGATTATCTACCTTGATATATTCGTCGAAATAGATATTCACCTTCTTCTGCTTCACATTTACGCCCTTATCGGCTGGCGAAGCTCCAATCACCTTAGGAGGAGTTTCGTCGAACCAACCACCATCCGGCTGTCCCATCTTGGCACAGGATGCCAACATGAGGAAAGCTAAGACGTAGAAAGGCAGAAACAGTGAATTTGCCTTCAACTTGCTCTTTATGTCGTTCAATTGAATCATTCTTTATATCTTCTTAATATCGCAGCATCACTTCAACTTCAGGCGGAAGAAGCATACAGCTTGTTTTATTTGTTCATCATGAGCATCTCATCAATGTTCTTGCGGCTGTTGCTCAAGCGTGGAATCTTATGCTGTCCACCTAACTTGCCCTTGCTCTTCAGCCATTCATTGAAGAGTCCCGGCTTGGCCTTCACTATCTCCAGATGCTGGAGGGTAACGTCGTGAAAGCGCTTGGCCTCATAATCGCTGTTGATTTCCTGCAGCTTCTGGTCTAACAGACTGGCAAATTCATCGAGGCTGGCTGGCTCCTGAGAGAACTCTATGAGCCACTGGTGACGGCACTTGGCATTACTGTCCATATAAACCGGCGCAGCGGTATAATCAGAAACCTGAGCACCCGTCTTCTCGCAGGCATAAGCCAATCCCTTCTCAGCATTATCCATAATCAGTTCCTCGCCAAATGCATTAATAAAGTACTTGGTACGGCCGGTAATGACAAACTTATAAGGATTCTTGCTGGTAAACTGAACCGTATCGCCGATGAGATAGCGCCACAAGCCACAGGAGGTGGTGATGATCATAGCGTAGTTCTTGCCTACCTCAACACCCCAGAGAGGCACAACGGTAGGATTCTCGCTGCCGAATTCGTCCATAGGGATAAACTCGTAGAATACATCATAATCTATCATAAGCGACATGGCTGGGTCTGCCGGATCATCCTGCAGTCCGAAGAATCCCTCGCTGGCATTATAAGTCTCCATATAATGCATGTTCGGCGAAGTGATGAGCTGTTCATACTGCTTGCGGTAAGGAGTAAAGGCAATACCGCCATGGAAGAATACCTCCAGATTAGGCCATACCTCTTCCAGATGCTTCTTGCCGGAAAGTTCCATGACACGCACCAGCACACTAAGCATCCAGCTAGGAACACCCGAAATATTGGTTACGTTCTTATTCATTGTTTCGCAGGCAATAAGGTCGCGTTTCACTTCGAAATCGCTCAGGAGAGCAGTTGACTTCTTAGGAACACGCACCAGATTGGCAAGCGGATTGATATTTTCGATGAGGATAGCGCTCAGGTCACCCACCAGACTATCCGACACATTATAGTTAGGCGAATGGCTTCCACCTAAGATAAGGCTCTTGCCATCAAAGAGTCTGCTCTTCGGATTATTGCGCAGATAATAGGCTACGGCATCAAAACCTCCGGCATAATGAATGCCATGCAAGCCATCATGAGAAACCGGGATAAACTTACTCTTATCGTTGGTGGTGCCAGATGACTTGGCGTACCATTTTACCAGTCCCGGCCATAGAATATCCTTTTCGCCATGACGCATACGGTCGATATCCCCCTTCAACTCCTCGTAGGTATTGACAGGAATATTCTGTGCAAATTTATCATAACTGTTGGTGGTATTTAATAAATGCTTGACACCATATTCAGTATTTTTTCCTTTATTTATAAGGTGCATAAGCACTTTATGCTGCAAATGTTCTGCATCATAGACATACTTCTCCAACTCCTTCTGCCGAGGTTTGAAGACGTTACTTACTATCGTTGTTAAACTCATATCTAGATATATATCATTTAAGTAGATGCAAAAGTAAATCAAACTTTTGATATAGAGAAAGTTTTTACTATTTTTTAATACAAAAGGGTAAGATAAAGTATACAAAAAGGAAATATACAACACAAAAGACTCTCATAAGTGGCGATATTTACCATCTTATGGGAGTCTTCTGTTAAATCGTATTTTCTATCCGGAAAGAGATACAGTTTACTCATCGTTACCGAAAGCTGCCGCTTCGGCAGCGGCAATAATCTCTTCTCTTGATAATTCCTTAGGCTGAGCCGTGATGTCGCTCAAATCGAACTCATCACTCTCCTTCTTTTCATCCTTCACCTCGACCTGCACTTCAGTTTCCTGGGCAGTTTCGGCAGATTTCTCTGTGAAAACCTCCTCTTTGAAAACATTGATGTGCTTCTCCTCTACCGGTGCGTTTTGTGCATCAGCATCCTGCGAGATGATGAAATCGTCTTTCACTTCTGTGTTAGGCACGTTTTCAACAGGTTCCTCTTCCATCTTGGTGCGGTTAGTCTTAGCTGTGAACACAGCATCAATATACTGTGGTTCTTTGCGCAGTTTTTCCAAGCTAGTCTTAGAAGCCACCTGCTGGCTTTCCTTCTTGGAATAGCCCTTTCCTACTCCACCTTCAACACCTTCGAGTACAACCTGATAGGTGAAAATCGGGCTACCATTCTTGTCTTTTTGCTGGTCTAGCATAACAAAATCCAGCTTCACGCGGTTTTTCTGGCTCCATTCGATGAGTTTGCTCTTGAAGTTAACCTCCTTATAAGCCACCTTATCGATGTTTATCATTTGTGCCAGAATACGTTTCTGCATAAAATACATGCAGGCATCGTAACCACGGTCCAGATAAATGGCACCTACCAAAGCTTCGAACGCATTTCCTCCCATATAACTGTTATGAGAAGAACTGTGTCCATTAGAAAGAATCAGCTGGTTGATGCCCATTTCCTGTGCCAGTTTATTCAGCGTATCACGCTGCACTAACTTGCTTCGGGTATTGGTAAGGAATCCCTCACGCTTGCCAGGAAAATGCTGGTACACGATATCTCCTACTACAGCATCCAAAACCGCATCACCCAAGAACTCCAACCGCTCATTGTTCACTGGTTTTCCCTTAGAATTGCGGTGCATGATGCTCTTGTGCAACAGCGCCATCTTGTAGTAGCTGATGTCGTGAGGATAAAAACCGAGGATTTCATATAAAGACAAATAAAGCTCTTTATCCTTGCGGAAAGAGAGCTTTATCCTATCTATAAAATTATTCAGCATACTTCTTGAATACTACACAGCAGTTGTGACCGCCGAATCCGAAAGTATTACTCAATGCAGCACGAACCTCACGCTTCTGAGCTTTGTTGAAGGTAAAGTTCAAGTTGTAATCGAGCTCTGGATCATCATCACCCTCTTCGTGGTTGATAGTAGGAGGAACGATATCGTTCTTCACACTAAGAACACAAGCCATAGCCTCTACTGCACCAGCAGCACCAAGGAGGTGACCAGTCATTGACTTGGTAGAACTGATGTTGAGCTTGTAAGCTGCATCACCGAAGACAGCTTGATAGCCTTAGCCTCTGAGATATCACCTACGTGGGTAGATGTACCGTGAACATTGATATAGTCAATGTCCTCTGGCTTCAGATTGGCATCAGCAAGTGCACGCTCCATAACGAGCTTAGCACCAAGACCCTCAGGATGAGATGCTGTGATGTGATAAGCATCGGCACTCTCGCCCTCACCTACCATCTCAGCATAAATCTTCGCACCACGAGCCTTAGCGTGCTCAAGTTCCTCGAGAATCAAGCAACCTGCACCCTCGCCCATAATAATCCATCACGGCTTGCGCTGAACGGACGTGAAGCATGCTCTGGGTCATCATTACGTGTTGACAACGCATGCATAGCATTGAAACCACCTACGCCACAAGCGCAGATAGCAGCCTCTGCACCACCGCTAACGATGATGTTTGCCTTACCCAAACGAATCAGGTTGAAGGCATCAGCCAATGCATTGCTTGAAGAAGCACATGCAGATGTAGTAGTATAGTTTGGTCCGTGGAATCCAAAGTGGATGGAAATCTGACCAGAAGCGATATCTGCAATCATCTTAGGGATGAAGAATGGGTTAAACTTAGGACCATTCTCCTCGTGAGTACCATAGTACTTCACCTCATCCTCGAAAGTCTTGATACCACCGATACCTACACCGAATACAACGCCAACGTTGTTCAAGTCTTCCTTCTCAAGATCGATATTAGCATCCTTTACACCCTGCATGGCAGCAATCATAGCCAACTGGGTATAACGGTCAAGCTTGCGAGCTTCCTTACGATCTATCCAATCATTGATGTTCAGGCCTTTAACCTCGCAAGCGAACTTGGTCTTGAAAAGGGTTGTATCGAAATGAGTAATAGGCGCAGCACCGCTCTTACCAGCAAGGAGGCTCTCCCAAGTTTCCTCAGGAGTATTACCAACTGGAGTCACAGCACCGAGACCTGTTACAACAACTCTCTTTAATTCCATTTAGTATAATTTAGCTGCTAAATTACTTAGCGTTCTCCTCAATGTAAGAGATAGCGTCACCTACAGTAGCAATCTTCTCAGCCTTATCGTCTGGGATAGAGATAGAGAACTCCTTCTCAAACTCCATGATCAACTCTACAGTATCCAAAGAATCTGCACCAAGATCATTTGTGAAGCTTGCCTCTGGCTTAACTTCAGCCTCATCAACACCGAGTTTATCAACGATAATTGCCTTTACTTTGCTTTCAATTTCTGACATAATTGTAACTTTTAAAATGTTTATAAATCAATTTCTAATTAAAAATCTGAGTGCAAAGGAACACTTTTTTTTTGAGATAAACAAATATTTTGGCGAAAAAAGTGCATTATTGTGCACAAACACCCCCTAATTTGTGCATATTTTTGGCATTTTTTTCCTTTTTTGTTGGTCGTTTCAGATTATTTTGTTACTTTTGTACGGTATTAATTAAACATTTAAATCCATTATGACATTTACAGAAAAAGCCAATAAGATATTTAATCAGGCGATAGCCGATTATCATATCAAAGACAACATTGATACACCAATCAATAATCCATACCAGGAAGGTAGCATCGAGAACTGCCTTTATCTGAAGTGCTGGATTGACACTGTACAGTGGCATTTCGAGGATATTATCCGTGATCCTCAGATAGACCCGGCTGAAGCACTCGTATTAAAGCGCAGAATCGACAAGAGCAACCAGGACAGAACTGACCTCGTTGAGCAAATCGATACTTACTTCCGCGAAACATACAAAGACGTGAAGGTTCTGGATGATACACGCATCAACACTGAGAGTCCTGCATGGGCTGTTGACCGCTTGAGTATTCTTGCCCTCAAGATTTATCACATGAAGGAGCAGGTGGAACGCCCGGAAGCTTCGGCTGAGCACAAAGCGAAATGCCAAGCCAAACTGGATGTACTCCTGGAACAGCAGGTAGACCTTTCTACAGCTATCGACCAACTCTTGGAAGATATCGAGGCTGGACGCAAATACATGAAGGTTTACCGACAGATGAAGATGTACAACGATCCTTCAACAAATCCTGTACTCTACAAGAAATAAAAAAAACAGAATAGGAGAGCGCATATACCTTAATTATATAATAAGAGGTATGGCTCTCTTTTTTCACCTTATATTATATATAGAAGAAAAAAAACGATGAAAACTGAGCATATCCTGGTAATTAGATTTTCAGCCATGGGCGATGTAGCCATGACCGTACCTGTAATTCAATCTTTGGCCAAACAATACCCGAAAGTTAGAATTACTGTGCTCAGTCGTCCCTTTGCCCGTCCTTTCTTTGAAGACTTGGCTCCTAACGTTGGCTTTATGGAAGCTGATATAAAGGAGGAGTACAAAGGGGTGAAAGGACTCAACGCACTCTATCGCCGATTGATAGCCAAACAGTTTACAGCAATTGCCGATTTACATAGCGTGCTGCGTTCCGATTATCTGCGTATGCGCTTCAACCTGGATAACTTCAAGGTTGCACATATTGACAAACATCGCAAGGGAAAACGCAAGCTGGTAGCTTCTAATGGTAAAAAACTTGTGCAGCAACCTACATCGTTCCAAAACTATGCTGATGTTTTTGCACAACTTGGATATCCTATCCACATGGATTTCACATCTATCTATGGGGATGGAAAACAAGGAGATTTAAGTATCTTACCACAGGAGGTGTTCGGAGTAGGAGAGAACGCTATCTCACTAGAAGACAAGCACATAACAGAGCCGTGGATTGGTATTGCTCCCTTCGCTGCACACGAGGGAAAAATATATCCGATACAACTGATGGAAAAAGTTATCCAGCGACTTATCCACAATCATCCACACGCTCATATCTTCCTTTTCGGTGGAGGTAAAGACGAAACACCAGTGATGAACGACTGGGCTGAGAAGTATCCACAGCTCATTAACGCTTCTTCTCATCTTAACGGATTGAAACAGGAACTCATCCTGATTAGTCATCTGCACGTTATGGTGAGCATGGATAGTGCCAATATGCACTTGGCATCGCTTGTAAACACTCCTGTAGTAAGCATCTGGGGAGCTACCCATCCATACGCAGGTTTCATGGGCTGGCATCAGGATCCTGCCAATGCCGTACAGCTTGACTTACCTTGCCGCCCTTGCAGTATCTATGGTAACAAGCCTTGCGCTAGGGGAGACTTCGCATGTATGAAGAATATCTCTCCTGAACTGGTAACAGAAAAAATTGATTCTGTTTTGAACAAAAGATAGGGAATCAGAACTTCTATATATAATAATATATCAGAAACCTATATATAAATCAATACTGCGTTAAATTAATATTTAATCGTCTGTAAATCAATAACTTATATTAAGAAATGCTTATGAAAACTTAACTATAAAAAGTTGGTCAA
>ENA-OPYQ01000070-OPYQ01000070.1-human-gut-metagenome-genome-assembly--contig:-NODE-70-length-19147-cov-2.403838_pt1 | contig 19147 bp, 17 predicted proteins | sample MGYA00242471_ERZ504479 | MGnify/ENA primary metagenome ERZ504479 (study PRJEB26092, sample SAMD00036225) | human gut metagenome | host: Homo sapiens | study: EMG produced TPA metagenomics assembly of... | reverse complement strand
TGAAACGAATTTTTAAAGCAAGCGGGTACACCCCGAACCGAACTTTAATTAGCAAGATTTTCAAAGATCTCTCGTGCTTACAGCGTACAGCTGCTTAGCACATTATTGAATTATTAACGAACTATTGAACAGTACATAAACCAGAGAATATTTGGAATTCCAATGCTGACAACAAACAAGACAGCCTATCAACAAGGGATTTTCTAACAAATACAGAGAAAGAGAAAATAAAAGAATTGGCTTCACAAGTACCAGATAGCATAAGAAATCGTTTTGTAGTTTTAGTGGATAAATGGAATTTTGCTATAGACCATAATCCTAAGACACAATACAGTGCAAGCATACATTCATATGCAAAATTGCCTGAGTTCATTCCTCTCAAATCAATGGGAAAACAAATAGTTCCACTAATTATGGAACGAATGATAAACCCTTGCGATTTTTATTTTCTTGTTCTTTATGAAGCTGTTATGGAAGGAAATGAAACGAATGACGATTCTATGTTTAGCGAAAGCGAACAAATCAGAGCTATAAGGTGTGTAAAAAAATGGCTGGAAAAACAATAATAGGCAAGTTCTTCTATTATAATTGAATCTACATCATTTCTCCTGTGCCGCAGAATATATAAGATGTAACAAATGCAATAACCAAACTTGCCTGTCGGTGATTTGTTCCTCCGTAGTCGGACAATTAAGATGGAAAGAACATATAAAAAAGCATAAAAAGTTTCTGATTTTTCCCATAAGCAAATTAGATTTTATATATTTGCGCAAAATTAGAAACAATGACAGAACTATTGAGTATATTATATAAGCTGCGGATATTCACTTCGGATGAACTTTCTGAGGCTCTGAAAGGCAAGGTGAAATCGGTGGAAGCGTTGCTTGCTCGGTACAAGCAACAAGGGTGGATTGTGGCTATACGGCGCAATACCTATTGCATGAAGGATATTGCATCTCGCTTACCTGTTTGCGACAAGTATGAGATAGGAAGCCACTTGTCACATACAGCTTGCATCAGTTATCACACTGCATTGGAATTTCATGGATTGGCTCATCAACCCTTCAATGAGGTTTTTGTGAAAAGCATGACTCGCTTCAATTCCTTTTCTTTCGACGATGTGGATTATACCTATTGCCGACAAACAAAGGAAATCGTTGGTATGATGACACCCAAGGGAAATCCTTATGTGCGAGTAACGGATGTGGAGAGTACGTTGTTGGATTGCTTTGACCGCATCGACCGAGCTGGTGGTATTGAGGAATTGCTGCATTGCATGGAGGGTATCGTCTTGCTCAATGAGGAAAGGCTCATTGATTATCTCGCAAGGTACGACAAGGCATTCCTGTACCAGAAGACAGGCTATCTGTTAGAGCGAATCAAGGAACAAGCCAACATCTCAGAATCTCTCTTGGAGTTGTGTCGAGCCAAGGGAACCAAAAGCGTCAAGTGGTTGACTAACAACGAAGAGTCGGATACATTTGTAAATAAATGGCGCATGTATGTGCCGCAAGAACTAACATCAAAGGAAGAGTATGAACTCATATAACAAACAAGCTCTTGACATCATCGCCAAGGAGCAAGGCTTTATTCGCGACAACCTCGAAAAGGTGATGCGATTGGTGGAGATACTCAACTATTTCCATGACAGTCCTTTGCTGTCTAAATCTCTTGTGCTGAAAGGTGGCACAGCCATCAATCTCACCGTTTTCCGCAGATTCGTTCGCAACTCTTGCCTGTGCTTAGGCGCAGTGAGCATTTTGACTTTGAAAAAGCCAAGACAGAAGTGAAAGACTTTCTCTCAAAGCTATTGGTTCTGACAGAATCAGAGAAAGAATATGTCCGGGAATTCAATGACAAGAAGTATATTCCAGAATTGCTGTTCGAAGATAAAGAGATGGTCAATAGAATCAAATTTCATCCTATGGCTTTGTGGAAGACAAGGAGTCGTTGAATGTTTTTTCTGTAAATTTTGAAAAAAGTTATTGTTTTGCTTAGTTTTTTGCTTGACTCAACTGTATATACAGTATATGGACTATAAAACAGGGAATAGGCTATGAGTAAATATCTGATAAGTTTGATTTTGCTTTCGGTAATAAGTATGGGCGTTTCTGCCCAACGTATCACTCGACAATATAATAATGTGTCATTCTCTGCGGCATTGAAGGATTTGAATGCTCGACAGGATAAGTATGTCATCAACTTTGTGTATGACGAGTTGGAGGATTTCAAGGTGACAAAGAACATCAAGAATGAAAGTGTTCCAGATGCCATCATGAACTTGATTGGTTTTTACCCTATCAAAAATGAAACAAGTAGATAATATTATTATCGTTGAATGTATCCAAAAGGCTTCTAACAGAATGATGGGGCGCATTGTAGACACTCGTCATCAACCTGTCGATTTCGCCAATGTCGCTTTGCTCAATGTTAGTAATTCCAGTTTAATCACGGGTGGTGTAACAAATGAGAATGGTCAGTTCGTAATTCCTTGCGAGGTGAAAAAGGCGATTGTGAAAGTAAGTTGTGTGGGCTACAAAACTTACTGTAATGCATATCGTACCGGTGAGGTTGGTGCCATAACCTTGGAGGATGCTACAATTAATCTGCAAAAAATTGTGATTAAAGGGCATCGCAAATACATATCAAGAGAAAACGGTAAACTTACGCTTGACGTTCAAAATTCCAATTTGAAAAATATTGGCAAGGCCACAGATGTTATCAAATATATTCCTGGGATGCTCTATACAAATGGAAAGTATGAGGTGTTTGGTAAGGGTGAGCCTGTCATCTATATAGATGGAAGAAAGCAGACTAATACTTCAGGGTTGTCACTCCTTTCTTCTACCAACGTGAAGTCTGTACAGCTCATAACAAACCCTGGGGCAGAATACGATGCAGAAACAAGGAGTGTCATAAACATCACTACCGTACACCATTCCTTGGATGGACTTTCTGGTATTGTGGGTGCGGAAATCTCCAAACATAAGAATTTGTCTAACAACGAGGAGGTCAACCTCAACATCCACAAGGGAGCTTTGGATATGTTCCTCGCATATCAATATGACAATACAAGAAGTGACATCAGATATGATGTTAACCAGTTCAATTACGAGCAAGATACATTTCATGAGATTTCTGCTTCTGAATATTCCGACCGCTCTCACTCTCATGACTATAATGTTGGTATGAATTATGCCATAAACAAGAATCACACTATCGGCGGAAGATATTTGGGAAGCATCTCCAACTACAAGATGCTCGACTCTCCTTTCGACTATATGCAGACGTACAAGAATGATGAACTGCTGACATCTACAGACAACAAGACTGAAGAATCTGAAAAGGAAAGGTTTCACAATGTCAATCTGTATTATATCGGCAAACTAACAAGACAAACCTACAGCTCAACTTGGATGTCGACTATGTTTATGCTCAACTGAAACATAAGCAACAAGTGAGCGAGACAAGTAGAATAGATGCTGTCTCAGAAATCACGCATATGCAAAACAACCAGCGAAATCGTGCGACTGCACTCAAAGGGGTGTTTGCTTGGAACATGAATAAGAATAATAGGCTTGATTTCGGAACGGATTTCAGTAAAATCAGTTCATGGGGTATGTCTGTAAACGAAGAAGGGAAGATAGCCGATGACCAATTCAAGAATAAGGAAACCAAGTATGCAGGATTTGCCACTTTTCGTTTGTCTGCCTCCAAATGGAAAGGAAGCATCGGGCTTCGCTATGAGTACATTCATGCCATCAACACAGACCAAGGAGAAGTAAAGAACAAGACCAATTATTCGGACTTACTTCCATCCCTTTCTCTTTCCACTATGTTTGGGAGAGTGGGGATGAATCTTGATTTCAGTAGCAGAGTCAACCGTCCTTCGTTTCGTCAGTTGAACAACAGTGTGAGCTACAACAATCAATACCATTATGAGCAAGGCAACATTTATCTGAAACCGCAATACGTGTATGATTCAGAACTTAGTGTGAATTATAGCATATTCGACTTCAAGTTGGATTATCAGTATATCAAGGATTACATCTATCCGACTGTCGTTGCTGTATCCGGCAAACCTGGAACGGTAACTTGGATGTCAACCAACGCCAAGGATTTCCAGCAACTAGGAGCGCAATGTGTTGTTTCACCTGTTTTTGGTTGTTGGCGACCTACTTTGACGGTGGGTGTCTATAAACCTTATTTCACGCTATCATATAATGGAGAGCAATTAGACTACAATCATCCATACGGTCTCTTCGCTTTCCAAAATGTAGTGGCACTAAGGAACGATTGGCTTTTTCGATGTGATTTCTTTTGGAACATTAAGGGACATCATGGCATCTACGAGCAAAACGGTTATTCGTCATTCAATATGATGGTACAGAAACAGTTACTTAAAAAGAAATTGACGATAACATTGAAAGCAGAGGACTTGTTTGATAGCTCGAAGTTGAACGATGTAAAGAGGGTTAATTTTGTGGTGCAGAACAGAAAGGTGAATAACTTCAATCGCTGCATCATAGCTTCCATTAGTTACAACTTCAATAGTTTCAAAGATAAATACAACGGAAGCGGTTCTGCTGAGGATGAGATTAATCGTTTTTAGAAAAGTATTGGTTTTCAAATCAACCTCTAAAATGCAATACCCAAATTCTATGTGATGAATATCTCAGGATTTATTAACCGAGATGTTCATCTACAGAATTTTCACTTATCAATATCAATCGTTAAAAAACATACATTTTATTGTGTATCCAATAAATTGTTATATTTTTGCAAACGAAAAGAGTTGTTCGACAAGCAAACATATGCACATTGCTGAAATTAGAACCGTTGCTAAATTATTACCTCTATTGAGGTAAAACACTCATAAATCGCTCATTTTAAGCTATTCTGAATATTTGGGCAGAATCTTTCTATAAAAATACCACTTTTTTCAACCTTTTTTCCCGAATCCCTGCAAATAGCACAAATCGCATAGTTGGGGGTTCGGGAATGTTGTATCTTTGTATCGTCAATCAGAGAGGTTGATGCAGCAACGGTCTCGGCGGAGACACAGACTGCTTTTTACTAAAACTAAATTTTTAAAAGTATGATTCTCATTAAATTAGCGAAGAACAAGAACAAGACAATCAAGGAAGCGTATGGCAAATATTATGCGCGACCAGTAGTAACAGAAACCATCGGTATCGATGAACTCGCCGAACACATGGCGAGCCACAACACCCCGTTCTCGAAGGGTGCCATCAAGGGCCTTCTCACCGATATGGTGAGCTGTGTGAAGGAGCTCGTGCTCCAGAACAAGGCAGTGAAGATAGACAACCTCGCCATCTTCTCCATCGGCATCATCAACAAGATGGGAGCCGCCAGCATCAAGGAGTGGAACCTCGCCAAGTTTGTAGAAGGCTACCGCCTCAGAGCACGTGCTACCGGCAAGCTCAGCAACACCCAGCTCTCTCTCGATGCCAACGCCAAGAACGCCATGGATCTCCTCAACTCTAGCGAGAGCGCTGCAGGCGATAACACCACTGGCGATACCACACAGGGCGGCGGTACATCACAAGGCGGCAGCACCGAGGGGACAGGCGACAGCGGAGACGGCCTGGAGTAGTGATCCGTCTCTCAAATATGCGAAACGACAGAAGAAGGAAGGAGTGAACTGACCGGCGACAGGGATATTCCGAAGGCACAAAGCGGCTGGTTTTCATCCTGACGATTACGGATAAACAGCAAATCATAATGACCCAAGAACCTGCCTTTTACGGGTATCCGGGCTGGCAGTTCCTCCCCCGCCCTTCTTCTTCCAGAAACGCTTACTGAAACTAAATTTCAACCACTAAAACAAGCATGTGACTATCATTATCCACTTAGTATTAATCATTAAAAAACAAAGCAAAATGAAAAAAGTAAATTGGAAAACCATCATCAACTTCCTCATCACGGTATTAACAGCTGTAGCCAGCTCATTCTGTGTACAGAACTGCTAAAAGAAGGGAGGTTGCCATGACACAGAAACATCGCAGCATTTCACTCATCGTGATCCACTGTTCTGCCACGAGAGTGACTCAGGATTTCACATTCGAGCAGTTGGAGGCCTGCCATCTTGCCCGCGGTTTCAAGAGTATCGGCTATCATTATTACATCACGAAGGATGGTGTGGTATATCCGGGTCGTCCGGAATCAGAGGTAGGAGCCCATGCCCGTCATTACAATGCCCACAGCATCGGCATCTGTTATGAGGGAGGCCTCGACAAGAACGGCAAGCCTGCCGATACGCGCACTCCAGCCCAGAATCAGGCTCTGTATTCGCTTCTGGAGAGCCTCTGCCTCTCCTATCCTGATGCAGAGATACTGGGCCACCGCGATTTGCCGAACGTTCACAAAGACTGTCCGTCGTTTGATGTCAAGCGATGGCTGAAGTTGGTAGATTTCCATATCTAGCCGATTTTCGGAAAGGATTTCATTGTATTTATTTTTTTAAGTTGATTCAAGCCCGACAGGAAGCAGCAACGCTCTCCTATCGGGCTTTGATTATTGTGTAAAGAAGAGAAATTCAAAAAAAATATGAAAAGGCTTGCAAGTTTCGGAATATTGGCGTATATTTGCAGAAAAAAAAGAAAGGCTTATGAAATATTTGGATCCTAAGGCCGATTTGACCTTCAAAAAAGTGTTTGGCGAACATCCCGAGTTGGTAAAAAGTTTGCTTAACGCCCTTCTTCCTTTTAAGAGTGAGGAAGAGGAAATCACTTCTGTGACATATCTTACGCCTGAAATGGTTCCCCAGACACCCACACGAAAATATAGTATAGTGGATGTGAGATGCGAGGATGCCCAGGGACGTCAGTTTATTGTAGAAATGCAGATGGTTTGGTCTGCGGAGTTTAAGCAGCGAGTTCTCTTCAATGCTTCCAAGGCATATGTAAAGCAGCTAAACAGGGGAGAAGATTATTCTCTTCTGAAGCCAGTTTATTCTCTCAACTTGGTTAATGAAGTATTTGAGCCTGAACTGGATGATTATTACCACTATTACCATCTTGTACATGAGGAACATACCGAAAAAGTAATTGATGGTTTGCATCTGGTATTTGTAGAGTTGCCGAAGTTTACGCCTCATACGTTTACAGAGAAGAAAATGCAGGTTTTATGGCTTAGGTATCTGACAGAAATTGATGAGAAAACGAAGGAAGTTCCGGCAGAACTGCTGGCAAATCCGGAGATAGCCAAAGCCGTATCAGAGATTGAAGAATCAGCCTATACCGAGGAGGAACTTCTGGGTTATGATGAATTCTGGGATATGGTGAGCGTAGAGAAGACGCTTGCCGGCAGGTTGGAGCGTTTGACGAAGGCTAATGATGATACAGAGGAGAAACTTAAGGCAACCTCTAGTCAGTTGGAGGCAACCTCTAGTCAGTTGGAGGCAACCTCTAGTCAGTTGGAGGCAACCTCTAGTCAGCTAGAGGCAACATCTAGTCAGTTAAAGGAAGCTGAGAAGCAGAGAAAGGAAGCTGAGGAGCAGAGAAAGGAAGCTGAGGAGCAGAGAAAGGAAGCTGAGGAGCAATTAAAAAAAGCTAATGAGGAAAAATTGCAATCAGCCAAAAAACTTCTACAGGCTGGAGTATCAGCTGATATTGTGGCAAGTACTCTTAACTTAAGCATGGATGAAATAAAAATTCACTAACTTTGCATCAGATATATACATTAGAATTCTTTACAAACAATAAAATGGAGAATAAAATAACGACAATGGAGCAGGGAATGCAGCGACGCACCGAACTGCTCCTGGGAAAGGATAATCTTGAGAAAATTCAGAAGGCAAGAGTGCTCATCTTCGGTATCGGAGGAGTAGGATCATGGTGCGCAGAAGGACTCCTGAGAAGCGGCGTGAGAAACATCACAATCGTAGACAGCGACAGGGTATGCGTAACCAACTGCAACCGCCAGCTGATGGCTACAAGCCGAACCATAGGCGAAGTGAAGGTAGAGGCGCTGCGCAACCGACTGCTCGAAATCAACCCTGATGCCAACATCACAGCCTATCAGAAAATATATCAGGCAGAAACTGCCGATGAATTCCACATGGAGCAATACGACTTCATCATCGATGCCATCGACTCACTGAAGGATAAGGCTGACCTCATTCTGCGTGCCACTGCCCTACCTAAGGAAATCACCTTTATATCTTCTATGGGAGCTGCCCTGCGCACCGACCCATTCATGGTAAGAAAATCTGAATTCTGGAAGGTGGATGGAGACCCGCTGGCAAGAGCACTGCGAAAGAAATTCAAGAAGAACAAAACCTTCCCACGACGAAAATTCCAGTGCGTATACAGTGAAGAAAAACCGATGCAGAACCAAGGGGTGAACAAAGCATGCGGCACGGGCGGATGCCTATGCCCGAAAGCCAAACTCATTAGCGGAGAGAGGGGTACCGATACTGCCGTATATGATGCTCCGGGCGACCAGCAACTGGTAGAACACGAATGGTGCTCTACTAAGGCACAGATCAACGGTTCGCTCTGCCACATCACCGCAACCTTCGGAATGGCTATCGCAGGAATGGTCATCAACCACATCATTGAATAACTGTTTTTCTTTACAACAGTCACTTGAAAAGAAACTTACAAAACATACGCAAAAGGCGAGGCGCTTTCACAAGCTCCCCGCCTTTATTAATTATTCAAGTTTCGCAAGGTTCAGAAGTTTCTCGGGAGTAGTCTTATCAGCATTCGCCTCTATTCGTCTCTTCATATCGTCAAAGAATAAAGGTTAAATCCGATAAATCTTGTTAAACAAATTCTATCTTACCTCTTATGTTTATACCTTTGCACGCAAATTTATAATCACAAAGAACATTTTCATGTCCCAAAATGGATAATATTTAATTTAAATAAGAGAAGAAAAATGAAAGAAAAAGCAGAAAGTTCAGTAGCCTGCAATCATCACAGAGTAGGCTTCCTGGGATTGCTCGTTACATTAGGCATTGTATTCGGAGACATCGGAACATCACCTCTCTATGTGATGAAGGCTATCCTGCATACAGGCGAAAGCATCAGCGAGAGCACCATCCTGGGCGCACTGTCATGCATCATCTGGACACTCACCCTCCAGACCACCATCAAATATGTATGCGTGGCGCTGCGTGCCGACAACAATGGCGAGGGAGGCATCCTCGCCCTCTATGCCTTGCTGCGCCGACTCAAGAGCAAGTGGATTTACCTACTGGCCATCATTGGCGCAAGCACCCTGCTGGCAGACGGAATCATCACCCCTGCCATCACCGTGACCACAGCCATCGAAGGACTCGAAAGCATCAGTCCCAACCTGCCAGTTATCCCCATCACCCTTGCCATCATCACCATCATCTTCTTCGTGCAGCGGTTTGGCACAGAGAGTATTGGCAAATCGTTTGGCGTATTTATGCTGCTATGGTTCCTGCTGCTGGGCGTGGTGGGAGCTTTCAGCATCACGTCTTACCCATGGATACTGAAGGCTTTCAACCCCTATTATGCTGCCATGCTGCTGGCAAAATCGCCTGAATGGTTTCTAATTCTGGGTGCCGTATTTCTCTGTACTACCGGTGCCGAGGCTCTCTATTCCGACCTGGGACATTGCGGCAGAAAGAACATCGCCATCAGCTGGGGCTTCGTAAAGACCATGCTCATTCTCAACTATCTGGGACAGGGAGCATGGGTGCTGAATCATGCTGATACGGCACTGGCAGCGAATCCGTTCTTTGCCATCATGCCGCAGAGCATGCTGTTCTTCGCTATCATCATGGCCACGGGTGCGGCAATCGTTGCGAGCCAGGCACTCATCAGCGGAACCTTCTCCATATTGAGCGAAGCCATGAACCTGCACTTCTGGCCGCGCATGCGAATCAAGCATCCTACCCATGTTAAGGGGCAGCTCTATATCCCGATGATCAACTTCGCCATGTACATCGGCGTGGTTCTCATCATCCTGCTCTTCCGCAACTCCTCGCACATGGAGGCAGCCTACGGACTCGCCATCACCATCACCATGCTGATGACTACCCTGCTGCTCGGTTTCTACCTGCACAGCAAGGGAGTGGCACGGATTTTCACGATGCTGTTTATGGGCGCATACTGCATTATCGAAGCCATCTTCCTGACTGCCAATCTGTCAAAGTTTCTTGCAGGTGGATGGTGTACGATGCTCATTGGAGGAATCCTGTTCCTGATGATGTACGTGTGGGTGAAAGCCATGAAGATACGCCGCCATTATATCAGCACCAAACCGCTGGATGATTATTATCAGATTATCTCCGACATCAAGGCCGACGAGAGCATCCCTAAGTACGCTTCCAACCTGGTTTATGTGAACCACGCCAACAAGGAAGGTGCCGTAGATGACAAGTTGCTCTACTCCATCATCAACAAGCAGCCGAAACGTGCTGACCATTACTGGCTTATCAACATGGAGTTTGTTGACACTCCTGACACGCTGGAGTACAACTGCGAGACCCTGATTCCCGACACCCTCTACAGCGTAACCATGCACATTGGTTTCCGCATAGAGCCTAGGGTGAGTCTCTATCTGCGACAAGTAGTGGAAGATCTGGTAGCAGACGGAAAGGTAGATTTGCAAAGCACCTATCCTTCGCTGCGCAAATACGGAATTCCGGGCGATTTCCGATTCATCATCATTCACCGCGTATATTACCCGGAGAGTTCAGATAATCGCCAACAGAACCTGCTGATGAGTATCTACGCTCTTATCAGCAAGATAGGTATTGACGAGCCTAAGGCATTGGGCCTCGACACTTCCATGGTAGTGGTAGAAAGAGTGCCGCTCATCATCAACCATCCGGTCATTAAGGACAAGGTCATTAAGGTTATTAAGGATTCTGAAACATCACAAAGCAGACAATAAGCAAAAAGGCGAGGCGCTTTCACAAGCTCCCCGCCTTTAACCTATTAGCTAGAAGATTATAGCTAACAACTAACACAAAACCTTATAACTATTTTCAAATCTTAATCGTTATTTGAACCTATGAACGAACATGTTTTTTTTAATTAGAGGATAGTCTTAACAGCCTCCAGCATGCCCTTCTCCTGAATAAGGTCAAGATCTTTCTTAACCAACTCGGTAAGGCCAGGAACTGTCTTGTTCAAATCCTCGTGCCAGATATAGTCGAAGCCCAATACGCCCTCAGCTACCTTCTGGGTATCGCCGGTAGCCCAAAGCTCGGTAAGCTTGTCCATAATCTTCTGGTCATCGTTTGGCTGGATAGGAGCACCATCCTCGCGAACACCACCCTTATAGTAAGTGATGATAGCAGCGAGACCGAATACCAAGCCCTGTGGCAACTCGCCCTTACGCTCAAGATAAATCTTGACACCAGGCAGGTCACGAGTCTCAAACTTAGGGAATGAGTTGAGCATGATGCTGGTTACCTGATGATCTACGAATGGATTCTCGAAACGCTCCAATACATCAGAAGCGAACTTCTGGAGCTCATCCATAGGGAGGTTCAGAGTCTGCATCAACTCCTCAAACTGTACCTTGTGGATGTACTTGCCCAATACCGGGTGCTCGCAGGCATCGCGAACAATGTTTACACCGCTGAGGTATGTAACAGGGCTCAATACGGTGTGAGGACCATTCAGCAGGGTAACCTTACGCTCGTGGTATGGCTTCTCATTATCTGTGATAAGCACGTGGAGACCTGCCTTATGAGCTGGGAACTCCTCCTGCATCTGCTCTACTGTCATGTTTTCTGCCTTCTCGATAACCCAAAGGTGGAAGCTTTCTGCCTTAACTACGAGGTTGTCCTTGTAGCAAACCTTCTGCTGAATCTCCTTGATGGTATCGCGTGGGAAACCAGGAACGATGCGGTCTACCAATGTAGCGCAAACGTAGCAGTGGTTGGTGAACCACTCCTTGAAGCCCTCGTAATCAGCACCCATATCGCCCTTCCAGAGCTCGATATACTGATAGATGCACTCCTTGAGGTGGTGACCGTTGAGGAAGATCAGCTCACATGGCATCAGGATCATACCCTTGGTTGGGTCGCCCTCGAAGAACTTGTAGCGGTGGAACAAGAGCTGAACCAACTTGCCTGGATAAGAAGCTGCAGGAGCATCTGTAAACTTGCAAGAGTCATCGAATGCGATACCAGCCTCTGTAGTGTTAGAGATGATGAAACGCATCTCTGGCTGCTCAGCCAAAGCCATGAAAGCCTGGTTCTGAGAATATGGATTCAGTGCACGGCTGATAACGTCGATACGCTCCAATGTGTTGATAGCCTGGCCGTTCTCCTTACCCTGAAGGTTTACGTGATAGAGGCAGTCCTGCCCGTTCAGCCAGTCAACCATACCACCAGCCAATGGCTGAACTACAACGACAGAACCGTTAAAGTCGGTCTTCTTGTTCATATTCCATACAATCCATCTACGAATGCACGGAGGAAGTTACCTTCACCAAACTGAATGATTTTCTCTGGAGCGACGCTCTTAGGAGCAGTGCGCTTGTTTAATGCTTTTAGCTCTTTCATGATTTGTTTATTTTGTCTTTATTATTTTACTTTCCGTTTTAAATTCCAATCTATTCATCAGATTGTTTTTTTCTGAGTGCAAAGGTAGTAAATATTTCGTTTGATTGTTCCAAAAACAGCGAAAAACTTCACGCAAACCTTTACGTTCCTCACCGGTTCTATACCTTATCATATATAGAACTGCGCAGGCACAAAATAAAGAAGTAGGGATTTTCCCCCACCCCTTTAGGGGAAATCCCGACCGTGGAAGCAAAAAACATCGTATCTTTGCACCAAAAAAAGAAACATGAAGTATAACAATTTAAAGATATACGATTATGAAACGAATGATAATAGCTCTGATAGCCATGTTCATGATGACATTCACTACCGCTTCTGCAATGAGTTATGAGCAGGCAAGACAGCAGGCTCTCTTCCTGACAGACAAGATGGCTTACGAGCTCAATCTTACGGAAGACCAGTATGAGGCAGCTTACGAGGTGAACCTCGACTACCTGATGAGTGTAGATACATACAATGACCTGTATGGTGCTTACTGGCGCCAGCGCAATATGGATTTGAGCTATATCCTGCTCGACTGGCAGTATAGAACATATCTCAATGCCACCTATTTCTACCGTCCGCTCTACTGGAATGCGGGCTACTGGCACTTCGGCATCTACGCCCGCTATCCGCGCCGCGACTATTTCTACTTCGGTTGCCCTCACTTCTACGTATCTTACCGTGGAGGTCATAGCTGGCGAGTAAACGGAAACAGAAGCTGGTATCACGGAAGAAGATTTGGCGGCCCTCACCCAGGAGGACATCCTAGAGTAGGTATGAGAGACGGATTCAACCGTGGTGATTACGGCAGAGGAAGATCTTTCGGAAATCTGAACCGCGAGAACAGACCTCAGATGAACCCAAATCGTGGTTTCGGTAATGCAAGCCGCCCTAACAACAACGCTGGCTTCGGAAACAGCAGCCGCCCTCAGAACGGAGGCTTCGGAAATAACAACGGAGGCTTCGGCAACAGCAGCAACCGGGGCTTCGGCAATAGCAACAGTCGCCCTAACCGCGGTTTCGGCAGCAGCAACAGCAGCACTAGCAACAACCGTGGTTTCGGAAACAACAGCCGTGGTTTCGGAAACAGCAGCTTCGGAAGCGGAAGAAGTAATATCTTCGGGGCAACCGCAGCAGCATGAGCCGTTCATTCAGCAGCGGGTCTGGCAACCGTGGCGGCGGATTCACCCCTCGCTCTTCTACACCAAGCAAGAGCAATGGCGGTGGAAGTTTCGGACACAGAAGATAAGAAAAGAGAAAGAGTTATAATTTCAAGTTTATAAAGACAGAGAGTTAAGAAAAATCAAGACCTCAAGTAAGAGAGTAAGAAAAATCAAGTACAAAAATGGGAATTTGCATCGGTTCATACCATTCGCAAATTCCCATTATTATTTTATCAACTTTCAGTAAAAGTTTTACTCCAATCCGAAGAGCGATTTCAAACCGCCATCTACGCCCGAGAATCCCATGAAGGCGAGGCTGAGGAGCGCTGCAGTTACCATGACGATAGCTACGCCCTGCATGCCCTTAGGAATACGGACCAAAGCCTGCTGCTCGCGAATGCCGGCAAAGACAATGAGAGCCAGGGCAAAGCCGAGAGCGGTAGAGAAGGCGTAAACCACGCTCTCAAGCAGATTGTAATCCTTCTGGATAACCAGGATGGCTACACCCAGCACGGCACAGTTGGTAGTAATCAGAGGCAGGAAGATACCGAGCGCCTGATAAAGTGCAGGAGAAACCTTCTTCAGGATAATCTCTACCATCTGAACCAAGGCTGCAATCACGAGGATGAACGCCAGGGTCTGGAGATATTGCAATCCGAACGGATCGAGTACATACTTCTGAACACACCAGGTAATGATGGTTGCCAGGGTCAAGACAAAAGCGATGGCACCACCCATACCGATGGCTGTATCAACTTTCTTCGATACGCCCAGGAATGGACAGATACCGAGAAACTGCGACAAGACGATGTTGTTGACGAATATCGCAGAGATAAATATCAATAAATATTCCATAATTTCTATTTTATTTCATTGATTTGAAGCGATGCCTACGCTTACTTCTTTACCTTATTAAATATAGCAATGATGTAACCCAAGGTGAGGAATGCTCCAGGAGGCAGGATGAACATCAGTATGTTGGTAGTCTCCGGCAACAGAGTGATACCGAATACACTACCTGCACCGAGTATCTCGCGGGCACTACCCAGGATGGTCAAACCGAGGGTGAAACCCAAACCGCAACCAATGCCATCGAAGAGGCTGGCAATAGGCGAATTCTTGGCAGCAAAGCTCTCTGCTCTACCCAGGATGATACAGTTTACTACAATCAGCGGAATATAAATACCCAGCGCCTGATTGATGCTGTCGGGAGCATAAGCGCTCATCAACATCTGAAGGATGGTTACGAAGGCTGCAATCACTACGATGAAAACAGGGATGCGAACCATATCCGGGGTAATCTTCTTGATACAGGAAATAACAAAGTTGGTACAAATCAGCACCGCCATGGTAGCCAATCCCATAGAGAGACCGTTGATGGCGCTGGTTGTTGTAGCCAAAGTAGGACACATACCGAGAAGCAACACAAAGGTTGGATTCTCCTTGATGAGTCCGTTCATCAAAATCTTAACATTACTCATATCGGTTTATCCTTTCTTTTCGTTATGTTCAACTTTAGATACACCACTCTCTGCATCTGCTTTCTGAGATGCACCGCTCTCGCCGTCAACATCCTTCTTGGCATAAACGGCATAAGCCTGGTTGATAGCCTTGAGGAAGGCGCGGCTGGTAATGGTAGAAGCGGTGATGGCGTCTACTGCATTGCCATTCTTATCGTCCTTAGATACGTGGAGGTCGCCATCCTTTGGAGTCTTACCGATGATGCTACCCTTTCCGTCTTTCTGAAACCAGGTAGCAGCCTTGGCGCCCAGACCCGGAGTCTCTGAAGCCTGAAGCACGGTATAACCCATAATCTTGCCCTCGGTATCGAAACCTACGAGCACCTTCAGATCGCCACCGAAACCACCGGTTGTACTCTCTACGGCAGCACCCAGCTGCTTGCCGCTCTTGTCTGAGCACTTATGTATGGTGAAAGAGAATTCCTTACCGCCAAACTCCTGCTTCACCTCTTCAGGCTCAGCCACCTGGAGTTCTTCAGTACCCATCACGCTCTTGATACCGGCAGCCAGACTCTGTGCAGCCTTCTCGGCGATAGGACCAGATGTAAGATGATTGATATATGCAAGAACAGCACCTACGATGAGCGCTACGCCCACCAGCACAAGCACCATGTTCTTTAATGATGATTCTAATTTCTGCATGTCTCTGTCCTCCTTATTTCTTAACAGGCTTCTCACCGAAGCGCTTTGGTTTAATGTATGTGTTAATAAGAGGTGTGAACGCATTCATGATAAGAATGGCGAACGACATACCTTCCGGATAGCTACCCCAGTTACGGATGATGACGGTCAGCAGACCGATGCATACACCGTAGATAAGCATGCCCTTGTGGGTCATCGGAGAGGTTACATAATCAGTAGCCATGAAGATGGCACCGAGCATCAGACCACCACTGAAGATGACAGCCAGAGGATTGGCATAAACAGGATTAGCCAAATGCATCAAACCGCTGAAAACGAATACGGTAGCGATGATGCTGACTGGAATATGCCAGGTAATGACCTTCTTCCAGAGCATGTAAGCCAAACCGAGCAAGAGGGCAACGGCACAAACCTCACCGGTAGTACCGGCACCGAAAGTATCGCCTGTAGCACCGAAGAGCATGCTCATCGCATCAGGCAACTGGTTGAGAACAGAAGCATCGCCCGTCTTGATGGCGGTCTTCATGATAGCCAGCGGAGTAGCACCCGTTGTAGCATCGGTATAGCTGAGCATCTGTCCAGCCACTGGCCATGAAGTCATCTGGGCAGGGAAGCTGACGAGCAGGAAGCAACGGCCTACCAAAGCGGGATTGAAAGGATTGTTACCCAAACCGCCGAAGCTCATCTTACCTACACCGATGGCAAACAGGGCACCGATGATGATGATCCAGAGAGGAAGGTTACTTGGCAAGTTCATGCCGAGCAAGAGACCGGTGATGATGGCAGAACCATCGAGCAAGCTGGTCTCCTCCTTCAGGAGATATTTTGTAATTGCCCACTCAAAGAAGACGCAGGCTGCCACAGAGGTGAGCAGAACAACTGCTGAACCCAAGCCGAAGAAATAGAAAGATGCGAGGATGGCAGGCACGAGAGCGATAATCACTCCGTACATGTTCTTCTCTACGCTCTCATTTCCATGAGCGTGTGGCGATAATGAAACGATTAATTTTCCCATTTTATCTTTTAAATTCTTTCTTAAATGAAATTCATTCTTGACGTGAACGCTTACTTCTTAGCGTTGCGAGCTCTGATAATGCCCATTACCGCACCCTTACCATTGATAATATTATCGAGGATAGGACGATGTGAAGGACAGGTGAACTGGCATGAACCGCAGGCAATGCAGGATGTTACCTCCTCTGCCTCCAGGCGCTCATAATCCTTCACTACGCTCAAGGTAGCTAGCAAGTATGGCTCCAAGCCCATTGGGCAGGCATCCACACACTTGGCACAGCGGATACAGGGCTGAGCCTTCTTGCGATGAGCATCAGCATCGGTCAATACGGTGATTGAGTTGGTACCCTTGGTTACCGGTACATCGAGGCTGATTACAGCCTTACCCATCATCGGACCACCAGCCAATACCTTGTTGTCGCCCTCTGGCAAACCGCCGCAATTCTCTATCATCTGAGAGAATGGAGTTCCTATACGCACGAGGAAGTTGCCCGGGTTCTTCACCTGCTTGCCGGTTACGGAAGTATAGCGCTCGAAGAGAGGTTTATTCTTCATAACTGCCTGATAAACAGCGAAGGCAGTACCTACATTCTGAACAATTGCTCCAACGTTGACAGGGATAGCTGGAGGAGCAGGAACCTGACGGCGGATAACGGCATCCACCAGCTGCTTCTCACCTCCCTGAGGGTACTTCTTAGCCAGAGGTACAATCTCGATACGAGCGTCATTAGCTGTCTTTTCCTCGAAGAGTTTGATGGCAGCAGGTTTGTTATCCTCGATACCGATGTAGCCCTTCTCTACCTTAGCCGCCTTCATCAGGAGGTTCAAGCCAACGAGAATCTCATCGGCATGCTCCATCATCAGACGATAGTCGGCTGTAATATAAGGCTCACACTCTACACCGTTGATGATGACGCACTCAGCCTTGGCTCCTGGAGGAGGACAAAGCTTGATGAAGGTAGGAAAACCGGCACCACCCATACCAGTGACACCCGCTTCCTTGATGCGGTTTATGATTTCCTCTGGAGTAAGCTCAGTATGAGCCTCAAGCGTCTCGAGTTTATCAGAGCGGTCGATACTCTCCTCCCACTCATCGCCTTCTACATTAATGATAATGCAAGGCTTGCGATAACCGGTAGCATCAATAGATGTATCTACCTTGAACACAGTTCCTGATACGGAACTGTAAATAGGAGCACTCACAAAGCCACCAGCCTCAGCAATGAGTTTACCCACCTTCACCTTGTCGCCCTTGGCAACTACAGGCTTGGCAGGAGCACCGATGTGCTGACCAAGTGGGAAAATAGCCTGCTTAGGGAGAGGAGCTACCTGAGTAGCCATCTCGGCAGTAATCTTATTCTCTTCTGGGTGAACTCCACCAATTCTAAAAGTTCTCAAATTCATGATTATTCCTCCTTTTTCTTAACTGGGAAATTTACTTTTACGAGAGCACCTGTTGGGCATTCATCAACACACTTGGTACACATGCGGCACTTATTGAAGTCAACATAAGCCACATTGTTTTCGATGGTGATAGCATCAAACTTGCAGACCTTCTGACATTTACCGCATCCGATGCAAGCAACGCTACAAGCCTTCTTGGCAACAGCACCCTTGTCGTGGTTTACGCACTGAACGTAAACTCTACGGCCCTTAGGACCCTTCTTGCGGAGCTCGATGATATGACGTGGACAAGCGTTGGCGCAAGCACCACAACCCGTACACTTCTCTTCATCAACCTCAGGAATGCCAGTTTCAGGATTGATAGAGATTGCGCCAAACTGGCAGGCAGCCACGCAATCGCCACAACCCAGACAGCCGAACCCGCAGCCTGTTTCGCCAGCGCCACATGAATTCATAGCTGCACAAGTGTGCAAACCATCATACTCGGCAATGCGAGGACGATTCTCGCAAGTACCATTACAACGAACCACAGCCACCTTTGGCTCGGTATTGGCTACTGCCATACCTAAAAGGTCGGCTACCTTGCCCATCACGTCGGCACCACCTACCGGACACATCAGTCCATCGATAGAACCGGCATCAGCACCCTTCACCAGAGCTGCGGCCATACCAGAACATCCGGCAAAACCGCAACCACCACAGTTGGCACCTGGCAGAATCTCTCCTACCTGGCCCAAGCGAGGGTCTTCTTCGACGGCAAACTTCTTAGATACTCCGAAGAGAACCAGCGCTGCAATCAGCGCGATTGCTCCGAGAACCAAGACAGCAATCAAAATAAA
>ENA-OPYQ01000057-OPYQ01000057.1-human-gut-metagenome-genome-assembly--contig:-NODE-57-length-21944-cov-3.129211_pt1 | contig 21944 bp, 15 predicted proteins | sample MGYA00242471_ERZ504479 | MGnify/ENA primary metagenome ERZ504479 (study PRJEB26092, sample SAMD00036225) | human gut metagenome | host: Homo sapiens | study: EMG produced TPA metagenomics assembly of... | reverse complement strand
TTGTGCAAGAAATATGTACAATAAAATGAATTTTGTCGCTTTGCAAGCAAAATCCCACTAAACCCTATAGGTTGCGGATTTGAGGGTTATTAGAATGCTGAAACAGAGTTTATACAAGGGCATCCCTTTGCATCGTCGATTACGATGCGGATGCCACTTGTAGTAATCTTATCGAAGCGAAGTATTCGCTTGTAGCCGATAGTGGTAGTCTCTTCCTTAGGGTCGAGCCTTACCCAGTTTTTGCCTTGTTGGTAATAGATTGAGAAGGCTTTTACGCGCTGCCCCAGAGGTATGTATTCCTGGAGCATGAGGCGTGTGATAGATTTTGGCTTTCCGAGTTGAAACTCGATATAGGCATCTTTTTTCTTTTTAGAAGCCCAGAAGGTGTCATACTGGCCGTCTGTGATATTCTTGCCAATGTGCTTGCCTTGCTGGCTGTCTACTTTAGGTGTGATGCCTTTCAGTAGATTGACAGATAATTCTTGTCGGATTTTCCTGTGGAAGTTTACTGCATTTGCAGAGTCGATAGGGTGGATGAGTCCATCCTTGTCTACCGGGAAGTTGAGTAACATGGTAGCGTTGTGTCCTACACTCTTGTAGTAGAGATCGCACAGGTCTTCAACGGTTTTTACCTTACTGTCTTCTTTCTCATGGTAGAACCAACCCGGACGGATAGAAACATCGCACTCAGCTGGTGTCCACTGGTCGCCGTCTTCCCATCCAAACTGCAACTGTTTGTAGTCTTTGAAGCCTGGATAGACGGTGTTGGATGGTATTGTAGACCAGCAGGTCTCGCCTGCAAATCCATTTTCATTTCCTACCCATCGGCATCCCGGTCCGCCATCACCGAAAAGAGTGGCATTGGGTTGTAAACTGTCAACAATTTCGAAAATCCTAGGAAAATTGTAGTAGTTCCTTCTGTCGATGGTTCTGCTTTCTTCGGCACCTCCGTACCAGCCGTCTCCTCCGTTGGCTCCGTCAAACCATACTTCGAAAAGTTCGCCGTAGTTGCTCAGAAGTTCCTTGAGCTGGCGCTGGTAGAGCTTCAGGTAGTAGGGAGAACCATAGCTTGCCTGGTGTCTGTCCCAAGGCGAGAGGTAAACTCCGAATTTCAAACCGTATTTCTTGCATGCTTGGGAGAGTTCTCCTACCACATCACCTTCACCATTCTTATAAGGTGTGTTGCGGATGCAGTAATCTGTGGTGCGTGTAGGCCAGAGGCAGAAGCCGTCGTGATGTTTGGCTGTAATGATGACTCCTTTCATGCCTGCAGCAACCAGGGTTCTTGCCCATTGTTCGCAATCCAGTTTCTTAGGATTGAAGGTCTTTACATCCGAATTTCCGTATCCCCATTCCTTATCATTGAAGGTGTTGAGACCGAAATGGATAAAAGCATAGGTTTCCAGTTTCTGCCATGCCACCTGCTTGGCGGTTGGCACAGGTTGGATGGGGTCTACCTGGCTGTTGTTGCGCTGGGCGGCAGCTGTTATGGTTGCCAGCCCCAGACATAGTGCAAAAAGAAGAGACTTCTTCATACTTAAAATAGGTTTTGTATTGGTTGTTTAAATTCCTTATTTGTCGATGTTCTCATTTAGAAGCCGGTATCTTGCCATCAGACAGGCTCCCGTGATTCCTGCAAGACCTTTCAGACTTGAGGTAACGATTTTAGAATCCTCATTCATGATGTTGAGAGAGAATTTCTTGATACCCATCTTTACTGGTAGTGTGAGGTAGTCGCCTGTAACCGACATTTCTCCTCCGATGACCAGCATTTCTGGGTTGAAGATGTTGATGACTCCTGCCAGCTGTTTGCCAAGTTCATCTGCTATGCGCTGCAGTGTGGCAAGGCTCAGTACATCTTCCTTTGCTATGGCGTCCAGAATATCCTGGAGTGATAGGTCTTCATTCTTTTTCAGAACTCTTTCAGAGAGGATGGAAGTCTTTCCTTCCTTTATCTTCTCGGTGAGTTTCCTTTTGAGTGCTCTGCCCGAAACTTCTGTTTCTATGCAACCAATCTTGCCGCAGTGGCAGATGATGTTGTTGTTGTAGGCAGTCATGTGACCGAATTCGCCAGAATATCCCGACTTGCCGTAATAGAGTTTGCCGTCGATGATGATTCCGATTCCGATGCCCCAGCATACGTTCACGAAGATGGCGTCTTTCAGGCCTTTGCACTGTCCCTTAATCAACTCAGCGAAAGCCATGCTCCGGGTATCGTTCTCGATACATACAGGTAGCTGTATGAGCTGGGTCAACTTGTCGGCCAATGATTCTTTCAGGAAGGTGAACATGTTGTAGGCATTTCCCTGTACAGGATTCACGCGCTCAGCCACGTTCACGCAAACTTGAAGTATTTCTTCTCTTGAAACAGGAAGGCTTTCGATAAACTCATTGATGATTCTGCTTATCTCTTCCAGGTTTTCAGGAGAGTTCTCATATACGTAAGGCACTCTTGTTTTTTCGGTAATCAGATTGCCTGCGAAGTCGCTTGCTGCAAGTGCCAGGCAGTTCATCTCAGGATTGACGCCGATGAAGTAGCCTGCTGTTGGAACGAGGTCGTAAACCATCGGGATGCGTCCCGAAGAATTGTCTTTCTTTCCAATCTCTCTGGCGAGTCCTTCTTTTATCAACTCGTTGAGGGCACTTGTTGTTGTCGGTAAGCTAACTCCGATAGCCTTCGACATCTCTGGGATGGTGGAGGCTCCGTGAGAGATAAACTGCTCCAGGAGCTTGCCCTGAACTGAGGGCTTTTTGTTTATCTTTCTAAGATATTTTATTAAGTCAGCTTTCATAACTAATATTTTTTTAGTTGCAAAGATAAGGTTTTTCTGTATTGGTGCAATATTTTTGCTGTTAATAAAACTTAAATGACGAAAAATAGTATACTTTTCGTCGTTTTCGAACATTCTGTTTCATCCTATACCTTATTATATATAGAGAGGTTGGATACGTAAGTGCACAAAAGGGGGTTACACTTAATCGGCATCAGAAGCGAGCGAAGTGCAGGTATTTCGGCCATAAGAAGGCTCAAAGTATAAAAAAATGTTTCTGTTTTAGAAATATTAACGCTATTTTCATTGTAGTGTTTTATAAAACTAGTAACTTTGCAAAATAAAATATTTTAGTAACGAACTGAGCGTTAATAAAGAATTTAATAAATAAAAGTTTGTATCGCTCCTCGTTATTTTTCGATTTTAACCTATTAATTAAAAGAAGTATGGAATACGATGTAAAGTCTTTAGTGATTGGCTTGGATTTGGGTGGAACCAATTCCGTTTTCGGCATCGTTGATGGGGACGGAGAAATAATAGCTACAACCTCAATCAAGACCCAGACATTCCAACGCGTAGAACAATACGTAGAGGAGTCGGTAAAAGCTGTGATGCAGATAGTAGAACAGGTAGGTGGTATGGAGAAAATTCGTGCCATGGGCATCGGTGCGCCTTGTGGTAACTATTACAAGGGGACCATTGAAAATGCAGCAAACCTGGTATGGGCTAAGGGTATTGTACCGCTGGCTGACATGTTTGCAGAGAAACTGGGCATTCCGGTTGCTATTACCAATGATGCAAATGCGGCTGCTATGGGAGAAATGAAATATGGTGCTGCGGTTGGTATGAAAAACTTCGTAGAACTCACTCTCGGAACAGGCGTAGGATCGGGTATAGTGGCTAACGGACAGCTGATTTATGGTTGCGACGGTTTTGCCGGTGAGTTGGGACACATGGTAGTGGATCCTGACGGTAGACCATGCGGCTGTGGCAGAAAGGGCTGTCTGGAAACCTACTGTTCGGCTACAGGCGTGGTCCGTACTACCTTGGCCATGCTCGAAGCATCAACTGGGGCAACTGAGCTGAGAAATATTCCAAGGGAAGAAATTACATCTTATGCAGTTTATAAGGCAGCCATGGCAGGAGATACACTGGCACGGGAAGTGTTCAGACAAACCGGTACAAGAATTGGCAAGGCCTGTGCAGAGATAGCTACCTTTCTGAGCCCGGAGGCTTTTATCTTCTTCGGAGGATTGGCACAGGCTGGCGATCTGCTCTTCCGTCCTATTGAAGAAGCATATAACGAGCATGTGCTCTCATTATATAAAGGTAAGGCTAAGTTTCTGATGAGCGGACTGGATGGTGCCAAGGCTGCTATCCTGGGTGCTGCAGCAATGGCATCTGAACTCTAATCCGTCATTAAAAAAAAAATATAACCTATTTAAATATAGATAAAGATATGAGACTCAATCTTAGTTCGCAAATCGTACTCAATAAAGTACCTGTAGAGTTCTACAAGCCAAAGACGACTGTAGAATACTCTGAAATCTCCAGAATGGAGAAGATTCATACAGATATCTTTGCCTCTATGGCAGAAGGTGCCAGTCATGTAGCTGATAAAATAGAAGCTGGTATCAAGGCGGCACAGCAGGAAGGCAAATTCTATGTGATGGCGCTGGGTGCCGGTTCTTCTCTCTATTCTGTATACGATGAACTCGTTCGCCGTTACAACGAGAAGACCCTGAGCTTCCGCAATGTTGTTGTATTCAATGCATACGAATATTATCCGCTCCAGAAGGACAGTTCTCTCCGTACCATCAACCAGTTGAAGGATCGTTTCCTCAATCATGTGGATGTGGCTGAGCAGAACATCTTTACACTGGATGGTTTTGTGGCACAGGATGCCGTACAGGACAGTTGCCGTCTTTATGAGCAGCGTATCAAGACCTTTGGCGGTCTCGATGTAGCTCTCATAGGTATAGGCCGTTCGGGTAATATTGCTGCCAACGAGCCAGGTTCGGGCATCCAGTCGATGACACGTATCATCCTCATCGGCAATACCTCTCGCGAAGAGATGGAGAACAGTGAACAGACCAAGGAAACCATTCCTCCATGTTCGCTCACCATGGGTATCGCTACCTTACTCTCAGCCAAGAGCATCTATCTGACAGCCTGGGGCGAAGAGAAGGCAGAGATTATGCAGAAGGTGGTGGAGAACTCTATCACAGATACCCTGCCGGCATCATTCCTTCAGACTCATCCGAATGCTCATGTTGTCATCGACCTGGGTGCAGCTCACCATCTGACGCGTATCGAGCATCCATGGCTCGTAACTTCATGCCAGTGGAGTGATAAACTGGTGCGTTCGGCACTGGTATGGCTCTGTCAGAAACTCGGTAAGCCTATCCTGAAGTTGACCAATAAGGATTATAATGAGAACGGACTGAGTGAACTTCTGGCTCTCTATGGCTCTGCCTATAATGCCAATATCAAGATTTTCAATGATTTGCAGCATACCATTACCGGATGGCCAGGTGGTAAGCCGAATGCCGATGATACCTATCGCCCAGAGCGTGCAACTCCATTCCCTAAGAAGGTTATCGTATTCTCTCCACACCCAGACGATGATGTTATCTCTATGGGAGGAACTATCCGTCGACTGGTACAGCAGAACCACGATGTGCATGTAGCTTACGAAACATCAGGAAACATTGCTGTGGGTGATGAGGAAGTAACAAGATTCATGCACTTTATCAATGGTTTCAACCAGCTTTTTGCAGACTCAAAAGACAGTATCATCTCTAATAAATATAAGGAAATCAAGACCTTCTTTGCCAAGAAAAAGGAGAGTGACTTCGATACGAGAGATATCCTGACCATCAAGGGACTGATCCGCCGTGGTGAGGCTCGTACCGCTTGTACTTATAATGAAATTCCGCTTGACCATGTCCACTTCCTCGACCTGCCATTCTATGAGAGCGGCAAGATAGAAAAGTTGCCAATGACCGAGAAGGATGTAGAGATAGTGAGAGCTCTGTTGCAGAAGGTGCAGCCGCATCAGATTTATGTAGCCGGCGATCTTGCTGACCCTCACGGAACCCACAAGAAGTGTACCGATGCCGTTCTGGCAGCTATCGACGAAGAGAAGAAAGCGGGTGCAGAATGGTTGAAGGACTGTCGCATCTGGATGTATCGTGGTGCCTGGGCAGAATGGGAGATTGAGAATATCGAAATGTGTGTACCATTGAGCCCTGAGGAGTTGCGGGCAAAACGTAACTCTATTCTCAAGCATCAGTCGCAGATGGAGAGTGCTCCTTTCTTGGGTAATGATGAGCGCCTGTTCTGGCAGAGAGCCGAAGACCGTAACCGTGCTACTGCATCGCTCTACGACCAGTTGGGTCTGGCATGCTATGAGGCCATGGAGGCTTTCGTGGAGTACAAACCATTGTAATACCTTATTAATATATTTAAATCATGGCAAAGTTCAATCGTTTATTAGGCTCGTTTGTAGCCTGTGCGGCGATGCTGGGTGGTATCTCTACTCCGGCATCTGCTGCCGATATTAATATTATCCCGATACCGGTGAAGACTCAGGTACAGAAAGGGGAGTTCGTATTGCCACAGAAGGTGGTAATCGCTTACCAGACGGCTGAAGGCAGAAATATCGCCCAGTACATGGCAGACAAACTGAAGGCTTCTACAGGTTATGAGGTAACGGTAGGTGGAAAGAAGGGGAATATCTCTATACAGATTTCTCCTTCGCTGAAAATTGCCGAGGAAGGTTATCGCCTTACCGTAACCGCCAAGGGGGTTGTTATCAAGGCGAAGACCGCCAAGGGCGCCTTCTACGGTATGCAGAGTTTCATGCAGTTACTCCCTGCCCAGATAGAGAGCGCAACCCGGGTGGATGGAGTGAAATGGGTAGCACAATGCTGTGATATCCAAGATGCTCCACGCTTCGGCTACCGTGGATTCCATCTCGATCCATGCCGCCATTTCATTTCTGTCGAGAATGTGAAGAAGCAACTGGACCTGATGTCTATGTTCAAGGTGAACACCATGCACTTCCATCTGACGGAAGACCAGGGCTGGCGTATCGAAATCAAGAAATATCCTAAACTTACTTCTGTGGGCAGTATCCGTACCGAGGGCGATGGCTCTTTTTATGGCGGTTTCTATACCCAGGAGCAGATTAAGGAAATAGTGGATTATGCTGCCAAGCGCTATATTACCGTGATTCCGGAAATCGACCTTCCTGGTCACATGATGGCAGCTATCTCTGCTTATCCTTATCTTTCATGCAAAGGTGAGCAGTGGTCGTTGAGAACAGTTTGGGGTGTAGAGGATATCGTGATGTGCCCGGGCAAGGAAGATATGTTCCGCTTCCTGGATGACATCTTTAGTGAGATTGTTCCTCTCTTCCCAGGTAAGTACTTCCATATCGGTGGCGACGAGTGTCCGAAGACCAGTTGGAAAAACTGCCCTGCCTGTCAGAAGCGTATTCAGACAGAGGGCTTGCAGGCTGAAGGAAAGCATTCGGCTGAGGAAAGACTGCAGAGCTACGTTATCAAGCGCATAGAGAAAATGCTGGAGAAGCGTGGCAGAAAGATTATCGGATGGGACGAGATTCTGGAAGGCGGATTGAGTGAGAATGCTACCGTGATGTCATGGCGTGGAACGGAAGGAGGTATCGAGGCTGCCATGCAGAAGCATGATGTCATCATGACGCCGGGCAGCGACGGTATGTATCTCGACTGGTATCAGGGCGACAGCAAGGTGGAGCCTGTAACCATTCCTAGTCCTCCTAGATATCTGGCTTCTACCTATAATTATAATCCGGTACCTGATACCATCAAGGCATTAGGACTGGCTCATCATATCCTGGGCGTTCAGTGTAACAACTGGTCGGAATATATGTATTCCAATGCCAAGATGGAGTATATGATGTATCCTCGTGCCATTGCTCTCTCTGAGATTGCATGGTCGCCAGTGAGCAGGAAAAACTTCAAGGATTTCTGCCGCCGACTGGATGCAAACTGTGTTCGTCTGGACGAGCGCCATATCCGTTATCATATCCCATTGCCTGAGCAGCCTTTCGGTTCTTGCGATAAGGTTGTCATTACTGGGGATACTGCGGTAACCTTTACCACCTCGCGTCCTATGAAGATGGTTTATACATTGGATGGAAGTACACCAACTCCTTCTTCTTCGGCTTATGCAGAGCCTATCAGGGTGAGTGGAAACACCATTATCAAGATAGCAACCATATTGCCTTCAGGCAAGATGAGCCGTATCAGAACCATTGATGTTGAGAAGCAGACTTATGCTCCTGCTGTTAAGGTGGAGGACGCAAAACCTGGGTTGCAGATGAAGCGCATTAAGGGCAACTATCTGAAGGTTGACCAGCTGGAATGGGCTGATGCTGCCTGGGAGTGTGCAAACATCGAGGGCTTGGAGCAGATGAAGATTCAGCAGAAGGATGATGCTGCTACCTTGCGCGGTGCCAATAATTATGCTGCCATCGCTGAGGGCTACATCAATATTCCGGAGGATGGTGTCTATTATCTCTCTTCCCGTCTGGAGCAGGTTTGGATTGATAACAAACTCATGATCAGCAACGAGGGGGATGTGAAGGCTGGTACCAATCATGATACTTCTGTAGCATTGGCTAAGGGATTGCATCCTTTCAAGGTGGTTTTCCTCAGCAATATCGTTGGCGGCTGGCCTTCATGGTGGAGCAGTCTCGGCATTGAAATGCGCAAGGACAGCGAACAGAAGTTTACACCTGTAGATAACTCTATGTTTTTCAGAAAATAATAAAACAGATATGAGCATCAGAAATATAGCAAATGTATCGCTTTGCCTCGCCTTGCTGTCTGTCGGCAATGGTGTGGCGGCTCAGAACGAGTCGCGCTGGCATAATGTGGATATCAACCAGCAGAACCGCGAACCTCGCCGTGCTGCTTTCTTCGCATACGAGACCCTTGACAAAGCACAGAGTTTTGACAAGAAGAAGTCGGCCAACTATCTTTCGATGGAAGGCATGTGGAAGTTTAACTTCGTGAAGGATCATAACAAGCGTCCAGCCAACTTCTTTGCAGCCAACTATGACGATTCGGAGTGGAAGGATTTCCCTGTACCGGGGCTGTTCGAACTGAACGGTTATGGAGATGCTACTTATAAGAATGTCGGTTATGCCTGGGCTACCCAGTTTGACCCAAATCCTCCTTATATCAGCGAACTCAACAACTATACGGGTTCTTATCGTCGTACCTTCGAACTTCCTAAGGACTGGAAGGGCAAGGATGTCTATTTCCATGTAGGTTCGGCTACCAGCAACCTGACCCTTTGGGTAAACGGCAAGTATGTGGGATATAGTGAAGACAGCAAGGTGGCTGCCGAGTTTAATATCTCCAAGTATCTGAAGCCGGGCAAGAACCTGATAGCTATGCAGGTGATGCGCTGGTGCGATGGTTCTTATTTCGAGGATCAGGACTTCTGGCGCTTTACTGGTATAGCCCGTGAGGTTTATCTCTATGCACGTCCGAAACTTCATGCTGCCGATATCCGTCTTGATGCCGGTTTGATGAATAATTATAGGGATGGTATCCTGAACTATCAGATAGCGCTGAAGGGCGGCAAGACTGATGTGACTGTAGCCTTGTGTGATAAGGATGGCAAGCAAATAGCATCGGCTACCGGAGCTCAGGGTGTAATCAAAGTACCGAAGGTGAAGGCTTGGACTGCTGAGACACCTTATTTATATAAGGTATACATCTCTCTGAAGAATAAGCAGGGGGTAGCGGAGGTGATTCCGCAGAAGGTGGGCTTCCGCAATGTGGAAATCAAGAACGCCCAGTTGCTGGTGAACGGCAAGCCTGTACTGATTAAGGGTGCCAACCGGCATGAGATAGATCCGGATGGTGGATATGTGGTAAGTGTAGAGCGCATGATTCAGGATATCAGAATCATGAAACAGTTGAACATCAATGCGGTTCGTACCTGCCATTATCCTGACGATCCTCGCTGGTATGAACTCTGTGATGAATACGGACTGTATCTTACTGCTGAGGCTAACCTCGAATCTCATGGTATGGGATATGAGGAAAAATCACTCGCTAAGTTCCCTGAGTATCTCCAGACTCACATCGAGCGCAATGAAGGTAATGTGAAAAGTTTTATCAATCACCCTTCTATCATCGTATGGAGTTTGGGTAATGAGTGTGGTTACGGCATCAACTTCGAAAAGACCTATGACTGGGTGAAAGCGCTCGACAAGACCCGTCCTGTTCAGTATGAGCGTGGCGGTTATGACAGCAAGACTGATATTTACTGTCCGATGTATATCGACTACGAGGAGAGTGAGAAATATTGCAAGAGTGATGGTGTAAAACCATACATCCAGTGCGAATATGCTCATGCTATGGGTAATTCGGAAGGTGGTTTCAAGGAATATTGGGACCTCATCCGTAAGTATCCTAAGTATCAGGGTGGCTATATCTGGGACTCGTAGATCAGGGCATTCGTGACAAGAGTCCTGTCACCGGTAAGGAAATCTTTACTTATGGTGGAGATTACGGCCGCTATCCGGCAAGTGACTATAACTTCAACTGTAATGGTATCATTGCTCCAGACCGCCGTCTGAATCCTCATGCTTACGAGATTCAGTACTATCATCAGAATGTATGGATTAAGGACCTGGATGCTGTGAATGGTGCTTTCAAGGTTTACAACGAGAACTTCTTCAAGAATATCGATGACTTGAACCTGACAGCTACGGTTTATGCCAATGGTGTGAAACTGGCTACAGTTGAGATTCCTGAAACAAAGGGTATTGCTCCTCAGGCTACCAAACTGATCAAGAGTGATGAACTGAAGTATGCGGTGGCTGAGGCTGAATCGAAGCATGCAAAGGAGGAGATTGTTCTTAACTTTGCTTTTGCAAGCGATGGCACACAGCCGCTGGTAGACAAGGGCCAGGTGATGGCTCGCCAGCAGTTTATCATCAGCGATTATCAGTTTGCCAAACCGGCGGTTCCTGCTGTTGCTGCTGCGCCAACCAAGAAGGGTAAGGTGCAGCGGACAAGCAGTATGGAGGTGGAGGAAACCAACTCTTATGTGAAGGTCAGCGCACAGAGAATGTCTGTTACCATAGGCAAGAAGACGGGTATGATAGATTATCTCGATGTAGATGGTGAACCGATGTTGAAGTTCCGTGAGAGTATGACTCCGGAATTCTGGCGTGCTCCTACCGATAATGACTATGGAGCATCTCTGCAGAAGGAGATGAGAGTATGGAAGAACCCGCAGATGACTCTGAAGTCTTTCGACAAAAATGTGAGTAAGGACAATGTGGTGCTGACAGCTCTCTTCGATATGCCGGAAGTGAAAGCTCTGCTGATGCTCCGCTATGACATCAGTGCTGCGGGCGAGGTGAATGTTACCCAGAAGATGACTACCGACAAGGAGGTTCAGGTTGCCGATCTGTTCAGATTCGGTCTGCAGTTGCAGATGCCTGCTACTTTCTCTAAGCTCGAGTATTATGGTAGAGGTCCTGAAGAGAACTACGTAGATCGTCATTCTTCTGCTTTTATCGGCAAGTACGAGTCTGACGTGAAGGATGAATATTATCCATATATCCGTCCGCAGGAGAGTGGTAACCATACCGATATCCGCTATTTCTCTATCTTTAATCCAACCACCGGCAAGGGGATTACCTCGAGGGGTATGAACCTATGGAGTGCAGTGCCATCCCTTATCTGGTAGAGGATTTGGATTCTGGTATCGAGAAGACGCATGCATGGGGACAACACAGTGGTGATCTGGTGGATAAGGGACTCGTGCAGTTGCATATCCAGAAATGCCAGTATCCTTTGGGCTGCATCGACAGTTGGATGACCAAGCCTATGGAGAAGTATCGTCTCCATTATGCTGATCGTGAATTTACATTCAAAATAAAGGCAAAATAAAATTTCCGTTATAAAACTCAGATATATGCGGAAATACGGGTATAAGATTAAGTTTAAATAATAAAGTGACCCTAGTTTTAGGGTTGAAAGTTTGTTTTTAGGTTTGCCGCTTGAGGGGTCTTTGGGGCCTTTCAAGCGGCTTTTTTATTGCTTGTTTCAAAATGAAACGAATAATGCGTAATTTGCTTTCATTTTGCTCTGTATTTTAAAAAGAACTGTGCAAAATAATAACTAAACAAAAATATTAACATCAAAAAGTAAGCAATATAGTGAAATGTTAAGCAAAATGTAGTACCTTTGCACCAGAAAATAAACAAAATGTAAATTAATTAATAGGAGAGATTAACATGAAAAAGATTGAAGCAATCATCCGTAAGACTAAGTTTGAGGATGTAAAGGAAGCATTGCTTGCCGCCGACATCGAGTGGTTCTCTTACTACGATGTAAGAGGAGAGGGCAAGATGAGACAGGCTCGAATCTACCGTGGTGTCATGTATGATACCAGCAGTATCGAGCGAGTGTTGCTGAATGTTGTCGTGCGCGACAAGAACGTAGAGAAAACGATTAATGCCATCCAGGAGGCTGCCCGTACAGGCGAGATAGGTGATGGTCGAATCTTTGTAATTCCTGTCGAGGATACCGTAAGAATCCGTACAGGTGAAAGAGGCGACATCGCTCTCTATAATGCTGAGCAGGAGAAATAGTGATTAGTGTTTTATGTTTAGTGCTTAATGTTTACTTAGAGGGGTAGCATAAGCACGGCTTTGATGGCTAACATTAAACGTTTTCTTAAAATTTTATGAATCTTGTGTAGTGAGGGCGCATGCCAATTAAACATTAAACACTACACACTAAACAGTAAAAAGATTATGAGTGTACAGGATTTAGGAATTTCAGTAGATACCGTATGGATGCTCTTGGCAGCCATGTTGGTCTTTTTCATGCAGCCGGGATTTGCCCTCTGCGAGGCGGGCTTTACCCGTAGTAAAAATACAGCGAACATCTTGTTTAAGAACTTTGTCGATTTTATGATCGGTTCCGTTCTCTTCTGGTTCGTAGGTTTCGGATTTATGTTTGGTAGCGATGGCGCCGGTTTCATCGGTATGCCTAACTTCGGGGATTTGTCTTTCTATACAAATGCAGCCGGTCTTCCTACTGAAGGCTTCCTAATGTTTGAAACCGTATTCTGCGCTACTAGTGCTACCATCGTTTCAGGTGCTATGGCAGAACGTACCAAGTTCTCCATGTACTGCGTTTACTCATTCTTCATTTCATTGATTATCTATCCTGTAGAGGGTCACTGGACATGGGGTGGCGGTTGGCTTTGCAACAGCGAGGCAGGTTCGTTCATGATGAACACCTTCGGTGCAGCCTTCCATGATTTCGCAGGTTCTGCCATCGTACATAGTGTTGGTGGTGTACTTGCCTTGGTTGGTGCTATCTGCTTAGGTCCTCGTCTGGGTAAGTATCGCAACGGCAAGAGCACGGCTATCCCTGGTCACAACCTCATGGCTGCTGCCCTGGGCGTATTCATCCTCTGGTTCGGCTGGTTCGGTTTCAACCCTGGTTCTCAGCTTGCTGCTTCTGGTGAGGTTAACCGTGTTGCTATCAGTCACGTATTCCTGACAACCAACTTGGCTGCCGTTTGTGGTGGTCTCGGTACTATGTTCACCTCTTGGATTAAGTATGGCAAACCTTCGTTCTCATTGACATTGAACGGTATTCTGGCTGGTTTGGTAGCTATCACCGCTGGTTGCGACTTGGTTAGTCCATTGGGTTCTGCCATCATCGGTCTCTTGGCAGGTATCATCTTGGTATTCTCTATCGAGTTCATTGATACCAAGCTTCATATTGATGATCCTGTTGGTGCAAGTTCAGTTCATGGTGTATGCGGTATCTTCGGTACTTTGATGACTGGTCTCTTCGCCCTTGATGGTGGCGCCTTCTATGGTGGTGGCTTCGGATTCTTCGGTGCTCAGTGCTTCGGTATCCTCTGCATCGACCTTTGGGCAGCCGTAACAGGTATCATCCTCTTCTGGGGTATCAAGAAGATTGCTGGTCTCCGTGTTGATAAGCGAATCGAGGAAGAAGGTCTCGATATCTACGAGCATGGTGAGAGTTGCTACAACTAAAGATGCTTTCATATAACGAGCGAGAGAGATTTTTCAGCAGAAGTTTTGGAGAGCAGAGTTTTATTAATGCCATTGAATAATGTACGCTGCATCTCAACAATATAAATAAATCGCAATTTATTTTGTGTTGTCTTCGATTTGCAGTACCTTTGCTGCCGAAACTTTAAAAAACAAAGAAGTATCACATTAAAAAGAGAGAATATGAAGAAGATTTTTGATATAAAGAAGATGGGTGCCCTTGCACTCGGTTTGGTTGCTTTTGCTCCTGCAGCTTCTGCTCAGGATGAGGTTGAAACTACCATCGCTGCAGATGTTGTAAACCAGTATTACTGGCGTGGTCAGTCACTGGGAGAAGTCTCTTTGCAGCCAACACTCTGTATTGGTTACAAGGGCTTGTCTCTGACAGCTTGGGGAAGTGTAGGTATCTCTAAACCAGACGATACTAAGGAATTTGACCTTACCTTGGCTTATGAAACCGGTGGCTTCCATATCGGTGTAACCGATTACTGGTTCAACTCTCCTAACGAGAAGTATTTCGCCTATAAGGCACATGAAACTTCTCATGTGTTTGAGGCAAACGTAGGTTATGACTTTGGTCCAGTTGCCTTGAACTGGTACACCAACTTTGCAGGCAATGATGGATTAAATAAGGATGGTGACCGTGCTTATTCTTCATATGTTGAGGCTACAGCCCCATTCAAGTTGGGCGGTTGTGATTGGGCAGCAAGTATAGGCGCAGTTCCATTTGCAACATCTTTCTATGGTGATGCCAATGGTTTTGCAGTTACCAATGTTTCACTGAAAGCTACCAAGGATTTGAAGATTACAGATTCTTTCTCTGTTCCAGTCTTCGCTCAGGTAGCTGCTAACCCTAGCACCGAAAAAGCTTACCTGGTAGTAGGTTTTACCTTGCAGCCATAATAGGCTCTTAGGTTTTTCGATATAATCTTACGTTGGTAGGTTTAAGTTTTTATTTTAAATGCCGATAGTTCCGTCAAAGAGCTATCGGCATTTCTTTGTAGTATGCTCGGCATGAGCATTGTCTAATGGGTGCAAGTCCCTAGTAAGCCCTAATAGCGGGAATTACCTAGCCAATGGCAAGGGTGTCCATCGTGAGTTGGAATCTGAAAGAAGCCGGCGGCAAACATCTGGCCTAACGTACAGAAACTTCATACAAGGCATCTGACCGTGGATTAGATTGCTATACAAATCAAAGTCCCATAGCTATTCGGAACGGTTGGTGTAAATGAAGTGGGTATAAGATGGAAAGACAATGCCCTTATCCGAGGAGGTCTCACGGACTTGTCGAATAGCTATGTTGCGAAAGGCAAGGAGTAAAGCTAGCCGTGAGAAGTCAGCAGATGTCATAGTAGTGTGCTTTTCGATATAGCGCATGAAGGACAGAACCTATATTAAACGATAGTAATTGAAACATACCTTATGAAAGTAAGAACGCAGAAAACATTGGCAAAAGTTAATGGCTGCCCCCAAAGAGCTAGGACGGAATCCGAATGGTATGGGGGAGCGCAGACTTTCATGTGGATGTGTGAAGACAACATCGTGGAAGTACCATTCGACAAGGAGCACTTGTTGGAGCGAATCCTTAGTCCCGATAACCTGAACCAAGCCTACAAAGCGGTGGTTCGCAACAAGGGATGCGGCGGTATCGACAAGATGTCTTGTGAGGAACTCCTCCCTTGGCTCTTGGCTAACAAGGATTCTCTGATACGTTCCTTGCAGGACGGCTCATACCGTCCGAACCCAGTCCGTCGAGTAGAGATGCCGAAGGACAATGGCAAGAAGCGCCTGTTGGGCATCCCCACCGTGGTTGACCGATTGGTGCAACAAGCCATCAACCAAACCTTGACACCCATCTATGAGCGACAGTTCTCGTCACGAAGTTACGGCTTCCGCCCAAGGCGAGGATGCCACGATGCACTTAGGGGAGCGCAGAAGATAATCGACAATGGCTATATATACGTTGTCGATTTAGACTTGGAACGCTTCTTCGACACGGTGAGTCATAGCAAACTCATAGAAATCCTAAGCCGAACCATCAAGGATGGGAGGGTTGTCAGCCTTATACACAAATATCTTCGCAGCGGTGTGATAAACAAGGGCTTGTTCGAGGCAAGTGAGGAGGGAACTCCCCAAGGAGGACCGTTGAGTCCACTGCTGAGCAACATCATGCTCAACGAGCTGGACAAGGAACTCGAACGCAGAGGTCTCCCCTTTGTTCGTTATGCCGATGACTCAATGATATTTTGTAAGTCCAAGCGAGCGGCAATGCGAGTCAAGGAGTCCATCACCAAGTTCATAGAAGGTAAACTATACCTCAAGGTGAACAAGGAGAAGACGGTCGTCTCGTATGTGCGTGGTGTGAAATACCTCGGCTACTCCTTCTATGTATCCAAAGGCAAATGCCAACTGACTGTGCATCCCAAATCCAAAGCAAAGATGAAAGCCAAACTAAAGGAACTTACGAATCGGAGCAATGGATGGGGATATGAAAAATGGAGCAAAAGCTAGAGGAATACATACGAGGATGGGTGGGGTACTATCATCTTGCAAATATGAAGCAACTGCTCCTTGAAACGGACAAATGGCTGCGCAGACGAATACGCATGTGTATATGGAAGTCTTGGAAGAGAGTCAAGACGAGGATTGCCAACCTCGTAAGGTGTGGTATAGATAAATACCAAGCCTATATGTGGGGCAACAGCCGTCTTGGGTATTGGCGTGTAGCAGACAGTCCTATTTTGAAAATGGCTATCAGCAATGATAGTCTTCGTAAGACAGGGTATGTCACGCTGATGGGTTCGTATCTCGAATGGCACCCAAAGTAGGAACCGCCGTATGCGGAACCGCACGTACGGTGGTGTGGGAGGTCGGTGAATGCGAAAGTAGGAGGTAAATGCCTCTTATGAGTAACATTTACCTCCTACCCGATTTGCTTTCTCTGGTTATTGCCGGATATAGTATTTGTAAATGGGAATGGAGAATGCAAAGTGGGATAAAATGTGGATAAACAAAAAGAGTCACAAGTAAAACTTGCGACTCTTTTCTGCGCTTCAAGATGGGCTTGAACCAACGACCCCCTGATTAACAGTCAGGTGCTCTAACCAACTGAGCTATTGAAGCAATTTGCTATGAAAGAAGATGAGTTGCGAGGCTAACCTGAAACTCTCTTGCGCTTCAAGATGGGCTTGAACCAACGACCCCCTGATTAACAGTCAGGTGCTCTAACCAACTGAGCTATTGAAGCGTTTTTTCTGTAAAGAACATGACGTTCCTTATTTGCGTGTGCAAAAGTACTAACTTTTCTTCATTCTGCCAAATTTTTTGCTGACTTTTTTCGCTTTTTCCCTAAAAAAGTGTATTTTTTCTTATCTTTGTGCCACTTTTTGCCTATTTTATGGTGTTTTTCGCAAAGAAATGAGTACTTTTGTGGTCGAAAACTTCTCCCGAGGCGAATGCCGTGAAGAGGGGGAGGAAATAACCAATAAGTTGAATCATATACAATTAAATAAGGTAACAATGAAAAGAATACTGTTCTCCTTGCTTATGGTGCTCCTGGCGGTTCCTACTTTTGCCCAGGTTGACAAAGATCATGACTTCAAAGCCGCAAAGAATATGGAAATATTCAATGCCATCTACAAGAATCTCGATTTGATGTATGTTGATACGCTCGATGCTGAAGTTGTGGTCGGAAATGGTATCAATGCCATGTTGCGTAGTCTTGACCCTTATACTACCTATTATCCAGAGCAGAAGATGAAGGAACTCAAGAACCTGCTCACCGGCAAGTATGCGGGTGTAGGTGCGGTGATACGCTACAATTTCCAGTTGCAGCGCGTCTGTATCAGCGAGCCTTACGAGAATATGCCTGCTGCAGAAGTGGGACTGAAGAAGGGTGACATCATCCTGAGTATTGATGATGAGGATATGACCAATAAGGAGGTGAGCTATGTCAGCGATCATCTTCGTGGTGAACCGGGTTCTTCTTTCATGCTGAAAGTTAAGCGTCCAAGTACAGGCAAGACGATGAAGGTGAAGGTAACACGCCGTACCATCCAGTTGCCGTTCTTGCCTTATTATGGCATGTTGGAGGGTAACATCGGTTACATCAACTTCAATTCCTTTACCGAGCAGTCTGCCAAGGAAGTGCGTCGTGCTTTCATCGATTTGAGAAAGCAAGGAGCCAATAGCCTTGTCTTCGATCTGCGTAATAATGGTGGTGGTTCTGTTACCGAAGCGGTCAGTATCATCAATATGTTCTTGCCTAAAGGTAAGACAGTCTTGGAGATGAAGGGAAAGTTGCAGCGTTCTAATCATGTTTATAAGACCACGGTTGAACCGATAGATTCCGTTATGCCGATGGTGGTATTGGTGAACGAGAATTCTGCCAGTGCCAGTGAAATCATGAGCGGCAGTCTGCAGGATTATGACCGTGCTGTAATATTAGGTACGCGCACGTATGGAAAGGGATTGGTGCAGACTACCATGGATTTGCCTTATAACGGACAGGTGAAACTCACTACTGCTAAATATTTCATTCCTAGCGGTCGATGCGTTCAGGCACTCAACTATAAGCACGATAAGGGCGGTTATGTGGAGCATGTTCCCGACTCTCTTACCAAGGTGTTCTATACCGCAGGTGGCAGAGAAGTGAGAGATGGAGGTGGTGTGAAGCCGGATGTAGAAGTAAAGCCTGATTCTTTGCCAAACATCGCCTTCTATCTGGCTGGTGCCCGCGACAGTAATGAGGTGATGCTTAATTATGAGGTTGATTATATCGCCAAGCATCCTGCTATTGCTCCTGCGAAGGAATTCTCGCTGACCGATGCCGACTATGATGAATTCAAGACACGCGTGTTGAAGGCTAACTTCCAGTACGACCGTGAAACAGAAAAGTATCTCAAGGACTTGGAAAAACTCGCTAAGTTTGAAGGCTACTACGATGATGCCAAGGCAGAGTTTGAGGCTTTGAAGAAAAAGCTGAGCCATAATGTGGCAAAGGATCTGGATTATAACAAGGATTACATCAAGCATCTGTTGGAAAATGACATCGTTTCTGCCTATTATTTCCAGCGCGGTGCCATCCAGAATTCCATGCGTTACGACAAGCAGATTAAGGAAGCAGTAAAATTGCTGAATTCTCCATCAGAATACGAAAAAATACTGCATCCTGTGAAGAAATAAGTACAAAAACGTGCACAATCGATTAAAAATGTGCACGTTGCGAATAAAAAGTTGCATTTTTTTTGGCTAATCACAAAAATATTTGTAATTTTGCAACGTTCAGTGGAATGAGGGGCTCACAAGAGTTCCTCATTTTATTTTAATAAGGTATATATGATTGATAAAACGTCGTAAAAAAATTAGTTGAAGAATGGCTCCAAGATAAGGAATATTTCTTGGTAAGCATTGAAATCAGTCCCGACGATAGAATCGTTGTTGAGATTGACCATGCCGATGGAGTATGGATTGAGGATTGTGTTGCCTTGAGTAAGTATATTGAGGATCATTTGAACCGTGACGAGGAAGACTATGAGCTCGAAGTTGGCTCTGCAGGCTTGGGTCAACCGTTCAAAGTTCCGCAGCAGTATATCAATTTCATTGGCAAGGAGGTAGAGGTGCTTGATGCCGACGGCAAGAAGGTGAAGGGTATCTTGAAAGCTGTTGAAGGAAATGACTTCACAGTTGGCGTTGAAGAAAAGGTAAAGGTTGAAGGTAAAAAACGTCCGGTTAAGCAGGAGGTTGATCACGTTTACCAGATGGATAAAGTAAAATATACAAAATACATAATTAGTTTCAATTAAGTTATGGCTAAAAAAGAGCAAGAATTGACAGCGAGTATGATTGATACATTCCGCGAGTTTAAAGAAACAAAGAATATCGACCGTACTACATTGGTAAGTGTATTGGAGGAGAGCTTCCGTAATGTACTTGCCAAGATTTTTGGTAGTGACGAAAACTTTGATGTCATCGTGAACCCTGACAAGGGTGACTTCGAAATTTATCGCAACCGTATTGTTGTTGCTGATGGCGAAGTTGAAGATGAAAATAAGGAAATTACACTTTCTGAGGCTCGTAAGATTGAGCCGGATTACGAGGTTGGTGAGGATGTAAGTGAGACGGTTGACTTCAATAAGTTTGGTCGTCGTGCCATCTTGACTCTTCGTCAGACTTTGGCTTCCAAAATTCTTGAGTTGGAGCATGATTCACTCTACAACAAATACAAGGATCGCGTAGGTCAGGTTATCTCTGGTGAGGTTTATCAGGTTTGGAAGCGCGAGGTTCTGATTGTAGATGATGAGAACAACGAGCTCATGTTGCCTAAGACTGAGCAGATTCCTGGTGATACTTACCGCAAGGGTGAGACTGTTCGTGCGGTCATCCTTCGTGTAGACAACGAGAACAATAATCCAAAGATTATCTTGAGCCGTACTGCTCCAATCTTCCTGCAACGCCTGTTGGAGGCTGAGGTTCCTGAGATTGCAGACGGTCTGATTGCAATCCGCCGTATCGCCCGTCTTCCGGGAGAGCGTGCTAAGATTGCTGTTGAAACATTCGATGAGCGTATCGACCCGGTTGGTGCATGTGTAGGTGTTAAGGGTAGCCGCGTTCACGGTATCGTTCGCGAACTTTGCAACGAGAATCTCGATGTCATCAACTACTCAAGCAATACCAAACTCTTCATTCAGCGTGCGTTGGCTCCAGCCAAGGTTTCTTCAATCAATGTTGATGATGAGAACAAGAAAGCAGAGGTTTACTTGCAGCCTGAGGAAGTTAGTTTGGCTATCGGCCGTGGCGGTATGAACATCAAACTGGCTTCTATGCTTACAGAATATACCATCGATGTATTCCGTGAGGTAGACGAGAATGAGGCCGATGAGGATATCTACTTGGATGAGTTCTCTGATGAGATTGACCAGTGGGTTATCGATGCTATCAAGGGCATCGGTCTTGATACTGCCAAGCAGGTACTCAATGCACCTCGCAACTTGCTGATTGAGAAGGCCGACCTCGAAGAGGAGACCGTTGATCATGTACTCAGCGTGTTGCGCGCCGAATTCGAACAATAATTCCCTTGCCAGCGAGTGCTTGCAGGGAATCTAACTTTAAAAATAGGAGAATAAATAATTTATGAGCATCAGATTAAATAAAGCACTACGTGAATTAAATATAGGACTTCAGACGGCAGTTGAATTCCTAGAGAAAAGAAAAGACCTGGGAGATGTCAAGGCAGAACCGAGCTTCAAACTCACCGACCAGCAATACAAGGCATTGAATGATGCCTTCAGTCAGGACAGAGAGGTTCGTGATCAGGCTGAGAAACTCTTTACCAAAAAAGCAAAAGATAAGAAGCGTGCGCCAGAGCAGAAGGACAATCGCGCTGAAAGCTTGTTGGAGTCTAATGGACGGCAGCAGTATAAGCCGCTGGGAAAGATTGACTTGGACAACATCGGTAAGAAGCCTGCTGCAGAGTCTGTTGCGGAAAAGCCTGAGACTGCTGCCGTCAGTCCTGAGCAGAAGAAAGACGCTCCTAAGGCTGAGCAAAAGAAGGAACAGAAGCCACAACAGGCTTCTCAGCATAAACAGCAAATGAAACAGGAAAATCATCAGAAATCACAGCAGTCAAACGCTCAGATGAATAAGCAGAATGTTCCTCAGGGAAAGAAAGAACATCATCATGCTAAGAATGAAACTGCACAGCATTCTGTTGGCGCAGCAGATAACAGCGTGTTTACTCTCAAGAGTGAGAAGAAGTTTACTGCTAATGAGCCTAAGGTGTTGGGCAAGATAGATTTGTCTTCCCTCAACCAGAGCACTCGTCCTAAGAAGAAAACCAAGGAGGAGCGCCGCAAGGAACGTGAGGAGAAAATGGCTCAACAGCACAATGAGCGCAAAAAGCGTGTTCGTATCAACAAAGAACGTGTTGACATCATTGCCGAAGCTAAGAATAATGGTGGAGGTAATGGCAACAACGGCGGTAATAACAAGAAGAACAAGAACCGCAACAGAAATAATAACATAATAATCGCGGCAATAACAACAACCGCAGCAAA
>ENA-OPYQ01000056-OPYQ01000056.1-human-gut-metagenome-genome-assembly--contig:-NODE-56-length-22311-cov-3.543184_pt1 | contig 22311 bp, 16 predicted proteins | sample MGYA00242471_ERZ504479 | MGnify/ENA primary metagenome ERZ504479 (study PRJEB26092, sample SAMD00036225) | human gut metagenome | host: Homo sapiens | study: EMG produced TPA metagenomics assembly of... | reverse complement strand
CAAATATACAATCTTTTATTTCATATTCTCGCCTTTTTCTTTCGAAATATTTTGAAAGAATTTCTGCCTTATGAGGGCCTAATACTTCTGAAAGTTGTTCAAAGGATGCTTCTTTCATCTTTTTCACGCTCTTAAACTTGCTCAGAAGGGCTTCTTTAGCCTTTGGACCGATGCCTTTGATATCGTCTAATTCTGAGTGAAGAGCATGTTTGCTGCGCTTGTCGCGATGGAAGGTGATGGCGTATCTGTGCACCTCATCCTGTATCTGTGTCAGCACCTTGAACAGTTCACTTTCGGGTGGTAGGGCGATGGTTTGAGGAGGGAATCCGAAGAGAAGTTCGTTGGTGCGGTGACGGTCGTCTTTGGCAAGTCCTGCGATAGGAATATCCAGGTGTAATTCGTCAACAATAACCTCTCTTACTACGTCCATCTGACCCTTTCCGCCATCGGTAATAATGAGGTCAGGAAGTGCAGTTTCTTCCTCTATCATGCGACTGTACCGGCGTCTTACCACCTCTTGCATGGATGCGTAATCATCAGGTCCTTCCACCGTTTTGATGTTGTATTTACGGTAGTCTTTTCTGGATGGTTTCATACCTTTATATACGATGCAACCTGCCACGGCATCAGTACCGGATATGTTGGAATTATCAAAACATTCTATCTGATACGGCAGCTTTGGAAGCTTCAGTTTTGCTTGTAATTCCTTCATCAATCGGGTCTGTTTCTGCTCCGGATTGAGCTTTTCTGCCTGCTTCAGACGGTCGAATTTATACTGCTTGCAGTTCATTTCCGACAGCTCCAGAAGGTGCTTTTTGTCTCCTCTTTGGGGTACGAAGAAGGTTGCATCTTTCAGCTTCCATTCCATTTCGAAGGGCACGATTATCTCCTTCGATGTGGAGTGGAAACGCTCTCTGATTTCCGGAATGGCTGTAATCAGAAGTTCCTCATCGCTCTCCTCCAGTTTACGTTTATATTCGTAGGTGAAGCTCTGGTTGATGGTGCCGTTTTTTACGTGAATATAGTTGATGAAGGCGTTTTTGTTGGCATCATCATTTACGATGGTGAAGACATCTACATCTGTAATGGTATGGCTTACTACCTCGCTTTTTGCCTCAAATTCATCCAGTAATTGGTACTTTTTCTTATATTCTTCAGCTATTTCAAAGCGAAGAAGTTCGGCATTTTTCATCATCAATCGTAGAGATATTTGCTTACTTCCCGCGTGTTTCCCTTCAGAATTTCACGTGCCTGGCGCATGTTTTCCTGATATTCCTCATAGCTCTGCTTGTTGATGCAGGGTGCTCCGCAGTTGTGGATATGATACTCCAGACACGGCTTGTATCTGCCTTCTGCAACGCCTTCTCTGGTGATAGGCATTCTGCAGGTGCGGGGCTTATAAAGCTTCTTGATGACCTCTAAAACGGCATACATGCTGCCGATATGAGGGTAAGGACCGAAGAAGGTTCCCACTTTTTTATTGATATGACGAGTCTTGAAAATGCGTGGAAAATACTCGTTTGTTACGCATATAGAGGGGTATGTCTTGCCGTCTTTCAGCAGGACATTGTATCTTGGATTATACTTTTTGATCAGGCTGTTTTCGAGCAAAAGTGCGTCTTCTTCTGTGTTTACGACCGTATAAGATATGTCGTGAATCTTAGAAACAAGCACCTTTGTCTTGTATCTGTCTACCTCTTTATGGAAGTAGGAAGATACTCTTCTCTTCAGATTTTTCGCCTTTCCCACATATATAATCGTATGATTTTCGTCGTAATATTGATAGCTTCCTGGCTTTTCCGGCATACTTAAAACGATGTTTTTAAGCCTTGCCAAGCGCTCCTCATTCTCTTGTTTCGTCATATTTTACTTGTTTTTAAAGGGAAAACGAGCGCTACTGTTTCACGTGAAACGGCAACGCTCTAGTGTCTTTTACTGCTTCCTTGCTGCTTCCTTGCTGCATTCTCGCAGTATTTCTTGCAGTCTTTTTGCAGCTTATAACTGTAATAAAGTAGTTACTTCAACGTCTGGATCAAAGGAGTTTCTGCCTTCGAAATTCTCGTTTACGAGTTCGATGATGAAGTTAGCATATACCTTTTTCGGATGGAATTTCTTTACCAGGTCGCATGCTGCTTTCATGGTTCCGCCAGTAGCGAGGAGGTCATCGTGGAGGAGTACGATGTCGTTCTCGTTGATGGCATCTTCGTGGATTTCGATGGTGTCGATACCATATTCCTTAGCATAACTTTCCTGTACGGTTTTGCATGGAAGTTTGCCTGGTTTGCGGCATAAAACTACACCGGCTCCGAGACGTATTGCGAGGGCTGAAGACATTACGAAACCGCGTGATTCGATGCCTACAATCTTGGTGATTCCTTTGTCTTTGTAGAGTTCGTACATCTCATCACTGATCTCTTTTAAAGATGCAGGATTCTTGAAAAGGGTTGATACATCGCGGAAGTTCACACCCTTGATTGGCCAATCTGGAATGCAACGCAGATTGTCTAATAATAGCTGATTGTTCATTACTTTTTATGCTTTAAATTGATACTTATTTTGTTCTTTTTTCTTGTTCCTTTTTATGGGCTTTTTGCCCGTTTATTTTTGCCTTTTACTCGATTTTATCCGCTTTTGTTTCACGAATTGCTGAAGTTTTACTTTAACCGCAAAACACTTGATGCAACCTTTCTTAAGCTGTTGAGCATCAAATGTTTTGCTGATAATCTGTTTCACGTGAAACATTGAAAATTCCCTTGTGCTTCGCTGTGAAACGGCTTATCTTCCGAGTAATACAAGCATCACGTTGATATCGCTTGGTGATACGCCCGGAATTCGGCTTGCCTGTGCCAAAGTTTCCGGTTCGATGCGCTCGAGTTTCTGGCGTCCTTCTGTGGAGATTTCGTGGAGCTCGGAATAGTTGAAACGGCCCTTGATTTTGATGTCCTCCAAACGGTGCATCTTCTCGGCAATGAGACGCTCTCGTTCGATGTAACCTTTGTACTTCATCTTGATTTCTGCAGCTTCCGTTATCTCTTCCTTTCGGTTAGCTGGTGTTTCAAGTGCAGCCTTCAGGTCCGGAATAATCTCCGAAAGATTCGTGAGATTCAGATGCGGACGAGCGATGAGGTCGATGAGCTTGCAGCCGGCGCGAAGTGGAGTAGTGCCGAGTGCCTCCAGTTTTGGATTTATCTCATCCTTCTTGATAGGATAGTTGGCGCAGAATTCGATGATTCTTCCGATGGCTTCTTTTTTCTCTATCCACCAGTCGTAACGGTCGCGCTTGGCAATTCCGAGTTCGTATGCTTTTTCGGTGAGTCGGGCATCGGCATCGTCCTGGCGGAGCAGAATGCGGTATTCGGCTCTGGAGGTAAACATACGGTATGGTTCGTCAACTCCCTTTGTGGTGAGATCATCGATGAGTACGCCGATATAACTCTCATCGCGGTTCATCTCGAATGTTTTGTCGCCAACACAATGCAAGGCTGCGTTGATTCCGGCCACGGTTCCCTGTCCTCCTGCTTCCTCATAACCGGTGGTTCCGTTCACCTGTCCGGCAAAGAAGAGACCTTTGATGATTTTCGACTCCAGTGAGTGTTTGAGTTGGGTAGGGTCGAAGTAATCGTATTCGATGGCGTATCCCGGTCTGTAAATCTTGGCATCTCTCAAAGCAGGAATCTCGTGAAGTGCATTCAGCTGGATATCCATCGGCATGCTCGAAGAAAAACCGTTCAGATACATCTCGTTCGTATCTTCGCCTTCCGGTTCCAGGAAGAGCGGATGCTGATCTTTGTCGGGGAAGGTGACGAGCTTTGTTTCTATACTCGGACAGTAACGTGGACCGGTACTCTGAATCTGACCATTATATAAAGGTGAGTCAGCGAGACCGCTTTTTAAAGTTTCGTGTACCTTCTTGTTGGTGTAGCAAGTCCAGCAAGGCAATTGTTTTAGAACCCGATGTTCTCCCATGTAAGAGAACTGGTGGAAATCGCTGTCGCCCGGCTGTTCTTCCATATCTTCGAAATGAACACTTCTCTTGTCAATTCTGACCGGAGTCCCGGTTTTCATTCTGGCTGTGGTGATGCCCCATCGGGTGATGCTCTCCGTAAAGTTGTGTACGGCAGGTTCGGCGCATCTTCCGCCTTCAACCATCTTTCTTCCTACATGCATCAGTCCGTTGAGGAATGTTCCTGCGGTGATGATGATGCTCTTGGCATAGAATTCGGCACCCCAGATGGTTTTTACGCCGATGGCTTCTCCGTTAGCTACGAGCAGTTCGTCAGCCTGGTCTTGCCAGATGTCGAGGTTGTCAGTATGGTCGAGGGTGGTTCTCCATTCCCAGATAAACTTTCCTCTGTCGCATTGGGCACGGGGGCTCCATACGGCAGGCCCCTTGCCGATGTTGAGCATTCGGAACTGGATGGCGGTTTTATCCGTTACGATACCCATCTGTCCGCCCAATGCATCGATTTCGCGCACAATCTGTCCCTTGGCAATACCTCCGATGGCGGGGTTGCAACTCATCTGTCCAATCTTGTTCATATCCATCGTTATCAAACAGGTTTTGGCACCCATGTTTGCAGAGGCTGCAGCAGCCTCGCATCCGGCATGTCCTCCACCGATAACGAGCACGTCATAATTGAATTTCATACTTCGTTTAATCTATATTTTTTCTAATTTTCGGCAAAAGTAAGAAATAAAATCGAAATTTTAGCAAAAATACTTTGATAAATCATTAAAATATAGTAATTTTGCAGCAGACTTGCGAAAATATACCTAGAAATGAGGATTGCAGAATGCCAAAAAATAGGTATTGCAGGGACGAAAAGTGTGGAATATAAATTAGTTTCAAACAGTTAAATAATTAAATTTCAATCATTTATGTGGTTAATCAATTCATCTATTGGTAGAAAAGTAGTGATGTCAGTAACTGGTATCGCTCTTATTCTATTCTTGACATTCCACGGTTGCATGAATGTTGTTGCGCTTTTCTCTGGAGAAGCTTACAACACAATCTGCGAATTGTTGGGTGCTAACTGGTACGCCGTAGTTGCAACTTTGGGTTTGGCAGCTTTGGCAGTTTGTCACATCGTTTACGCTTTCATCCTGACAGCACAGAACCGTCGTGCTCGCGGTAACCAGCGTTACGAGGTAACAGCAAAGCCAGAGAAGGTAGAGTGGGCTAGCCAGAACATGTTGGTGCTCGGTATCATCATCGTTCTCGGTTTGTTGCTTCACCTCTTCAATTTCTGGTACAACATGATGTTTGCTGAATTCTTGGGTACAAGCTTCGGCCACAGCCCATCAGATGGCTTCGCATTCATTCAGGACACCTTCGCTAACCCAGTATTCGTAGTTCTCTACCTTATCTGGTTGGTAGCTCTTTGGTTCCACCTCACTCACGGTTTCTGGAGTGCTATTCAGACTCTCGGTTGGAGCGGTAAGACTTGGTTCTGCCGTTGGAAGATGATCGGTATGATTTACTCTACCATCCTGCTTCTCCTCTTCATCGTAGTTGTATTGGCATTCGCTTTCGGTTGCGCTCCATCTTTGTGCTGCGCATAATTCGTGTAATCATTTAAGTATTAAAAAAGATTATGGCAAAAACATTAAATTCTAGAATACCTGAAGGACCAGTTGCTGAGAAGTGGACCAACTATAAGGCTCACCAGCGTTTGGTTAACCCAAAGAATAAGTTAAAGCTCGACGTTATCGTTGTAGGTACAGGTTTGGCAGGTGCTTCTGCTGCTGCTTCTCTCGGCGAGATGGGCTTCAATATCTTGAACTTCTGCATCCAGGACTCTCCACGTCGTGCTCACTCTATCGCAGCACAGGGTGGTATCAATGCAGCTAAGAATTATCAGAATGATGGTGACTCTGTTTACCGTCTGTTCTACGATACTGTAAAGGGTGGTGACTACCGTGCTCGTGAGGCTAACGTTTACCGTTTGGCTGAGGTGAGCAACGATATCATCGACCAGTGCGTAGCTCAGGGCGTTCCTTTCGCTCGTGAGTACGGTGGTATGCTGGCTAACCGTTCTTTCGGTGGTGCTCAGGTTTCTCGTACATTCTATGCTAAGGGTCAGACTGGTCAGCAGCTTCTCCTCGGTGCTTACTCTTCTTTGAGCCGCATGGTTGAGGCAGGTAAGGTTAAGCTCTTCACCCGTTACGAGATGGAGGATATTGTGATCGTTGACGGTCACGCTCGTGGTATCATCGCCAAGAATTTGATTACAGGTAAGTTGGAGCGTTTCTCTGCCAACGCCGTAGTTATCGCTACCGGTGGTTATGGTAACGCTTACTTCCTTTCTACAAACGCTATGGGTTGTAACTGTACTGCAGCTATCCAGTGCTACCGCAAGGGTGCTGACTTTGCTAACCCATCTTACGTTCAGATTCACCCTACATGTATCCCTGTTCACGGTACAAACCAGAGTAAGTTGACTTTGATGTCAGAGTCACTCCGTAACGATGGTCGTATCTGGGTTCCTAAGAAGATTGAGGATGCTAAGGCATTGCAGGCTGGTACAAAGAAGGGTTCTGATATTCCTGAGGAAGACCGCGACTACTACTTGGAGCGCCGTTACCCAGCATTCGGTAACCTGGTTCCTCGTGACGTGGCTTCTCGTGCAGCTAAGGAGCGTTGCGACAAGGGCTTCGGTGTCAACAACACAGGTCTTGCCGTATTCCTCGACTTCTCTGAGTCTATCAACCGTCTCGGTATCGACGTTATCCTTCAGCGTTATGGCAACCTCTTCGATATGTATGAGGAGATTACTGACGTTAACCCAGGTGAGTTGGCTAACGAGATTAACGGCGTGAAGTACTACAACCCAATGATGATCTTCCCTGCTATCCACTATACAATGGGTGGTATCTGGGTTGACTACGAGTTGATGACCACTATCCCAGGTCTCTTCGCAATTGGTGAGTGTAACTTCTCTGACCACGGTGCTAACCGTCTTGGTGCTTCTGCTTTGATGCAGGGTTTGGCTGACGGTTACTTCGTTTTGCCATACACTATCCAGAACTACTTGGCCGACCAGGCATTGTGGCCAAAGCTCTCTACCGATCTCCCAGAGTTCGCAGAGGCAGAGGCAGGTGTTCAGAAGGAAATCGACCGCCTGATGGGTATCCAGGGCAAGCGCTCTGTAGATTCTATCCACAAGGAGTTGGGTCACATCCTTTGGGAGCACGTAGGTATGGGTCGTACCAAGGAAGGTCTTGAGGAAGGCTTGAAGAAGATAAAGGCTCTGCGCGAGGAATTCAACAAGAACCTCTTCATCCCTGGCAAGAAGGAAGGCTTGAACGTAGAGTTGGATAAGGCTATCCACTTGCGTGACTTCATCTTGATGGGCGAGTTGATCGCTTACGATGCATTGCACCGCAACGAGAGCTGTGGTGGTCACTTCCGTGAGGAGTACCAGACAGAGGAAGGCGAGGCTAAGCGTGATGATGAGCACTTCTTCTACGTAGGTTGCTGGGAGTATCAGGGCAATGATACAACTGCTCCAGTGCTCAACAAGGAACCTCTCGAGTATGAGGCAATTAAGGTACAGACAAGAAATTACAAGAATTAAAAAGCGAACAAGACAATGGCAAGAAATATAAGTTTCACAGTTAAGTATTGGAAGCAGGACGGTCCTACAGCACAGGGTCACTTCGATACACATGAGATGAAGAACATCCCAGATGATACTTCATTCCTCGAGATGCTCGACATCTTGAACGAGGAGCTCATCGAGTCAGGTCAGGAGCCTTTCGTCTTCGACCACGACTGCCGCGAGGGTATCTGCGGTATGTGCTCTCTCTATATTAATGGTACACCTCACGGTAAGACTGAGCGTGGTGCTACAACATGTCAGCTCTACATGCGTCGTTTCAACGATGGCGATGTTATCACAGTTGAGCCTTGGCGTTCTGCTGGTTTCCCTATCATCAAGGACTGTATGGTAGACCGTTCAGCATTCGACAAGATCATCCAGGCAGGTGGTTACACCAGCATTCGTACAGGTCAGGCTCAGGATGCCAACGCTATCCTGATTCCTAAGGAGAATGCAGACGAGGCAATGGATTGCGCTACATGTATCGGTTGCGGTGCTTGTGTTGCTGCATGTAAGAATGGTTCTGCTATGCTCTTCGTCAGCTCAAAGGTTAGCCAGCTGGCACTTCTCCCACAGGGTCGTGTAGAGGCTGCTGCACGTGCTAAGAAGATGATTGCACGCATGGATGAGCTCGGATTCGGTAACTGTACAAACACTCGTGCTTGCGAGGCTGTTTGTCCTAAGAACGAGTCTATCGCTAACATCGCCCGCTTGAACCGTGAGTTCTTGAAGGCTAAGTTGGCTGACTAATCCATCGTTTCTTTTGAGATACCGGAATTTTCTCTCTGCATCTTTACGGATGCGAGAGAATTTTCCCAACAACTCTTCACTCTTCACCTTTTGGGTGTAAGTGGTTGAAGGATAGAAAGTTGGGTGGGTGAAGAGTGGTTTTTTACTCTTCACCCGCCCTTCACCTTTTTAGGCTGTTGACAGCTAAGCGGCTCTGCGTTTATACCTTTCCCAAAATCGTAAAAGGTGAAGAGTGGTGAAGAGTGGGTGAAGAGTGCCGGAAATCTCTTCGCCTATGTAATGTGTTGTGTTTCAGCTCTTTATGCTGGAAAGATGAAGAGTGAAGAGCTGATTGCGATATTCCTGCCAACCATGCTTCTCTTGAAATAAGAGAAAGGATGTCTGGCAAACTGTTATACAGGAACAGCCGACTAGCCTCTGTTGCGCTAGTCGGCTGTTTGCCTTTTGCCAGTATGCTGTTTTTCTTCTGCCAGCCTTCTGTTTTTCCTAGTCAGTTGTTCTGTCTCCGATAGTTATGTATTATTTATACCTGCTGTTAGAATCATATAGCCAGGAAAAAGGGTAGATTATAGCCGAGAGCATCCTGCTTTCGGTGCATCCCAATATAAAATATCAGATATTCTGAGAAATATTTTGTAATCTCATCAGAATATCGTAAATTTGCGGTTATTAAGAATAAGTAATGTAATGACGAATCACTCAACAGAAATAATGAACCAAGCAACGCTCGATTTTATCCGCCAGCATCAGGACGATGATGTTCGCCAGTTGGCTTTCCTCGGCAGCAAGTATCCCGAGGTAGATATGCCTTTCGCTCTCGACCAGATTCGCGGGCGAAAGATGGCTCGTGTGAAACTGCCCCGTTGGGCAAGCATCGATGGCATCATCTATCCCCCTCATATTTCGATGGAGCAATGTTCGTCAGAGCAAACGGCACTTTATAAGGCTGAACTCGCTGCCCGACTGCTCGGTTTGTCTCCTTCATCATCCGAAAACGGAGAAGAAAAGGAGAAGGAGAGCGAAAACGCCTCAAATCTTCATCTTTCTGAAATTTGCGAATTTGCCGGCAAAGGGGCAGTTGATTCAGAATTCGCCAAAAATGAAGCTACTTGCAAAAAACAACAGATATTAACAGAATTAGAAGAGAATGTTAATGAAATAAAAGAAGAACCTCATGAAGGAGATTTTTCAGAAGAAACCGGGTTTGTTGACCTGACCGGCGGTTTCGGAGTAGACTTCTCTTACATCGCTTCCCGATTGGGCGTGAAGTCGATGTATGTGGAGCGTCAGGCTCATCTCTGTGAAGCAGCAAAGGAAAACTTTGGGCGGTTGGGTTTGAAGAATGCCATCGTGAAGAATGGAGACGGAATAGAGGTTCTGCATTCTTTTGCTTCAAAGAAAGAGGCTGCTGCATCAGATTCTTTAGGCATAACTGAAGAGCAGTCTCAGTCATTACTTAAGACCAACCTTGGTCTTAAGCTGATCTTCATCGATCCTGCTCGTAGAGACGATGCGGGCAACAAGGTAGTATCCTTGAAAGATTGTACGCCCGATGTAACCCTTTTGCAGGAAGAAATGCTTTCGAAGGCAGATTACGTCATCATCAAACTCTCTCCGATGCTTGACTGGCACCGTGCGGTAAGCGAATTAAACTGCGTACAAGAGGTTCATATCATCTCCGTGAACAATGAGTGCAAGGAACTCCTTTTAGTGCTCTCAGCGCGAAATATGGGCGGAAATCTCCGCATTTATTGCATCAATGATGCGCAGTCCTTCGTCTGTGATGAGCCGGATATGGAGACTTCTTCCGTCAAGATTGCCCCATCCACCCTTGAAGAGATGCTGTATCTTTACGAGCCGAATGCCTCGTTGATGAAAGCCGGCTGTTTCAGCGTCTTATCTGAGCGATATGGAGCCAGAATGCTTTCCAAGAACAGTCATCTTTTCGTGAGCCGTGAGCCTATCGCTGTCTTCCCCGGCAGAAGTTTCCGCATCATCGTCGTATCCTCCTTTAATAAAAAGGAGTTGAAGCGTCATCTGTCAGGAATCCCCAAGGCAAACATCGCTACCCGCAACTTCCCCCTTTCCGTAGCAGAATTACGCAAGCGATTGAAGCTGAAGGATGGTGGCGAAACCTATATCTTCGCCACCACATTGAGCGACGAAAGTCATGTGCTGATGATAACGGAGAAAGCTTAGAAAACCTCGAAAATGTGTAAAATGTAAAGGTCTGAAAAGAAAAATATATCAGCAACAGCTTGATAGAGAAAAAAATAGGTGAGGTGTGCTGCCACAGTGGCGTTTTATCTCTTTAATGAAAAAGTTCCAAGTGGGAGAAATGCCACTTGGAACTTGACGTATTATTTTCTTTTTTCCTTGAAGAACTTCTCGAAGAAGTCCATTTGCTTTTGATTTTGAACAGGACCCAAATGCAGTCCTTCCTTCATAATCATCACCGTTGGTTTACCTTCCTGGTAGCTAGTCCAGAAAGGAAGGCTATCCCCATTTGGATTGCCAGTCTTGGTAAAGTTGATCCAGTAGTGTGACATGATTTGTTCCATGTGCTGCTCCGTCTCGGTCATCTTTCCAGAGCCAAACTTATAGCCATAGATGAATGGCATCTCTGCCACATGGCTGGCTCCTCCCTTGCGGCTTTTCACGATGGTGTTCTCAGAGTCTTGGTCAAAGTAATACATATACACCTTGCCCTTGCCGGTCTTGCTCTGCAGGTTAGCCCAGGCATACGTTCCCCATGCAAAGGAGCCATCACGGAAAATGTCGGATTGAGCGAAGTAGGTTTCTTCCTCTGTCTTGGCAGGATAGAGACTGAGAACCTGGTCTGCCCAACTTCCATATATCTCATGGATTCTTTTCTCATAGTCACTTACACTGACAGGGCGGCTAAACATACTTCCTTCGTCGCTGTTGGTTCCTATGATGACATTTACATCATTGTAGCTTCCCTTTTCATAGAGCTTATACTGGTCATCGGTGATGGAGTAGCCGTCAACGTTTGGCCAAAAGGACTCAAAGGCGGTATTCTTCACGATGTTCATAGCCGGAACTTTTCTTAGCTGCTTCAAGTTCTTAGCCTTGAGTCTCTTTTGAAGGAGAAGTCCACCTGCTTCTGCCGCTTTGGTAGTGAGCATGGCTGTGTTACCATTTCTGCTTTCACCCACAGGCCAGAAGGAGCTACCACTTTCGCTGATGGCTCCTCGGAAGAGTCCCTTGGCAAGGGGAGAGGCGCATAGTATACTTACCGAGATACCACCGGCAGATTCTCCAGCAATGGTAATCTTGTCTGGGTCTCCACCGAAGGCAGCGATATTGTCGTGAATCCATTTTAAGGCCATCACTTGATCAAGGATGCCATAGTTACCAGATATGTTCTTGCCTGATTCCTTACTCAGCTCTGGATGTGCCATGAATCCCAAGGCTCCCAAGCGGTATTCTATGCTGCAATAGATGATGCCTTCCTTGACAAAGCTTTCCTGAGTTCCACTGTAGGAGCCAGAAAGAAAGGCTCCTCCATGAATCATCACAAATACAGGGAGTTTGTCATTCTTACTCTTGGCTGGTGTTTCCACACTGAGGTATAGGCAGTCCTCGCTCATGCCCTGCTCTCCACCATTTTGGTTAGGGTCGATGGGCTGTGGTGGACGGTCTCCCCATTTATCTGCTTTGAATACTCCCTTCCAAGGCTTCTTGCTTACTGGGGCTTTCCATCTGAGGTTGCCCACTGGTGCTTCAGCGTATGGGATTCCCTTGTATAGGGCGAATCCTTCATGTTCCACACCTTCAATTTCTCCTTGCTCCACTGTTGTTCTTAGCAGTTGGGCGTTAGCTGCCGATAGGCAAAAGAGTGTCAGGGCGGCTGTCAGTAGATGTCTTTTCAAATTCATTTCTGGTTATTCCATTAATTCCGCAACACTATTATCAATTAAACATTTTAGGCGCCTGAGCAACAAAAAGTTACTCCGGATTTTGCTATATCAGAATTTTCACTTATCTTAGTGTTGCGAAAAGAAAACAAGCAAAACTCTGATATGACATGGCAAAGATACAAATTAAATCTGAGAAACTCACTCCTTTTGGAGGAATATTTTCGGGTCATGGAGCAATTTGACACCATATTGTCTTCTGTAATCGACTCCACCCTCATAATTTCACTACTCATTTGATGAACCATCTCTCGCTTCATCCGACACTTCGCATTTCTCGCCAGTGTTGGAGAGAATAGATGATCGAGCTTTTTCTTATTGTGATTCCTTGGAGAATGTTAGTTTTCCGCCAGTGCTTAAAACTATCGGGAAGGATATTTGTTTGTTCAAGATGCCTATTGAGGGTATCTTGAACAAAAATATCCTTGAAATCATTTTGTTATCTCAATGGAATGTTGTACTTTTGCGCTCATATATGATAGTTGAATATTATAATTTAAAAACAAACTATAAAATTATGAACAGATTAAGGACAATCTATTTATCGCTTCTGTTTATCCTGGCGATGAACATGACGAGTGTGTTAAGTGTGAAGGCGGAGAACTATCCCTATCGCAGTGATTATCTCTGGCTAACCGTGCCTGACCATGCCGACTGGCTCTATAAGACGGGCGAACAGGCTAAGGTGGAAGTAAGTTTCTATAAGTATGGAATTCCCCGTGACGGCGAGGTGAATTATGAAATAGGCGATGACATGCTGAAGGCTGACAAGAAAGGAAGCTTCAAGCTGAAGAATGGGCGCGCCATCGTGAACATGGGAACCCGAAAGACACCGGGCTTCCGCGATTTGAGATTATTCTATAAACTCGATGGTAAGACCTATCAGCATCATATCAAAGTAGGATTCTCGGTAGATAAGATTCAGCCTTATACCCAGGAACCTAAGGATTTCGATGCTTTCTGGCAGCAGGCAAAGGACGAACTGAAGAACGTGCCGATGAGCTATACCAAGGAACTCGCCAAGGAATATTGTACAGATAAGATAGATTGCTATCTTGTAAAGCTTCAGATAGATAAGAAAGGTCATGCGATGTACGGCTACCTCTTCTATCCCAAGAATGCCAAGCAGGGTAGCCATCCTGTGGTTCTCACACCTCCTGGAGCCGGCATCAAGACCATCAAGGAGCCTATGCGCAATAAATATTACGCCGAGAACGGATTCATCCGCTTCGAGATAGAGATTCATGGTCTCGACCCACGTCTCCCAGCCGAAACATTCCAGGAGATAAGCAAGGGATTCAACGATGCAAACGGTGGTTATCTTGCCAATGGATTGGAAGATAAGAACCGTTATTATATGAGGCATGTTTATCAGGGACTGGTGCGCTGCATAGATTTCCTAACCTCTCTCCCAGAATGGGACGGAAAGAATGTGGCTGTGCAGGGCGGAAGTCAGGGTGGAGCCTTGGCTATTATTGCAGCCGGTTTAGATAAGCGCGTAACCCAGTGTGTTGCCAATCATCCGGCGCTCAGCGATATGGCTGCTTATGCCGAGAAGGGAAGAACGGGCGGTTATCCTCACTTCAATAAATATCATGAGATATTGAAGAACAAGGATTGTCTCAACACGATGGCTTATTATGATGTGGTGAATTTTGCCCGCAAGGTAAAGGCCCCAACTTATCTTACATGGGGATATAACGATAATACCTGTCCGCCAACTACCAGCTATGCTGTTTGGAATACGTTGAAATGTAAGAAGGAAGCTTTGCTCACTCCAATCAATGAGCATTGGACTACACCCGATACAAATTATCAGCAGATGGTTTGGATAAAAGAGCATCTCGTTAAGTAAAACTGATTCCGCCAAAACCACCAGTAAATGGGTGATATAGGCTAGTTTGGGAGCTGTAATTAAAAATTAACCCCTAAAAAACTGCAAAAAAAGTAGCAATATTTGGTAATTTGCCAAAATATTGCTACTTTTGCATTTATAATATTGCAAACTAGTTTGAAAATCATGTCATTAATAGAAATTAAAAAGGTCGAAACAAAGAAGGACTTGAAGACGTTCATCGACTTCCATTACGACCTCTACGAAGGCAACGAATATGATGTGCCTAATCTTTTCAGCGACGACATGAATACTCTGAGCAAGGACAAGAACGCAGCGTTCGAGTTCTGCGAGGCAGAGTATTTTCTTGCCTATAAGGATGGCAAGCTGGCAGGTCGCGTCGCTGCCATTATCAATCATAAGGCAAACAATAAATGGGGCAGGAAGTCGGTCCGTTTCGGCTGGATTGATTTCATTGACGACCGCGAGGTTTCCAGGGCTCTTCTCGATGCTGTAGAAAAATACGGTAAGGAGAAGGGAATGGAAGATATTGTAGGTCCGCTGGGTTTTACCGATATGGATCCAGAAGGCATGCTTACCTGGGGCTTTGACCAGCTAGGCACCATGCCTACCATTTATAATTATTCATATTATCCGGAGCACATCGAGGCTCTGGAGGGCTTTACCGTAGATAATAAGTATGTAGAGTATAAACTGATGGTGCCAGATACCATCCCGGAGAAATATGCCAAGATAGCGGCGATGATAGAGAAAAGATACAATCTCCATGTCCGCAAACTTACCCGTAAGGATATTTATCAGGGCGGATACGGACAGAAGATTTTCGACCTCATCAATGATACATACAAGCATCTCTATGGTTATTCCGAACTTTCACAGAAGCAGATAGACCAGTACATCAAGATGTATCTGTCTTTGCTCGACCTGAACTTTGTAACAGCCATAGAAGACTGGACTACCGAGGATCATAAGATGATAGGTATCGGTATTACGATGCCTTCCCTTTCCAGAGCTCTGCAGAAGTGTCATAGGGGCAGGCTGCTTCCTTTTGGCTGGTGGCATCTGCTGCGCGCCATCAAGTTCCATAAAACCAAGATTGTCGACCTTCTGCTCATCGGTATCCAGCCGGAATACCGTGCTAAGGGTGCCAATGCGCTGCTCTTTGCCGACCTGATTCCTATCTATCAGAAGTATGGAATCGAGTGGGGAGAAACACAGGTGGAAATGGAAGATAATGCTGCTGTGCAGGGACAATGGGGCGTCTTGGACCCAGTCCTTCACAAGCGCCGCAACTGCTATATTAAGAGTATCAGGTAAATAGCAATTGTTGTGTTGGCAATGATCTGATAAACAGAATATTGCAACATCATTTGCTATGTTATAGGAAAATAAATAAGAATAACTAAGGAGGAAATCATGTCTGAAGATAAAAACTTAGGTAACAGCGAATTGAATGCCGCTGATGAGCTTACCAATGCCCCTCAGGAGCAGCCGGTAGAATATACCGACGATAACATCCGCCACTTGAGCGATATGGAGCATGTACGCACCCGTCCGGGTATGTACATCGGTCGTCTGGGAGATGGAAATCTGCCGGAAGATGGTATTTATGTGCTCTTAAAGGAGGTGGTAGACAACTCTATCGATGAATTCAAGATGGGCGCAGGTGCCCGTCTGGAAATCGATATCGAGGACAATCTGCGTGTTAGCGTGCGCGACTATGGTCGTGGTATTCCTCAGGGCAAGCTCGTTGAGGCTGTAAGTGTGCTGAATACCGGCGGTAAGTACGACAGCAAGGCGTTCAAGAAGAGCGTCGGTCTGAATGGTGTGGGTGTGAAGGCGGTCAATGCCCTCAGTTCCCATTTCGAAGTAAAGTCGTACCGCGATGGAAAGGTGCGCCATCTGAAGTTTGAGAAAGGTATTCTGAAGAGCGATATGACGGAAGATACTGAGGACGAGAACGGTACCTTTATCTTCTTCGAGCCGGATAATACACTCTTCAAGAACTATTCCTTCCACGATGATTTCGTGGAAACGATGCTCCGCAACTATACTTATCTGAACACCGGACTCACCATCATGCACAATGGCCGCCGCATCTTGAGTCGCCATGGTCTGCAGGATTTGCTGAGCGATAATATGACCAACGAAGGTCTCTACGACATCGTCCACATGAAGGGCGAGGACATCGAGATTGCCTTCACCCATACCAACCAGTATGGCGAGGAGTATTATTCCTTCGTCAACGGTCAGCACACCACCCAGGGAGGTACGCATCAGAGTGCCTTCAAGGAGCATATTGCCAAGACTATCAAGGAGTTCTACGGCAAGTATGAGTATGCTGACATCCGAAACGGACTGGTGGCTGCCATTGCCATCAACGTAGAAGAACCGGTTTTCGAGAGTCAGACCAAGATTAAGCTCGGAAGTACTACGATGACGCCGAATGGTGGCGAAACCATCAATAAGTATGTGGGCGATTTCCTGAAGAAGGAAGTAGACAACTATCTCCATATCCACAAGGATGTAGCTGAGGTTCTGGAGAATAAGATTAAGGAGAGCGAACGCGAGCGCAAGGCGATGGCGGGCGTTACCAAACTCGCCCGTGAGCGTGCCAAGAAGGCGAATCTCCACAATCGCAAGCTCCGCGACTGCCGCATCCATTTCAGCGACGCCAAGAACGAGCGCAAGGAGGAGAGTTCCATCTTCATCACCGAGGGCGATTCTGCCAGCGGAAGCATCACCAAGAGCCGCGATGTGAATACCCAGGCGGTGTTCTCTCTGCGTGGTAAACCGCTCAACAGCTTCGGTCTTACCAAGAAGGTGGTTTATGAGAACGAGGAGTTCAATCTGCTTCAGGCGGCTCTCGATATAGAGGACGGCTTGGATTCATTGCGTTACAACAAGGTAATTGTGGCAACCGATGCGGATGTCGACGGAATGCACATCCGCCTGCTCATCATCACCTTCTTCCTTCAGTTCTTCCCAGATCTCATCAAGAAGGGCCATGTCTACGTGCTTCAGACCCCATTGTTCCGAGTGCGCAACAAGCGAACCAAGATCAAGAACAAGCAGGTGGTGGCTGATGCGGATGCGAAACTGGGAAGCAAGGAGAAAAAGAGCGATTTCATCACGCATTACTGTTACAGCGATGAGGAGCGCCAGCAGGCGATTCGCGATTTGGGCCCTGATCCTGAAATCACCCGATTCAAAGGATTGGGAGAGATTTCGCCTGATGAATTCGCCCATTTCATCGGTCCCGACATGCGGTTGGAGCAGGTTACGCTGCATAAAACCGACCAGGTGCAGAAGCTGCTGGAATATTATATGGGTAAGAACACGATGGAGCGCCAGAACTTCATCATCGAAAATCTGGTAATAGAAGAGGATATTCCGGAGGAAGACTCAGCACCGCTGGATTAAATGAAGTGAAGAGTGAAGAACGAAGAGTGAAGAATTCAAGTGCTTTCGGGGGGTAACCATTGAAAAAAGCGCTGTTAACTGTTAACCTGTTAACTCTTGAAGGATTTCTCTCTTTCATAAACTTTAAGTTTTAAGAAATGAAGAAATATCTATTCATAGCACTGGTAGCATTCCTGGCAGTAACTTCTGCCAGTGCCCAGTTGCGTATCAAGATGGGCAAGAACAGCCCGATAGAGAAGTTGGGAAGGGCTGAAATCGCCATTACCAACCTCTATGTGGATAGTGTGGATGAGAATAAGCTCGTAGAGGACGCCATCCGTGGTATGCTCGAAAAGCTCGACCCTCATTCTTCTTACGCTACAGCCAAGGAAACCAAGGCGATGAACGAGCCGCTGAACGGCAGTTTGATGGCATTGGCGTGCAGTTTAACATGGTAGATGATACGCTGCTCGTTATCCAGCCGGTTACGAACGGACCTTCTGAGAAGGTGGGAATCATTGCCGGCGACCGCATTGTGGCTGTAAACGATACTGCCATTTCGGGCGTCAAGATGAGCAAGGAGGAAATCATGAAGCGCCTTCGTGGTCCTAAGGGAACAACGGTGAACCTTACCATCGTGCGCCGTGGCATCAAGGATAAACTCATCTTCAAGGTAAAGCGCGATAAAATTCCGGTAACTACGATGGATGCGGCTTATATGATTCGTCCGGGCATCGGATACATCCGATTGGGAAGCTTCGGTCTTACCAGTCATAAAGAGGTAACAATAGCGATGGATTCGCTGAAAAAGAAGGGAATGAAGGATCTTATCTTCGACCTTGAGGATAATGGCGGAGGCTATCTTCAGGCTGCGGCTCAGATTGCCAACGAGTTCCTGCAGAAGGGCGATCTCATCGTTTATACCAGCGGTCGTGCAGCGCCTCGCCAGGAATACAAGGCGCAGGCTAACGGCAGATGGCGCAATGGCAAGGTGGTGGTGCTCACCAATGAGTTTACCGCTTCTGCCGCCGAGATTGTTTCCGGAGCCATCCAGGATCAGGACCGTGGCGTAGTGGTTGGTCGCAGAACCTTCGGCAAGGGATTGGTGCAGCGTCCGCTGACCTTCGATGATGGCAGCGAGATTCGTCTCACCATCGCCCATTACTATACGCCTAGCGGCAGATGCATCCAGAAGCCATATAAGAAAGGTGACAGATTGGATTATGCGTTGGATCTGGACAAGCGTTACAAGCATGGCGAGTTCACTAATCAGGATAGCATCCATCTTTCAGACAGTCTGAAGTATTATACCTTGCGCAAGCATCGTGTAGTTTATGGTGGTGGTGGAATCATGCCAGATTATTTCGTGCCGCTGGATACAACCAAGTACACCAAGATGCACCGTCAGTTGGCAGCCAAGAGTATCGTCATCAACCACAGTCTGAAGTTCATCGATGCGCATCGTAAGGAGCTGAAGAGCCAGTATAAGGATTTCGATAAGTTCCTCGCCACTTACGAGGTTCCTTCTTCGCTGATAGAAGGCATTATCGCCGAGGGCAAGAAGGAGAAGATAGAGCCAAAGGATGAGGCTGAATTAATTCAGACGAAGAAATACCTCGCCCTGCAGCTGAAAGCCCTTGTTGCAAGAGATATCTGGGATATGAGCCAATACTTCCAGGTCTGGAACGAGACCAACGAGATAGTTCAGCGAGCCGTGCAGCTGCTGACTACGGGGAAGTAGATTACGTGAAGAGTGAAGAACGAAGAGTGAAGAAACAACGTTCGGCGTCCGAAGGGAAAGCCAATTCAAGTGCTTTGCTCGTGTAACAATAGAAAAAACGGCTGTTAACTGTTAACCTGTTAACCCGTGAGGTAATGATATAAGAAAAGGTCGTGAGGTTCAATCAGAAATCTCACGACCTTTTTTTATCTTTTTCAGAAGTCATTTACTTCTTCTCATGCAGATGGTCCCATTTCAGATAGATTCCAGCAAGGATGGTGCCGGAAATACTGTGCCAGGCGCAGCTGATGGCGCAAGGCAATACGGCGAGGGGCTGGGCTGCGAAGAAGTTGCCAGCAAGTACCGTGGCAAGACCGGCGTTCTGCATTCCTACCTCAATACTGATGGTACGCTTCTTGGCGGTATTGAATCCAGCACATTTGCCGGCAAGCCAACCGAGAAGATAACCCAGCGTGTTGTGGCAAAAAACCACGGCGAAAGTCCAGAGGAAAAGCGATAAGCCGCGGGCTACGAGGTCATCATGAACCGTAGAAATCACACCGCCTACGATGATTGCCAGACACGTAACGCTGATGCCCGGCATCAGACTCTGGATGGTAGGGAAGCAGTCTTTCTTGCCGTAAATATAGTTGAGGGCGCAGCCGATGGCCACAGGAATAATCGTTACGATGAGGATGTTGATGAACATTCCCACAGCATCTACATGGATAATCTCGCCTGCCGTAATCTTCATCAGCAGCGGAGTCATCACTGGTGCAAGAATGGTAGAGGCGCAGGTCATTCCTACAGAGAAAGCTACGTCGCCATGACACAGATAACTCATGATGTTGCTCGAAACGCCGCCAGGACAGCAACCTACCAGCAGGATTCCGAGTGCCAGGGCTGGGTCAAGATGCCACACATGAACCAGGGTGTAAGCCACACCCGGCATGATGATAAACTGGGCACAGGCTCCGATGAAGACATCCAGCGGGCGCTGAGCCAGAATCTTGAAGTCGTTGGTGGTCAAGGTCAGACCCATAGTGAGCATGATGATGCCGAGAATGACGGTTTGAGTAGTTCCGCGCACCCAGTCGAAGGTATGTGGGAAGAAGAATGTGAACACTGCAACACCTATCACGAAGATAGATGTGTAATTGGCCAGCAGCTTGCTGAGCCCTTGAAATAACTTAAGCATAATTCTATTTCTTTTAAAATCCTGATATTTCTCTCTTATTTATTTCTTTCCTCGCTTTCAATATCGAGTGCAAAAGTACGTCTTTTCTATCGGATAAACAAATTATTCTGCAAGAAAATGATAAATTATAATATTTTTATAGGGTAGCGCTTGCAAATCTGCACGAATCTTTTGGGATTGTGCAAAATCATGGGCAAAATAATTTGGCTTTTCTTCTTTAATTCCGCAACAAATGTGTAACTTTGCACCCATATTATCGATAATAGTCATAGAATGAACGAAGATTTTGATATAAGACAAGAAATAGTTTCGCCTGCCGAAAAGGAATTCGAGAAGGCGCTGCGCCCGCTGAAGTTTTCTGATTTCAGCGGACAGAATGGCGTGGTGGAAAATCTCGAGGTCTTTGTTGAGGCTGCCAAATATCGTGGCGAACCACTCGACCATACGCTCCTCCATGGTCCGCCGGGATTGGGTAAGACCACGCTGAGCAACATCATCGCCAACGAACTGGGCGTAGGATTCAAGATTACATCGGGTCCTGTGCTTGATAAGCCGGGCGATCTGGCGGGAATCCTTACCTCGCTGGAGCCCAACGATGTGCTCTTTATCGATGAAATCCACCGACTTTCGCCTGTGGTAGAGGAGTATCTCTATTCGGCGATGGAGGATTACCGCATCGATATCATGATAGACAAGGGTCCTTCGGCTCGCAGCATCCAGATAGACTTGAATCCGTTTACCCTCGTAGGAGCAACAACGAGAAGCGGTCTGCTTACAGCTCCTCTGCGTGCCCGTTTCGGAATCAATCTGCATCTGGAATATTACGACCCGGCTACGCTTCAGAAGATTATCAAGCGAAGTGCGATGCTCCTGAAGGTGCCGATAGAGGATGAGGCGGCTGTGGAAATCTCCCGCCGTTCGCGCGGAACCCCTCGTATCGCCAATTCCCTGCTGCGAAGAGTGCGTGATTTCGCCCAGGTAAAGGGCAACGGAACCATCACTTACGATATTGCCCAGATGGCGCTCAAGGCGCTCAACATCGACCAGTATGGCTTGGACGAGATTGACAACAAGATTCTCACCACCATCATCGACAAGTTCCGTGGCGGTCCGGTAGGCGTAAGCACCATTGCCACGGCAATAGGCGAGGATGGTGGCACCGTAGAGGAGGTTTACGAGCCGTTCCTCATCATGGAGGGTTTCATCAAGCGCACGCCGCGAGGCAGAATGGCAACGCCGCTTGCCTACGAGCATCTCGGCAGAAATCCGTATACAAGCAATATTATGCAGGGCGACCTGTTTGAGTAATGTTGAATGTTAAATGTTGAATTAGGGCTAGCGCCGTTAAAGGATAAACATTTATGAAGATAGGGATTTTTACGGGTACATTCGACCCATTTACGATAGGACATCAGAACATTGCCGAGCGTGCCTTGCCGATGTTCGACAAGCTCGTGATTGCAGTGGCGGTGAGCAAACTGAAGCACGCCAGCGAGGAAATCTCGAAGCGTGTGGAGGATATCAAGGCTGTTTTCCCGAAGGAATGTTCGGAGTTGGTGGATGCGGAAGATGCATCTAAGGGTTATCGCCTGGAGGTGGTTTCTTACGATGATCTCACCATCGATTTGGCGCATCGTATGGGAGCCAGGTTTCTGGTTCGTGGCGTCCGTTCTGCCAAGGATTTCGAGTACGAAAGAGAGCAGGCTGACATCAATAAGCAGTTGGGCGGCGTAGAAACCATCCTGCTGTTTTCTGACCCAAGATACAGCAGCATCAGCTCAACGCTGGTTAGGGAGCTGAGATTCTTCGGAAGAGAAGTAGATGAATTTTTACCAAAAATAAAA
>ENA-OPYQ01000054-OPYQ01000054.1-human-gut-metagenome-genome-assembly--contig:-NODE-54-length-22518-cov-2.343665_pt1 | contig 22518 bp, 20 predicted proteins | sample MGYA00242471_ERZ504479 | MGnify/ENA primary metagenome ERZ504479 (study PRJEB26092, sample SAMD00036225) | human gut metagenome | host: Homo sapiens | study: EMG produced TPA metagenomics assembly of... | reverse complement strand
CTTTCGAAAACGGTGCAGTTTATAACCGTGACGGTAAGACCAACGAGTCTATCTCAACAGGTATCAACCAGGTAGGTAGCAAGAAGGCTCCTGCTAAGTTGAAGATTTACTCTATCAATGGTGTGAAGGTAGCCGAAGTGAACAAGGTTTCTGATGCAGAGTATGTCCTGGCTCCAGGTATGTACATCTGCAATGGCAAGAAGTTTGTTATCAAGTAGTCAATGGTTAGCCGCCATTATTTTTAGAAACATTTAGTTTATCATATATCATTTATTTTAGGTTTAAGTACTCCTAAATGACTTGAAAAGAGCAATTTTTCAGTCATTTAGGAGTCTTTTTTGTATATATAAGTAGAAAATATATTAAAGATTTTGGGTAAACCCTTTTTTTTTTGTAACTTTGCGCCCAAAAGTAAAAACAATATAAAAATATAAGATAATATGGCTAAGAAATTTGCCGAGCACAACGGTCTGAATCTTACTCAGACAAACAATGACGTACTAGCAGCGTGGGAGAAAAATGATATCTTCCACAAGTCTATCGACGAGCGTGAAGGCTGCCCTCAGTTTATCTTCTTCGAGGGACCTCCATCAGCTAATGGCCACCCGGGTATTCACCACGTGTTGGCACGTAGTATCAAGGATACATTCAACAGATACAAGACCATGAAGGGGTTCCAGGTTCACCGCAAGGCGGGATGGGATACCCACGGACTCCCTGTTGAACTCGGTGTCGAGAAGGAACTCGGCATCACCAAGAAGGATATCGACAACAAGGCTTCTGAGAAGTATATCTCTACAGAGGATTACAACCACAAGTGCCGCGAGAACGTGATGAAGTTCACCGCTGAGTGGCGCGAGTTGACCGAGAAGATGGGTTACTTCGTAGATCTCGATCATCCTTATATCACCTACGATAACAAGTATATCGAGACTCTCTGGTGGCTCCTCAAGCAGCTCTACAACAAGGGGTTGCTCTACAAGGGTTACACCATCCAACCATACTCTCCAGGTGCAGGTACAGGCTTGAGCTCTCACGAGTTGAACCAGCCTGGCTGCTATCGCGATGTTAAGGACCTCACCACCACAGCCCAGTTCCTCATCAAGGATCCTAAGGCTGAGTGGACCAAGTGGGGCAAGCCATACTTCATCGCATGGACCACTACACCTTGGACTTTGCCATCAAACGTGGCTCTCTGTGTGGGTCCTAAGATTGACTATGTAGCCATCGAGACCTACAACCTCTACAATGGCGAGCCTATGACACTCGTGATGGCTGAAGCTCTGGTAGGTTCATATCTGAAGGCTGACCAGGAGTGCAAGGAAGGCAATCTCCTGCCATTCGACAAGGAGAAGAAGCAGTGCCCATGGCGCATTATCGACCACATGAAGGGTACAGACCTCGAAGGCATGCACTACGAGCAGCTCCTGCCATGGGTAAAGCCATGCGAGAAGGTAGATGCTTTTGCTCTAGCTTTCGTAACAGAATATGCTGCTGCTCATCCTGAGAAGGTATTCGCTTCTGAGGATGGTCGCGATCAGTTCGTAGAGATGGAGAGTGAGGCTTTCCGCGTCATCCTCGGCGACTACGTTACTACCGATGACGGTACAGGTATCGTTCACATCGCACCTACATTCGGTGCCGATGATGCCAAGGTAGCCAAGGATGCCAACATTCCTGCTCTCTACCTTATTAATAAGAAGGGTGAGACCCGCCCAATGGTTGACCTCCAGGGTAAGTTCTATCTCATCGAAGACCTCGATGACAACTTCGTGAACGCTTGTGTCAACAAGGAGGCATATGCTCATCACGCAGGCGGCTACGTGAAGAATGCCTACGACCCACAGTTTAATGTGGATGGCGTCTGGGACAAGAAGGCTTCTGATAAGGCTGAAGACCTGAACATCGTACTCTGCTACGAGTTGAAGCAGGAGGGCAAGGCTTTCAAGAGCGAGAAGCACGTGCACAACTATCCTCACTGTTGGCGTACCGACAAGCCTATCCTCTATTATCCATTGGATAGCTGGTTTATCAAGGATACAGCCCGCAAGGAGCGCATGGTAGAACTCAACAAGACCATCAACTGGCAGCCTGAGAGCACCGGTACAGGCCGTTTCGGCAACTGGCTCGAGAACCTGAACGACTGGAACCTTTCACGTTCCCGCTTCTGGGGTACTCCATTGCCAATCTGGCGTGACGAGAACCGTGGCGAGAAGTGCATCGGCAGCCTTGAGGAACTCTATGCTGAAATCGAGAAGTCTGTGGCTGCCGGTATCATGCAGAGCAACCCATTGAAGGAGAATGGTTTCGTTCCTGGCGACTACAGTCAGGAGAACTATGATAAGATTGACCTCCACCGTCCATACGTTGACAAGATTGTATTGGTTAACGAGGAGGGCAAGCCAATGTATCGTGAGAGCGACCTCATCGACGTTTGGTTCGATTCAGGTTCAATGCCTTACGCCCAGCTCCACTACCCATTCGAGGGTGAGATGGCCCGTGGCACAGAGGCAGACCGCGATGCACTCATCCACAGCACCTACGAGGGATATGCTATTCCTCCTAAGTTCTATCCAGCCGACTTCATCAACGAGGGCGTGGATCAGACCCGTGGATGGTTCTTCACTCTGCACGCCATCGCTACCATGGTATTCGATAGCGTAGCCTTCAAGAACGTAATCTCTTCTGGTCTCGTTCTCGATGCCAAGGGTAACAAGATGAGTAAGCACGTGGGTAACGTGACTAACCCATTCGAGATGATTGACAAGTATGGTGCCGATCCTGTTCGTTTCTATATGATGACCAACAGCGAGCCTTGGGACAACCTCAAGTTCGACCCTAATGGTGTGGACGAGACCCGTCGTAAGTTCTTCGGTACCTTATATAATACCTACAGCTTCTTCGCCCTCTATGCTAATGTAGATGGTTTCGATGCAGAGGCTGCTCAGGTGCCATTCGAGAAGCGCCCAGAGATTGACCGCTGGATTCTCTCTTCACTCAATACCCTCATCAAGGGCGTTGACAGAGAGTTGGCTGGCTATGATCCAACCCGCGCAGGCCGTCTCATCGATGCTTTCGTCAACGATGACCTCTCTAACTGGTACGTTCGTCTGAACCGTAAACGTTTCTGGGGTAAGGAGATGAGCGAGGATAAGCTGAGTGCTTACCAGACTCTCTATACCTGCCTGATGACAGTGGCTAAGCTGCTGGCACCATTCGCTCCATTCTATGCAGACGAGTTGTATCACGACTTGGGCGGCGAGTTGGAGAGCGTACATCTCGATAAGTTTCCTGTAGCTGATGAGGCTGCTATCGATGCCGACCTGGAGGAGCGTATGGCCATCGCCCAGAAGATTACTTCTATGGTATTGGCTTTGCGCCGCAAGGTGAACATCAAGGTGCGTCAGCCACTCCAGCAGATCATGATTCCTGCAGTAGATGATGTACAGAAGGCACACATCGAGGCAGTAGCAGGACTGTTGAAGAACGAGGTGAACGTGAAGGAGGTTAACTTCATTGAGGGTCAGGGTATTCTCGTAAAGAAGGTGAAGTGTAACTTTAGAGTGATGGGTAAGAAGTTCGGCAAGCTGATGAAGGGTGTTGCTGCCCAGATGTCAGCGCTCGATCAGGACCAGATTGCAGCTTTTGAGAAGGCAGGCAACATCACATTGAATATCGACGGCCAGGAAGCCGTGGTAGAGGTAGCCGACGTGGAGATTATCTCTGAGGATATTCCAGGATGGCTCGTATCTAACGAGGGCAATCTGACCGTAGCGCTTGAGGTAGAGTTGACCCCAGAATTGAAGAAGGAGGGTATGGCTCGTGAGTTGATTAACCGTATCCAGAACCTCCGCAAGGAGACAGGTCTGGAGATTACCGACCGCATCAACGTAACTGTGGCTCCTAATGAGGCGACTGACGCAGCCATCGAGGCATTCGCCGACTACATCAAGGGTCAGGTATTAGCAGACAGTATCGAAATCGGCGACAACGCAGGTGTTGAGACCGAGTTTGATGACTTTAAGTTGAACATTCTCGTAGAGAAGAATTAAATAGTTAGGAGTTAGGAGTTAGAAGTTAGGAGCATTTCCAAACTGCTTGCTTCTAACTTTCTAGCCCTTATTTCCTAAAAACATTAACAAATAACATAATAGATAACATCTATGGCTAACGAAAAACTACGTTATAGCGATCAGGAGCTCGAGGAGTTCCGCGCTATTATTGATGAGAAATTGAAGGTGGCAAAGCAGACTTATCATGATTGCATGGCTCAGCTGAACCACTCAGACAGTAATGATGTGGTAGATACATCACCAACCTACAAGGCTCTTGAGGAGGGTAGTGAAGCACAAAGCAAGGAAGAAATCATCCAGATGGCCCAGCGTCAGCAGAAGTTCATCAAGGGATTGGAAGCAGCTTTGGTTCGTATCCAGAACAAGACCTATGGTATTGACCGCGAAACAGGTGAGTTGATTCCTAAGGAGCGTTTGCGTGCTGTACCTCATGCCACTTTGAGTGTAGCTTCTAAGGAGGCTAGAAAAAAGTAATAAATGGAGAAAACAAGTAAAATTAAATACGGATGGCTCGTCACGGCAATGGTGGTTGTGCTTCTTGTTATCGATCAGATTATCAAGGTGTACATCAAGACCCATTTTTGCCTTGGCGAGTCTGTTCGTGTTACTGATTGGTTTTATATCGAATTTGTTGAGAACAACGGAATGGCTTGGGGTATGTCGTTTATCGGCAAGTTCTGGCTAAGTCTGTTGCGCCTGGTAGCCATCTGTGCTTTGAGCATTTATCTGCATCGCATCATTAAGCGTGGTACCTATCGCTTGTTATACATCATTTTGGTGGCACTGGTTCTGACAGGTGCAATCGGCAATATGATTGATTCCATCTTCTACGGACTTATCTTCACCGGTGCCTCACCTTATTATGTATCTTATCTTGTGCCTTTCGGCGAGGGGTATGCACCCGTGCTCATGGGCAAGGTGGTTGATATGTTCCGTTTTCCGTTCTTCACCTATACATGGCCTGAATGGTTCCCTTTCTGGGGTGGACAGCATGGTACATTCTTCGATCCTGTATTCAATTTTGCAGATTCCTGTGTATCAGTCGGCATCATTTCTCTCTTGCTTTTCTGTAGAAAAGAACTGGAAGCTCTCGGAGGTGATGATAAGGAGAAGAAGGTTAAAGATTCTTCTTTTATTGAAACTGCTGAAGAAAAGATAAAGTCTCAATCTCAAGAAAATAAGGAGGACAAGTAATCATGAAGAAAGCTTTTCTTTATCTCTGTTGGATAGTAACCTTTTGTGCAGCCTTTGCTTCTTGCAAGCCTTCGCTGCCAAGAGATGTGCTCTCTAAAGGAAAGATGACGGATATTCTCTTCGATTATCACATCGCTCTTGCTATGGCGCAGAACGAAGACGGTGGTAGTGAGAAGAATAGTCTGGCTTATCGCGAGGCTGTACTGAAGAAACATGATGTCACCTCGGCAGACTTCGACAGTTCGATGATTTATTATATGCGCCATACAGAATTGCTGCATGATGTGTATAAGGATTTGGCTGAAAGATTGGATAAAGAGGTGGTTGCATTGGGTGGAAACAGTACAGGAAATAGTGATTTTGACAATCTTACTGCTGTTGGCGATACTGCCAATATCTGGAAGGATGCTACTTCGATGGTATTCTCGCCTGATGAGGGCTTCAACAGTCGCAGTTTTAAAATTGAAGCTGATACTGCTTTCCATAAGGGTGACCGGTTCCGTCTTGATTTCGAATCGCAGTTTATCTTCCAGGATGGTATGCGTGATGGCATCGCTTTGCTGGCTGTTCAGTTCAAGAACGATAGTGTGGCACAGACTGTAATTCATATTCAGAGTGCTCAGCACTATAGTGTAGAACTCGCTGATAATGATAGCCTTGGAATCAAATGTATAAAGGGGTACTTTATGTTGAATGAGGGTGGCTTCAGTTCTGATGCCGGTTCTTTGACGACTCTTAAACTGATGTTTGTCAATAAGATTCGTCTCATCCGTATGCATCCTAAAAAGGTGGCACCGGTTTCTTCTTCTGCAGCATCTTCTGATTCGGCAAAAGTAGATACAGCTCGTAAGACCCGTATACCAGGTCCGAGTGTTCCAGCGCGTCCGGATGGAGCTTTGGCGCCTCCGACCAGTGCACCGGTTTCTATGCCTGATAAACCTATTCAGATGACGAGTAATTAGTCTGGATGTTTTAGATATGGCTGAAATGAGGAGATGCGGAGCCCATCAGGTGATATTGCCGGATGGCTCGATATTGCAGCAGGCTGTGGTAGAAATACAAGAGGGCAGGGTGGTGAACTACTTCGAGTTTCGTGAGGAGTTGCCGATGACCGAATGGTTAGGCGGCGAAATCCGGGTGGAACGCGATGAGGAAGGCATCCTTCGTGCCCTGTGGAACGGAAAAGTAATCAATAAACATTAAACATAAACATTAATAATATGTTAAGCGTAGATCAATTAGAAGACAAGTTGATAGACTTGGCATTTGCTGAGGATATCGGTGATGGCGACCACACAACTTTGTGTTGTATCCCAGAAGACGCCATGGGTAAGAGCCACTTGCTTATCAAGGAAGATGGCGTGTTGGCAGGTGTTGAAATGGCAAAGAAGGTATTTGCCCGTTTCGATCCTACCATGAAGGTAGAAGTGTTGCTTCAGGATGGAACCCATGTTAAGAAGGGTGACATTGCAATGATTGTAGAGGGTAAGACCCGTTCTTTGCTCCAGACAGAGCGTTTGATGCTCAATATCATGCAGCGTATGAGTGGCATTGCTACCATGACTGCTAAGTATGTAAAGCGTCTTGAGGGTACAAAGACTCATATCCTTGACACCCGTAAGACTACTCCAGGTCTCCGTATGTTGGAGAAGCAGGCTGTGAAGATTGGTGGTGGTATGAACCATCGCATTGGTCTTTTGATATGATTCTCTTGAAGATAACCATATCGATTTTGCTGGTGGTATCGATAACGCAATCGACCGTTGCCATGCTTATCTGAAGGAGAAGGGCCTCGACCTAAAGATTGAAATCGAGGTTCGCAGTTTCGATGAACTTGACCAGGTATTGAAGCATGGTGGTGTAAATCGTATCATGCTCGATAACTTCTCTGTGCCTGATACTAAGAAGGCAGTAGACATCATCGCAGGTAAGTATGAGACTGAGTCTTCTGGCGGTATCACTTACGATACCATCCGCGATTATGCAGAGCAGGGAGTTGATTTCATCTCAGTTGGTGCCTTGACACATAGTGTGAAGGGCTTGGATATGAGTTTCAAGGCTTGCGAATAAGTGAAGAATGAAGAGGGAAGAGTGAAGAATTCAAATGCTCTTCTCTTTTTGTATATATAAATTAAGGTATATTTTATGAATAAGATTTTTGCTTCTGCCTTGATGGCTGTGGCTATGTTGGGCAGTGTCTCTGAGGCTGAGGCATGTACCAACTTTATAGTAGGGAAAAAAGCATCGGTTGATGGATCTGTGATGTGTTCATATAGTGCCGATGACTATGGTATGTTCCAAAATCTCTGTCATTTTCCTGCCGGTAAGCATGCTAAGGGCGAGATGCGTAAGATTTACGATTGGGATACCAATAAATATCATGGTGAGATTCCGGAGGCTGCCGAGACTTATAATGTGATTGGCAATATCAATGAATGGCAGGTCACTATCGGTGAAACTACTTATGGTGGACGTGAGGAGATGGCTGATTCTACAGGTATCATGGACTATGGTTCACTCATTTATGTTGCCCTGCAGCGTAGTAAGACTGCCCGTGAGGCTATCAAAGTGATGACAACCATCGCCAATACTTACGGCTATAATTCAGAAGGCGAGACCTTTACCATCTGTGATCCGAACGAAGCTTGGATTATGGAGATGATGGGCAAGGGACCAGGTTCTAAGGGCGTGGTTTGGGTAGCTCTCCGTATTCCTGATAATGCAGTTTGTGCACATGCTAACCAGAGTCGCATCGGCAAGTTCAATATGAAGGACAAGAAAAACGTGATGTATGCCAAGGATGTCGTTTCTTTTGCTCGCAGTAAGGGATGGTATCAGGGCAAGGATGCTGATTTCTCATGGAAAATGGCATATGCTAAGCCTGATTTCTCAGGACGTCGTTTCTGCGATGCTCGTGCTTGGGCTCTTTTGAATCATTTCTATGATATGAGTCCTTATCTTGATTGGGCTTTGGGCAAGGATCCTAATGCGAAGGATATGCCTCTCTGGGTGGTTCCAAACAAGAAGGTGAGTGTTGCTGATGTTGAGGCTTGCATGCGTGACCATTATGAGGGTACACCTCTTTCTGTTGCTGATGGCACTGATATCGGGGGTGGTATCTGGCAGATGCCTTACAGGCCAACTCCATTGATGTTTAAGGTGGATGGAAAGCAGTGCTTCAACGAACGACCGGTCAGCACCCAGCAGAGTGGTTTTGTTTTTGTTAGCCAGATGCGTTCATGGATGCCTAGAGAGATTGGCGGTGTTCTTTGGTTTGGTAATGATGATGCCAATATGGTAGCGTTCACACCAATCTACTGTTCTTCTACAGTTCGTCCTGAGTGTTATAACACACCGGGAGCAGATGCAGTGAATTTCAGTTTCAAGAATGCTTACTGGGTGTGCAATATGACCAGCAATATGGTTTATCCTCGTTACAGCCAGATGTTCCCAACTTTGAAGGAGGTTCGTGATAGTCTGGATAACAGCTATTTTGCTGCACAGCCAGGTGTTGAGGCTAAGGCTCAGGAACTGTATGCACAGGATCCACAGGCTGCTGTCAAGTATCTCAATGATTATGGTATTGAGAAGGCACAGCAGATGTTGGCGCGTTGGCAACAGCTCTTCCAGTTTATGGTAGTGAAGTATAATGACATGATTATCAAGCCAACCAAAAAGAATGGCAGTTTCGAGAAGACTCCTTATGGATTAGGTGCAACCCCAGTTCGTCCTGGGTATCCTGAGAAATATGCCAAGGAACTTATTAAGCAAACAGGAGACAAGTTCCTGGTTCCTGAAACAAAGTAACAATATTTATCATCACATAAAGAAAGCCGATTCAAGTATATTACTATACAAGAATCGGCTTTCCTGTTTTCTTGACTTACAATACTAAATAGTATTATAATTTTTAAAGTTACGTCTTTTAAAATCTATTACTTGAAGTATCTCTTGTAGAGACCTGCAAAACCTGCACAGTGGCGGGCTTCATCCTTAGCCATCTCATGAACGGTATCGTGGATAGCATCTGAACCCTGCTCCTTAGCAAGCTTGGCAATGCGGAACTTATCCTCACAAGCACCCTTCTCTGCTGCAATACGAGCCTCGAGATTGCTCTTGGTATCACCCAAAACCTCACCGAGAAGTTCTGCAAAACGAGAAGCGTGATCAGCCTCCTCATAGGCATAACGTTTGTAAGCCTCTGCAATTTCAGGATAGCCTTCACGATCTGCCTGGCGTGCCATAGCAAGATACATACCTACCTCGCCACACTCACCATTGAAATGGTCCTTCAAACCCTTGATAACGTCTTCATTAACGCTATCCTTAAATGCCTGACCGAGAACGTGAACGGTAGCAAATGTCATATCGTCATCTACTGCATCTTCCATCTCTTTGAACTTGCTGGCTGGAGCCTTGCAGATAGGGCACTTCTCAGGTGCTTCTGTACCTTCGTAAATGTAACCGCAAACGGTGCAAATAAACTTTTTCTTCATAATGCTTTTGTTTTAAAGTTGTTGTATAATTATTGTCTTTTGAATTAGTGAACAGTCTCTGTGAGAGGTGACTTTACGCTTTTTTTAGCGCATTCTGTACAGATTCCTCTGTAGTAGAGCTGTTCTTCCAATACGATGTTTCCTTCAATTTCCTTTCCTGGTTCCACTGTTGGAGCAGGTTCGCCGAAAAAGTCAATTACCTTGCCACAATTTCTGCAATAGAAGTGAACGTGGCTTTTAATATTTCCATCATAACACACGCGATGTTCATCGATTGTGATCATTTGAGCCGCATTGTGCTCACTCAACATTCTGAGTGTATTGTAAACGGTTGTCTTGCTCAATGTTGGGATACTTTCAGCTAATCCTTTGTACACATCCTCGATAGTTGGATGAGTGGGATGATTAATAAGCCAATCCATGATGGCAATACGCTGGAGTGATGGTCGGATACCTTTCTCCACGAGTCTTTGATAGGCTTCTGTCTGCTTCATAATTACTTGTTGTTATAATTTGTTGTTGCAAAGATAAGCAATTCTTTTGTATCCGCCAAATATTTTTGCAAAAATTCCAAAGTATTTTTGAATATTTTACAATTGCATAGTTGTTTTAAGATTTGTTGTGCAAAAAGGTAGATCCTATGATTCGCTTTTGGAAATTATTGATACTAAAACCCTTTTGGAAAAAGTAATTCCCCGTCACGCTACCGGAGGGTTGTGGCGGGGAATCTTATTTGAAAATAAACTTTATACGATATTTCAGGCGATTATCTCAGGTCGATGACTTCAGCTCCTGGACATTCCTTGCTGTTGAAATTGAATGTGCTGTTAGAAACGCTCTTGGCTCTGAAGTTACTTACCGTGATGGTACTCCAGGTATTGCCCTGTCGCATCTTGACAACTGATGGAATATGTGTCTTTTTGTTGATGGTGATATACATTTCGGCTACAGAACGTTTCTGGTTATTGGCAACGAGATGTACTACATAGTTACTGCCTGCTGTCTTGAGCGTTGACTTATAACCAGTCTTATATATATTAATAAAGGTATAAGGGTTCATGGACATCTGCTGAGCCTGTGTAGGGTTGCTGACATTCACCTCGTTAGTTTTCTTTAGATAAGTCCACTGGGTCTTGCCGTTGAACCAGACGATGGCTTGCGGGGTACGGGCGTTAAACTTATTGCCTTTGATGGCAATACTGCCGCTTGCTGATCCATACTTAGAGCTGCTCATCTTGAAGTTGGCGCTAGCTCCACCTTTGTTGCCAATAACGGCAGCGGTCTTATCAAGTACCTGTTGCGCAGTCTGCGCCATGGCTCCGATGCTCATCATTGCAACGAAAGCCAATGCTAAAATCTTTTTCATTTTTATCTTTTCCTTTCTTTTAAAATTCTATGTTATATCTTCTAAAATTTCATACTCTATCATAAAGCCGTAAAAAACGTCTTTTCTCTCTTAGACGTTTTCACGGCTTCAGGGTTTAATAATTTAACCTTTTCCAATATTATCTTCTTTCATACCCTTAGTTATTTACTAAAATTAAGAGTTTCGAAGTGCCATTAACAGATTATTAAGCTGGTTTTCATCCTGTATCAGTACCTCACGAGGCTTGCTGCCCTGTGCTGCACCTACGATGCCTGCAGCTTCCATCTGGTCCATTAATCGTCCTGCACGGTTATAGCCGATACTGAACCGGCGCTGGATCATGCTGGTAGAACCCTGCTGTGAAAGAACAATCGCATGGGCTGCCTCTTCGAAGAACGGATCCAGTTCGCGGGCACTGATGCTGCCGCTTCCACCTGCGCTTCCTTCATCATTAGCTGGTTCTGGCAACTCCATAGGTTCGATAGGGCCAGGCTGTTCGCAGATATACTCGTTGATGCGCTCGATTTCAGGTGTATCAACAAAGGCACACTGTACACGTACAGGTTCGTTGCCGCAGAGATAGAGCATATCACCACGACCAATCAGCTGGTTGGCTCCTGTACGGTCAAGAATGGTCTTTGAGTCGATGGCAGATGTAACCTTAAAGGCGATACGGCCAGGGAAGTTAGCCTTGATATTACCCGTGATGATGCTGGTTGTAGGACGCTGGGTGGCAATAATCATGTGGATACCCACGGCACGTGCCAGCTGGGCGATACGGGCAATAGGAAGTTCTACTTCTTTGCCGGCTGTCATGATCAGATCACCGAACTCATCTATAATCACCACGATGTATGGCATATACTCATGTCCATCTGTCAACTTCAACTTGTGGTTGATATACTTCTGGTTGTATTCTTTGATGTTGCGTGCTCCTGCCTTTTTGAGCAAGTCGTAACGGCTATCCATCAGTACACACAGACTGTTCAGGGTTCTAACCACCTTGGTTACGTCGGTTATGATAGGTTCTTCCTCATCAGGAACCGCAGCCATAAACTTATTGGCAATACGGGAGTAGACGCTAAACTCCACCTTCTTAGGGTCGATGAGAACCAGTTTGAGTTCGTTTGGATGTTTCTTGTATAATAAAGAGGTGATGATGGCATTCAAACCTACAGATTTACCCTGTCCGGTAGCACCCGCAACAAGCAGGTGAGGAATCTTTGCCAAATCAACCATAAACACTTCGTTGGTAATGGTCTTACCCAAAGCGATAGGTAACTCCATCTTGGTTTCCTGGAATTTCTTTGAGTTTAAAGTACTTTCCATACTAACGATGTTCGCCTTTGCGTTAGGTACCTCAATACCGATGGTTCCCTTACCTGGGATAGGAGCGATGATACGGATGCCGAGAGCTGCCAGACTCAAGGCGATGTCATCTTCCAGATTCTTGATCTTAGAGATACGTACGCCTTCTGCAGGCTGGATTTCGTAGAGTGTGATGGTAGGACCAACCGTAGCACGGATGGTTTTGATCTGTACGCCAAAGTTGCCCAGCACCTCGATGATGCGGTTTTTGTTGGCGCGCTGCTCTTCCTCATCGATGGATACGCCGTCATCCTCATACTTCTTCAGAAGGTTGAGTACCGGATATTTATATCTGGTGAACGGCTCCTTCGGATTGATCGGAGTATTCAGTACTTCTGCATTGCTCAAGGTGTTGCCTGTAGCCTTCTCGTCGGCTGTGGCTACAGAGATGTCCATACCTATATGCTCAGAAGCTGCAGCAGCCTCGGCAGCTTGCTTTTCCAATGCTTCCTGTTCAGCCCGTTTTGTACGGAGTTCGCGCTGACGTGCAATGAATGACATATTCTCGTTCTGCGTGCCGTTGGCTATAGCGATGGTTTCATCTTTGTCTGTATCACCTTCTGTTCCTGTAGCTTCCTGTCCGTCTGCCTCTGACTCAACAGACGTAGAAGGTGTGTCCGGGTTTGCGAAAGTCTGGTCCGGATCCAGATTCAGGTCGATGACTTTGGCAGGTTCTTCTTCCTTATATTCTTCTTTCTCATCCTCTGTGCCAGGACCATATGCTGCGTTGGCGTATACCTCGTCGATAGCTTCCGTATCTTTCCTGTTCTTTCCATGGTTAGTAATCTCAAATTTCACCTTATTTGATATATAACCGATAGGGTTGAGTGCTTTTCTGATAACCGTAATAGTTTCAGTGGTGAGATAGGTGAGGAATGCTACCGCCACGAAGAAAAGAATGGCAGTAAGTCCTGGAGGACCCATGATGTTCTCCAGATTCTGCACGACAAAGAGTCCGTGCTTTCCGCCCGGATTGAATGTGAGGCTTGGCATGATAGGTGCGATGAACTTGGCAAAGGTTACCGACATCCATAGCATGACCACAATCATGCAGAAGAACCATTTCCACAGGTTCAGCTTGTAGGCATGCATCATCTGCAATCCCACCATAATGACAAAGAATGGGAGCATGAAGGCTGGAAATCCGAAATTGATGGCAATGAGCCAATAGGATACAATGGCTCCCCAGGATCCGCAGTAGTTTTGAAACTGTTTTTCCGTGTTGGTCCATTCGCCCGGCTTCAGATTTTCGAGCAAACTCTGGTCATTGGCTCCTGTGTTGAGAAAGGAGATCATAGCGATGATGATAACCACAGCAATGACTACCAAGGCTAATCCTATGAAAAAGTCAGTGATAGTATTGTTGAAAATATACTGTAAACCAATAGCTTCGCTAAAGGTTTTGGTCTTTTTTTCAGTTCTTTTTTTAGCCATTTTATATATTTTTGAATAATTTATCTGCAAAATTAGCGAAAATAATTGAGAAAACAATTCTTTTTCTCATCTTTTTTTTCTAATTTTGCAACTTGTAAAGAATAAAAAGCATAATGAAGATTATTTTCACTAGTTTCGACAAGGCGGCAATCACGAATTTGCCAAGAGCTTTGTTTCCTGGCAAAATCGTAGTCGTTGACAAGCCTGAAGATACAGAAGCGGCTGTTAATGACCTACTTAGCCATTATATACTGGGCGTGGATACTGAAACGCGCCCATCATTCAAGCGTGGTCAGGCTTACCATGTTTCGTTGTTGCAGGTGAGTACACATGATACATGTTATCTCTTCCGCCTGCATCATACGGGCATGACTCCTGCCATCATTCGCTTGCTCGAAGATACCACCGTGCCAAAAGTAGGACTTTCCTGGCACGATGACTTGCTGCAGCTCCATAAGCGAGCTGCTTTTAAGGCTGGTTACTTTATCGAGTTGCAGGATGTTGCTAAGAACTTTGGTATCGCAGACATGAGTCTGCAGAAACTATATGCTAACCTGTTTCACCAGAAAATCAGCAAGGCGCAACGGTTGAGCAATTGGGAGGCTAGCGATTTGAAGGAATCGCAGGCTCTCTATGCAGCTACAGATGCCTGGTGCTGCATTAATCTGTATGAGGAATTTAAGCGTTTGTCTGCTACAGGCGATTACGAGCTCGATGAACTCAGGGTATGATATAAGGTGGTAAGGAATAGAAATTGATAATCGTAAGAAACTTCATATATAAATATGTATAAAAGCGTATATTTAAAGAAAGGTAAGGAAGAATCGCTCAAGCGTTTTCATCCATGGATCTTCTCGGGTGCTATCCAGGCAATGGATGAGGGCATAGAGGAGGGCGACATTGTGAGAGTGTTTACCCGTAGTGTGAATTCATTGCTATAGGTCATTATCAGATCGGTTCTATCGCTGTACGTGTTCTTTCTTTTAGAGATATTGAGATTGATGAGGAGTACTGGTGTGCCAGATTGGATTCGGCATATAAAATGAGACTCGCTTTGGGTATTGCCGGTAATTCATCCAATACTACTTATCGCTTGGTTCATGGTGAGGGTGATAACTTGCCGGGACTTGTTATCGACTGCTATGGTCCTACTGCTGTCATGCAGGCTCACAGTGTGGGTATGCATGTTTGCCGCATGGAGATAGCCAAAGCCTTGAAGAAGGTGATGGGCGAAGCGCTGGAGAATATCTACTATAAGAGTGAGACAACCTTACCATATAAGGCTGACCTCAGACAGGAAAATGGCTTTATACTGGGAGGTGATGCTGACGATGTTGCTGTAGAGAATGGACTGAAATTCCATATCGACTGGTTGCGTGGTCAGAAAACGGGTTTCTTCGTAGATCAGCGTGAGAACCGTTCGCTGCTCGAGCATTATGCCAAGGGTAAGAGCGTGCTCAACATGTTCTGCTATACCGGCGGTTTTTCTGTTTATGCGATGAGAGGCGAGGCTAAGGCTGTTCACTCCGTAGACAGCAGTGCCAAGGCGATAGAATTGACCAATGAGAATATTGCGCTCAATTTCCCTGAAGATGCACGCCATGAGGCTATCTGCGAAGATGCCTTCAAGTATCTTGATGAACATGACCAGCAGTATGATCTGATAGTTCTTGATCCTCCTGCTTTTGCCAAGCACCGTGCGGCTTTACGCAATGCGTTGAAGGGCTATACCCGCCTGAACGTAAAGGGCTTGCAGCGTATTAAAAAGGGCGGCATCCTTTTTACCTTCAGTTGCTCTCAGGTGGTTACGAAGGATCAGTTCCGCAATGCTGTGTTTACTGCTGCAGCGCAGGCTGGAAGAAAGGTTCGCATCTTGCACCAGTTGCACCAGCCTGCCGACCATCCTATCAATATTTATCATCCGGAAGGTGAATATTTGAAGGGATTGGTTCTCTATGTAGAATAACAAATGATTAAAGGATAGATAATGAATAAGTTCAAAACGTTTGCAGCCTTGATGCTCTTGCTGGCTATAGGATTTGCAGGATGTGGCAAGTCGGAAGCAGAACGTCATCGCTTGAGCAAGAAGGAAAAGGCTAGATTGGATAGCCTAGACCGTGCTGCGCTGAAGATAGCGGTGATGCCAACAATGGACTGCCTGCCAATCTTTCTGGCATGTGATGACAGTATCTTCCAGCAGCAAGGTGTAGACGTACATTTGCGTAGATATACTGCACAAATGGATTGTGATACTGCTATCGAGCGCAAGCGCGTAGAGGGAGCCGTGACCGATCTGATTCGTGCTCATCATATAGAGAAACGGGGTACTGCTTTGACGTACCCTATTTCTACCAATCTTTATTGGCAGTTTATCACCAATAAGCGTTCGCGTATATCCGAACTGAAACAACTGTCAGATAAGATGGTGGCAATGACCCGCTACTCTGCAACTGATTATCTGGCTACTTTAGCAATCGATAGCGGTAAGCCTAAATATGATGCTTATAAGGTTCAAATCAACGATTTGAACATCCGTCTGCGTATGTTGCTTAACAACGAGATGGATGCCATGTTGCTGCCAGAACCTCAAGCTACCAAAGCCCGACTTGAACAGCATGTAAAACTCTTTGACAGCAGAGATAAGAACTTGCAGTTGGGTGTTGTGGCTTTCCGCAAGAAAATACTTTCAGAGCCGCGCCGTAAAGACCAAGTTGCCAAGTTTATCAAGGCGTATAATATTGCTGTTGATAGCATAAACAGTCGTGGGGTACAGCATTATGCAAGTATCATCACAAAATATACGGGTGCCGATGCTAAAACCATCAGTAATCTTCCAAAACTTAAATATGAACATGCTATGGAACCAAGACGTCGTGACCTGGCTGTAGCACAAAAATAAGCGGCTTATGAAAAGAGAAGATTTTAGCTGGATAAAGTTTTCGCATGAACATGTTACTACTATATCCAGAATTGAGGCTATTCGCAAGATAATTGACCAGGAAGTGGGGCTCGAATCGTGTCAGCCTGGAATTGCGGAAATTGAAAAAAGATATGATGATTTGTATCATGATTATATAGACGGCAAGCTTAAACACCGAGAGCTTTATAATCTTGCTCAAACTTTAGATCTTGATACTGATAATTTCTTTGGTAAAGTGCGTCACGCTTGGATTTTGGCAAATGAGCCTACGTTTGTTGCACTTAACAAAAGAGCCCTGAAACTGACAAGTTTTGATGAGGTACAGGAAACCTTTGAGAAATTTGCCACAGATGAAGCTATGCTTAATCTGAAAGTTGGCTTTTCTGAAGAACAGATAGACGAGGAAAGACAAAAGATACAAGAGCAGCTTAATGCTTATCGCAATATGGTGTTTTCTTATATTTTGACAACTGATGAATGGAATGATGATTTTGTCAAGGATATTCTTGATATCATCGCTTCCGATTTGGTAGATCCATACACCATCAATATGATAGTTTCGGCTGTTTCATTGTCATGCTCTGTATTCATGGATGCCCCTAGACTTGCAGTCTTGATGCGCTTAATCAATCTGACGACAGTACTTGCAGTGTTCGCCAGCGAGCTTTGGTGGGTTTTGTTTTCTCTGCAATAACCAATTCGGGTGAAAAACAGAAATATTGGGATTCTGCTGCTGGTTTGATCATGGATGATGAATTTTTGGCAGCCTGTGTTGATCTCCAACGCCAGATGCGTCTATGTCTTACAAGTAAAAAGGATAGCAAGGAGATGATGCATTCCGTGGTGAAGACCATGCTCACTTCTTTTACTCAGGATTTGGCCGAAAAGATAGACCAAACGGGTGAATTGGGACTTAATTGCTTCTCTGCAGATGGGGAGAATCCTGATGATGCCCTTAAGGGAGCCTTCGACTATATGTTGAATTCAGAAGATATAGGAGTTGATGTCTATTATCATCAGTTTGCCAACCAGAAGAGCTTCGGTCATTTCCATTCACTCTATAATTGGTTTGTTCCTTTCTATGTCCGTAATTCTACGCTCAAGAATGTTCGGGTTACGATGAAACAGCATCGCAATTTCATCAACAATCTCTTGAGAGGTGCCTCTATGTGTGATACCGATCTGTATAGCATCATTCTTTCATTGAATAATGCATCTAAGGAATTTATTGAATCATTGGATGTTGCTCCGGAAAATATGGTGTCTGGTCCTGTTTTTTATGACGAAGAAGATGAGGTGGAAAAAGAGCAGAATACCGAAGAGCCAGTAGAGGATGAGACTGATTCTACAGAAGCAAAGGATTCTGAAAATGTCACACTGCTTGATTCGGTAATGGAACATGAAGAGAATCTCTCTGAAGAGGAAAAGAAGAAACGTGCAATCAGGGTTCGTCATCGCTATGTGCAGGACCTCTACCGTTTCTATACTCTCTCTCCAATGAGGAAGGCATTTGATAATCCTTTCGAAGTGCAGAAGGAAATTCCTTTCTTTACTACGGGACTGTTTGCCAAACCGGAATATGACAAGTATCGCCTGTCGCTGGCCCGTTTCTCTGCTAAAAGAGGTGACTATGCCTTTGTTAGCAAGATTTTGCGTAATCTGGAAAAATATACCGACGAAGAGCATATGATGCTTGCATTGGCATACAAATCGGAGGAAAAATATGATGAAGCGCTTGAACATCTCTATGTGATTAAGAAAACAAGCCCAACTTATAAGGCTGCCACGGAGTTGAAATTAGAAATAGAAGAAGAAATAAAAGACCCGGCGGCTTTAATAACATTGAATTGCTTGATTAAAGAAGAATCAGATGAGAGTAAGCAGTTTAAGCTCAAGCTGAAAAAAACGATCTCTTATTGAAACTCCATCATTATAAAGAGGCTTTGGAATGGGCTTTCCAGATGGATGAACAGTATCCTAAGGAAGAACAGGTTGAATGCAGACTGGCTTTCTCTTTGCTCTTTTCTGAATCGGAAGGCGATAAAAACATTGACCATGCAATGGCTTTAATAGAACCTTATCTGCAAAATAGTGATGATAATGAAATCAGGGAAATTTTGAATTCTGACATGACAGATATGGATAAGGATGATAAGGAACGCATGTTCATGAAAATGTTATCTGCGATGGTGAGCAAAGTTTCCAAGCCACAAGACCACAGATGGGAGGCTATGAAATTTTTCTATTATGGACTCTGCGTTCTCGTGAAAAAGGGAGGAACTGCAGCTATCAGATTTTTGGATGAAGCATCTGGTCATGCAGCTTTTTCCCCTAAGGAAGATATAGATGCATTCGGTCTGCTCGAGATGGGAGATTGGCTCGATAATCGTGGTATTGCGCCTATAGAATTGGAATTTATAACAAAAAAAGTTTTCGAGGAAAGGAAAAAACAATAACGATGGCGGAGAATAATAAAAATAAGAATAAGGTACAGATAGATCCAACCTACGCCCATTTGCAGCCGCAGGCTGTGAATGTGGAGCAGGCGGTACTCGGTGCCTTGATGATAGATTCTGATGCCTTTTCGGTGGTGTCGGAGTTGCTCAAGCCGGATACTTTTTATGACCCGCGTCATAAGAGAATATATCAGGCTATCCAGGTGATGAACATGGAGGAACGGCCTGTGGATATCATGACTCTTGCCGATCAGTTAGCCAAGACTGGCGAACTGGATAAAGTGGGAGGAGCACAATATCTCATGGATATTTCTGCAGGCATGGCTTCGGCTGCCCATGTAGAGTCGCATGCCCGTATCCTGGCGCAGAAATATATGCAGCGCCAGCTGATTCATTATGCCGGCGACATCGAGACGATGGCGTATGAAGAAGGTGTGGATGTGGATGAACTGATGCAGAAAGCTGAAGGTGAACTCTTCCAGCTTTCGCAGAACAATATGAAGCAGGATTATACACAGATTGATCCGGTTGTAAAGGAGGCCGTTGCCATCTTGCAGCGTGCTGCTCAGAACTCGGGTGGTCTTACCGGTATTCCTACGGGTTATCGTGGGTTGGATGATATGACATCAGGTTGGCAACCGTCTGACCTTGTGATTATCGCCGGTCGTCCTGCCATGGGTAAGACTTCCTTTGCATTGAGTATTGCCAAGAATGTGGCGGTAGATTATGATGTGCCTATCGGATTCTTCTCTCTGGAAATGAATAACGTTCAGTTGGTGAACCGACTCATCTCGAATGTTTGCGAGATTTCGGGTAAAAAAATACTGAACGGACAATTGGAACAGCCAGAATGGGAGCGGTTGGATAAAAAACTGAGAAAACTGACAGGTGCACCTATTTATATTGATGATACGCCTGGTCTTTCTGTTTTCGAACTCCGTACCAAGGCGCGCCGACTGGTAAGGGAAAAGGGTGTTAAACTGTTGATGATCGACTATCTCCAGCTGATGAATGCCAATGGTATGAAGTTTGGTAGCCGTCAGGAGGAGGTATCTACCATCTCCCGTTCGCTCAAAGGTATTGCCAAAGAGCTGAATATTCCTGTGCTTGCTCTTTCGCAGCTCTCCCGTAATGTAGAGAACCGTGAGGGTTTGGAAGGAAAGCGACCTCAGTTGAGTGACCTCCGTGAATCCGGTGCCATCGAGCAGGATGCCGATATGGTGCTTTTCGTTCACCGCCCGGAATATTATCATATCTATCAGGATGAAAAGGGTAATGACCTTCATGGTATGGCACAGATTATCATTGCCAAGCACCGTAAGGGCTCTGTTGGAGATGTTCTCCTGAACTTCCGTGGAGAATTTACCCGATTCCAGGATCCGCAGGATGCTGCAGCAGCACCTGTTGAGGAAGGTGGTGAGATTGTAGGCTCAAGGATGAATGGTGGAGGGCAGGCTGGTAGTCCGCTACCACCGCCGCCTGCAGAGAATCTGCCTTTCTAAGGTTAGAGTTTGTCATTTTTTTCACTCAAAAACTGGCTTTTTCGCCAAATTCTTGCACAGGATTAACGTTTTTGGGTGAAAAAACAATAAGATTGTAGGAATTTGTTATCATTTCTATTAAAAAAGTTATAAATTGTTTGCTAGTATCAAATAAAAGTGTTATCTTTGCATGCGAATTTAAGAATATAACATAATATGATAGATATGAGAACAACATTGTTGAACATTACAGGCATTATTATTCGACTTCGACTGCAGTTTGTGGGCGGAAGTGATAAGGTGTGCGTATAGTTCATCGCTTAAGATATTAAAAGCCTTTCTACACTTCCGTCTATGGAGTGGGGGAAGGCTTTTTACTTTATCTGATGCTTCTGCACGGATTGCTATATAACGTAGTGCGTTCTGAATGTGTAGCTCTTATATATATAATAAGGTGTAAATTTAAAATTTTAATGATATGAGTGACAGATTATACATTTTCGACACGACCCTCCGCGATGGCGAACAGGTTCCGGGATGTCAGTTGAACACAGTTGAGAAGATTCAGGTGGCAAAGCAACTGGAGCAGTTGGGCGTGGATGTAATTGAGGCTGGATTTCCTATATCAAGTCCGGGCGACTTCAATTCAGTGGTAGAAATCTCTAAGGCTGTAACCTGGCCTACTATTTGTGCACTTACCCGTGCCGTAGAAAAAGATATTGATTGTGCTGCTGAGGCTTTGCAGTATGCCAAGCATAAGAGAATCCATACCGGTATCGGTACCAGCGACAGTCATATCAAGTATAAGTTCAATTCTACCCGCGAGGAAATCATCGAACGTGCTGTAGCTGCTGTCAAGTATGCTAAAAAGTATGTTGAGGACGTAGAGTTTTATGCTGAGGATGCAGGCCGTACCGATAATGAGTATCTGGCTCGTGTCGTAGAGGCTGTTGTCAAGGCGGGTGCTACTGTAGTGAACATTCCTGATACTACAGGTTATTGTCTGCCTGATGAATATGGTGACAAAATCAAGTATCTCATGGAGCATGTTGATGGCATTGACAAGGCACGCCTTTCTACCCACTGTCATAACGACCTCGGTATGGCTACTGCCAATACCCTGCAGGTGTTTTGAATGGTGCACGCCAGGTTGAGGTTACCATCAATGGTATCGGTGAGCGTGCAGGTAATACTTCGCTCGAAGAGATTGCCATGATTCTGAAGTGTCACAAGCATATCAATATTGATACCAACATCAATACCACCAAGATTATTCCTACCTCACGCATGGTGAGCAGCCTGATGAATATGCCTGTTCAGCCAAACAAGGCTATTGTGGGTCGTAATGCCTTTGCTCATTCTTCCGGTATCCATCAGGATGGTGTCTTGAAGAATGTTCAGACTTATGAAATCATTGATCCTAAGGATGTGGGATTGGATGACAATGCTATCGTATTGACAGCCCGTTCTGGTCGTGCTGCATTGAAGTACCGTCTCCATGTCAATGGCGTAGAGATTAATGATGAGGAGAAGCTCGACAAGATTTACAAGAAGTTCCTCCAACTGGCTGATAAGAAGAAGGAAGTTACCGATGAGGATGTTTTGATGCTTGCCGGTGCTGATTCTGCTGATAAGCATGGTGTTCAGCTCGACTGGTTGCAGGTTACTACAGGTAAGGGCGTGAAGAGCGTGGCAAGTATCGGTCTTGATATTGCAGGTCAGAAGTTTGA
>ENA-OPYQ01000052-OPYQ01000052.1-human-gut-metagenome-genome-assembly--contig:-NODE-52-length-22817-cov-3.607845_pt1 | contig 22817 bp, 18 predicted proteins | sample MGYA00242471_ERZ504479 | MGnify/ENA primary metagenome ERZ504479 (study PRJEB26092, sample SAMD00036225) | human gut metagenome | host: Homo sapiens | study: EMG produced TPA metagenomics assembly of... | reverse complement strand
CTAGAAAGCAACGACTTATGAAGGTTTTTCAGTTTTTTATTTTCGGTCTCAGCCCTATAGATTATTCGAAAGATTTTACAAAAGCATTCTTTTTAGGTCTCCCAAACCCTCAAATTTGCTTTGTTTTTTGCTTTAAAGTAGATTTAGACCTTGCTGAAATACAAAATCATGTTCTCCTAAAAAATGCAAGTAAAAACGGGATAACTGAGACTATTGCCCGATTTAGAGCCGGAAAAACCGGAAAGTGAGTCTCAGCTGTCTGTTTTGAGTCATTTTCATCCTAAATATTTTCCCAGTTAGAGATTTTTATTTTCCTAACTGGAAATATTATTTTCTTCTCTTAGAAGGGTAATCGTCCCAGCGCAAAATTGCCCTAAAATGATGCTTGTCGTCTATAAACGATAGAATTGATGCGTTTTTATCGTCTATAAACGATAAAATGTGTATTTGGATTACTGATGACATGCAAAAAGGCTGAACTTCGGGTTAGGAAGTTCAGCCTTTTGCTTATTTGTGATTTCAGGAAAATATAAAACTATTCTATCTGATACCATTATCTCTATCGCTATTGTTCAGCTTACGGCTGCCTGTATGGTATCTGCGGCCATGACTGAAGTTGAAGCTGGCAGTAAAGACAAGCATGTTGCCCTGGTCAGCAAGGCGTACCTTGTTCTTCTGCTGCACATACTTGTTGAAAAGTTCATCCTTATACACGCAGCCATGAGGATAGAATACGAATAATCCGAGAACGCCAAACTGCCAGTTCTTATAACTGTAGGTTACGGCAAGATTGGAGGTTGGCTCTCCGCCGTTTGTCTTTTCTCCCCAAAAACTCTTTTCCACCTTATAGGCACCATAGCCAATGTTCCAATTGCCTGTCATGTACCGAATTTCTGCTCCATAACTGAAGTAATTGAACTCGTGGGAATAATCCAAACCCTTTGTCTTGACGTTCTGATACTCGCACATGAGGTTCAAATCCAGATGATCCTTGATGAGGTGAACTTCTGGAGTCAACAGCAGGTGCTTGTAATCATGACTCTTCTGATTCTCCGGTTTGCTCACAAAGAGATAAGAGCCATCCTCCCGCTTTTCGGGCAAGATAGAAGTGGCTATTGGCTTGTCGTAATACGTCCAGTTTCCCTCCAGGTACACAGACATCAGCGGAATGTTCCAGGAAGCCGACAAGGTATTGTTGTAGCCGGTAAATGGCTTCAGACCGCTATTGCCGTCACGCGCCTCAAAGCTGTTGGAATATTGGCGCAACTCGCTCAAGTCGGAAAGGCTTGGGATGTCTGACGTGATTTTGCTGCTCCATTTAAAACTCAGACGATCGCTAGCCTTTGCCTGTAAAGTTACCTGTGGTCGAAACAGCCATTTGCTGTATCCGTTCTCCCCCTGATGGATGGAAGACCTGGTTGCGCCAACTCCCACCTGATAACTGAACCACTTCTGCTGTCCCTGTAGCTGGGTGAAAAGATAGAGATTGCTGTACTTCAATTCCGTATCAGCATTACTGCTTCCCACATAGATGTTATCTGTGTGGCTGATATTATATTGTCCACCTACCGATAAAGCCATCTGTTTCCAGTTCTTGCTGTATGTTCCTTCACCAATAAGAGAGCGCTTTCTACCAGTTGCATCATAACTGTAATCGGTCAGCGGAGCGTTCTTTACAGATTCATCCGGCGATTTGTTGAACGTATATTCCCTCATACGATACTGGTAATCTGTGCCGATGTAAGTACCCACCAGGTTCAGAGCCAGGTTCTGGTCATGGGGCATGTTGAGCGAATAATAAATGTCCAGAGATGGAATCTGCTCCAGCATTTTTCTGTTGTTTTGCAGATATTGATTTGCCTTGCCGCTTTCCTGATAAAGCTGGTTCATGCCTCTCACAGGACTGTTGTGATTGTAGAAATTCAACCGTACATTCAATGTATATTTGTCTGGCTCACTAAGATTATAACCCAACTGTACATTATTGGTGGTGTATAGGAACGGAGAATCATAACCTAAATAATTGCGATGTAGAGTTTCTCCTGTGGGCAGATGATAAGTACCGAGACTCTCATAGCTTCGTTCCTCTACCGAGCGATAGGAGAAACTGTAGTTGATGCTGAATTCCGATTTCTTCACATTGTATTTGAAATAACCGTCGCTATTATTGAAACCTGCCTTGGTGCCTTGCATCGTAGAAACTCCAGCCACATAACCGGCATAGCGTCGGCGGACCTGGTAGTTGATGACTGCATCCAGATTGCTGTCTCCATATTTAAGTCCTGGAACATTGATGAATTCCACCTTTGTAACTTCATCCGGCTGCAAAGCCAATACATCTTGCATGCTAGCCTTGACATCGTTGATGCGTATTTGCACATCTCCGCCCTTTAATGACAGAACTTTGCGTTCTGCTCGATTTACGATAATGGTAGGTAAAGACAAGTTGTCCAACAGATCATAACCATTGGAAGCCGTTTTCACCTGCTCTTTTGTAGGGAAGATGATTTGTCTATCTACTTTTTCTACAACCTTTGCGGCTTCAACGGTCACACCTTTCAACAGGTATGAATTCGCCTGCATCTTTACATTTCCGATGCGGGCAATAGGTACCAGCTTGCAAATCGTCTTGTAGCCCACGAAAGAAACCTTCATAAGGGCCTGCTTCTGCTGGCAGGGGATGACGAAATCGCCATTGGCGTTGCTCACGCCTCCACAGAGGAAGGAGGAATCCTTCGGGTTGAGCAGTTGGATGTTGGCAAATTCTACAGGAAGATTGTGATTGTCTATCAGTCTGCCTCTCAGCTTGCGCTCGCTCTTGCGCATGCATTCTACCGTGATGAGGCTGTCACCCACGGTCATCTGCATTGGATAGAAGCCGATTACCTTGCGGATAGCATCGGGAATATTGGCTGTCTTCACGTTCTGGGTAACTGTGAAGTCTTCCAGTTCGTTGTAGATGAAGCTGATTTTATAGTGCTTGGAAGCCTTGTCGAGGTCGATGAGGACGTCCGACATGCTACGGTCGTGATAGTTGCGCTGGATGTGCTGTGCGCTCATCGCCAGGGCGAACGTGCACAGCAGGAATATGATGGCTGAAAATCTTCTCATAATGATACTTTTAACTTTGAACTTTGAGCTTTGAACATAGAACTTTATGATTACTTTGAGAGTCGATAATATTACGCTTACTTTTGATAAGCTTGTTATTTTACAATCAGCTCGTTTTGTTGCAATTCGATGTTTACATTCTCGAATTGGTTCAGTTCTTTTACGATGTTCTCGATGCTCGAATGACTGTTCCATTCGTAATAGAGGCGGAGGGTCTTGTCCTCGTTATTCTCAAACTTCACTTGTAAATCATAATAAGAAGCAATCTCTGAAATCATCTGCTCGAAAGCCACATTCTCGAAAGTCTTGTGAATGGCTGGCTTTTCTGGTTTCGGATGAGTCAGGGAATCCTTTGCTGCTACCTGCTTTGCGGAATCTGATTTTACGACTTCCGGATGAGTATCTGCGATTACCTGGGTTGGTTCCTGGCTGCGCTTGATGTAAGTATGGATTGCGGCAAAGGCAATACCCGAAATCAAGACAAAGCCGGCGATGGATGCTGCCAGTTTACGCCAGGAAGTTATAGGATGGGATACTTCCTGAAGTTGATGTTTCTGGCAGAATTTCTCCCATTCCTCATCTACATTAATAATAGGAGAGGGGCTTTCAAGTGCAGAATCCACTTCCACCATCGTCTGATAGAGTTTTCGGCATTCCTCATCCTGCAATATTTCACGAATCTCCTCATCAGAATACTTCTCCTGATGGTCGATGATATCCAGTATTTTTTCAAACTTGTCCATAATAAATCTGCTAAGGGTTAAACTTTTGCTTTAATTTTCTGATGCCTTGCGCCAGATGCTTATAAACTGCCACTTCGCTAATGCCCAATTCTGTAGCGATTTCCCGATATTTCAGTTTCTGCCGAAAACGGAGATCGAGTACCTTGCGGGTTTGTGGCGTGAGTTCTGCATCCATATAAGCCAGAATTGCCTCATACTTGTCGGTCTCCCTGTCTATTTCGGCAATCGTCGCTTCCAGGGGAGCTATCGAAGGCGAAGTATCGGTTTTCAGGAGGTGATGAACCCGGTCTTTCATCTTCTGTCGGCTCAACAGGTTGAGGCATTTATGGCGCACACACACCAGAAGATAGCTCCCGGCATTAGTGGAAGGCAGGGGCGAATTGCTGGCTATTGTCTCGTTATCAAGACCCAGTTGGGTCTTTCCGTCGAGCACATCGGCAAAGACTTCGCTCACCACATCCTTGCTGGCTGCATCATCCTTCAGAAGTACCCTGGCCAATTGGTACATCCTCAGATAATGCTGCCGGAAGAGCTGTTCTATCGTTTCTTTGTTTATTTGCATTACTTTATTTCTTTTCTTTTGCCTATATTACAATCGAATTTTCATTTTCCTAACCCTTAGCAGAATATTTTTTAATGCAAATTTTTAAAACGTCAAAATTACCCTATCGGACTTGCTCCTTCTTCAGATGCTTGTAAAGCCAAAGGAAGGCGGGAATGAGGAAGAGATCTGCCATGACCCACGCTACAGGGTCGCCGAAGCAGACTCCCGTCCACGCCAGGGCTGGTACCAGCCAGAGACTCACACCGCATCTCGCTATCATTTCCATTACGCCACTCAGCATCGAAATTTGAACTTTGAGTTTTGACCATTGAACTTTATGATTAGTTTTTGTTATCCTAAAAATATAAAAAGGAGGATGCACTCTTTATTTGAGCGCATCTCCAATCTTCTGTTTGATTTGTGCCATTTTATTGCGGCGCTCGATGGAAAACGTATCTCCGTGGGCTTCCACATAATCGAAGAGCATGAAAGCCTTGTTCAGGAGTTCGTCTCTTGTGGGCTGTCCCACGGTATCCGCCTCGTGATAGTAGAGTTCGGCAAGCATGTCCATCTTGGAGAGTCGCTTCTCCTCGTTCTCTATTCCTGCCATCGCCTTCATCACGTCTTCTATGGTAGCGATGCTGTAGAAGGCGTAAGGGCCTACGTATTGATTGTAGAGTTCCCTGATCTTCTCACGTCTCACCTCCACCTCTTTCTTTTCGAGCATTCTTTCGAGTGCCGCCATAAACTCGCGAATCAACCGCTGTATGTAGTCTCGTTGTAGCATAAAATAGTCTTTATTTTATTCGTTGTTGTTGTTGATAGCTTCCACATACTCCCACAGTTTCTTGTAGAAAGGATGTTTCGTCATCGTGTCCTTGTTGCCCAGGATGATGAGCTTCATTCGGGCTCTCGTCATCGCCACGTTCATGCGGCGGAGGTCTTTCAGGAATCCGATCTGGCCTTCATCGTTGGAACGTACCAGGGAGATGAGGATCACGTCTCTTTCCTGCCCCTGGAAACCATCCACCGTGTTTACGCTGATGAGGCGGCGGTAAGGCTTGAAGAACTCATATTTCTTGATGAGTTTCTTGAGATACTGCACCTGGGCACGGTAAGGCGAAATGATGCCTACATCGATTCTTTCCTCCAAAACGCGCTGTTTGCCTATCTTGGTGAAGTATTCCGCCAGGGTGAGCAGGGTAAGCTCGGCTTCTGCCTTGTTGATGCGCCCGAAACTCTCGCCCACAAACTGCTCCTTGAAGTTCAAATCAGAATTCTGATTGGCTGCAGATACAGAAGATGATGTGGAAGCAGAATCCTCGGGAGCATCTTCTCCTTCTATCGTTATCTGATTCTCCTCGTTCGAAGTATCAATCCACGTTATCGGATGGTCATAATCCAATACGCTGCGGTATTTGATCTGAGGCGCACTCTCCACCTTGCCCCCGTAGAACCAGTCGCTGGAGAATCGCATGATTTCGTCGTTCATGCGGTATTGGATTTTCAGCAGGGTTACCACCTCAGGCTTGTTTTCGGCGATGCGCTCCATCAAGGTCTTGCCCAGTCCGGCTCTTAATGCCGCAATACTCTTTACGGTAGGCGGCAGCTGACAATGGTCGCCTGCCAGAATCACCCGGCTGGCTCTTCTCATCGGAATCCAGCAGGCAGCTTCCAAAGCCTGGGCAGCCTCGTCGATAAAGAGGGTACCGAACTTCATGCCTTCCAGCAGATGATGGGCTGAGCCTACCAGGGTACAGGCGATGACACGCGCCTCGCCAAAAAGTTCTGCGTTGATGCGGAGTTCTATCTCGGCGGCACGGCTCTTCAGCCTATCCATCTTCTGATGATAGTTTTCGCTACCCTTCTTCCTGTTCTTTCTTAATTCTCTGATTGCCTTGCGAATCGCCCAAAGCTGAGGGTAATCAGCATGGCTCTCAAAGCGGCGCTCGTAGGTGAAGCCCAGCATCTTGTCGTTTACGCGGGTTGGGTTTCCGATACGTAGCACGTTGATGCCTCTGTCCACCAGTTTTTCTGATATCCAGTCTACCGCCATGTTGCTCTGTGCACACACCAGAACCTGGCTCTCACGCATCAGGGTTTCGTTGATGGCTTCCACCAGGGTTGTAGTCTTTCCGGTTCCCGGAGGTCCGTGAACGATGGCCACATCCTTCGCCCAAAGCACCTCGTTCACAGCCCTTTCCTGGGTAGGATTGAGCCAAGGGAACTTCATCGGTTCGAAGGAAAATCTTCCTGCCTTCTGATGGGAATAGAATAAATCGCGGAGATAAGCCAGACGGTTGTTCTTCGCCTTCATCACGCGGTCCAAGGCCTCGAACATCAGTTTGTAGCTGGTTTCATCAAAGGATAGCTGTACGCCGATAGGGTCGGTTGACTGCTGAAGTTCGAGCAGAGGGGCAGAATCGGGTACGGTAACCACCATTCTGTCGCCATCTACATAACTCACGGTTCCGGTAAAGGAGAAATATTTAAGTTCTTCACTTCCTTCACTTCTAAAGAACATGACGGGGCGACCGAACTCAAAATTGTGCTCGATATCCTGGTCAGAGGTTCGGAAAACCTCTATGGCTGTCTGGTTCAGCGAATTATAAAAGCTCTTTCCCACCTGTAGCGGGAACCAGGCATCACCTCGTTTCACCTTCCGCTGCATGCCCATCTGTTCGGTAAGCTTGCGGAAGGCTTCTTTCTCGGTATAATACTCCAGCTGGAGCAGGGTGCGTTGCTGCAATAATGCCTGAATTGGTGAAATCTGTTCCATATAGGGTGCAAAAGTAGCGTATTTCTGCCGAATATGGAAAGAAAAAGAGATAAATATGTTTAAAGTTCCTGCTTTATTTATCCCAAAGCTGATAGTCGATTACCTTATTGTCGTTGGGCTGAATGCTGTCGCTTGCCGAAGATGCAGGTTCTTGGGCACTCTTCTCCAGATGATAATAACTCCCGGCCAGGGCTGCCAGTAGGGCGATGATGAGGGCACAGAGCAGGAGCAAGGCGTGGCGGTAACGGGGCGTACAGGACAGGCGTTGGCGCAGTTGGGCGATGTTTTGCGGACGGCTTTGCGGGTCGCGGCAACTACAGATTTCTGCCATCTTGCTGAGCGCCTTATCGCCCGTAGCCTTGGCCATGTCGCCCAGAACCATGCCCAGAGAATAAATATCGGCACGCGGTTCAGCCTTGGCAGCTGGTAGCATCTGTTCGGGAGCAATATAGCCCGAAGTTCCGGCTGGCGATTTCAATACGCAGAAAGAATCGCTATCCGAGAGACCGAAATCGATGAGTTTCACGTTCTGCCCGTTATGTGTAATCATGATGTTGGAAGGCTTCAGATCGCGATGAATCATCTGTTTGTTGTGCATGTATTCCAGCGCATCCATCAGCTGTCCTGCTATCTTGCGGGCGAGTTCTGCCGAGAGGGCATTCTTCTTGATGAGCTGCTCCAGATTATCGCCGTCAATATATTCCATCACCACTACCGTGCCCAGGTTGTCAACCTTTTCCAGGTCGATGGTACGGCAGATATTGGGATGTTCCAGCTGCTGGCCTATTTCAAACTCCTTGGCGAGTGCCTGGCGGTAAATAGGGGTGTAGAGAAAATCGTTCTTGAGACATTTCAACATGAAACGCTTGCCGTATTTGGTGGCTGTAAAGATGCGTGTATGGCCCGAAATAGACACGTAGCATTGGTGGAGATTGCTGAATGCATCCTCCACAGGCAAGGGGTTTGAATTGCTCATCTCCTTGCTGATATCCTCGGTAAATCCCGATGTCGTTTTCTTCTTCTTTTCTTCAGTTTCTTCCATGCTCACGGATTCCTCTTTTTCTTGATTACTGTTATTTTATTTCTCGTTGATGCTGATGACGGTAAGTCCGCCGTTTCTGCCGGCTACGAACGAGGCTGTACGCTCGCCGCCACGCTCGATGTAGGGCAGGTAGAGGGGCTGCTCCTTGATGAAACAGCCTGTTACGAAGCGGTCGCCAGGCTGCAGCTTGCTGTTCTCTGATTTTTCTATTTCATAGGTACTGTCGCCCAGATAGCGGAGCTGCAGCAGACGGTTGGGACTCCAACCGATAGAAACAAGAGAACCTTCTTGCAAATCGCTACTTACCAGCTGGTTTGCCTTGAAGAAGGAACTGTTGTACTTGGTGCTTGTCTTGAGCCAATGGGTAAATTCCATGTAGTTCCGATGACCGATATATTGGGAAAGCACATCGAGGGTTACCATGCGTGGCTTGTGATTGTCGCTCACATAACCATAGAGTCGTTTGAGGGTGGATGGCGAAATAGTTCCACTTGCTTTCTTCTCCAGATAGAGTGAAAACTCTTCGAAGTCGGTTGTCGTGGCAAGAATCTTGCCGTATTTCTGTTCTACGAGTGATTTGAGCTCTTCTATTTCGGGTGTTGTCATAATTTATCTTTTAATTATATGATTATTCAACATTTTTATTCTTCTACTATATGGGTGAATTTACCCCATATTTTATGGTTCTGATATTTCTTTTTCATGCCTGCAGGCACGTGGAGCACGCAGGTGGCGAAGAAGCCTTCTACCTTGTTGGCGAAGGCGTTTTCTTCGCAGTAAGGAATCATGGAAGCTGAAACATAAAGGTCGGTAAGCGGACTTCCGTCGAAGGCGTAGTTGCTGATTTGTTCTGTGTTGGCTCCCAGATACACTTTCGTGAGTTTCCGGCAGCCTTGGAAAACGCCTGTAGGAATCAGCTTGATGCCTGCCCCAAGATGTATTTCCTTTATCTGACTGTCCATGAAGGCGCCTTGACCTAATGTTTTGACGTTGTCTGACAGATAAAATGCCTCGATGCTGCATTCCTTGAAGGCGTAGGCGCCAATGGAGGTAAAGGCGGAAGGAAGGGTGTATTTGCCCTTCTTGCCCATCGGAAACCAGATGATTCTGTTGCTTTCTGCATTCAGCAGCACGCCGTCCTGACTCTTGTAGTTAGCGTTGGCAGGCGAAACCGTAAGGGCTTCGAGCGCCGTGCATCCGCTGGAAGGGAGAATGCTGCCTGCTGAGGCAGGAATTTCTATCTCGCGGAGCGAAGTACAATCGGCAAATGCATCTTTCTCTATGGTGGTTGCATCGGCTGGGAGAACTACGTGGGTGAGTTTTTCGCAACCGGCAAATGTGCCTTGCACAATCTGGTTTTCTGCAGCTTCGTGATGATAAGGACCTACCATTCCGCCTGCTGCGAGGTGAACGTCGGTAAGGTCTATATCCGATAGCTTGCCGGGGGTGACTGCGTTATCGTTGTCGCGCCCCATCATCATTCTCATACAGCTGAGGTCTTCGCCGTTCAGGGTTCCGGCTATGGTCAGCTGGGTGTATTCGTAAAGATGGTTGCCCATCAGCTGGGGCAGTTCACCTGTTTCGTTTAGCGTAATGGCGTCGCTCGTATCATATTTGATGGCGGTTCCTATGGTTTCTCCTACCCTATTCCGGGCGAAAGGTTGGAATTCGTAGTGGGCATTCCGCTCCAGATTTCCGATGCGCAACTTGATTTTTCCCTTCTTTCCGTCAAAGTTTTCTACGATGCATTTCTGCTTGTTCTCCGGCTCGCCGGTCAGATAAACGTAGCATCCGGTTTCGGTCATCGGCTCGCCACCATCATCGGTTATTTCGTAGCTTACGAATGCGCTCATCGGTCCGTGACTCAAGAGGGTAGCCGACGATAGTTTCGGACTTATATTGGGCTGGGTGGTGAAACTCATCATGTTGCTGGTTGTGGTTGTTCGCCCGTTGTTGCCCTGCAGCATATAATAATAGGTAGTGCCCGCTTTGAGCCCCGTCAGAACCAGCGAGACGTCAGCTCCCTGGGCATGAACCTCGCTGGTATTGAGGTTCATGCTCTCCGAAGTGCCGTATCTGAACAGGAGTTTCGGCATTTCTGTTTCTCCCTCTATGGTGGCTGATCCGTTGAGGGTAGCCTCTGTTCGGGTGATGTGGGTCGCCTCTGTGGTTATCAGGTGCGGTTCCAGATAGGCAGGCTTATCGCTATTGCTGCAACCTGCCATCATCATGTTTCCTATCAGGAGGGCAAGAAATCTGATGCTGCGTAATATGCTTTTTATGTTCATTTCTTACTTCTTTTGTTTTCCGATTTTAATACCTATGCCGATGCTGCCCTGCCATTGTTTCCCGGCGATGGTGATGGCTGAGGCTGCGATGCTCACTCTGTTGAACGAGGCGAGCACACCCAGCTGGGCTGCGAAGCCTTTGTGGGTAAGGTCTTCGTTGAGCAGGTATCCGCCTCCGCTGCTCTCGGTCTGCTGCCAGGCTGTAGCGGCTTTGCCGTAGCCTACACCTTCGAAGAGACAGAAGCCATGCGTGATGTGGTGGATGGCTCCAGCGGTAAAGGTGTAGTTCTGGTGGCGTGTATTGCCTGTATAATAAGGTTTGATGCTGCTGCCCGGCGTGAAACCTTCTTTGTTGCAGGTTCCCTCTGTGCTGCCTATGCTCTTGAGGTTGCTGCTGGCATGGATGAAGAAGCCGTGGCGGCGCATCAGGGCGAAGAAGAGACCATAGGACGGTCCGTCTTCATGAAGGGATAGCGTGGCGAGCGTGTAGAGGGCGAGTGACATCTTCTTACGTACTTGTGGGATGGCAATCGTATCTATTACCGTCTTTACCTCTACGATGGTGTCGTGCTTCTCCTGGATGATAGGAGTAGGCTTGGGCAGTTTCAGTTTCAGCTCGTAGGTCATTCTGCTTTCCAGCGGTTTGCTGAACCGGTAATCGCGGAGCACGCCCCATTCCGGATGCTTGATGGTGAGCAGTTTGGAGCCTTTAGGAAGATAGAGCCAGATTTCGCCCACTTTATCTTTTCGCGATACGATTCCGAGCGGGGTGGAGAAGGCAAAGTCGGAGGGTGCTTCTACCTTCACCAGGGCGCAAGGCTCATCGTTGAGGTCGCGCACGGGGGTGATAAAGGCACTCACGTCGTTGGGCAACAGGCGAAAACCTGCTACCGAAAACTCTTGTGCCTGAACGGATGCTGACCACAGGCTTAATATGAATAAGAGTATCATCATATTATTCTAAATTAAAATCTTGTATACTGATTACATCGTCTCCGCTATGTACGGTTCCTGCCGGTTGCCAGGTGCGCACGTGGATGAGTGGCATGGACGGGTTGCGGAAATCCCAGAGCAGAAAGAGATAGCCGTCGTCTGCGTAGCGGTCGCTCTTGTATTGCTGCCGGAGGGTGACGCCGTAAATGCCGTCCATCGTAGGATGGCGCATGATGCGGAATCCCGAGAATTTCAAGTCTATCTTCTGGTTGGCTGTAAATACCTTCGCCAGTCTTGAAATATAGTCTTTCTTCGAGTGAATGGCGTAGGTTACCTTTGCTTCAGCCTGACACTTGTTGTCGTTGGCTACTGGTTTTATCACGTTTCCTACGATGATGAGTGCCTTGTCGCTAAATACCTGTTTCAGGAAATCTAGATCCTTGGTGGTATAGGCTCTGCGGAAATGTTCGCAGTAGTTGAGGATGGTATGGCGGCGTCTGGCATCGGTCTCTGTGAGTTTGCCCTGCATGATTTTCGAGGCTTCCTTGTAGAAAGGATTCGACTGTGCCATCGTCTTGAGATTTACCTGCGAAAGATGGCTGGTCTTTCCTGCTTTTGGTGCATTCGCTTGCCTGCTTGCCTGTTCTTCCGGTTGGTAATCAGCCGCACTCTTCGTGCCTTCTTCCGTCTCTCCGTTCATCAGCATCTGCGCCTGCTGCCTGTTGGCTTCCGGAACCGCATTTTTATTGTCTTCTGTGAATACTACCATACCCTGGCGGTCGATAAATCCCTCTCTCTTAGAGTTTTGCTCGCGGAACCGGAGCTGCCCGTTGCGGAACCGGGTGTCTAGCAGACAGCCACGCAAAGGATGGTAAACAGCTCGTTTCCGTCTGCATCTTCTACCACGTATCGCTTGCCTTTCGCACCGTTGTCCTGTTCTACAAGTTCCAGTCCTTCGTTCACTCCGTATCGGATTTCCTGACAGTCGCCTTTATAAACGGCAGAGGGCAGCAGCCACAAGGCTGCCACCCATCCTCCGAGAAGGAATGCTAGAAGGGATAATATCAATACCGTCTTCTTCATTTATAATTCTATGTATTCTTATCATTCATAGCCCTTCGGGAGAAAGGCTTTCTTATTTATTTCCCCCAGTTCTGAATCTCGCCGCCTATCTCTATCTTCACCTGGTCTGGGTTATCAGAAATAATGAAGTTGACAAGATGTTCGGTTCCGGGTTTAAACCAGAAACTGCTCTCGTAGAGATAACTTACACCTTTCATTACCACCTCGATGAGTGGTCTTCGGTTTTCGATGCGTTGAGGCACGATGATGGCCGAGTAGATGTAGTCGCTCTCCTGATGGGCGATGATGCTCTGCTGGGTTCCTTTCACATAACGGGTTGCCACGCCTGCCTGAAGGTCGATGGTGGCTGTAGGTACCGTGCTGTGGATGGTTACCTGGGCATGGGTAGGCATGTCTCCCTCAAAGTCTTCGCCCTTGATCAGACGTATCTTGATCTTGCTCATGATGTGCTTGAAGTTGAGGCTGATAGGGGAGTTGGATGCCTGGATGTCCTTGCTGGTGGCAAAGAGCAGGTCGCTTGCCTCGTAACCGCCGGGTGCAGTTGCCGTCTTCGGGGTACTCTGGTCGAGGGCTACGCTGAAAGGCTGGTCTGTCGTGTTGCTTACGCCCTGTATGTATGGGTAGTAAGCGTAGGCGTTGTAGGTGCCTTCGTTCCAATAGAGGGTGCGTGCGGCTTCCCATTTGCTGCCATCGTAGGTGAGCGCTTCGTTGTTCACGAGATTGCCGCCTATTTCGAGTGGAGCCTTGCTTTCTGCCACGTAGAGACCTATCTTGTCGTTTGACTCGAAACTGGTTGCCGTGGCACGGCTCTGGCCGGGATAGTTTACGGCAAAAGTCATCGGCGTAGATTGGGCATCCTTGTAGCGGGAGGTTGTTTCCACCTCCTCGCTACATGAAACCATTCCTAATATAGCCAACGCAAAACTGGCGTATCTTATTATATGTTTCTTCATTTTTTTTCTTGTTTTAATGGTCCATATTCTGATTTACCTTGCCCTCGCTCTTAGCGACGCTTTCTAACCTTTGCCATTTTCAGCGGACTGCCTTTATGGAAGACTGGAGCATGCTGGTAGGTTCCGGATGTGCGTTGGTCGCCATTGCCGCCGAAAGCACGGCTCTCTACGATTCCCGCATCTCGCTTGTCGTTCTTCACGAAATCTTCGAAACTGTAGGTTTCTCCGGCATAAGCTTGATGCGCTTCACGATACTCTCACGGCTGATGGTGCTGTAGTAAGGAATATCGTTGTTCATGCAGGAGTTCGGCTCCGAACGGAATACGCCTCGGTTGTGCATGTAGCCTCCCTCGTAGATGTCTACGATGTCGCTATATCGGTCGTCGAAAATCAGATGACTCCAACCTACGCTATGCATCTTGCCGGTAAGTTCCAGGTTATCAAACCAACCAAGCGATTTGGCTGCGTTGAATTCAAAAACGTGTCCGCAGCAGGTGCAGTCGCAGAAATCGATGAAGGCGTTGTGATAAATGTACTCATCGCCCAACTTTCCGAATCCGTGTCCGCCTGCCTCATGCTGGATGACGCCGCGGGTATCGAGCGGATAACCGTAGGTACTCTGCGGACAGAAAGCAATAGCCGAACCATCTTCCCACATCTGGCAGATGCCGCCGTAATCGGTAGAATTAGGAACCATGATGATCAGGGTCTGATTCAGATTGCCCTTGTTGACGGTTGGAGCGCCCAGAGCATAATCGAATACTTCTTCATAATCTGCTTTCAATCCTACGCCACCGGTAAAGGTGGTATTGAATCGGTTGTAGCGGATGGTGTTCACGGTTCCTACGCCCGATTCCGTAGAAAGCGGAATGGCGGTATAAACGTTGAAGTAATCACGGTAAGTCTTGTAAGGCTCGATACCGAAGAAATACTCCACTTCCTGCTTGATATCATTCAGATATTTGCCGCTGGCAATATCCTTTGCGTTAAAGCCGTCGCCGAGCAGCACGATATTGATTCCACCATTATTGCCCTTGGTAGCCTTCTGCAGGGTAATCCATTCGTCCTCGCCATATTCATAGCCATATTGGGTAACGCTACATTCGTGGGTATAGTCTTTGTCTTTCAGGCGGAATACCACCTTTCCATCACGACTATCAGCATTCTTAGCCATTCCCTTGATGGTCAAAGTAACTTCTGTCTTCTTGTTGCCGCTGGCAGGAGAAACCTCACACCAGTCTGGCTTGCTTGCTACTTCCCATTCGCCCTCGGCGTTAATCACCAGTTTCTGCTTATGCTCCGTGCTCAAGGCGCAGGCTACAGATGGACGACAAACGAGCTCGTGGTGAGCTGCGATTCGCTTGAAGTCGCACCAGCCTGGTGCTGCCTGATACTGGGAAATGGCAGATTCAGGAACTTCGAGAGTGAAGTTATCCTTGGCTACGCCGTTGAAAGCTCCATTCTGAACGTATGGAGGTAGAGTGCCCTTGCAAACGATAGAGTTGATTCCATAACAATTTGCAAAAGCGCCACCTTCATCATTATAGCTAGCTTCATATCTGATGGTTTCCATGCTTTCAGGAAAAACAAGTCCCTCGATACTTCTGCATTGTGCAAAAGCTCCTGCTCCAATACTTTCAAGGCCTTCTGGAAATTCAAGGATACCCATAAGACGCCAGTTGTATGCAAACGCTTTGTCACCTATGGCGCTTAAATGTTTTGGTAAAATTAATTCGCCGGAGAAATCATTATTGTAGAAAGCTCCATTTGAAACAGTCTTCAAATCTTTAGGAAGCTTTAGCTCTCCTTTGAATCGGCATCCTGAAAAAACATCATTAGAAATATTAATAATGCCATCATGTAGTTCTAGTGTTCCATTAAAACCGCAATCTTGAAATACCGCAGATGGAATACTTTTAATACCTTGAGGAATAGATAAAGAACCTGTAATGTTATTGCATCCTTGGAATGCACATACTCCTAATCTTTTAAGTTTCGATGGTAATTTTAATTCTCCATATAAGCCTTTGCATCCTGCAAAGCAATAACCTCTAATGAGTTCAACGTTATCTGGGATGACTAGATTTCCTGTTAAATTAGAGCATCCTTGAAATACTCCTCCATAATAATCTGTTCCTTCGTCTGCCGTTTGATTATTTGCAGCATTTCCTGCTGTTCCTAAATATTTGAGAGTTCTTGGGAGGGATAATGTACCATTTAAGGAGGTACATCCGTTAAAGGCACCTCTTTGAACTTCTATAACACCTTCAGGAATAATCAATGAACCAGATAAGTATTTGCACCCATAGAAAGCATTTGCTCCGATAGAAACTAATGTGTCTGGTAAAACAAGTCGTGTTAGGTTTTCATTTCCTCCCAGTTGTGAATTTCTGTAGAAAGCACTACATGGAATTTGGTCATCTAAAATATCTCCTTCTCCTATTTGTACATGTCCATACCCTTTAATTCTTACTTCTTTGAGGTTTAATGCCTGTAAAGAAGTCATAGAATCTCTCATGAAATAGAAATCGCGAGAATCAATCTGTCCTGTAATCTTGAGATTTCGAACCAGGGTATAGTCCTTATTGGCCGCAGTAATGGCTTTCTTCAAACCTCCAGGAGTAGAGTTGATGACAATATATTCCTTTGCTGTTGCATCATGGCTCACGAGATCATTCTCCCAAGGAGTAATGCTTTCGCTTACCAAAGTAAGCTTGTAAGCGCCGCTTTCGGTCTGCTTATCTACTTTGATACCGAAGTTCATCATCTTGCCAGATACATAGGTAAATGCCTCGTTCTTAGTGAACTTATAAGGTACGCCGCCGATGGTGATGCTGAAGAGGGTTGTGCCGGCAGCCACGGTTTGAGGAACCACGATGGTGCGCCACTCGTCGTTAGTACGAGATGGGATGGTCATGGTGTTCTCTACAGCACCTGCTGTCTTGATTTCGCCAGTAGAAAGGTTGATGCTTGCCTTGCGGGCTACGTTGGCTGTCAGAACAATCTTCTCCAGATTCGCCCATTCGCCCTCAGCAAAGCCGGAACCCTGAATCAGGGTAACGCGGGCATTAGACATGCGATGCGCCATAGGCAAACGGATTACGCTGGTGGTAGGAGCCACATCTGACACTTTGCCCCAGAGAAAATCGCTCGCTTCGTAGCCACCCATTTCGCCATTCTCGGTTGCCTTGCTCTGGTCTTTCTGTACTTCAAACTGATAATCCTCTATGCTCTCAGGGTTGGAAAACGGATAGTAACCATACACATCAATATGCGTATGCTTGTCTTTCCAGAAAAGGTCATATGCGGAGTTCCACTTATAGTTAGGCTCATCGAAAGTGTGGCGCACATTATCGCCACGGTTGCCGTTTACCTTCAAGGTTCCAGCTTGTTTCCCTCGTATCTACGATATAAACGCCCATCACGTCGCCGTTGCAGAAACCGTTGTCGTTGACGCGGGTTACGGCAAGCTGGTCGATATCGCCCGAGAGTTGGATGCGGTTGCTGTCGTGCTGCTCGGTCTTGTCGCCGAAGAAGTCATCGCTACAGCCTGTCAGAAGCATGGCTCCTGCCGCAAGCAGATATAATAAGGTATGTTTTACTCTTTTCATAAATAATTCGTTTTGGGGAGATGACTTTTCTCTAGAAGAAAGATCATCTCGTATTATTTCTAGGATAGAAAATCGTCTGTACTTTTTTATTCGGCTGTACCACCATAGTCGATACCGTCGTCTTCCCACTTGCTGATGTTTACATTCACGCCGTTGCTGGTCTTGCTGAGCGTAACGGTAAACTTATGCTTCTTGCCAGCCTCGAAAGCGGAAAACTTGGATGACTTAGGAAGATTGAAATCTCTGCCGTCAACATTTACGGTAATGAGATTTCCTTCGCCTACGGCTTGCGGAATGATGAGCGCCTTGTAGCTGTTGCCTTCTTCCTTGAGCGGAATGAGGTCTGTATCATCGCCCTTGGCTGTTACGGCACCTGTAGAAAGATTGGCTGTAGCCTGTGTCTTTAAGCGGTTGATCTTTACGCTAATCTTGGCTGCAGCAAGCGAAGCCTCTGTAAATCCGTTTCCTGCCACGAGTTTGATAATCATCTGGCTCAACACGTGTTTGGCGTCTATCTTCACGGCGCTTTCTGTAGGAGTTGCATTTGTAGTCTTGCCTATCAGAAGTTCGCTAGCCTTGTAGTTCTCGGTTGTACTCTGGTCTGTATTTACAGTCCAAGGCATCGCCTCTATGTTGCTGATAGAACTTGTATATGGATAATAAATGTAGAAATCGGCGGGGGTGCTGTTGTCTTTCCAGTAGGTTGGAGTTGCAGCCTTCCAGGTTCCATCATAGGTGAATTTCGTGTTGTCTATATAGTTACCTGTCGTTTGGAGTGTTGCGGCAGAGCCGTCGGCTTGATGGTTGACGACAAACAGGCCTATCTGGTCGCCCGCTTCGAAAGCCAGATCTGTGGCACGGCTTTGTATCGAAGTGCTGATGTTGATAGGTACTTTTGCTGCAGGGGCAGGCTTTTGTGTCGGGTCCAGTTCGGAACTGCCACCAGAGCATGCTGTTAATGCGAGTAGCATGCTCCCTACGATTGCTAGATGCTTCTTCTGTTTCATGATTTCTTTGTTTTTTATGATTACTTTTCCTAGGTGTATCTGGAACTGTCAGTTTCATTTACTCTGCAAAGGTATGAAAAAATGTGGTATTATACAAGTTCATAATGGTCCATATATAGAAAAAGTTGCTAAACAACATATTTTCAGAGGGTAAACGGAGGGTAAACTCAAAGCAAGAAGGCAGTTTCCTGCATGTAGGAAACTGCCTTTCTCTTCAAAGTGGGGATTGCCCCGTCTGTTATCTGATGATTTTCATTACATCTTCGATGGTGCGGTTGAATGGTCCGTTGTGCTCCAGCTTGATGGTACACATGGCTGCCGCAAACTTGCCGGCTTCTACCGGATTGGCTCCCTGCAGGCGCTTGTAGAGATAGCCTGCCGAATAGGTATCGCCGCATCCGGTAGCATCTACTACTTCATGAGGAGGATAGGCTGGAATGTCGTAGAACGTATCATCTACATAAACCAGCGAACCCTCGCTACCTAGGGTGATGATAACCTCGGCTACGCCCCAGGCATGAATCAGCTTGGCGGCTTCCTTCGGGTCCTTCAGTCCGGTAATGGTCTCCATTTCGGTCTCATTCACCTTCAGATAATAGGTGTTCTTGAGCACATCGAGCTTGTCCTTCCAGTCGATGGCGTAAACTTTCTCGTCTCTCACCTCGCGCAGATATCCCTGCACATCGATGGAAACTTTTCCCTTCTTGGCAAGAAAGGCAACCACTTCTGGCGAGAAATCATCGCTCAGCAGACTGCCCAGGTGGAAGACCTTGGCCTCTACATGCTCCAGCTGCTGGATGGTGAAAGGATCTGCCTTGGCAAGCACACGCTGCTTACGGTCGTTAGGATTATCGCCATAAATATTCTCGAAGAAAACCGTATTGCGCGATGGGTTCAAGGTGACGTCTATTCCAGCCTTGAGCATCTTTTCAACCGGTTCCTTCTCGGTAGGATCCATCGCCGTAATGAGCGAGAAACTTACATCATTTGGCAATTGGTTGATGGCGTAGGCAAAATAAAAAGAGGTGCCGCCAGCCATGTAAACCGTACTGCTCGGGGTCACGATTTTATCTTTTGTTACGTGCCCAATACAACAAATATCTTTCATTCTTATTTCATTTTGCGGATGCAAAGGTACTGCAAATCGAGAATAATACAAAAAAAAATGGGAATTATTTTGTTTTGTTCGCATTTTAATGTACCTTTGCATCAAGAAAAAGCAATTTTAAAATATTATCTAGAATAGATATAAAGAAACATTATGTGGTTTGATAATTTAATCAACGTACATTCGGCGGTGCAAGGCATCGTCATCCTGTCTTTGATTTGTACTTTGGGTCTTGCTCTCGGCAAGATTCATGTCAAAGGAATCTCCCTTGGCATAGCCTTCGTATTCTTCGTGGGTATTATAGCGGGTCATCTCGGTCTCTCTATTGACCAGAACATGCTGGAGTTTGCAGAAAGCTTCGGTCTTACCATGTTTGTGTATGTGCTGGGTCTTTATGTGGGTCCTAACTTCTTCGGTTCGATGCGTCACGAAGGCATTTCACTCAATCTCTGGAGTCTGGCAGTCATCCTGGTGGGAACCTTGTTCTCGCTCGGCTTGTGCTGGATTTTGCCAATCAGTCTGCCTGATATGATGGGCATCCTGTGTGGCGCCACAACCAATACGCCTGCCCTTGGTGCTGCCCAGCAGGCGTTGCAGCAGTTGGGCTTGCCTAGCGAAGGTGCGGCTCTGGGCTGTGCCGTTACTTATCCGTTGGGTGTTGTGGGCGTTATCCTGGCGATGATGCTCTTGCGCAAACTCTTTGTGAAACCGGAAGATCTGGAGATTCGCAAAAATGATGATGACGACCATACGTCTGTCGGACAATACGTAATCGTGAATCCTGCCCTGAACGGCAATACCATCGCAGAGATTACGATGATGACGCATCGCAAGTTCATCATCTCCCGTGTGTGGAGAGGCGAACAGGTGATAGTTCCTCAGGCTGATACGGTTCTTCATACGAATGATAATGTGCTCGTGGTTACCAATAAGGAAGAGGTCTCGGCGATGCAGATTCTCTTCGGAAAGAAGGTGGATAAGGAGTGGAATAATGATAAGGTAGACTGGAATGCGATTGATGCGAAGGTAGAAAGCCGCATTATCGTTGTTACCCGTCCGGGACTGAACGGCAAGCGCCTGGGCAGTCTGCAGATGCGAAATTCCTATGGCGTGAATGTGAGCCGAGTGCTTCGTGGTGATATCCGTCTGCTGGCTACCGATGATCTCCGTCTGCAGTACGGCGACCGCCTGACGGTAGTTGGCGACCCTACGAGTATCGACCATGTAGAGCTGTTCCTGGGTAATGCCGTAAAGACTCTGAACGAGCCAAACCTCGGCGCCATCTTCCTCGGAATCATTCTCGGTCTTGCTGTGGGAACCATTCCTCTGGATATTCCTGGAATGACGGCTCCTGTACGTCTGGGTATTGCTGGCGGTCCTATCGTGATGGGTATTCTGATTGGTGCGCTCGGTCCTCGTGTGCATTTCATCTCTTACATGACGCGAAGTGCGGGTCTGATGCTGCGAGAACTGGGTCTTGCCCTCTATCTCGGTTGCTTGGGTTTGGCAGCTGGTGGACAGTTCTTCCAGACGGTAGTCCGTCCGGAAGGTTTGATGTGGGTAGGCATCGGCTTCCTCATCACGGTTGTGCCTGTGGTTATCGTAGGTCTCATCATCCTGAAGACCAAGAAGTATGACTTCGGCAGTATCTGCGGAATCCTCTGTGGAAGTATGGCGAATCCGATGGCGCTTACTTACGCCAACGAGGCGCTGGATGGCGATACGCCAAGTATCAGTTATGCTACGGTTTATCCGCTCGGCATGTTTATCAGAGTGGTGATAGCTCAGGTTATCGTGATGTTCTTTGTCTGATGTTACGATGTTTTCATCTGTTTCTGCGGATTCTGTCATCCGCAGATATGAAGAAAGGCTGGTTTCGGTTAGAAATCAGCCTTTCTTGTTACAGTCATTTTCTTTCCCGTCATCGGGTGCTCAAATGTGATTTCCTCTGCATGAAGATGCAGTCTTGTTGCCGGCTCGTTGCCATAGAGCGGATCGCCGATGATAGGGGCATTCAGACCTTCCTGATGAGCACAATGCACTCTCAGCTGGTGCGTTCTGCCCGTTTTAGGATAGAGCGCCAGGCGAAGATGGGTATCGTCAATACGCTCTAGAACCTCGTATTCTGTAATGGCTTCCTTGCCCTGTTCGCGGTTTACCATTTGTCGTGGACGGTCTAGGAAATCTGCTATCAGGGGGAGCGAGATGTAACCTCTTCCGCCTTCAGCTTCTTTCAGAATCCGGTTGCACGATTCCTTGTCTTTTCCGCAAACGATGGCTACGTATTTCTTCTGAACCCGATGATTCAGAAACTCCTTCTGCAGGCGATGATAGGCAAATTCGGTCTTGGCAACAATCATCAGTCCGCTTGTTGCCATGTCCAGACGATGGACGATGAGCGGACCGGTAGCTTCCTGATATTTCCTGCGCATCAGAGCGTAGACGGAAGGCTGGGCTGCATCTTTCCCCGGAACCGAGAGTAAACCTTCGGGCTTATAGATGACTGCCAGTTCACGGTCTTCGTAGAGCGTTTCCACCTTATTATATATAGTAGTTTCGGTCTGTTGGGTTTCAAAGACTGTTTTAGGCAGCATCCAATGTAGTATCGGTTTGCATTTTCCGTTGCAGGCAGGATAAAACTGAAGATGATGTCTGATTTCTTCTTTCGGACTCTCTCCCCACCAGAACATCGCCATCTGCAGAGGCTTGTAGCCATGCTGGTAAGCGTATTGCAGGAGTTTCGGCTCGCAGCATTCCCCACTTCCGGCAGGTGGAATCTTAACCGCCTCGTCCTTGAAAATCTCCAGCAGATCCTTGGTTTCTCCTTCCGCATTCAGCATCTGGAATTTCGAAAACAGCCATTGCTGAAGTTCTTCAGATAACTGTTTGCGGAGCTGTTTCGCACTTTTCAAATCCTTTTCGTAGTTTTCATATAGCGTTTCGTACGCCGTCTTTTCGTTTATCGACTTTTTCAGTCTCTTCAGTTCTGCCTTCATAAACTGGCTCTCTTTTATCATCGCTTTCTCCTCTTCCTCGCTCAGGGGCGTTCCTGCCGAAATGGCTTCCTGGCGCCTTGCATCTCGCTTTTCCTTTGCTTCTTTTATCTTTGTCTGATAGTTTGCGATAACTTCCTGGCGCTTTTGCTGCAAATCATCAATCAGGCTTTTCCCCTTTATCAGGGTTTCGTTGGCTTCAATCTGTCTGATTTGCTGGTTCAATTCCGAAATCTCAGCCTCATGTACCTTGAAATATCCGTCTGGTTGTAGATAATCGAATACGGCTGGCACAAAACCTTCCCAGTCGCTTCTGCCGCCAATCTGTCCGCTATAAGCTCTCAGATAGCCGATCTTACTGTTGTCGGCTTCTACGATGAGTACGCCGAACATCTTTCCACGGTCTATTTCCTCCCGCCAGTCGTTTCGCTGTGAGAGTTCATTCTGCAACTCTCTGCATGCTTCGATGCAGAGCGGATGAGGTTCGTAGCTGAATGGATTGTTCATCCTTTCAGGTATATTTTGGGGGTCGATATTTTTTAATAATTGCATTTCCATACTACAAAGGTACACTTTTTTATTGCTTTTCTCTTTTTTTTATAGAAAAAAATGAGTTTTTCTG
>ENA-OPYQ01000049-OPYQ01000049.1-human-gut-metagenome-genome-assembly--contig:-NODE-49-length-23259-cov-4.582137_pt1 | contig 23259 bp, 19 predicted proteins | sample MGYA00242471_ERZ504479 | MGnify/ENA primary metagenome ERZ504479 (study PRJEB26092, sample SAMD00036225) | human gut metagenome | host: Homo sapiens | study: EMG produced TPA metagenomics assembly of... | reverse complement strand
TACAAATAAAATCTGAGAAACTCACTCCTTTTGGGGGAATTTTTTCGATTATGGAGCAATTTGATGCTCTTTTAGCTCAAACCATAGATTCCACCTTGGGATTGAGATGCACTATGTTTGGTTATCAATATAGCGAGATTCTACGCTCTCTGATGTGCGTATATCTTTGTGGTGGCTCATGTATTGAGGATGTTACAACTCACCTGATGAAACATTTGTCTCTTCATCCAACTCTTCGCACTTGCAGCGCAGACACCATATTACGTGCTATCGAAGAACTGACTTTTAAGAGCATCACCTATAAGTCTGCTTCTGGCAAATCCTATGATTTCAATACTGCAGACAAGATGAACTGCTTACTGGTCAATGCCCTGCTTGCTACTGGTCAATTGAAATCCGGTCAAGAGTATGATTTTGACTTTGACCATCAGTTCATTGAAACAGAGAAGTATGATGCAAAACCAACCTACAAGAAGTTCTTGGGCTATAGTCCAGGTGTAGCTGTCATTAACGACATGATTGTTGGTATTGAAAATAGAGACGGCAACACAAACGTGCGCTTCAACCAAAAAGAAACTTTGGAAAGAATCTTCAAGCGATTGGAGGCTTCGGAAATATATATTTCTCGTGCCCGCATGGATTGCGGCTCATGTTCGGAGGAAATCGTAGATATGGTAGAGGCTCATTGCAGGCATTTTTATATTCGTGCCAACAGATGCTCTTCTTTCTACGATTCCATGTTTGCCTTAACTGGATGGAAAACTGTTGAAATCAACGGTATTGAGTTTGAGTTGAATTCTATCCTTGTTGAGAAATGGAAAGGAAAACCGTATCGTCTTGTCATACAGAGACAAAGGCGAATAGATGGAGACCTTGACATTTGGGAAGGCGAATATACCTACAGATGTATACTGACTAACGATTACAAGTCGAGTGCAAGAGACATCGTGGAATTCTACAATCTTCGTGGTGGCAAGGAACGCATCTTCGATGACATGAACAATGGCTTTGGCTGGAATCGATTGCCAAAATCGTTCATGGCACAGAATACTGTATTCCTGCTTATGACAGCTCTCATCAGAAACTTCTACAAAGCTATTATGCAGAGATTGAAAACCCATGAATTTGGATTGCGTGCCACCAGCAGAATCAAGACCTTTGTTTTCAAGTTCATCTCTGTTCCTGCGAAATGGATTAAGACATCACGTAGGCATGTATTGAACATTTACTCAGACAACAATGCTTATGCCAACCTGTTCAAGACAGACTTTGGTTAAAGACCATGCTTTTCTGGTTAAACCAGCGTATTACCTCAAGTCGCTTTATGGGGTAAGGGGATTTTGTGTCTGCGACATTTCTGTTGTGCAAGAAATATGTACAATAAAATGAATTTTGTCGCTTTGCAAGCAAAATCCCACTAAACCCTATAGGTTGCGGATTTGAGGATATACTTTTAAATGAGGGAGCTTATTTCTTTAAGAGAGGTAATGCAAGTATTTCAAAAGTAAGTATAGAGGAGTTGTTCTCTTCTGTTGCGGAGGAACAGGTTGTATTGGCAAGAAAAGTAAGGGTAAGGGAAACTGTTCACGAAAAAAGTGTCTTTTGTTCTTTGCTTGTAGTTAAGATGGCTGCAATACCTAGTTTCTTAAATGAAGCTGATTTGCCTACATCTACCCAAAAAGCTGTTACGGAAACAAAGCTAGGATATTTGCTGATAGTTGAGGATGATGACTATATCGTTATAGTTAAAAAGAATGTCTCGCATTTGTCGTCTTTCTTAAAAACTCTAGAGGTGATTGATGGAGATGTCTTGTCTGGCATATTGGTTAATAACACTACAGAATTTCAGAAGATGAGCTTGACCAATATGAATATTAATGATAATGGCGTGAGAAACAAATCTGTAGAGGCGAATGATTTAGCTAACGTTATGTCGCTTTTTGGAGCCAATCAAAATATTGCTACAGCAACTCGCTTTGTAACGGATGGTGAAATATGTACATTAAATATTAGTACATCTAGGCTTGCAAAGTTTGGTAGTAAAAAGACAAAGACTGAGTTGTTGGAATGGATTGATGATATTGCAAGTTGTTTGGATATTTATGTAGTTCAACCTACATTCCTCTCTAGGTTTGCTAAGCCACTTTCTTGGAAGTCAATGGCAGATCATTTGGAACCGAATGCGTTACTTATAAATGTCTTTAACTTACAAGATTTTATAGAGTCTAAGCTCAATGATCATACCATCTATAAGAAACTTGATTCTGATGATTATAGGAACGTTACAGATGCTTTTTATCGATTGATTTCAAGAGGGGATAAGACATGGGCTTTACATGAAGCCCAATATAGACAAACAACTTGTTGGGTATCAGAAGATGAAAAACTGAGAGTTGCAAAAACTTCCACTAAAATATCACTTATGGCTAAGGGAGGTTTGGACAAGTTATATGTAAAGCTAAATCAAGGAACTTATGTGAAGTTGACACGTATAGTTACCTCTAATGCATTCTTTTCTGTTAGCTTTCAGGATTGTTCATATATCTATACAGGGGGAAGACTATATCAAAATTCGAGCATAAAGGAAGATTTTGATTCTATCTTGCAGATTCTTTTTCCCATTACGGGAATAGAGAATGTAACTAGTGAGAAAGGACGAGGTTATAACAATGATAGTACCGATTTTGCTCAAGATAGTATGTTTCATATTGTTGAGACAGATGTATGTGCTAATGCCCAATTTGTTGTATGCGATGATATGGGTAATGAATGGGCTGATCATATCGCAATTAATGGAGATACAATTTCATTTATTCATTCTAAGTGCAAAGGAAGTTCTAGCTTGTCTGCTTCAAATTTTCAGGAAGTAATTGGTCAGGCGATTAAGAATATCGGACATTTAAATCCGAGCAATGACGAATTAGAAAGGAAAAGGGAATCTTGGAATGGTACCTGGCAGAATACCCAGATACCAAATCTGAGAAGTGGAAATGAAGTTGGTGCTTTTATTGATGCATTCAAGGCATTGAGGGTAAATCCCAATAGAAATAAAGAAGTCTGTTTAGCTATAGATTTCTTATCAAAGGGAGAGTTAGTTAATGCGTTTGAACATATCAAACAGGATGTTGACTTTCGACAACGTAATACAGTGATACAGATGGTTTGGATATTGAATGCATTCATATCCTGTTGCAAGGAAGCTGGTTTGAAGAGTAAGATATATTGCAGAGAATAGAACTTCCCATTGGGAGACTATGAAGCATCCTGATACTTTAGCGTATGCTTTTTGGCTATCGATATTCTATCATTCTGTATGTGATGAATGGTAAACAGAACAATAAAGGTATAAGACACGATGATAGCACCAACACAGATAATGAAGCCAAAGAATTGGCAAGATTTTGAGAAGTTATGTAAACTTTTATGGGGAGAAATCTGGAACTGCTCCGATAGCATTAAGCAACATGGCAGACAAGGTCAAGCCCAACATGGCGTTGACATATATGCTTATGTGGAAAAATACGTTGGCTATTGTGGTATTCAGTGTAAAGGCAAGGATGATTACACTAATGCTCAGTTGACCGAGGTAGAAATAGACAATGAAATAGATAAGGCAAAAACATTCTCTCCAAAACTTAAAAGATTTATTTTTGCAACTACGGCAAATAAGGATGCAGTTATAGAGCGATACATCCGACAGAAAGATATGGAATGCATTGGACAAGGACTGTTTCATGTTGATGTTTTCTCCTGGGAAGATATTGTTGATCTATTGGAACGTGAACGAACAGTATATAATTGGTATTTGAATAATTGCCAATTCAAGGAAGCTACAGATGTAAAAGTTGTTTTTCAAAATGAGACGGAGAGTTGCATTATAAATCCTCTCTATCTCAGAGTGACCAAGAAATACAAGCATAAGAAACCAGAACAAAATCCATTTGGTATCAATGGGGAATTACTTCAACAGTTATATGCCAATACACTTAATGTGTCTTCTATACAAGATGTTCTCAATCCGAAAACTAAGGTAAACAAGTGTTGGTGTAAGTTATCTATAAAGATAGTGAATGTAGGCAATACTGTCATTAAATCACCCAAAATGACCGTTTGTTTTAGAGAAGAAGATATAGACAAAATAAGTGATAGGTTTTCTTATATGCAACCTTCTGTATTTCATGATCAAAATGCTGTAGCAACCATCAATGCAGAGAGAGCACGTAAGAGAGAAGTTTATCAAAAGTATACAAATGGTGTAGAATACAAGCCTTTGGATTCTGTATTTGTTCAGAAAGATGAACGTTGTTTCTCCATTTCTATAATTCCGAAACAAGGTGTCGAATCATTTCCGCTATTTTGGCAATTTTTGTGTGAAGATTATAGTGAAGATGGGACACTAACAATCAATGTTTCACCTAAATATGAAGATGCAGTCGAAGTTATTGACGTGGAGAATAAGGATGATGAACGAGAAGAAGTATTTGTAAAACCAAAGATTATTGAAGAGTAAAAAACAGAAAACATATTAATTTTATGTTAACAAACTATTGTTATGTCACTTCAATCAAATAACAACAAGCGAATAGCGAAGAATACGCTGTAGCTTTACTTCCGAATGCTCTTTATGATGGTGGTGTCGCTGTACACGAGCCGAGTCATACTGAATGCGTTGGGAGTGGAAGACTTTGGAATATTATAACTAAGAAAAAATAATTTCATGATGAATGATTTTAAGAATATAAAAGTAGCAGTAGCCGGTACCGCTACGTCGGTCTGAGTATAGCAACGCTATTATCTCAGCACCATCATGTAACAGCAGTAGATGTAATCCCAGAGAAGGTGGAGAAACTCAACAATAAGATTTCTCCAATCCAGGACGATTACATCGAAAGGTATTGTTATATCGCCGCAGCTTGGGCAAGGAAATCCGATTGTATGAATGCAAGAACTGCGTAGTTCATGCAGCCGATGAAAGCAAGGTAGTAGTTCAGGGATTGGATGGCTATATCGTAGCCGAGAAGAATGGACAACTGCTTGTTTGTTCTTTGAAAGAAGAACAGAGAATTAAAGAATTTGGAAAGTAATATATGTCAAATCAAACATCAGATAATAATAAACGAATAGCGAAGAATACATTGCTGTTGTATGTGCGAATGCTCTTTACAATGGCTGTAAGTCTTTTTACATCACGAGTAATATTGAATACCCTTGGTGTTGAGGATTATGGTATTAATAATGTGGTTGGAGGAATCGTAACCATGTTCTCTGTACTGAGTGGTTCTCTCTCATCATCTATCAGTCGTTTTATTACATTCGAATTAGGCAAAGGTAACATAGAAAGGCTAAAGACGATTTTCTCTACAGGTATAAATATACAGTTAGGAATGTCTGTATTGATAATCATCATTGCCGAAGCTGTTGGTATTTGGTTCTTGAATACCAAGATGAATATACCAACTGATAGAATGGTTGCTGCCAACTGGGTATTCCAATGCGCTATCCTCACATTTGTACTCAATCTTTGAGTGTGCCTTATAATGCAGCTATCATTGCTCATGAAAAGATGTCGGCTTTTGCATATATCAGTGTCGTTGAAGTCTCATTGAAATTGATCATTGTTTATATGCTTATGATTTCGCCCTTCGATAGATTGGAAACCTATGCTGTTTTATTACTCTTAGTGGGTGCTGTTATCCGATTCATTTATGGCTATTATTGTAAACGCCATTTTGAAGAATGTACTTATCATTTTGTCTTTGACAAACCGGTTTTGAAAGAGATGACAGGATTTGCTGGATGGAATTTCTTGGGTAATGGTGCTTATATGCTTAATACGCAAGGTGTAAATATTCTCATGAACCTGTATTTTGGTGTCGCTGTAAATGCAGCACGAGGCATAGCAACACAAGTTGATGCAGCCTTGAAACAATTTGTTAATAACTTCACCACAGCAGTCAATCCTCAGATTACTAAGTCGTATGCTCAAGGTGATTTGGCTTATATGCATAAGCTTGTATGTCGTAGTGCAAAGTTCTCTGCGTTCTTAATGTTGTTTTTTGCGATACCAATCTTGTTGGAAACGCAGAGTATTCTAACAATATGGCTAAAAACGGTTCCGGAGTATGCTGCGATATTTCTACAATTAATAATTATTTCATCCTTTGTAGATACGGTCCTTGCTAATTCTTTGGTGACTTCGATGTTTGCAACAGGTAATATAAAAAGATACCAAATCATAGTTACAACAATAGGATGTCTTGTGTTTCCATTCTCATGGATAGCATTTCAATTAGGATTCCAACCTGAAATCGCTTATGTTCTATACTTTATCATTTATACAGTCTTACTTGGAGTACGACTATACCTGTTGAAAGATATGGTGAAACTTCCTGTAATGATGTATGTTCGTGAAGTCTTATATCGAGTATTGCCTGTCATGATTATCTGTTTTATTATACCAATGATGATACGTTATTCTATGCAGGAAGGCTGGATGAGATTGATATTGCTTTGTTTGGTTAGTACTATAGTTACGGCTGTCGTAGAATACAGTATAGGCTTAACTAAAAATGAGCGTAAGTTTATTGTAGGTAAAATAAATAACAAAAATATAAAGGATAAATATCTTAAGATGAAAGAGTTACTAACTAAAATGGGGGGGTAAAAACCGATAATTTTTACCAATATCCTTGTGCTTTCTGTTTGTGTTATAACAAACAAGTGATGAACAATAAACAGGAGGCATGGCGATGAAGATATACAATTTGAGAATAGAGCGCAAAGAGGGTATGTCATACTTGATTTGCGATATGGAAGCTAAGTTCACAGATGTTAAGACCGTTTGGTATTCTGTTCATCAGGAATATGAAGACTGGTTAAATACTGATGTATATGACTCATTTTTGATTGCAGCTTTGTATCCTGCAATGTTCTATAAAGAGGATATCATTATTGAAGGTAATGTTTCAGAACGTTTGTTCTTCAATGTAAAGAACTATGTTCAAGACATTATTCGAGCTTTTCATCCAGAGTTCAGAAAGGCAAATGTAAAGGTTCAGGGCTTTTCAAATCCACATCAAATTGCTAAGAATGTGGGTACTGGATTCTCTGCAGGAGTAGATTCTTTCTCTACCATTTATGATCATTTGGAACGGGAGTCTGATGAAAACTATAAGATATCATCTTTATTCTTTTTCAATGTAGGTTCACATGGAGGAGGCGGTGAGATTGCCCGTCAGCGTTTTTTGAAACGATTTAACTATCTGAAATCATTCCCTGAAAGCAAAGGCTTACCTTATATTGGAGTAGATTCCAACTTGTTTGATTTCTATTTGAAGCCATGGGAATATCAGGCGGGAGCATTCCTGCGTGCATCAGCTATTTTGTTGTTCCAGAGAAAGGTATCCAAGTATTTTGCATCTGGTTCCAATTCATATTGGGAATTGATGTATTTCCCTTTCTCAAAGAGAACGGAGTATATGGAAGTGACCTTTTATGATGTATATGTTAATACGCTGCTCTCTACTGAATGTACAGAGATTATTGATGATGGTAATCAATATAGCAGAACACAGAAGACAGAGTTGATTGCAGATTATCCACCTGCACACCAATATTTGAATGTATGTGTTGATCATGCTGATGATTATCTTTCTGCTCAGAACTGTTCTATCTGCTCTAAGTGTTTGAGAACATTGATTACTTTGGAGTCGTTGAATAAGTTGGAGGCATTTTCAAAGGTATTTGATATAGAGAAATATAAGAAGATAAGTTATAAATACAAGTGTGAGTGCCGTTTGTTATATGATACAGACGAATATGCCAAGGATAATGTAGATTTTGCCATAGCTCATGGCAATCCAATTCCATCCTATGCAGAGGCTCGACTTTACCTTCTTCCTTCTCATGCAAAACATTTTGCAGGTAGAGTATTGAGGAAGATGGCAAAAATAACTCATTTGAGATAAGAACGTATATGGCTTTAGATAGTGCTTCAAACAATAAGCGTATAGCTAAGAATACGATTCTTCTCTATTTTCGAATGTTTGTGATGATGGCTGTCGGCTTGTTTACAAGCCGCGTCATCCTCGATGCTTTAGGAGCATCAGATTATGGTATCTATAATGTAGTTGGAGGTTTGGTTACCATGTTCTCTGTCTTGACCGGAGCTATGTCTGTGGCCACAAGCCGATTCCTAACCTTTGCTTTAGGTGTCGGAGATAGAGAGCAGTTGAGAAAGACTTTCGTAACAGCAGTCAATATACATTTATTGATAGCTGCTGCTATGATTGTTATTGCAGAGGTTGTGGGTATTTGGTTTTTGAACAATAAACTTAATATTCCTGCTGAACGTATGGGGGCAGCCAATATTGTGTTGCAATTTTCCATCGCTACCTTTGTAATCAATCTTATCAACGTACCCTACACATCATCAATCATCTCTCATGAGCGTATGGGTATTTATGCCTATTTTACGTTATATGATGTGTTTGTCAAGTTACTCATAGTTTATGCATTATATGTATCACCTATTGACCGACTGGTGATTTATGCGCTTTTACTGTGTTTGGCAAATTTGACGACACAGATTATTTATTGGATATATTGTAAGCGAAAGTTTGAGGAATGCAGATATTCCTTCTGTATGGATAAGACCTTACTGAAGAAGATGTTTGGTTTTATCGGATGGGCCTTTTGGGGCAATGCTGCAGTAGTGGTCAAAGACCAGGGGATGACCTTGTTGTTAAACATATTCTGTGGAACACTTGTAAATGCAGCTCAGGGTGTGGCAAACCAGGTAAATGCGATGGTCAATCGCTTTGTCACTAACTTCATGACAGCTGTAGAACCACAAATCACAAAGCAATATGCAGCCGGTGAATATGAGTCAATGAATAAACTCATCATTCGCAGCACCAAGTTTTCTGCTTTTCTCATGCTTCTGTTGATAGTACCTATTATTGTGAATATAGATGATCTCTTAGGGTTATGGTTGGTAGAAGTTCCTCTTCATACAAGTAGCTTTGTTTCACTCATTCTCTTTTATTCCTTTGTAGATTGCTTTACCACAGGATTGATAACGGGAATCTTGGCAAATGGAAAGATAAAGATATATGAGATAGCATTGACTATAATATATGCTGTAAATATAGCATGTGCTTATGTAATCTTAAAGTTAGGTATGTCTCCTGAGGCTCTTTACGGCCTGCTTATCTTCTTTAAGGTAATTGTGTTTATTACTCAATTAATACTTGGTAGAAGAATGTTCGCCCTTCCGTTAAGTGTCTATATTCGTTCGATGTTAAGATATGTTTTGCCGGTATTGGCATTGGGTATTATACTGATTTTCATTCCTTGGCATCTGTTTGATAATATTATTGCTAGAATGGCGAGTTCTGTGGTTATCGTAGAAACAATTCTGTTGTCATCGGTAATGCTTATAGGTTTAGAGAATAATGAACGAGCTTTTATATATAATAAGGTGAAAGAAATAACTAAAAAGATAAAGAAATAATGGGAATAAAATCTAAGTTGAAGCATACGATTTCTTTTTTGCTTCATGGCGAGGCCAAGCCTATTTACGCCAATATTCACTATCTTGCCCCAAACGAACATTTAAAGGGCAAAAAGATAGTAATTACTGGTGGAGGTAGAGGCTTGGGATTTGCTATGGCAAAGAAATTCGTATCTGAAGGAGCTAAGGTCTTAATTGCTGGACGTAATGAACAGACATTGAAACAGAGTGCATCAGAAATCAATTGCCTATATCTGCCTTTGGATGTTCAGGATACAACGTCATTTAAGGAGTTTATCGACAAAGCCGATCAAATGTTAGGAGGTCTTAATTGCTTGGTCAACAATGCTGGTATATCACTCCATGAGGAAGGATTCTTAGCAGTTTCGCCTAAGCAGTTCGATTCGCAGGTTGATACGAATTTGAAAGGATGCTTCTTCTTAACCCAGGCTTTCATTGAAAAATGTAATGAAACTCATGTAGAAGGAACTAAGAATATTCTCTTTACTTCATCAGAAACTAGCATGACGGTTGATGAGCGACCATATGGCTTGACGAAAGCTGCATTGAATAGTTTGGTACAAGGTTTGGCATATCGTTATGTCAACGAAAATTTCCGTATCAATGCTGTAGCTCCTGGTGTTACCGTATCAGATATGGTCGGTGGAGATGCCAATGGTGATTTGCGTTATGGTAATATTACTCATCGCTATTACCTGCCAGAGGAAGTTGCCGAAGTTGCAGCCTTCCTTCTCTCTGATGCTTCAAACTGTTTGAATGGTCAGATACTAGTATGCAATGAGGGAAAAACAATTAATGCACGTTGGAAATAAAATTAAAGAAACATGTTTGATATTATCAAGAAGTATAAACTATGGTATCCTTGGCAAATGCTAAGGGTTATCTATTATAATTTTATGAGGATAAATAGGGTAGGTAAGTCTTATCTTATTCCGGCTCCTCAAGCTGTTTTTGACATTCATAAGACTGCTTCAATTACGTTAAAAAATAATTTGATATTTGGATGGTGTAATATGAAATCTTCAAAAATGGAGACAGCTCTATGTATGGGTAAGAATTCCCAACTCGAATGTGGGGGGGGGCAAATCTGGCTGCCTTAACATGGTAGGCTATGGTTCTTATTTGCAGGTTGGAAATGGTGCAAAATTAAAAATTGGTGATAGCTTTATCAATCGAGAAGTAAAGATTATCTGTAATAAAAGTATAACCATAGGTGATGATTGTATTATTGCAATGGGTACGGTTATTAGAGATAATGATGGTGGCAATCATCAGATATTTGCACCTGGATACGAAAATGCTAAGCCCATAATTATTGGAAATCATGTATGGTTGGGCGAGAATGTTATGATACTCAAGGGAGTAACTATTGGAGAAGGGGCTATTGTTGCAGCTTCCTCTTTAGTTTTAAAAGATGTTCCGCCACATACTCTTGTTGCTGGCTCACCTGCGAAAGTAATAAAAGATAATGTTAGTTGGAAAGCATAAATAAATGGAATCAAAATTTAAATATACAAATGAACGGAATGTTCAAATCGTTATAGCTCTGTTGAAGGCTCATGGTATTCATCGAGTGATAGCTTCACCTGGAACTACCAATATGACCTTTGTGGTTAGTATCGAAAATGACCCATGGTTTCAGATATGGTCATCTGTAGATGAACGAAGTGCAGCCTATTTGGCTTGTGGCATGGCTGCGGAGACTGGCGAACCTGTGGCTATCAGCTGTACGGGAGCGACAGCTTCCCGAAACTATATGCCAGGATTGACGGAGGCATATTATCGCAAACTACCAATTCTTGCTATTACCTCAACTAGAGGTAATCACAAAGTCGGTCATTTGATCGATCAGCAAATCGATCGTCGAAACATACCGAATGACATTGCTATGGAAAGTGTAACCATACCTATGGTCAAAGATTCTGAAGATGAACGATATTGTGAAATAGAGGCAAACAAGGCTATGCTGGCTTTGACTTTGAATGGTGGTGGACCTGCACATATCAATATGTACACAAGATATAGTAAGGATTTTAGTGTTAAAGAATTGCCACACGCAAATGCAATTTATCGTCATACTGTTTTTGAAAAGGAATGGCCAGAACTTCCACAAGATGGGAAAATCATGGTTAGAATAGGTTCTCATACAGATTTTTCTGAGGAGTTAACCCAGGCAGTGGATGCATTCTGTGCAACTTATGATGCTATTGTTTGTTGTGATCATACCAGTGGATATCGTGGCAAATATGAAGTACATTCACAAATACTTTGTGCTCAAAACCAGTGGGCATCACCATTAACTAAAACAAACTTAAGTATTCATATAGGTGAGGTTTCGGGTGATGGATTTATTTGTTCTGCCAATCATGTATGGCGAGTTAACCCTGATGGTGCTCTTCGTGATACTTTTGGAAATTTGCGTCGGGTTTTCATGATGCCAGAGATAGAATTCTTTAAGCACTATGCTAAGGAAGCAGCTTCTCATCATGAATATTTGAATAGCTTGAATCAGGAAATTGAGAGTGTAAAAGCGCAAATCCCTGAGTTGCCATTTAGTAATATTTGGATGGCACAGCACATGGTTGATAAAGTTCCTGCAGGTAGTGAAATCCATTTTGGTATTTATCATAGTCTTCGTTCTTGGAATTTCTTCAAGCTCCCTGCTGGTATTCAGGCAAAATGCAATGTAGGTGGTTTTGGCATTGATGGCGGTGTCTCAACAATGATGGGAGCATCATTTGTTCATCCTGATAAGTTGTTTGTTGGTGTGTTTGGTGATTTGGCTTTCTTCTATGATATGAATGTTGTTGGTAATCGTCATGTAGGGAATAATGTCCGCATTATGCTTATCAACAATGGTAAGGGAAATGAGTTCAGAAATTATCGTCATCCTTGTGCTTTCCTTGGCGAAGAGGCTGATGAATATGTTGCTGCAGCTGGTCATTATGGAAATAAATCTCATAAATTAGTAAAGGATTATGCAACTGATTTGGGATATGAATACCTTAGTGCAAGTAATAAAGACGAGTTTCTTGCAGTTGTTGACAAGTTCTTATCATCTGAAAAGAATGAGAATCCAATTTTGTTTGAGGTCTTCACTGAGACTGAGAATGAAAGTAACGCCCTAGAGATGCTTTGCAACATTGTTGTGGATCCTAAGTATGTTGCTAAACAAGCGATTAAGGGTGCCGTAAAGCAAGTCTTAGGAGATGCTGGCGTAAAGGCGGTAAAGAAAGCGTTGGGGAAATGATGTGAATAAACAAAGAAAAAATCCCAACCCATAAGCTTTTTAGGACTTATAAGCTGGGATGATTTTGAACACGAATAACTCGAATAGCACGAATATCTGGGATCTGTCCGGGCTTTCTAGAGATGGAAGTCGATTTCCTTCAGCCATTCCTTGACATCGAAGCAAGGACAGCTCTTGCGAACCCAGGGAAGGTCGCGATGGCCTAGGATCTCGGCATCGGGATAGTCGAGGACGAGACTGTAGAGGAGGTCTTCCAGAGATGCTTTCTGGGCTGGCGTGCGAGTGTCGGCAGGCTTTCCTTTCTCGTCGAGCCACCCTCGTAGCAGATTCCGATGCTATGGGCGTTGTAGTGGCGGGCGTGAGCACCCTCCTCGCTTTCTGGACGGCAGGGATAGACCACGCCATCCTTCGTAATGTAATAGTGGTAACCGATGGAGCGGAAACCACGGGCCTTGTGGCAGGCTTCTAAGGCTTCTACTGGGAAGTCCTGGTTAATACGTGTGGCACTGCAATGTACCACAATCAAATCGATTTTTCTTTGATTCTTCATTGGATTCTATGGATTTTAAAGGGTTAATAATTGTCTCCCACAGATTACACAGATTTTCACAGATTTTTAACTCCTTCGGAGTTTTTCCATTGAGGTTTGGTGATAACTGTTGCTTGCAACAAGATTATCTGTGTATATCCGTGAGATCTGTGGGAGAACTAAAATATCACTTGCAGCTCTGCACACAGAAGGAGCTGAGAACGGCAGTGAGGACGGTGATGACGAAGTTGATGACTTTCTGGATTGTTTCCTTTTTCATTTTAATTAGTGATTAGTGTAATTAGTGATTAATGTTTAATTTTCCCACAGATTACACAGATTTTCACAGATTATAGACTCCTTCGGAGTTTTTTGCAGTGAGACCTGATGAGTATAAGACCGTTGCTTGCAACGAAGAATTATCTGTGTAAATCTGTGAGATCTGTGGGGGACCAAGAAGGAAGCGGGCAGGATGAGCAAGTATCCGTTCAGGGCGATGATTTGACAATGTTGAATGGTGAGTGATGAATTCATTCCTGATGTGCCCTCGGATTACTCCGGACTGCATCCTGCCGATGCGCTTTCTCTTGTTTCAGATGCGAGGCGGGTAGGGCTACTCTAAGCCGTCGCCTCCTCCTTCTCCAGTGGTTCCGCTACCGCCCTGGTCGGTGTTTTCGCCACCAGTGGTTCCCTTGTCGGTATCCGGGGTGGTATCCGGGGTGGTGCCATCACCTAACAGAGCAGAGGCCTTCTTCAGCGTAGCTCCGAGGTTGATGGTCTTGGCGCTGAACTCACCGGTGCCACGAGCACGGAGACGGAAACCTTCGATGTTCTTGGCGATGGTGAACTCCTTCTCTGAGGCGGCTCCCTCCTTGTTGCGGATGCCGATGGAGAAGATGGCGAGGTCGTCAATCTTTACAGCGAAACCTTGCAAGGTGAGTTCCTTGACGCACGATACCATATCGGTAATCATGCCCTTGATGGCTCCCTTAGAGAAAGGAGTGTTGTGGCTAGCCATGTGTTCGGCCAGGCCGTCGATACCTACCGTCTGAGTGATGACTGGATAGGCGTAATACTTGCCGTATGCCTCTGGCATCTTGGCGTTCTGATTTAGTTTTAGTACGTAAAGCAACATAAGTTTTAAGTGTTTAAATGGTTAATGGTTAATGTTGAGTGGGCGCTGCGCAGTGCCTGATTCTTGAACACGAATCTCACGAATCGAACGAATCTTTGACTCCTCGCGGAGGTTTTGTTTTCCCACAGATCTCACAGATTTTCACAGATTTTTGGCTCCTCGCGGAGTCTTTGCTGTGAGCCTTAGTGAGTACCGTTGCTTGCAACGAAGAGAATCTGTGCAAATCTGTGAGATCTGTGGGAGACTCTTTCTGAATCACAATGCAAAGATACAACATTTCATTTTCCCAACTCACCGATGCTCATTGTTGCTCACCGATACTCACCGATTATCACTGATAAATATCAGGGTTCTCCCAAATGGAAGAAAATATAGGATACTTGCAGAGGATTGAACTCCTTGCAGCTCTTGTTGTATCCACTCTTCAGCAACTGCTCGTAGAGCTGGGTGCATCTTACTATCCATCTCATCAGATGGGCTCTTGCCACGTCCGGGTCGGAATCCGGAAAATAGAGCAGGGCTAACTCCTGCTTGGTGTAACTTCGTAAATCCATTTTCTTGTAATGTTGAATTTTCCCACAGATCTCACAGATTTTCACGGATTTCGACTCCTTCGGAGTTATTTGCTATGAGGCATAGTGAGTACCTGTTGCTTGCAACAAGATTATCTGTGTAAATCTGTGAGATCTGTGGGAGACTAAGAATAATGTTGAATGTTATCTATTAGGGTTATGCTTCGTAACTATGATACTTAGCCATCGTAACCATGATACTTAGCGGTCGTAACCAAGATACTTAATCCTCCACGGTATCGTTAGGATTGATGAAGGCATCGTTGTTGATTTCGCTACCTTCCTTCTCTATCACAGCCCAGCCGTTGCCGTTCTTCTTGTGAATCTTCTTGAATCCAAGACGCTTCATCACGTTACCGATGTTCTGGTTGTTCAGGTTCTGGCGAAGGGCAGGGTTCACACCTATCCTCTCCAGTATCTCAGCACTGTAGCGGAACTTGATAAACTGTAGCGGCGTATCTGGCTCCGGCACCCGGTAGTAACGGAGTATCTGCTCCTCGGCATAGTTGGCTACCATGAAGAGGCGGTTGTGACTGCGCATCAGCTCGATGTCGTCCCTCGTCAACCAGTATGTCCACTCCAGGGGCTCGCCCTTAGGATGGCTCATCACCTCCTGACCCAGTGCCACTGCCTCGGCAAACACGTGGTCGTAGTCTATCGGGTGCTCTATCGGACTCTCGATGCTCTTTACCAGCCAAGGACAGTAGCGGCGGTTCTCCTCGTCGGTGATGAACTGCTGGTTGTTGGTGGTGCCGCAGAGCGATCCTCGGTGGGGCATCTCCGAACGGTACTTGTCGTAAGGTCGGCGGATGGAGAATGTCACCTTGGTCATGTTGCTCTTGAAGGCGCTCAGGTTCTTGCCGAATACCATCTCAAACTCGTCGAGACAGAGCAGAGCCTTGCTGCTGAAAGCCTCCATGAAGTCCTTGTCGGTATAGGCGCCCGTCGAGTCGTTGAGGAAGTACTGGCGCAACTGTGGGGGCAACAGCATGTGGAAGAACGTGGTCTTGAAGATGCCGCCCTTGCCCACGAAGATGAGTATCATCTGGTTCACCACCTTCAGCGTTACCCATGCCACTACCATCGCCACCAGCCACTTCTTGAAGAAATAGCGGAAGAGGCTCTGCGTATGCTCGTTGTCGGGCAGGTTCTCCACCTCGATGCGGTCGGCGAGCTGGTCGATGTAGTCGGGATCCTCTCCCTTCTTCCATTTCGGCAGACTGCGCAGATAATCGTCCAAGGGGTCGAAGGGCTCGCTGAAGTCACTGTTGATGATGTTGTGCAAGGTCTTCTCTGAGAGATGCAGTCCCGACTCGTCCATCTCGCTCCAGATGGAGTTCTCGATATTGTCGTCGATGCGTACCCAGTCAGGATACTTGCCGTCTAAAACGAAGCGGCTCTCCACCTCGTAAAATCCCGTCAGCACGTTTCGGCGGAACAGATAGTGGGTGAGTAGCCACTGCTTGATGCCCCTTACCGATGGCTTGGCGCTGCGCCCCTCGCCATGGCGATAGAAATTCCAGATACCAAACTTGTTCAGATGCTTGTAGCGAGACTTGATGACAGAAGCCGTATCTTCGTAGCTGGTGCCAAACTCACGGTCGGCGTAGGGCAGAACTTCTTCCTGCGGGATGCCATAGTAGATGCAGATGTCGGCAAAGTGCCATACATACTCGTTGTGATGCTCAGGCTCGAACCGATAGCCCCACAGGTCGAGCAGTTCCTTGATATGGGAAGCTGCCTCTTCGATGGTAGGCGCACCTTTGTCGCTTGACTTCGCCTGCTCTTTCACCTTGGTGCTTCGCTTGCCGCTCTTGGCGTTTCGCCTGGCAGAATACTTCGCCTGCAATGCCTTCTTCGTGTAGAGGGGGTTCAGATCCTTCGGTCCCAAGGCAAAAGGCTCGGCATCCCAACGGAAATAGGCATCCGGGTCGTAGGCAAGACCGGCGCATCGGGTGATGTCGACACACTGCTTGTCGGGAGCGATACCCAGGAGCTGGGTGTAGTAAGCCATCGCCTTCTGCAGCACGGCATCGAAGAGTTCGAGCACGCTGATGTCGTCGTCATCTACAGGATGGTAGGCACAGAATACTCTGAATCCCCTGCCGCTCACGGTGATATACTCTACCATCGTATGATTGTCGCCTCTCACCAGTTGGATAAGCTGCTCCATATCTTCCTTCTTCACATGGTCGAAGTCGAGCTGGAGCATGTAGGTCGGTTTGAGGAAGTTGGCAAGTTGTCTGCCGTAGCCGTTCATGAGTGCCGAAACCGTGATGGCAGGCATCTCAGGCTTGTACTGGTCGGCAAACTGCTTGCTGATGGCGAGGCGCTTGCGGTAAGTCTCAGTCATCATTCGTAGCTCAGGGCTAGAGGTAATCACGCTCTTGAGATACAACCAGTCGGCGAGTGGATGGCTCTCCGAAGATTTGATACAAGGAAAGTACGATGGCATCGTAGCTGTCTCTTCCATGCAGTTGGTGTTTGATTCTTTTTCCATTTGATTAAAATTGTCTGTTGTTAATATATTAATCTGTTGATTGCAACGTTCACTAACTAAGAGTGTGGGTGAACACTTGGCGATGAAGTCGGTGAAGGGTGAACCCCGATGCCAACCTTTAGCGTTAATAATGTGTTAAAAACACTATATAACCCATTATAATAGAGACTCTTATATTTCTAGCATGCGCTGTATATACAAAGTTCTTTTTATTAGGGTTCACCCCGGAGCCGAAAAGGTGAATGCTTGGGGCAAGTGTTCACCCCGCTGTTCACCATTCGGTAACTTAAGATTGCTTCAGCCCTCGTTCTTGAAAGCTGCTGCGAATTTAAGAAAAAAGGTTGAGACCGCCAAGAATCCTGTACCTACATATATAGGTACAAAAAGGCGATGATTTTATAATAGCTTAACAAAAGATATTCAAATTTTTTTAATATATTAAGAGATGACACGATTTACAAAAACCAAAAAGGCACTGTGCGCTTTGACGGATACCATTCTCGGCGGCAGTAGCAATGTGGTACGCACCTTAAAGGTGGCTGGCCACATGAATGAGAATTCAGTCAAGCATGTCTAAGAGGGTTATGCCAGTCATACCCAGTCCTACTGCCTGCTTCGTTCTTCGCTGAAGAAGCATCACTGCACCAAAGACCAGGTGATGCAGATAATGGACTATCTTGACAACATGGAAGAGGAGTATCACAAGTCCTATCCCGACGATCCCTGCCCGATGGACGGCGGCTATAAGGCGAGCTTCGAAAGGTTTGTGATAGAATCCTTGAGAGCAGAATAACTTATGGAGTCTCAGACATGCAAACTGTCATGAGCAATTTTATTAAGCAACTTTTCTGCTATTGGCAGGGAGCATGCTGAGACTCTTTTTAATGAAATATACAAAACTATGAAAATAGGAATATTAACATTACCTCTCCATATGGAGAATATTCATTTTGAAAGTTTTAATGTAGAATATAAATAATTAATAAATTAAATATCTCGTTTAAACAGGATGTTACTAATGTAATATGAGAGGAATTTATAGATATATCCAGTCTGATTATTATCGTTATACTGGGGTTATGGGGGGGGGCGATTCCGGTTAACTCTAGCCGGTATCTTTGGTAGGAATCATTGCTTTAGATATAGTTTTTGGCTGCGGTTGGCTAGTACGAGTAATTTTATAACCCCATTAGCAATGTTTATGCATAAGCATTATTCCGTAAAGTATGGCTTAGATATACCAAGAACGACCAAGATTGGTTACGGGCTTTATATCGGACATGGTTTAGGGGCTGTGATAAATCCATTGACGATAATTGGAAATAATTGTAATATAAGTCAATTTTTGTCAATTGGAAGTAATCATGGAACTCCCGCAATAATTGGTGATAATGTATATATAGGACCACATGTTTCAATTGTTGAAAATGTGAAGATAGGCAATAATGTTACAATAGGTGCTGGATCGGTTGTAACTAAAGATATACCTGCTAATATGACCGCAGCCGGTGTTCCTGCAAAAGTAATATCAGATAAAAAACCTGGAAGATATATTGGTAATAGATGGAAATATGATAATTAAAAGAAATTAATAACAGAGTTCACTTTAAGAAGTCATTTTAAACGATTTCTTCAAATGTAACCGTTTGATAATCAAATAGCATTTTGTAGGATAAAGAACCCGAAACTACTTTTTAAGTGGGCTCAGTAATAATAAGAAAGGAAGAAATGAAGAATGAGAATAGGAATATTAACTCTTCCTCTCCATACTAATTATGGAGGGATATTGCAGGCGTATGCCTTACAAACGGTATTGGAAAGAATGGGGCATGAGGTTGTGGTGTTTGATACGCCCAATAGAATGCCGCTTCCTCCATTTAAAGATATGCCTAAATGCTTTTTAAAGCGTATCGTTAAAAAACTATTAGGAAGGAACCAAAAGATATTCTATGAGTATTATCAAAACAATAAGGTTATACCAGTCGTCTCACAGAATACTCAAAGATTTATCAATTCTTATATCCATCGAAAGGAGATAAGTAATTTCAAAGAATTAGATGGAGATTCTTATGATGCAATAGTTGTTGGAAGTGATCAGGTTTGGCGTCCTATATATTTTGATCAGGGATGGAGAAAACAAGGTATTAAAAATGCTTATCTTGCTTTTGCAAGTAAATGGAATATCAAAAGATTGTCTTATGCTGCCTCTTTTGGAACAGATAAGAAAGAATATTCAGATGCTCAGATTGAGGAATGCCGAAAATTGATTCAAATGTTCGATGCTGTATCTGTAAGAGAAAAAAGTGCGGTAAAGCAATGTCGTAAATATTTCAATCAATCAGCTTCTCATGTTCTTGATCCTACTTTACTTTTAAGCGTTGATGACTATATTGGTTTATTTAAAATATCTAGTGTAGAGAAAAGTTATGGCTCGTTGCTAACGTATGTACTTGATAGCAGTGAGTTAATGACTAAATATATTAGAGATATTGCGCAAGAAAAAAAACTCGAGCATTTAATGTCAATAATCCATATGAATATGATGACTCACGCCCTTTACAGGGACGCATAAAGCCTTCTGTTGAGAAATGGCTAAAAGGTTTTTATGATGCAAAATTTGTGATAACAGATTCTTTTCATGCATGCGTTTTTTCAATAATATTCCATAAGCAATTTGTGGTTGTAGGCAATAAAAAACGTGGTATGTCTAGATTTGAATCGCTTCTTGAAATGTTTGGACTTAAAGATAGACTTGTCAATATTGGTGATGATATTTCCTCTTTAAGTAAAATAGATTATGCTGTTGTTGATAAAATCTATGATGCATTAGAGAAGGAATCAAAGTCTTTTTTATTTAATGCTTTAAAATAAAGGAATAATGCAAGCTAATCCAAAAATAAGTGTTATTGTACCAGTATATAATGTAGAGAAGTTTTTACCACGATGTTTGGATAGTCTGTTGGCACAGACTTTTTCTGATTTTGAAATTCTTTTGATAGATGATGGTAGCAAAGATAGATCTGGCAACATTTGTGATAATTATGCACTTAAGGATCAAAGAATCCGTGTTTTTCACAAAGAAAATGGAGGCGTCGCTTCTGCTCGGCAGTTAGGCGTAGATGAAGCAAGAGGTGAATATTCCATTCATGCAGATGGTGATGATTGGGTTGAGCCTGATATGCTCCAATGCTTTTATGATAAAGCAAAAGAGACGAATGCTGACATTGTTATTGCTGATTATTATATTCAGAGAAACAACAGACAGATTTATGTTTCTCAGAAGTTGAGAAGTCAAGAACCAATAGATGTTTTAAAAGATATTCTTTCCAATCGATTGTTTGGTGCGTTGTGGCATAAGCTTATTAAACATTCATTGTATAAGAGATATAATGTTAGATTTATCCCCCGGATAAATTACTGTGAAGATGTTCTGATCTTTGTTCAACTGTTGCAGAAAGATTTGAAAGTTAGATATTTGCAACATGGATTTTATCATTATTCACAAGATAATATATCATCAATAACATCAAAGTTTGATAATGATACTTATTTGATGTGGAAAAGATTGATAGAACAATATCGAATATTACTTCCTGCGGATTTTAAAGGAATACTGAGAATAACAGCATTAAAGACAAAAATAGAAGCTGTAAAAAATAAATTGATAAATGCAGATGAGTATTACAGATATTACCCATCTAACTTTTTTGATTCTTTTTCATTTCGTTTGACAAAGAGAGAAAAACTTTTTGCTTTATTGTCATACCTGAAAATGTATCATTTAGGAAAATTATTATTGAAAAAATAATAATATATTTTGAACGATTACTATAGAATAAATATATATGATACCAAAAGTAATTCATTATTGTTGGTTTGGAGGTAATCCTCTGCCAAAGAGTGCACAGAAGTGTATAGCGTCATGGAGAAAGTATCTCCCTGATTATGAAATTAAAGAGTGGAATGAGAGCAACTTTGATGTGAATATCATTCCTTATACAGCAGAGGCATACAAGGTAAAGAAGTATGCCTTTGTGAGTGATTATGCCCGTTTCTGGATTTTGTATAAATATGGTGGTCTTTATTTTGATACCGACGTAGAGGTTATTAAGAATATGGATGATATCATTGCTAAAGGTCCGTTTATGGGGTGTGAGAATGAGGCAAAGACTGGTGCGACGCCTGCGCAGCTTGGGGTAAACCCAGGTCTAGGGCTTGGGGTAAACCCAGGCCTAGGGCTGTATGGGGAAATCCTAGATATTTATAAGGATAAGCATTACATTCTTCCTGATGGAACGTATAGCCGAGAGACTGTGGTGACAATTACAACTGATTTGCTTTGTAAGTATGGCTTGAAAAATATAAGCGATATTCAAGAGGTGGCAGGTGTGTTGATATATCCTAAGGAGTACTTTTGTCCGAAGGATTATGCGACTGGTCGATTAGAATTGACAGCAAATTCTGCTTCTATACATCATTATGATGCAAGTTGGTTGCCTTGGTATGTATTAATGGAGCACAAACTTTGTTACCAATTACATCTTCCTTGTAAGGATGTGCTTAATAAATTGTTTTATACAAAGAGTTTTTGGAAAAATCATTTCTAAATTTCAGTTATGAGTTTAAAGATTTTTAAATGGGTGATTTTTGCTACATTATTACTCGAGTGCCAGAATTTGTTCTCATTTATTGGTTATTTTGATGAGAAAACTGATTATAGCTTTTTCAGAGGTTTGCAACCAATGACTTATATTTTAATTATATGTTTCTTTCTCGCTAAGACAAAAATCCAAGGCGCATTTCAATGGTTTATCTCATTTTTGTTATCTTTATTTCTGTGTTCAATATTCGAACAGGCAGAGAGGCAGATATGAAAATGATGACGACGGGTTTTATTTTGCCAATTTTTCTTTCTAATTATCTCAAGAATTTTAAAGATATAAAGTTTAAACTTATAGCACAAAAGGGTATTGTTGTATTTTATTGTGTTGTATGCGGGCTAGCGCTTGTAGAAAGATTGTTGTCTGTCATTATATTAGCTAGAAATATAGAAGCTTCTGAAGATGGTTTTCGTAGTTGGGCATTATGTGGACACCCTCTTGCAAATGCTTTGCTTATCTCGATAGCAATGAGCTTTATACTTTTGTCGGATATGAAAAGAAAACTAGAATTATTTTTTTTAGGAATGGTTGCTTTACTCTGTTTCAATACAAGAAGTTCAATGATGTATTGGGCTGCTGCAGCCGTAATGTATTATTTCTATTTGATAAAGTCTCATAATAAATTATCTAAGAAATATTTTTGTTATTTATTGTTTGCTGGTATAATCGTTTCTGTTCTAATGTTATCTTTTGGATTTGGTAATAGAATTATCACAATGGGTGCTTATGATGAAAGCAGTGCGGCTGTTCGTGTTGCGATTTTTGATATTTTTAATTATTATCCTTTAAGTGATTTTCAGTTTGGCTATCCTGCTAAGGATATACAGATGATTCAATATCGTTCAGGAATTTATGGTATGATTATTGAAAATTATTGGCTGCTGTTTTTACTTAGATTTGGTTACATTTTTACTTCTATTTTAAGTGCTTTAATGCTAACTTTTATGTGGAAAAATTTGAAAGGAAGAAAACTTTTTGATATATTCTATATCTTGGCAGCCTTTCTTATGGTTAGTTCTACCAATAATTCTTTGAGTACACCTAATAATGGCATTTTATTGTTTTCTGTTTTGTGTG
>ENA-OPYQ01000033-OPYQ01000033.1-human-gut-metagenome-genome-assembly--contig:-NODE-33-length-29703-cov-2.425041_pt1 | contig 29703 bp, 23 predicted proteins | sample MGYA00242471_ERZ504479 | MGnify/ENA primary metagenome ERZ504479 (study PRJEB26092, sample SAMD00036225) | human gut metagenome | host: Homo sapiens | study: EMG produced TPA metagenomics assembly of... | reverse complement strand
CAGATTATGCTCGTATATTAAGTTTTTTGCGTAACTTTGCACCCGTTTTCAATATAATTTAAGCAAAAATAGATAAAAAACAGACAAGGAAATATGATAAAAGCAGCACTCTTCGATCTGGATGGCGTGGTTTTCGACACAGAATCACAGTACTCCATCTTCTGGGGAATGATAGGCAGGGAGTATCATCCGGAAATGCCCGATTTCGAATATCGCATCAAAGGACAGACTCTGGTTCAGATTTACGACAAGTATTTCACCGATGAAGCCGTCTTCGCCCACATCGAAGGTTTTACAGGCGCAAAGGAGGAACAGGCTAAGATTACAGCCCGACTGGATGAGTTTGAAAAGAACATGCAGTATGAATATATTGCGGGGTTCGAAGACTTCATCAGCGACTTGAAGCAGCATGGCGTAAAATGCGCTGTGGTAACGAGCAGCAACATTCAGAAGATGCTGAATGTTTATGAACGTCACCCGGAATTCAAGGCTTATTTCGACCGCGTGCTGACCAGCGAGGATTTCGCCGAGAGCAAGCCTCATCCAGACTGCTATCTGAAAGGTGCAGCCTATTTCGGTGTGGAACCGGAGGACTGTGTAGGACTGGAAGACAGCTTTAACGGACTGAAGGCGGTGAGAGCTTCAGGAGCCTTCACCCTAGGTCTTGCCACAACGAACAGCAGAGAAGCCATCCAGCCGCTATCCGACTATGTGATAGATGATTACAGAGGTTTCAGCTTTGCTGACTTGCAGCGCATCGTGGAGAATGCGAAATAGATTCAACGCAGAACAATAAATAAATCAAAATAAAAAATGGGATATTTATCTACTGACAAGAAGAAAATTACCACCAAGACCTTCGCAGAAATGAAGAAGGCTGGCGAGAAAGTAACCATGCTGACAGCATACGACTTTACAACAGCCGGAATTATAGATGCTGCAGGAATTGACTCTATATTAATAGGTGATTCGGCCAGCAATGTGATGGCAGGAAATGCAGACACATTGCCGATTACCGTAGACCAGATGATTTATCACGCCCGCAGCGTGGCACGTGCCTGCCAGCATGCTTTCGTGGTTTGCGACATGCCTTTCGGCAGCTATCAGATCAGCAAGGAAGAGGCGCTGCGCAATGCTTGCCGCATGATGAAGGAAACGGGTGTAGACGCCCTGAAACTGGAAGGCGGCGTAGAAATCTGCGAAACCGTTAAGGCGCTGGTTAATGCCGGAATCCCGGTTCATGGCCATCTCGGACTTACCCCGCAGAGCGTTAATAAGTTTGGCGGTTATGGCATTCGTGCCAAGGAAGAGGCTGAGGCACAGAAACTTATCAGCGACGCCATTGCGCTGGACGAAGCAGGCTGCTTTGCCATCGTGCTGGAGAAGGTTCCTGCTAAGCTCGCTGCTGAAGTAAGCAAGAAGGTGAAGGCTGTAACGATTGGAATAGGTGCTGGTAACGGCTGCGACGGACAGGTCCTGGTTTATGCTGATGCACTCGGAATGACACAGGGTTTCAAGCCTAAGTTCCTGCGCCACTTTGCTCAGGTAGGCGAGGAAATGACCAAGGGTGTGAAGGCTTATATTGATGCGGTGAAGACCGTAGATTATCCTAGCGCTGAAGAGAGTTACTAACATTAACTCTCTTTTTAGTGAAGTGTAAGAGAGTATAAATACGATAGATTTATAAAAGAGTTTAGAATAATGGATACACAAAACACACCAGTACATATCAAGCTGTGGCACAAGGACTTCTGGCGATTATGCTTTGCCAATCTCTTGCTGATGTCGAGTGTGTACATGCTCATTTTTGCCATTCCTTATATCCTGCTTCAGGAGAAGTATCAGATGTGGCAGATAGGGTGTGTGCTTCTTGCATACGGCTTTGGACTTTTCCTGTTTGGCGGCTTCTGCTCTTATCTGGTGCAGCGCTACCGCAGGAATATGGTCTGCCAACTTTCCATTTTAGGTGTAGTTGTTTGCCTTTCGGTTCTTTACTATCTGGATACGTTCTGGAACATCAGGTTTTCTTTTGAGATTCTCCTGGCGGTCCGTTTCCTGTTAGGAGCATTTCTGGGGCTGGCTCAGATGTCGCTTGCCAGTACGCTGGTTATTGATTCCTGCGAGTCGTTCCAGCGCACCGAGGCTAATTACATTACCTCCTGGTTTGCCCGCTTTTCGATAGCCGTAGGACCCTTGGTGGCATGTTTTGTTTACAACTATTTCGGCATGGGCTATGTTTTCCCTACGGCTTCGTTGCTGGCTTTGGGAGCCTTCGTGCTGGTTTCTCGTGCCAAGTTTCCTTTTAAGGCACCTGCCGAAGGAATTAAGACTTTCAGCCTCGACCGCTTCTATCTGCCACAGGGAACTCCGCTTTTTGTCAATATCATCCTGATTACTTTTTCTGCGGGATTATACTTTTCTTTGCCTCATTCCTCTGGCATTTTTCTGATGATTTTCGGAGGAATGGTCTTGGCGTTCCTGGCAGAAAAGTTTGTCTTTGCTGATGCAGATCTGAAAAGCCAGATAATAGTAGGTCTGGTACTGCTGGGAGCAGCTCAGCTGATTTCGTTCGCAAGTCAGGAGTTTGCCGTAGAAATCTTGGTTCCAGCCTTGTTGGGTTTCAGCTTGGGAATTATCGGAAGCCGTTTTCTGCTCTTCTATATCAAGCTTGCCAAACATTGCCAGCGCGGCACGAGCGTGAATTCGTTCTTCCTGGCTTGGGAATTGGGATTGAGCTTGGGACTCGGTCTCGGATTCCTGTTTCATAATATTCCGGCGAGAGCGCATTTTGACGTAGATCATCCTGCATATAATATGGTTGAATCAGGGATGTTGCACTATGCACTTCTTGCAACAATCGTATCGTTACTGGTGTACAATTTCTTGGTTCATCCATGGTACATGAAGCATAAAAACAGATAAAATATTTGAAATCTCGTTTGTTTCATAAAAGCTATTCTTTAAAAGAACCTAAAAATAGCTTTTATGAAACATTTTTAATATTATTTAGATAGCTTTTTTCGCTTTTGTGGCTTAATTTGAGTACTTTTGCGTTCAGTTTTGGAAATATATTGTTTGAATTAAGAAATTAAACGTAAAAATATAGAATTATGGCAGAAGCTATTGATATCCGCGAATTGAATATCCGGATAGAACAACAAAGTCAGTTTGTTACCAATCTGGTAATGGGCATGAATAAGGTTATCGTAGGTCAGAAACACCTCGTAGATTGCCTTCTTATCGGTCTTCTCTCTGATGGTCATATCCTGCTTGAGGGTGTGCCTGGACTGGCGAAGACACTTGCAATCAAGACATTGTCACAGCTTATCAGCTCCGACTATAGCCGCATTCAGTTTACTCCTGATCTGTTGCCTGCCGATGTGGTGGGAACTCAGATTTATTCACAGAAAGACGAGGCTTTCCATGTAAAGCGCGGTCCAGTCTTCGCCAATTTCGTTTTGGCAGATGAGATTAACCGTGCCCCAGCCAAGGTGCAGAGTGCGCTGCTCGAGGCAATGCAGGAACATCAAGTTACCATTGGCGATGAAACCTTCAAACTGCCTAGTCCGTTCCTGGTAATGGCTACACAGAACCCTATCGAGCAGGAAGGAACCTATCAGTTGCCTGAAGCACAGGTAGACCGTTTCCTGCTGAAGGTAATCATTGATTATCCTACACTGGAAGAGGAGAAACTCATCATCCGCGAGAATATCCAGGGCGGACTTCCTGAGGTTACTCCTGTAACATCAGCTGAGGAGATTCTGAAGGCTCGCAAGATTGTAAACGAGGTTTATCTCGATGAGAAGATTGAACAGTATATTGCCGATATCGTCTTCGCTTCACGTTATCCTGAGCGCTACGGACTGGGCGAACTGAAAGATATGATTACCTTCGGCGGCAGTCCTCGTGCCAGCATCTCTCTTGCCAAGGCAGCCAGAGCCTATGCGTTTATCAAGCATCGCGGCTATGTGATTCCTGAAGATGTAAGAGCTGTGGCTCATGACGTAATGCGCCATCGTATCGGCCTTTCTTACGAGGCTGAGGCAAGCAATGTGACAAGCGAGGAAATCGTAAGCCGCATCATTAATAAGGTGGAAGTGCCTTGATCGTTAACAGTTTATAGTTAACAGTTAATAGTTTATAGTTAATAGTTTAGGATTTTGGATACACAAGATATCTTTAAAAAGGTTCGGAAGATAGAAATCAAGACTCGCGGACTGAGTCAGAACATCTTCGCTGGTCAGTATCATTCTGCCTTCAAGGGTAGGGGAATGGCCTTTGCCGAGGTGCGCGAATATCAGTATGGCGATGATGTGAGAGACATCGACTGGAACGTGACCGCCCGCTTTCATAAGCCTTACGTCAAGGTGTTTGAAGAGGAAAGGGAACTTACCGTGATGCTGCTCGTAGACGTCAGCGGGTCGCTCGATTTCGGTACGATGAAGCAGATGAAGCGCGATCTGGCTACTGAGATTGCTGCCACACTCGCCTTCAGTGCCATTCAGAACAATGACAAGATAGGTGTCATCTTCTTCTCTGACCGTATCGAGAAGTACATTCCGCCTAAGAAAGGAAGAAAGCATATTCTCTATATCATCAGGGAAATGCTCAACTTCCAGCCGCAAAGCCAGCGTACCGACATCGGTTGCGCCCTGGAATATTTCACCCGCGTGATGAAACGCCACTGCACAGCTTTCGTAATCAGCGACTTCTACGATCATAAGGATTTCCAGCATCAGCTGCAGATTGCCAACCAGAAACATGATGTAGTAGCCATCCAGGTTTACGACCCACGTGCCAAGGTGCTACCTGATGTAGGACTGCTCAAGGTGATGGACGCAGAAACCGGACACGAAATGTATATTGATACAAGTTCGAAGAAACTGCGAATGGCTCATACCCAGCAATGGCTGATGCAGCAGGAGAATCTGAAAACCGACTTTGCCAAAAGCAAGGTCGACTGGACTTCGATTGCCACTAACGAGGACTTCTCGAAGGCGCTCCTGATGCTTTTCAAGCAGAGGGGCTGATAAACCGAAAGCTCAAAGTAAAGAAACTATGTTTAAAGTAAAGAATATCATATTGTCGCTCGCTCTCCTGGGGTGCTCAGGCTTAGCTCAAGCCCAGCAGGTAGAGCAACGCATCGACTCGCTCCAGATACTGATAGGACAGCAGACTGTGCTGCATCTGAAGGCTTCGGTAAAGCAGGGCGATAAGGTGCAACTGCCATCTTTCAAGCCGCAGCAGCAAATTACGCCGGGAGTGGAAGTGGTAGAGCAGAGTAAGGGCGACACTTCGCACATAGGCGACGACCGAATGGTGGTGAGTCGCGACTATACGCTGACTTCATTTGATGAAAAGGTGTACGTGATTCCTGCGCTCAATGTGAAGGTAAACGGCAAGAACTGTCATGGCAACCAGCTTGCGCTGAAGGTGCTCACCGTGCCTGTAGATACGGTTCATCCCAACCAGTTCTATCCGCCCAAGGATATTCAGGATAATCCTTTTTCCTGGAGCGAATGGAGCGCGCTGTTCTGGTTGAGCCTATTGCTGTTAATCCTCTGTGGCGCATGGCTTTATCTGCGCAACAGACTGAAGAACAATAAGCCAATCATCACCCATATCCGCATCGTAAAACGTGTTCCGGCTCATGAAAAGGCGCTGAATCAAATCAACGTCATCAAGCAGCAGCACGTTGAGAATCAGGAAACACAGAAGGCTTACTACACCCAGCTTACCAATACGCTGAGAGAATATATCGTGAGCCGTTTCGGATTCAATGCCATGGAGATGACCAGTGCCGAAATCATCGAACGTTTGCGCGAAGCAGGCGACCAGAAGATGATAGATGAACTGAAGGAACTCTTCCAAACTGCCGATCTCGTGAAGTTTGCCAAATATGAAACTCTGGTGAATGAGAACGACGCAAACCTGGTGAATGCCATCAACTTCATCGACCAGACCAAGACAGATGAGAAACCTACAGAAGAAAAGGTGGTTCCGCAGCTGACCAACGAAGAGCAGAAGACGCAATCTCAGCGCCGCCTCATCAAGTCGCTCCTCTGGATAGGAGCCATCGTAGGTCTGGCTCTGTTGGGTTACATCATTTATCAGTCAGCCATGCTGCTGATGTAAGGCAGGGTGTACTTATGAAACGTTTCGCCGGGCAAAGCGGTTTATTCCGAAACTCTTTGCCTGGCTATAAATAGAAAAATAAAGAAATGGAATTTGCAAGTAAAGGCTATTTTCTGTTGCTCCTGTTGCTGATACCTTATATATTATGGTATTTCCTCTACAGGAAGAAGAATGCGCCAACCATGCGCATGAGCGACACGAAAAAGTATCAATATGCTCCGAAGAGCCTGCGTGTGCGTCTCATCCATCTGCCAATGGTGCTGAGATGCATCTGCTTCGTGCTCATCGTCTGTGCGATGGCTCGTCCGCAGACGCATACGGCTTGGGACAACAAGACGGTAGAAGGCATTGACATTATGTTGGCGATGGACGTTTCCACCTCTATGCTTGCCGAAGATTTGAGACCGAACCGTATGGAAGCGGCTAAGGATGTGGCTACAGAATTCATCTCAGGAAGACCGAACGACAACATCGGTCTGACTATCTTTGCCGGTGAAGCTTTCACCCAGTGCCCGATGACAACCGATCATGCCAGTCTGTTGCGCCTCTTGCAGGCAACCCGTACGGATATTGCCGCCCGGGGACTGATTGACGATGGTACTGCAGTGGGAATGGGATTGGCCAATGCCGTGAGCCGCCTGAAGGATTCTAAGTCAAAATCGAAGGTTGTGATTCTTCTTACCGACGGCAGTAACAACATGGGTGAAATCTCGCCAATGACCGCAGCAGAGATTGCCAAAAGCTACGGAATACGTGTTTACACCATCGGTGTAGGAACCAACAAGGTGGCTCCTTATCCAATGCCTGTGGCAGGAGGAGTACAGTACGTCAATATTCCGGTAGAGATAGATACGAAGACGCTGAGCGACATTGCGCAGACAACCGATGGTAATTTCTATCGCGCTACGAACAATAACGAGCTGAAGAAGATTTACAAGGACATTGATAAACTGGAGAAAACCAAGTTTAATGTCAAGCATTTCGCTAAGCGCTATGAAGCTTATCAGCCATTCGCCTTGGCAGCTCTCCTGGTATTGCTGGTAGAAATCCTGCTCCGCATCACCTGGTTCAGAAGAATTCCGTAATCCGGAAACTGAAATATTTTGCTGATTATCGGAGATATTCCGCTATCTTTCGGAGATATTCTGCTATCTTTCGGAGATATTTTACCAGTTATCGGAGATATTTTACTGATTATCGGATAATCGAATAGAAGATATAATTAGAATAGAAAATGTTAAGATTTGAAGATCCTATATTTCTCTGGCTGTTGTGGATTATACCAGTACTGATTCTGATCAGGCTGATAGGATGGAGAAGAAGAAAGGCTAAACTGAAGAAACTCGGCGATCCGGAGCTTCTGAAACAGCTCATGCCCAACATCTCTAAATATCGCCCTACAGTGAAGTTTGTGCTGATGCTCGCAGCCTTGGCGCTTCTTATCGTGATGGTAGCTCGCCCGCAGATGGGCAGCAAGATTTCTCACGATAAGCGACATGGTATTGAAACCATCATCTGCCTCGATATTTCAAATTCCATGCTCTGTCAGGACGTAGTTCCATCCCGTTTGGACAAGAGTAAGATGCTTGTCGAAAATCTGGTCGACAACTTTAACAACGACAAGATTGGACTCATCGTCTTTGCCGGCGATGCTTTCGTGCAGTTGCCAATCACCACCGATTATGTTTCGGCAAAGATGTTTCTCCAGAACATAACCCCTGGTCTTATCCAGACACAGGGAACCAATATCGGAGCTGCCATCGATTTGGCTTCCAAGAGTTTCACCCAGCAGGAGAATGTGGGCAGAGCCATCATCGTTATTACCGATGGCGAAAACCATGAGCCTGGCGCACAGGAGGCAGCGGCTGCTGCCAACAAGAAAGGAATCAATGTCTTTATCCTGGGCATAGGAAACACCAAGGGAGCGCCAATCCCTATGGGCGACGGCTCTTATCTGAAGGACAATGCGGGCAACACCGTAATGACCGCCCTGAATGAGCAGATGTGCAAGGAACTTGCCCAGGCAGGCAAGGGTCAGTACATTCATGTAGATAATACCAGCGATGCGGAAAGAGCATTGAATGATGATATTGCCAAATTGCAGAAAGGAGATGTGACGAGTGTGGTTTACAGCGCCTATGATGAACAGTTCCAGGCTGTAGGTATTCTTGTCATCCTGTTGCTTATCATCGAAATCTGTCTGCTTGAGGTAAAGAATCCTCTGCTCAGAAACATCAAGTTTTAAGAAAGACATTAAGAAGCCTTTCTGATAAACGTTTATACATTATTATATAATAAGAATGAGATATTTAAGATATATATTGGTTTTTGCCCTGATGGTGCTGGGCTTGGCAAAGGTGGGAGCGCAGAACGATCGCAACTTCATCCGCCAGGGAAACCGCGCCTATCATAAACAGAAGTGGGCTGCAGCCGAAACGCAATATCGCAAGGTTATCTCCAAGAACCAGAAGAATGCGCAGGCTGTCTATAATCTGGGTTGCGCCCTGATGATGCAGCAGAAGGATTCGATGGCAATGATACAGTTTGAGAATGCTTCGAAACTGGAAACGAACAAGATGCGACGCGCCAGAAGTTACCACAATATGGGGGTGGTCATGCAGCAGCATCAGCAATATGCGCAGGCCATAGGATGTTATGAGAACGCCCTGCGCTGCAATCCGCAGGACAATGCAACCCGATATAATCTTGCCCTCTGCAAGAAACTGCTCAAAAACCAGAAGCAGAACAAGCAAAACGATAAGAATAAGAACAAAAAGGATAAAAACAAGGACAAGAACAAAGACAATCAGAACAAAGATCAGAATAAAGGCAAGAACAAGAACGACAAAAACAAGAACAACCAGAATAAGAACAATCAGCAGAATCAGAACAATCAGGACAAGATGAGCAAAGATAATGCTGAACAACTCTTGAACGCTGCCATCCAGCAGGAGAAGGATACGAAGCGCAAGATGCAGAAAGCGATGAGTCAGCCTCGCAGAAAGCAATATGAGAAAAACTGGTAAAAAGTAAAATAATACAACGAGCATAATAAATTTGAACATGAAACATATAGGTTGGTTTATTATTATATGGGCAATGCTTCTGGGCTTCAGTTTGCAGCTGAAAGCCCAGCGTATCAGTGTGTCGGCACCAACACACGTGGCGGCGGGCGAAAACTTCCGTGTGGCCTATACCATCAATACACGTGATGTAGAGGAATTCCGTCTGGGCGGAGTAGGAGAAGGACTTGAGGTAATCGCAGGTCCTTACACCTCATCGCAGTCCAGTTATCAGATGATCAATGGCCATACTTCCTCTTCATCGTCGGTAACCATTACCTATACGCTCTACGCAGCTAAGAACGGAACCTTTGGCATTGGTGCCTCTCATGCCATCGTAAATGGTAAAAAACTCTCTTCCCATCCGGTTAAGATTACGGTTTCTGGCCATGCTGCACGCAACAACGGTGCACCTTCCATGCACGGACAGAATGATTATAATGAACCACGTATGCGAACTGCCGGATCAAGAATATCAGGCCGCGACCTCTTCATCAAGGTTACAGCCAACAAGCGACGTGTTCACGAACAGGAACCGGTGCTCCTTACTTATAAGGTTTACACGCAGATAGACCTTACCCAGTTGGAAGGCAAGATGCCTGACCTGAAGGGATTCCACAACCAGGAAGTTCCGCTGCCTCAGCAGAAGACTTTCCATACTGAAACCGTAAACGGCCGACCTTACCGATGCGTTACATGGAGCCAGTATGTTATGTATCCGCAGATGACGGGAAACCTCACTATTCCAGCCATTACCTTCAAGGGAATCGTAGTTCAGCAGAACAGAAATGTTGACCCGATGGAAGCTTTCTTCAATGGTGGCTCCGGCTATGTTGAAGTAAAGAAAGATATTATAGCTCCTAGTGTGAAAATTCAGGTTGATCCGTTGCCTCAGCGCCCTGCCAACTTCTCGGGCGGTGTAGGTAAATTCAATATTACTGCTTCCATCGACAAGAAGGAAGTAAAGGCTGGAGAACCTATCACCATCCGTGTAGTGGTAGGAGGAATCGGAAACCTGAAGCTGCTCAAGCAGCCTGTCATTACCTTCCCTAAGGATTTTGACAAGTACGATGCGAAGGTGACAGACAAGACCCGCCTTACAGCCAATGGCGTAGAAGGCAATATGATTTATGACTTCCTGGCTGTGCCTCGTAATCAGGGAAATTATACCATTCCTGCGGTAGAATTCACCTATTATGATACTTCGGCTAACAAGTACAAGACGATCAAGACCCAGCCGTTTACGCTGAACGTGGAGAAGGGCGATGGAACTTCAGATAATGAAACATCAGATTTCAGCAACAAGGATAAGGACATTCATGCGCTGAAACTGGGCAAGTCTAAGCTCCATGATATTGACGATATGTTCTACGGAAGCTTCGGCTACTGGACCAGTCTGCTGGTTCCATTGGCAGCCTTCTTTGCCCTGCTCATAGTCTTCCGCCGCCGTGCTCTCGAGAATGCCGACCTTGTAAAGGTCCGTTCCAACAAGGCAAACAAGATAGCAACCAAGCGCCTGAAGAAGGCTCATCTGCTGATGCTCGGTGGCAAGCAGGAAGAATTCTACGATGAAGTACTCCGTGCTTTGTGGGGCTATGTAAGCTACAAGCTCAACATGCCTGCCGAAAAGCTCTCACGTGAAAACATCCAGGCTATGCTCGAAAAACATTGTGTAGAGGAGAGAACTATCGAGAAGTTTACAACTGCGCTCGATGAATGTGAGTTTGAGCGCTATGCGCCGGGCGACCCTGCCGGCAATATGAATCGTACATTCGAATCAGCAATGACTGCTATTATGGATATAGAAAATGCTATCAATGCAACGCGTAAGCAGCGCAAGAAGAGTGCAACCGGATATTCGTTCGTCATAATGATCATGGTGATGTTGGGCTGCTCTGTTTCTGCAGGCGCTGTAACCAAGAACAATGCTGATACGGAATATCAGAAAGGTAACTATCAGCAGGCCATACGCGACTATGAGGAAATATTGAACAATTATGGTGTTTCTGCCGAAGTTTACTATAACTTGGGTAATGCTTATTACCGTACAGACAATATTACCAAGGCTGTGCTCAATTATGAGCGTGCCCATCTGCTCTCGCCAGGCGATGAAGACATCAGCTTCAACCTTCAGTTTGCACGTAGCAAAACCATCGATAAGATTACTCCGGAAAGCGAGATGTTCTTCGTAACCTGGTGGAAGGCGCTGGTTAACTTTACGAGTGTTGACTGTTGGGCTAAGACAGGCATCATTGCCATCATCATGGCGCTGGTTCTGGTCTTGGTTTATCTCTTCGGTCCGCATATCGTGTTGCGCAAGATTGGTTTCTTCGGTGGAATCTTCTTCGTGGCAGTCTTCCTGCTGAGCAATCTCTTTGCTTACCAGCAGCGGCAGATGCTCATTAACCGCACGGGAGCCATCATCATCGCTCCTTCGGTCAATGTGAAGAAAACTCCAGCCAAGACGAGTGCTGACCTCTTCCTGCTGCATGAAGGAACCCGCGTTGATATTACCGATAAGGCGATGAAAGGCTGGCGTGGAATCAAGGTTGGAGACGGCAGAGAAGGCTGGATAGAGACCAAGGCTATAGAGGAAATCTGATTAAGATAAAATCTGATTAAAATAAAATCTGATTAAAATAAAGAGAATGGATTTTAGTAGGATACAAGATTTTGACATGCAGCTGTTGCATGTGTTTAACGGCAGCGAGAATGTCTGGCTCGATCAGATGGCGATGGCGCTTACATCGGGCTGGACATGGATTCCGCTTTATGTCGTCCTCTTCGTTGTTGTGATAAGAAACAACGAGATGATGGGGCAGATTGCGCTCGTGGTTGGAGGAGCGGTGCTCTGTATCTTTCTGGCTGATGGACTGGTGGATGGAATCATCAAACCGCTGGCTGAAAGATGCAGACCTTCCAGCGACCCGATGTTCAAGTATACAGTCCAGGTGGTTGACAATATGCGCCTCAAGAGTTTCAGCTTCTGTTCGGCTCATGCGGCTAATACGCTTTCTATAGCCATCTTCTTCTCGTTGCTTATCCGCAGCAGACTGGTTACGTGGGCCCTGTTATTATGGTCGCTCGTAAACTGCTGGACCCGTCTTTATCTGGGTGTTCATTATCCGGTCGACATTCTTTGCGGTCTGGCTATCGGAGCTGTGGTGGGAGTTGTCGTTTATCTTATCTACATCAGGATGTATTACCGCATCTCCCCAAAGATTAAGTATATTTCCAACCAGTATACGAGTACGGGTTACGACTATGATGATGTAGATAAAATAATGACCGTAGTGATATTTACCCTTATCATGGTTGTGTTTTATGCCACCTGCCAGATGGCTTATCTTTAGTACAGAAATAAAAGTTCAAAAGTAAAATAAATAATGGATACAAAACACATTAAAATTAGTGATTATAACTATGATTTACCGGATGAGCGCATCGCAAAATTTCCTATCGCCCAGCGCGACCACAGCAAACTGCTGGTCTATAAGCACGGCGAGGTAAGCGATGATGTTTTCCATCATCTTCCCACATATCTCCCTCAAGGAGCCTTGATGATATTCAACAATACCAAGGTGATACAAGCGCGTCTGCACTTCCGCAAGGAAACAGGTGCGCTTATTGAGGTTTTCTTGATGGAGCCTGCAGAACCTACTGATTATGAACTCATGTTCCAGACCACCGGACATTGTTCCTGGCTCTGCATGATCGGTAATCTGAAGAAATGGAAAGAGGGCAGCCTGAAGCGTGATTTCGAAATCAAGGGCCACAAGCTAACGCTCAGCGCTACCATGCGACGCGGTGATGCTCTCGGTTCTGAAGCGAAGGAAATGGTTGCCAAAGGCGGAGGAACCAACTATTGGGTTGACTTCGATTGGGACAACGACAAGGTGTCTTTCGCTGAGATTCTCGAAGCAGTAGGTGAGTTGCCTATTCCTCCATATCTCAACCGCAAGACAGAGGAGAGCGACAAGACCACCTATCAGACGGTTTATTCTAAAATCAAGGGAAGTGTGGCTGCTCCAACTGCCGGACTTCACTTTACCGATGCGGTTCTCAAGGATCTTGATGCGCATGGAATCGACCGCGAAGAAGTAACCCTGCATGTAGGAGCCGGCACATTCAAACCGGTGAAGAGCCTTGAAATCGAGGCCATCAGATGCATACGGAATACATTGTTGTTCATCGCCGCAGCCTGGAAAAACTCATCAAGCACGAGTGTCGGGTCATTGCCGTAGGAACCACCAGCGTCCGTACCATCGAGAGCCTCTATTACATGGGTGTTCATCTGCTGAAGCATCCTGAGGCAAATGAAGACGATCTGCATGTAAACCAGTGGGATCCTTACGAGCTTTCTGAAGATGGCAATCTGGTAGATGGAATCACTCCGATGCAGGCTATCCAGGCAATCATCGATTATCTGGACCGCAACGGCTTGGAGGCTCTCCATTCCAGCACGCAGATTATCATTGCTCCTGGCTATCAGTATAAGATTGTGAAGATGCTGGTCACCAATTTCCATCAGCCTCAGAGTACGCTCCTGCTCCTGGTGAGTGCTTTCCTCAAGGGCGACTGGAAGAAGGTTTACGATTATGCTCTTTCGCATGATTTCCGTTTCCTGAGCTATGGAGATTCATCCCTGCTCATTCCGTAAAAGGAGTTAGGTAAACTATAAATTATTAATTGTAAATTATAAATTAAAAATAGATGATTTCAGTAGAAGGACTGAAAGTAGAGTTTGGCGTTAAGCCTCTCTTTCATGATGTAAGTTTCGTCATCAACGACCGCGACCGCATTGCCCTGGTGGGTAAGAATGGTGCGGGAAAATCTACGATGCTCAAGATTCTCTGCGGTTTGCAGAAACCTACTGCTGGCGTTGTGGCTATTCCTAACGAAACCACTATCGGCTATCTGCCACAGGTGATGAAACTGCAGGACGATACGACCGTGAAAGAGGAAATCCGCAAGGCTTTCGCCCATAATACCGAGATGAAGGCGCGTCTGGACAAGATGCAGCAGGAAATGGCCGACCGCACCGACTATGAGAGCGAAAGCTATGCTCAGCTCGTAGAGAAGTTTACCCAGGAACATGAACGCTACATGATGATGGGTGGCGAAAACTATGAGGCTGAGATAGAGCGCACCTTGAGCGGTCTTGGCTTTACGCGCGATGATTTTGAGCGCCCAACCAAGGAGTTTTCCGGCGGTTGGCGAATGCGTATCGAACTTGCCAAGATTCTGTTGCAGAAGCCTGATGTCCTGCTCCTCGATGAGCCTACCAACCACCTTGATATTGAAAGTATCCAGTGGTTGGAGCAGTTTCTGGCGCAGAGTGCCAAGGCTGTGGTTCTGGTGAGCCACGACCGTGCTTTCATCAACAATGTAACTAACCGTACCCTCGAAATTACTTGCGGAAGGGTAGAAGACTATAAGGTGAAATACGATGAGTATGTGGTGTTGCGTGCAGAACGCCGCGAGCAGCAGCTCCGTGCCTACGAAAACCAACAGAAGGAAATTGCCGACATCAAGGATTTCATCGAGCGGTTCCGCTACAAGCCTACCAAGGCGGTTCAGGTGCAGAGCAGAATCAAGCAGCTCGAGAAAATCGTGCCTATCGAGGTAGATGAGGTTGACAACAAGCAGATGCACCTCAAATTCCCTCCTTGTCTCAGAAGTGGCGATTATCCTATCATCTGCGATGAGATGCGCAAAGATTACGGCGCACACACCGTCTTCGACCATGTTACCTTTACCATCAAGCGTGGCGAGAAGGTGGCTTTCGTGGGTAAGAACGGCGAGGGTAAATCTACCCTGGTAAAATGTATCATGGGTGAGATTCCTTTCACCGGAACTCTCAAGATTGGTCATAATGTGCAGATTGGTTATTTCGCCCAGAATCAGGCGCAGCTCTTGGATGAGAATCTAACTATCTTCCAGACAATCGACAATGTGGCAACAGGCGAAATGCGTCTGAAGGTGAACGATCTCCTGGGCGCCTTCATGTTTGGCGGCGAGACTTCTGAGAAGTTTGTCAAGGTTCTGAGTGGAGGAGAACGCAGCCGTCTGGCTATGATCAAGCTCCTGCTCGAACCGGTGAATCTCCTCATTCTCGATGAGCCTACCAATCACCTCGACATGCAGTCGAAGGATGTGCTGAAAGAAGCCATCAAGGCTTTCGATGGAACAGCCATCATCGTGAGCCATGACCGTGAATTCCTCGATGGTCTGGTAGATAAGGTCTATGAGTTTGGCGGCGGCAAGGTTCGTGAGCATCTCGGTGGTATTTACGATTATCTCCGTGCCCATAATGCCGAGAATATTAATCAGGCTCTTGCCAACCAGAGTATGGCTTCTGCCGGTTCGCCTTCTGCCAATACTTCCGGTTCTTCTGTCGCATCAGGTTCTACAGCCGACAGTCTTGCCTCTGCCACATCCGGCAAGCAGAGCTACGCTGAACATAAGGAACAGCAGAAGAAGATCCGTAAGGCTGAGAAAGCCGTGAAGGAATGTGAGGCGAAGATTGAAAAACTGGAAGCGAGAAAGAAGGAGATTGATGAACTCTTGATGAAACCGGAAAATGCAACCAACATGGAACTCGTGACCGAATACACCGAACTCATGAAGAGTCTCGATGAGGAGAACGAGCGCTGGATGCTCCTTTCGGAAGAACTGGAAGAAGTTTCGAAATAATAGTAACATTAATATAAAATAAAGAGAAGAAAATGAAAATGAAAATGATTTTACCGATGATGCTGATTGCAGCTTTGCCATTAGGCGCTGATGCTCAGAATAAATCGGGTCTTGTCATGAGCAATCTCGACCAGACAGTGAAGCCAGCAGACAGTTTCTATCAGTTTGCTACAGGTGGATGGCAGAAGAACAATCCTCTTCCTGCCGCTTACAGCCGTTATGGCAGTTTTGACCAGCTGGCTGAGAACAACAACAAGCGCATCAACACCATTCTTTCTGAACTCCAGAAGAAGACTTACAAGGCTGGAACCATTGAGCAGAAATTGTCTGATTTCTACAAACTCTCTATGGATGTTGACAGCCGCAACAAGGCTGGAATCGCTCCAGTAAAGCCTCTGATGGATGAGATAGAAGCTGCCAAGACCAAGGACGAGCTTCAGAAGCTTCAGGTTAAGTATGCATGGATGGGGCTCGGCTTGAGCTATGGCGCAGGTTTCGCTGCCGATGAGAAGAACGTAACCATGAACATCTACAACCTGATGCAGGGCGGTCTTACTCTCGGTGCCAAGGATTATTACCTCAACAACGATGCTGCAACCGTAGCTATCCGTGAGGCTTATAAGTCTTACCTCAGCAAGATGTTCCAGCTCTATGGATTCTCTGCTGATGAAGCTGCCAAGAAGGCTTCTGCCGTATTCCTTCACGAAACAACGCTCGCTACTTTCTCTAAGAGCCGTACCGAACTTCGTGATCCTCAGGCCAACTACAACAAGATGACCTTGGCAGAATTCAAGGAGAATTATCCTAACATTCCTCTCGAGGCACTTGCCAACGCCGAGGGAATCAAGAGCGAATATCTCAAGGAGATGATCGTAGGTCAGCCTGCTTTCTTTGCCGGTTATGACAAGGTGGCAGCTGCAGAATGTGCAGGCACATTGAAGGCTTTGATGGAGTGGGACATCATCTGTAGTTCTGCTTCTTACCTCAGCGATGAGATTCGCGAAGCCCGTTTCGAATTCTTCGGTAAGATTATGAGTGGCCGTAAGGAGGATTATCCTCTTTGGAAGCGCGCTACTGTTCAGGTTGAGGCTCAGTTGGGCGAGGCGCTCGGTAGCATCTACTGTAAGCGCTATTTCCCAGAAAGCTCTAAGAAGATGATGGAGACACTCGTGAAGAATCTTCAGATCAGCCTCGGTCAGCGTATCGATGCTCAGACCTGGATGAGCGATGCTACAAAGAAAGCTGCCCACAACAAACTCGACAAGTTCTATGTAAAGATTGGTTATCCTAACAAGTGGACTGATTTCAGCAAGCTCAGCATCGACCCATCTAAGAGCTATTATGAGAACGTAATGGCTTGCCGCAAGTTTGCCAACGATAAGGAGATTGCAGAGAAGGCAGGAAAGCCAGTAGATAGGGATGAGTGGTTCATGACTCCTCAGACCGTGAACGCTTACTACAATCCTACTACCAATGAGATCTGCTTCCCAGCTGGTATTCTCCAGTATCCTTTCTTCGATCCTAAGGCTGATGCTGCATTCAACTATGGTGCTATCGGCGTAGTAATCGGTCATGAGATGACTCACGGATTCGATGATCAGGGTCGTCAGTATGATGCTAGCGGTAATCTGAAGGACTGGTGGACAGCTGAAGATGCAGAAGGTTTCAACAAGCGTGCTGATATGTATGCTGATTTCTTCAGTAACATCAAGGTATTGCCTGATCTGAATGCCAACGGCCGTTTCACCCTCGGCGAGAACCTTGCCGACCATGGTGGTTTGATGGTTTCATACAATGCCTTCAAGAATGCTACTGCTAAGAAGCCATTGAAGAACAAGGATGGTTTCACTCCTGACCAGCGTTTCTTCCTCGCCTATGCAGGTGTTTGGGGACAGAACATTACTGATAAGGAAATCCGCAACCGCGTAAAGAATGATCCTCATTCTCTCGGCAAGTGGCGTGTTGATGGTGCGCTTCCTCACATCGATGCATGGTATGAGGCATTTGGTGTAAAGCAGGGCGACAAGCTGTTCATTCCTAAGAACCAGCGCCTGGAGCTTTGGTAATTCTCGGAAGGAAGTTTTTCCGAATAGAATTTTTCGGGATTTTTTTTCCGAATAGATAGAAAAAATAAAGTCCTGATGTTTCGTTTGTTTGAAACATCAGGACTTTTTGTTTTATGCTTGAAATATTTTTGGATAAGGAAACAATATAATAGGGGGTTATTGTTTCTTCTCCAGTTCCTGAAGATTTTCCATCTTCTTCGATTCCAGGAATTCGTAAATGCCGCAGAGATGTTCGCGGACGCGACCATGACCGAACTCATAAACCTTGCTGACAAGACCATCGAGGAAATCACGGTCGTGACTAACCACGATAAGCGTTCCGTCGAAATCGAGCAAGGCCTGTTTCAGCACATCCTTGGTCTTCAGGTCGAGGTGGTTGGTAGGCTCATCGAGAATCAGCAGATTCACCGGCTCCAGCAGCAGCTTGAGAATGGCAAGGCGAGTGCGCTCACCTCCCGACAATACTTTCACCTTCTTGGTAGAATCCTCTCCGCCAAACATGAATGCTCCGAGCAAATCGCGTATCTTGTTGCGAATTTCACCTTTGGCAACATCATCAATGGTCTGGAATACGGTAAGTTCTCCATCGAGCAGAGAAGCCTGGTTCTGGGCGAAATAACCTATCTGCACATTATGTCCCAATTCCAACTTTCCTTCATTCTGAAGCTGACCCATGATACATTTCACAAGCGTTGACTTACCCTCTCCGTTTCTTCCCACGAAGGCAATCTTGTCGCCTCTTTCTACGGTAAGATTCACGCCGCTGAAAATCTTCTTGCCATCAAACGACATCGCCACATCGCTCATCTGAACCGGATAAGCACCGCTTCGTGGGCTCGGCGGGAACTTGAGTCGGAGGCGGCTTGTATCTTCTTCATCCACTTCGATAAGTTCCAGTTTCTCTAGCATCTTCACGCGGCTCTGCACCTGGAAGGTTTTAGAATAAGTGCCTTTGAAGCGTTCTATAAAGTCCTTGGTTTCAGCAATCATCTTCTGCTGTTCTTCATATTTCTTCATCTGCTGTTCGCGGCGTTCCTTGCGCAGTTCCAGATATTGGCTGTAAGTGGCTTTGTAGTCGTAGATGCGCCCCATGGTTACTTCGATGGTTCTTGTCGTAATGTCGTCAACGAATTTTCGGTCGTGGCTGATGACAACTACTGCTTTCGAACTGTTGATGATGAAGTCTTCGAGCCAGCCGATAGATTCAATGTCGAGATGATTGGTTGGCTCATCGAGCAGCAGTACGTCTGGCGATTTCAAGAGCAGTTTTGCCAGCTCAATCCTCATTCTCCATCCTCCCGAAAACTCGCTTGTAGGGCGGTTGAAATCAGAGCGCTCGAAACCGAGACCGAGCAGCGTCTTCTCTACATCTTCCTCGAAATTAGTCATGTCGATGGCGTAGAATTTCTCTGAGAGAGAGGATACTTTCTCAATGAGCTGCATGTAATCATCGCTGTCGTAATCGGTACGGGTGGTGAGCTCGTTGTTGATGCGGTCAATCTCAGCCTGCATTTCGTGCAGATGGGCAAACGCCTGACAGGTTTCCTCGAATACGGTTCTGCCGTCTTCGGTCATCAGATGCTGAGGCAGATAGGCGATGACGCAATCCTTGGGAGCGGAAACGGTGCCACGATTAGCATTTCTCACACCGGCGATAATCTTGAGCAATGTGCTCTTTCCTGCGCCATTCTTTCCCATCAGGCTATACGGTCCTTCTCGTTGATCTGGAAGGAAATGTCTTTGAATAGGGTGGTGCCGCCAAATTCTACGGTCAATCCATCAACTGTAATCATATTATTTTCTTCTTGTTCAAATTTTTGTTTCTTTAAGCAACTCCCCAGAATGCCCCGTTCCTGCCGTTTTCGGGGTCTTCATTGATGACCAGCGCTTGCCATCATTTATGACCCGTGTTGGTCTTAAGAGAAGACCTGAGCAAGGCACAAAAGGCTGTTCTTTCGATTGCCGGTGCAAAGATACAACATTTTTGGGCAGAATGCAAGCTTTTACCCTGACTTTCTTTCGGAGAAGTAGTGTAAGTGATTGATTGATACTGATTTCTATTGGTTTTCTAGCTGAACTTTATTGCAGAACAATCTAATGGTGAGGTGTAAGGATAAAAAGCCAGCGTGTCATTAAGGGTCAGTGTCATTAAGGGTCATTTAGAAAAATGAAAGTGTCATTTTGAACTATAGTATATATAAATATTTATTTATATATATACTATAGGGATTTTTCTCCCCCCGAAAATGAAAATGACCCTTAATGACCTTGACCCTTAATGACACGCTAGATGAACTTGTGAGTTTTACATGATATAGGTTGAATATATGTCTGAATGTGTTGGTTGTTAGTGTGTTATGTGTATTTTGTTATATTCATACTCTAATATTTTGTGTATAATAATTATCTACATATTAAGTCGTTTTAGTTAGCTGATATGTTGTTCGATTCTACATTTTTATCCTTGTTTTCTGTTGTATTTTGTCAAAAATGCGTCATGTTAGAGGCGGATTCACGTCTGAGGAGGGGCATTTTTTACCCTTAGAAGAGGGGGTAAAACATCTTCCTAACCTCCATATTTTGCATTTTTCCGTTAAATAACGTGATAAAATTCTTGGGTTTGCCAACTTTTTATTATCTTTGCTAGCAATTAACAAATTATTGACGTAGCAATAGTCCGGAAAGCTAGAAACTACATAATAACAATGCTAAGATGAAAAGGTGTAACTTCTTGACGTACAAAGCTTTAGGGGGGGGGTAATTTTGCTCAGGCAAAGTTAGCCCAATATCATCATGTTCTTATCCGCAGGCGAATATTATCTTATTTTTATATGATAATAGTCGCTTTTTTTATGCTTTCTTCCACCGCCTGTTCTAGCGACGAAGAAACAGAAAAATCAGAGGTTTTGGATTACAAAACCACATTTTTAGCCCACGAATGGCAGATTTCAGCCCTTTATCAGCGCGTTGGAAGTATCTTTATCGACGTAAAAGAGGCTCCTTTGTTCTGCAGAATGAGGACTGGGAACTATTGCTCGTAGAAAAATAAACATATTATGGCTAAGAAACAAGATACAATCAGCATTGGTTTTGAAGAGAAAATATGGAAGGCTGCCGATATTCTGAGAGGCAACCTCAGCGCTTCGCAATACGAGGGCGTGGTGCTTGGACTCATCTTCTTGAAATACATCAGCGACCGCTTCGAACAGAAGTTTCAGGAGCTGCAGGGCGACGAATACGCCGACCCGGAAGATAAGGACGAATACACTGCCGAGAACATCTTCTTCGTGCCTGCTGAAGCCCGATGGAGCAAGATTAGTGCTGCTGCCCACACCCCGGAAATAGGCGTGATAATAGATGAAGCACTTACCGCCATTGAACGTGAAAACGAAAGACTGAAGGGTATTCTGCCTAAGAATTTCGCCCGTCCGGAGCTGGACAAGCGCCGTCTGGGTGATGTGGTAGATCTCTTTACGAATATAGAAATGCACGATGCTGGCGAGGAGAAAGACCTGCTGGGCAGAACCTACGAATACTGTCTGCAGCAGTTTGCTTCCTTGGAGGGCAAGAATGGTGGCGAGTTCTATACGCCTTCCTGCATTGTCCGCACGCTGGTAGAGATTCTGGAGCCTTACGAGGGCAGAGTTTATGACCCTTGCTGCGGAAGCGGTGGTATGTTTGTACAGAGCGCCAAGTTTATAGAGCGTCATAAGGGAAACCTGCGCAAGATTAGTATCTACGGTCAGGAGGCAAACCCTGATACGTGGAAGATGGCGCACATGAACCTTGCCATCCGTGGCTTGGATGCGAACCTGGGCAATGTCTTTGCCGACACATTCTATGATGACCAGCACCCTACGCTGAAGGCAGATTACATTCTTGCCAATCCTCCTTTCAATCTCAGCGACTGGGGACAGAGTGCGCTTCAGGAAGATGTACGCTGGCAGTATGGTTTGCCGCCTGCTGGCAACGCCAACTTTGCGTGGATGCAGCACATGATTCACCATCTGGCACCTAACGGAAAGATTGGTTTGGTGCTGGCGAATGGTGCGCTTTCGAGTCAGAGTGGCGGCGAGGGACAGATTCGCCAAGCCATCATCGAAGCCGACCTGGTAGAGGGAATCGTGGCTTTGCCTTCGCAGCTGTTCTACAGTACGGGTATTCCTGTAAGTCTTTGGTTTATCAGCCGCAACAAGGCGCAGAAGGGCAAGACCGTGTTTATCGACGCCCGCAATCTGGGCACGATGGTAACCCGCAAGCTTCGTGAACTGATGCCTGATACGGATATTAAGAAAATCTCTGACACCTTCCATGCGTTCCAGCAGGGAACGCTGGAGGATGAAAAGGGTTTCTGTGCCGTATGCACCACCGAGCAGATTGCCGAGCAAGATTACATCCTGACTCCTGGTAGATACGTAGGAATCGCCGAAGACGAAGGCGACGGAGTGCCTTTCGAGGAGAAAATGACGAATCTCACCGGAGAGCTGAAGCAGCTGTTTGAGGAAAGCAAGAAGCAGGAAGAGGAAATCAGATTGCAGTTGAAGAAAATTGGATGGGAGGTGTAAAGTATGGAGTGGAAAGAAGATATAGCTGCAGACTTTTGCTCCTCAGTAACAGATGGAACACATGACAGTCCTAAGGCTACAATAAATGGAAAGAAACTTATTACATCTAAGCACTTAAAAGATGGTTACATTGATTTCGAAAGTGCGAAATTTATATCAGAAAAGGATTATCTTAAAGTTATCGAAAGAAGCAAAGTTGATCAGTTTGATATACTATTTAGTATGATTGGAACAATAGGTAACATTTATAGAGAAACGTCACCTAATATTGAATATGCAGTTAAAAATATGGGAATATTCAAGATGGGTGGTAATGCTATAAGAAGTAAGTGGTTATATTATTGGTTAAAGAGTAAAGAAGCCCATGCTTACATTTACGAAAGAATGGCTGGATCTACTCAGAGTTATTTGACGTTAGATTCGCTGAGAAAATTCCCTGTCGTTTACCCAGAAGACATAAATGATATGGAGAATATAGTTTCCATCCTTTCTTCTCTCGACCGGAAGATAGAGTTGAACAACAAAATCAATGCTGATTTGGAGGAAATGGCGCAGGCTATTTTCAAGAATTGGTTCGTTGACTTTGAGCCTTTCAAGGATGGTAAGTTCGTTGATAGTGAATTGGGAATGATTCCGGAAGGATGGAAAGTTGGAAGGCTAACAGAGATTGCTTCTTATATGAATGGTCTCGCTATGCAGAAGTTCCCTCCTGAAAACAACGAGGACTCATTACCTGTTCTCAAAATAAAAGAATTAGGTCAAGGGTTCTGTGGAACAGACAGCGACAGATGTTCTTGTAATATAAAAGATGAATGTAAAATTCATAACGGTGATGTGATTTTCTCATGGTCGGGAACGCTTTTGGTTGATGTTTGGTGTGGTGGAGATTGCGGTTTAAATCAACACCTCTTCAAGGTTACATCGAAAGATTATCCGAAATGGTTTTACTATTATTGGACGAAACATCATCTTCAGGAGTTTATCCATATCGCTAAAGATAAAGCGGTAACAATGGGACACATCAAGCGAGGTCATTTAGAAGAGGCTTTGGTTGCTATTCCTGATAATGATTCAATGGAAAGGGCACATGAACTATTTGAGCCTATTCTGAGCAAGATGATTTCGTTAAGATTGGAGAACTCCCGTCTCTCCCTTCTCCGTGACACCCTCCTCCCTCGCTTAATGTCAGGCGAGCTGGAAGTCCCGGAATAAGAAGAGCTACGAAAGAAAATAACGAGAAAGAAAATTAAAAATATAACATTATGGCAGACGACAAGAAATTCACCGAAGACGCATACGAGCAAACGCTCATTGCCCTGTTCCGGGACGAACTCGGCTATGCGTACGAATGTGGCTACGAGGTGGAACGCGACTATAAGGAGCCCTTCTATCGTGCCGATTTGGTCGCCTCGATGCGACGGCTTAATCCTCAACTGCCAGCCGATGTAATGGATGAAGGAATCAAGCAAATCACCAACATCAGCATCGGTACTTTAGAACAGAACAACGAGCAGTTTACCCTCTGGATGCAAAACGGTCTGGAGTTGGGATTCCTGCAGAATGGCGAAGAACGAACAGCCCTGATGAGGCTCATCGACTTCGACCACCCCGAAAGAAACCTCTTCAAGGTGGTGAACCAGTGGCGAGTAGAAGAGTATAAGAACAAGCGCTGCGATATGGTGGTGATGGTCAACGGATTGCCCCTCGTGGTGGTGGAGCTGAAAAGCGCCATTTCCGAAGATGCAACCGTAGAAGATGCCTACAAGCAGATCAAGAACTATCAGCAGAGCGTTCCAAGCCTCTTCAGCTACAACGCCTTCAACGTAATCAGCGACATGAGCGAGACCCGTGCCGGAACCATCACCGCCAAGCAAGACCGCTACATGGAATGGAAGACCATAGACGGCTCATACGAGTCAACCCTCTTTGCCGACTACCGCACCTTCTTCCTCGGCATGTTCCAGCAGCAGCGACTGCTCGACATTCTGCAGAACTTCATCTGCTTCGACAAGAACCAGGGCAAATACGCCAAGATTCTTACCGCCTACCATCAGTACTACGCCGTGGGCAAAGCCCTGCAGCGCACCCGTACCGCAGTGGAAGGTAACGGAAAAATCGGCGTGTTCTGGCACACGCAGGGTTCTGGCAAGAGCCTCTCCATGGTGTTCTACGCCCACCTGCTGGTGCAGCGACTGCCCGAAGTAACCATCGTGGTGGTAACCGACCGCAAGGACCTCGACAACCAGCTCTTCGGTCAGTTCTGCCGCTGCCAGGACTTCCTTCGTCAGGAGCCACAGAACGCCCAGAGCCGTGAAGACCTGGGCAATCTGCTCCGTAACCGAAAGAGTGGGGGAATCATCTTCACCACCATTCAGAAGTTTGAAGAAGGCGACTCGGCACTCTCCACCCGTCGCAACATCATTGTGATGACCGATGAGGCGCACCGCTCGCAATACGGCGAGGAGCACTGGGACAACAAGAGTCTGACGATGAAGAAGGGATTCAGCCAGAAGATGAGAGAAGCCCTGCCAGGCGCCTCGTTTATCGGTTTCACCGGAACGCCTATCAGCGACCGAGACAGAGACACGGAGGAAGTATTCGGCAACTACATCGACGTTTACGACATGAGTCAGGCGGTAGATGATGGAGCCACCCGTCCGGTTTATTACGAGAGCCGTGTGGTGAACCTGAATCTCGACGAAGACACGATGAAGCTGCTGAACGATGAGTTCGACAACCTGGCCGATGAGGGAGCCACCGAGGAGCAGATCAGGCAGGCAAAGCAGGAGCACAGCCGACTGGAAGTACTCCTGGGTGAAGACGCCACCATCGACACGCTGGTAAGGGACATCATCCAGCACTACGAGGAAAACCGTGCGCAAGAACTCACCGGCAAGGCAATGATCGTAGCACTGACCCGAAGCATCGCCATCAAAATCTACCGCAAGATGCTGGAGCTTCGCCCCCAGTGGACGGAGAAGGTAAAGGTGGTGATGAGCGGTTCGAACCAGGACCCCGAAGACTGGCAGCCGATTATCGGCAACGAAGCCTACAAGAAGGAACTGGCAAGAAAATTCAAGGACAACGACGATGAGATGAAAATCGCCATCGTAAGAGATATGTGGCTCACGGGCTTCGATGTTCCGTCGCTCGCCACCATGTACGTATATAAGCCGATGAGCGGTCATAACCTGATGCAGGCAATAGCCCGTGTGAACCGAGTGTTCCCGGGCAAGGAAGGCGGACTGATAGTGGATTACGTAGGCATTGCGCAGGCGCTGAAGAGTGCCATGCAGCAGTACACCAACCGTGACCGCCGCCGCTTTGGAGACCCCGACATCGCCAAGACCGCCCTGGTGAAATGGAAGGAAGAGATGGAAATCTGCCGAGACCAGCTTCATGGTTTCGACTATTCCGGCTTCTTCGAACAGGACAACTCGAAGCGGGCACTCGCCATCACCAGCGGAGCCAACTTCCTGAGTTCTCCAGCCATGGTTCAGCGCAAGAAGAATTTCATGGAGCACAGCAATCTGCTTCACAACGCCACCACGCTCTGCCGTTCGCTTCTGGATGAGCAGCAGAAGGCGGAGGTGTGCTATATGGATGCGTTGCGTGTGATGATGCTCAAACTCTCGCAGAAGGGCAAGATCAGCCGCCATGAAATCAACGAGCGCATCGGTGAGCTGCTCCGTCAGAGTGTGAAGACCGACGGAGTCATCAATCTCTTCGGCGACCGCCAGATAGAGTTCTCGCTCTTTGACGACGCCTTCATCCAGGAGGTGAAGAACATGAAGGAGCGCAACCTGGCGGTGGAACTGCTCACCAAACTGATGAAAGAGAAAATCAAGCAGCAGCAGAAGACCAACGTGGTTCAGAGCGACCTCTTCTCCGACATGCTCAGCCAGAGTCTCTCCAACTATCTGAAAGGCTTGCTCACCAACGAGGAAGTGATAGAGGAACTGTTGAAGATGGCTCAGCAGATGAAGCAGGCAGAGGCAGAGGGCAACGACCTGGGACTTTCGCCCGAGGAGAAGGCATTCTATGATGCGCTCTCCACGCCCGAAGGAGTGCGGCAGGCTTACTCTGACGAGGAGTTTGTGGCACTGACCAGGGAACTGACGGAAGTCTTACACCGCAACCGCACCATCGACTGGAACCGAAAGGAATCGGCGAGGGCGAAGATGCGAGTGATGGTGAAGCGACTGCTCAAGAAGTATAAGTATCCACCAGAGGGTGCAGAAAAGGCGCTGGAAACCGTGATGCGCCAATGCGACCACTGGGCGGATGATGAAGAAAACGTAGTATAAACCCTTTAAAATTTGAAGTAAGAAACAGAAAGTAAACAAGAAAAATAACATATAGATATTGACGCTGATTATCTGACACTTCTACGGTATTCAGAACCTGCAATTCAGAAATTCGGTAAGAAGACGGTGACAGCAAGGCGTCCACTCCTCTACGGCGTGGGCAGTACTTGTTTGTGCCTTACCGAAGGTTCTTGCAGGTACCCGAATACCGGTACTTACAGGGAACCCCACGCCGCTTATTTAAACAACATAACAAACAAAACCTAGAAAGTAACATGCAGACAGAGGAACAAGATGAGCAACTGACATTGCTGGAAGATAAAGCCGCCCGATTCAAATTCAGCTTTCGCCTTTTGGGCAAAGAAGAAGTGGAAACAAACAAAGAGGAAGTAATAACAGCCTGGAAACTAATCTTGCGTAATTATGTGAGAGATATTTTCGATTTACTGAATTTGTTGAAAGAAAATATTGCATGGTCTTTGCTGGATGATAAGAAAGAGCGATTCTATCAGGTTAAGATAGAATTGGAACCTATGCTTACCAACTATAAAGACTATGAAGGAGAAGAAATGCGCAAAATGATCAATGACATCATCCTCATGCTTGATGAGGGATTTCATGGTTTCAGACAATCCTTCATCAGTGAAACCTATTACGAAGACCTGTTCCGGAAGGTACTGAAACGTTATCGTGAGGAAAATGAGGAGAGATTGGAGCTAATCTACATGCAGGACAGCCAGGATGAAGCGCTTATCTATCCTGATGCTACCCAGCTGAAGAATACCATTGTCGTAGAACGGGCTAATATTCTTTTCGCTTGCCGATTCGGACAGGTATTTCACAACAATGGCAGGAATATCAAACTGATTGTTGCTTATATTCTGGAACAGAAAGAACAGACCTACAACGATATTTACGATTTTCTCGATAAGTATCTTTCTTATCAGATTGCCAAGGAGCATAGCAGAATGAAGGTTGAAGCCGTATTCAAGAACATCGCATTCAAGGAGAATGTGGATGTAGACAAGCTGATGCTTAAACTTAAAGACTTAATTGAAGACAAAACGCTCAACGCCCAGAAACATTGGTTTATTGTTTATAAGGTTTTCTTCAACAAGAATTGGCTGAAGAAGTCAACTCAGCGTCTTTTCATTGATCAGATCAATTCTGCATTCAGTACCTTACTAAAATGTTCTACGGCCGATTTTCATGAGATAAATTCTTATTTCAAGCAAAATGACTATAATGAATGGACACTTGCTGATTGTGATGCGCCACAATGTTGTGACATTTACAGAGAGATTGCTGACAAGTTGGATGATGAATTTCAAGACGCCAAGTATGCTAAGCCGGGAACGGTGATAAATACAAAAAGAGTGGAAAAGTTCAGATAGTATCCCCCAATAGTATCCCCTAAAAATATAAACTATATCCCCCACATCCCCCAAACGGATTCGTGGAGGATTTTTTTTGCTTTTACGTTTGGAAATCATTATATCTTTGCAGCGTCGAAGAAACAAGACAACGCTGAAATGGTTTGGTGCTCTTGAAACCTCTTCGTACAATTATATAATATGTATACTCAGATTATGAGAGTGGTGCAGCAGGGTGAGACCTTCGCTGTGCAGAGTCAGAAAAGTGAGAACGGACAGATGATGAAATGCAACATCGTTCTCCAGGAGATGGGCGGCAAGTATGAGAACCAGTACGCTGCGGCAATGTTGGGCAATATGGCGCAATGTAAGTACGCTCCGGGCGAGCTGGTGGCTGTTACGCTCCGATTCACTACCCATGAGCACAATGGTCAGGTTTATCAGGATATCCTCGTTACAGACATTGAAAAGGTAAAAGGGTAAAAAGGTAAAAAGGCTTTTTTAAAGGTAAAAAGGTAAAAGGGTAAAAAGGTAAAAAGAACCTTAACCCCTTTCCGCCCCCGTTTCCCCGTTAAAGGCTAAAAGGAGGCAAAAAAGTAAAAAACTGAGTTGAAACTGAGGAGGATTTTCCATGGTAAAGCGCGCAACAATCCGGATGTTTCTTCTCCTAAAAATTCAATTCAGATTATGGTTAAGAAAGTAAACAAGGTTCAGAACAATGCTCAGAATAATGTTCAGAACCAGCAGGTGAATAATAACGGCTGCCAGCATGTGCAGTTGGGTGGAATGGCTTACTATGATGCTAAGCAGTATTTCCTCTTCAGTCCCCAGGAATCGGGGGTGAATAAGGTTCCTCGATTCCGTTCGATGGGCGTGGCTCAGCAAATGCCTGACGGAACATTTGATTTCGTGGTTCAGCACCGCCTCAGAACTCAGTCGGAACTGATTAAGAAACTGGCGCATGGTCGTGTGAGCAAGACCAAGGACGGTGCTGTTCAGCTTACCTTAAAGGTGTTCTGTCATGAGGGAATCAACATCGCCCGAACGCTGGCTGTTGAGGCGGCTGAAGGTGCTGATGCGGTAGTGGATTACCAACTGAAACATTAGGATTTTGTATTCAACTTAAAACGATAAGTAGAAACAGATAGATGAGTTGTTATTTAATTAAGGTGGAGAATGGGCACAAGGTTGCCCGCTCCATCACTTCGGAAGAGGAGTATAAGCAGCTGCGTGGAAGCAATGAGCAGAAGGCGAATCTTCGTCTGGCTCGTGCCGGAAACGATGCTGCGAAAAGAAGACTGGTACAGTTTAACTACTCCGGCCATTATCCGCAAGGGGTGGTGAAGGGAATGAAACTGCCAAGCGGTGCTTTCGGATTTGATATGGATGAGCCGGAGGCTTTCGCCAAGGCTGCCAAGCTGCTGCTGAAGGAACCGGACAAGTACGGACTGCTGATGCTGGAGCGTAGTGCAAGACAGGGCGGACATGCGGTTTTTGAG
>ENA-OPYQ01000027-OPYQ01000027.1-human-gut-metagenome-genome-assembly--contig:-NODE-27-length-32751-cov-3.035863_pt1 | contig 32751 bp, 26 predicted proteins | sample MGYA00242471_ERZ504479 | MGnify/ENA primary metagenome ERZ504479 (study PRJEB26092, sample SAMD00036225) | human gut metagenome | host: Homo sapiens | study: EMG produced TPA metagenomics assembly of... | reverse complement strand
ATTTGCAAAGTTACTGAAAATCAGCGACTTGACCAACTTTTTATAGTTAAGTTTTCATAAGCATTTCTTAATATAAGTTATTGATTTACAGACGATTAAATATTAATTTAACGCAGTATTGATAATAAGTAACCAATAGTTTTTCTCTCGTACCACATGTAACATTATCTTTACCCTACGTAACATTTTAACATCTTTTTTAATATATTCTCGTAAAAAACATACCTTATCATGCATTATTCTCCCATTAATTTTGTATTTTTGCAAACGAATATAAAAAAGCCAAAAAAGACAATGAAACCAAGAATCATGATGATTTCCATGAAATCAAATCTCAGAACAATGAGATACATCGGTCTTTTACTGATGTTTATCTTCTGTCTCACTGCGCAGAACATGATGGCGCAGCGAGGAAAACTTTTCAATTCAGACAACCAGCTTTCGAGCAACCTTGCCACTCAGGTGTTCCAGGATTCAAATGGTTTCATTTGGATTGCCACCCGTAACGGCTTGAATATCTATGATGGCTATAACTTTATGGTCATCAGAAAAACCTACAACAACAGTAACGGGCTCAACAGCAACTATATCAACTGTATAACACAGGATGAAAAGGGGCGTATTGTGCTGGGAACAAACAAGTCGCTACTTATACTTAATGGTAAAAGATTCAGCAACGTACCTATGCTCGATTCAAGAAATAAGCCTATAAACACTTACGTTACCCAGGTAAGCCGTTTGCACAATGGCGATATTGCTGTCGTTACCTCCGGTTACGGCATCATGACCAAGAAAACAGATGCAAACGCCTGTTACACCATGAAAGGAGAAGTGGAGAATCTGAAATACATACATAAGATTCTGGAAGACAAACAAGAAAGGCTCTGGATTATCCTGGAAAACGGAAAGCTGTATCGGAAAGAAAAGAACGGCAAGCTTGTTTCACGCATCATGGGAACAGAGCAACTTAACACACAAGATATCAGGCAAGACGACAAGGGCAACATTTATCTTGCTACCAAGAATGATGGTATTTACCTTCTCAAGGCTGGTTCAACCATCTTCACCAAGATAGCCGGCATAGGCAATCTTCCTATTGACAACATCTATATCAGCCGCGACCAGCGCTTGTTTATCGGTTGCGATGGTATGGGTATCTTCGTGTATAATCCTGTAACAGGATTCTTGCAAAATAATCCTCTGTTCAGCCGTGAAGTAAATCTTGCCAAGTGCAAGATTACCAGCATTATAGAAGATCTTACGGGAAACATCTGGGTGAGCATGCTCCAGAAGGGTGTATTCATGCAGTCGCAGGCTCAATGCGATTTCAACTATATGGGCTACCGTTTGGGCAACCGCAACGTGATAGGCGAAAACAGCATCACAAGTCTGTGTGTCAACCAGGGCAATCAAGTCTGGGTGGGCACCGACAAGGATGGTCTTTACCTCTTTGACATAAAAACCGGTAGCATCAAGAGCCATTTATTAAGCAACATCACGGTACTGGCACTCTGCAAAGACCTGAAGGGCAGAACATGGGTAGGAACCTATACTAACGGCATCGGATTTATAGATGCGGGGGGGTCTTTCCATCCATTCAGCCTAGGCATTGGCAACCAGACGGGCATCTTCGATATCCAGGAAGACCCGCAGGGCAATGTATGGTTTGCTACCATGGGCAAAGGACTTTTCCGCCTTTCTCCTGATGGAAGCATCAAGCAATGGAAAACACAAGATGGTGCCGACAACAACCTGAAAAAGAACAGTATTCCTAATGATTATCTCGTGAAACTTAGCATCTCAAAAGATGGTAAGCGGGTTTTCGTTGCCACTTCTGTGGGTCTGGCTTGCTATGACCAGCAAAAAAACAGCTGGACTTCCACTTTCGGTGGCGTCAACTGTCTGAACAAGGGCAGTTTCTCTCATTGCGTTTATTCTGACAGCAAGAACCGCGTATGGTTTGGCACTGAAGACGGCGCAATCTGCTATGATCCGAAGAAGGGATATGCTCATCCGAAGATTTATAACACAGAACTTGGACTTTCAGACAACAGCGTAGCCAGCATCATAGAAGATTACAAGGGCAGAATCTGGATAGGAACTACCTGTGGCTTAAACCAGGTAGATACAGAAAAAGGAACTATCAACAAGTACTTCTCGGACAATGGCTTACAGAGCAATGAGTTCAGCGATGCAGCTGCCTGCACGCTCTGGGGAGGAAAGATGCTGGTGATGGGCGGAACCGGCGGTATCAACTGGTTTGATACGGACAAGGTGAAACAGCATCCTTGGCAGGCAAAAGTTACCATATCAGGACTTCTTGTTGGCAACAACCCTGTATACCCGGATATGGAATCGGGCATCTATACTATCACCGACAAAGGCGCCTACAACAGCGACAAGTTCTCCTTATCTCATGAAGACAACACCTTCACCATCCAACTGTCTACTCTTACATATAATAATGTAGAGCAGATCAGTTACGCCTACAGCATCAATGGTGAGGATTGGCGAACCATACAGTCTGGCATGAACGAACTGTCATTCTCACATATGCCAGCAGGTACCTATAAGTTCCGTGTCAAGGCCATCTGCAACGGATACGAAACCCCTGTCAAGGAGTTCTCCATCATCGTTCACCCAGCCTGGTACGCCAGCATCTGGGCAAGACTCTGCTACCTGCTTGCCTTCCTGGGGCTCTGTCTGCTCTATATCAAGCACCGCAAACGCAAGATGGAAGACCAGCTCATATTGCAGCAGCATATCCATGCCGAAGAGATGGGCGAAGCAAAACTGAAGTTCTTCATGAACATCAGCCACGAAATCCGTACCCCATTGACCCTTATCCTCACTCCGCTGTTCACGCTGATTAAGGAAGACAAAGACGCTCACCGACAGGGCATCTACGATATGATGCGTAAGAACTCGGAACGAATCCTGCACCTGATTAACCAGATGATGGACCTGAGAAAGATTGACAAGGGACAAATGGTGATGCACATGAGCGAAACCGATATGGTTGCCTTTATTGGCGATGAATACAAACTCTTCTGCCAGCAGGCGATAGCCAAGAGCATCCACTTCTCCTTTGAGCACGAAGATGAAACTCTCCCGGTATGGATAGACCGCGACAACTTTGACAAGGTATTGATGAATGTCCTGTCAAACGCCTTCAAGTTTACTCCTGCAGGCGGCAGAATCCGTATCACCCTCTCCCACTCGCCTCATCATGTCCGCATCGCCATCAAGGACAGCGGCAAGGGCATTCAGGAGGAAAAGCTCGAAACGATTTTCCAGCGCTTCTATCAGAGTACCACCACTTCTTATGACCGGAATGTAGGTACGGGAATCGGTCTCGACCTGACGCGCTCACTCGTGGAACTGCACTACGGAACCATTACAGCCGCCAACAACAAGACACTTGATGAAGCCGACTGGAAGGAAGGAAGCCAGTTCCTCATCACGCTGCCTCTGGGCAACGAGCATCTGAAACCGGAAGAAATGATAGATGCACCGGAGCCACAGACTGCTGAAGACATCAAGGAACTGGAAGAAAACATGGAGGAAGGAAACGAAGAGAATGCTGCCGATACAGCCAATGACGCCGAAGAAGATTTCAAGAGCAAGGCAAAGAGCACCATCGCTGTGGTAGAAGACGATGAGGCAATACGTAATTTCCTGAAGACCCAACTACAGGAAACCTACAATATCCTTACCTTCTGCAACGGAAAGGAGGCGCTGCCGGAGATTATCAAGCAGAAGCCAAGCCTCGTTATCTCAGACATCATGATGCCAGAGATGGACGGCAATACGCTCTGTACCAAGATCAAGAACAATGTGAACACCAACCACATTCCGGTGATTCTGCTTACAGCGATGAGCAGAGAGGAAGACCAGCTGACCGGTTTGCAGTCGGGTGCCGATGCCTATGTGGTGAAGCCGTTCAATATGGACATTCTGCGCCGCACCATCATCAACCTGCTCAACGTGCGCCGTACTTTGAAAAACAAGTTTATGGGCAACGAGAGACAGAGCGACAGGCAGATGGCGATAGAAAAAGACCTTTCGCCAAAAGACCAGCTGATGGAACAGGTGATGAAGGTAATCAATGATAATATGGATAATGAGGACCTGAGTGTGGATATGATTGCCCGCGAAGTAGGACTGAGCCGTGTGCATCTGCACCGCCGAATGAAGGAGCTGACCAACCAGACACCACATGCCTTCATCCGCAATACCCGTCTGCAATATGCCGAAAAGTTGCTGACCCACTCTAACAAGACGATAACAGACATCATGTTTAGCTGCGGTTTCTCCAACCCAGCCAGCTTCAGCACCATGTTCAAGAACTTTTATGGCTCTTCGCCTCGCGATTATATGCAGGCACACCGGAAAATCTAGCCTTTTCACTGCAGAAAAGGCCAGATGTTTCCCAAAATAAAGTATTTGTTACATATAGAGATGTTTATGATACGCCTCGCAAAGTGTTGGTAACATTCTGTGGGGGTATATTTAAAAGGAAAGCGGTAACTTTGCAGCAGAATTCTGAATACATGTTTCAGCCATGAGTTCAGATACTCATTCTGTAATTTTAAACCCAATAATAAAATGAAGAAAATTGCAATCTTATCGCTTTCCCTGACGCTTGCAGCCGCTGCACAGGCGCAGACAGCTGAGTTTGACTATTTCAAGTATGCGGGCAATGACGCTCGCTTCAATGTTGAAATCGACAAGACTCACCAGTATTACAACCCGGTACTGGCTGGTTTCTATCCAGACCCATCACTCTGTCGCGTAGGCGACACCTACTATCTGGTAAACTCTTCGTTTACCTTCTTCCCAGGTGTGCCTCTCTCAACCAGTAAAGACCTGGTCAACTGGCAGCCTGCCGGTCATGTCCTCGACCGCACATCACAGGTTCCATTGAAGGGCCAGCAGGTATCAGCCGGTATCTTCGCACCAGCCATCAGCTATAACAAGAAGAACAAGACCTTCTATATGATTACCACCAATGTGGGAGCCGGCAACTTCTTTGTGAAATCAAAAGATCCTTCCAAAGGCTGGAGCGAGCCTATCTATCTGAAGAAGATTGACGGCATCGACCCTAGCTTCTTCTTCGATGACAACGGAAAGGGATATATCGTGCATAACGGTCCGGTAGTTGGCGGTGCCGACTATGAGGGTCAGCGTGCTATCCGCTGCTTCGAATTCGACGTGAAGGGCGACAGCATCAAGGGCGACTTCAAGGAGATTCTGCGTGGCGGAACCCATGTAGAAGCGCGTCCTATCTGGATTGAGGGTCCTCACCTCTTCAAGAAGGGCAAGTTCTATTATCTGATGTGCGCCGAAGGTGGTACAGGCGGATGGCACAGCGAGGTTATCCTGCGTGCCAAGAATCCGATGGGACCATGGGAGGAATGCCCTAACAACCCTATTCTTACCCAGCGTACCGGTCTCGACCCTAACCGCAAGGATCCAGTATCAAGTGCTGGTCATGCCGACATCGTAGAAGATGGCAAGGGTAACTGGTGGGCTGTATTCCTGGCTTGCCGTCCTTATGAAGAGGATATGTACAACACAGGTCGCGATACTTATCTCCTGCCGGTAACCTGGAAGAATGGATGGCCAGAGATTCTTGCCAAGAATACTCCTATCTCTACCGTTGGAGAGAAGGCTGGTTTGAAGCCTGCCGCAAAGAATGAGTTCTCAGGCAACTTCTCTTATGTGGATAACTTCGAAGTTGATAACAATAAGGCGGGTCTGAAAGAGTTGAATCCACGATGGATGTTCCTCCGCGACTTCGTTGACTGTTACAAGGTAGAAAACGGCAAATTGAAGTTCAATCTCCTGCCAGGCAACATCTACAAGCGTGAGCCGATGTCTGCCATCTGGGCACGTCAGCAGCACGGCACCTTCACAGCTGAGACAGAAATCAACTTTACTCCTCGCAACGACAAGGATATCGCAGGCTTGGCACTTCTCCAGAAGGAAGACCACAACTTCGTATTGGGTAAGACCATGAAGAATGGCAAGCTGATGATTACCCTGACCCGTGCCGAGAAGAACAACGTAACTATCGCCTCAGCTCCTATCAAGGGAGGTAAGCTGAAGCTGAAGGTAGAAGGTCATGACAGATATTATGATTTCTATTATGCTGAAGAAGGCGGCAACTGGCAGCTTCTTGCCAAGGGTGTAGATGCCTCTAACCTGAGCACCCAGAAGAGCGGCGGCTTCCTCGGTGCCTGCATCGGTCTCTATGCTTCTTCCAACAAGGAATAAGGATTTGAGAAAAGATTAACGTTTTAGGAATCGATAATAAAAGAAAAGGTTGATACCTCGCGTTTTGCCTGGTATCAACCTTCTTCTTTTATTTATTCTTCACAATATCCAATGTCATTTTTCCTACCCAGATGGCGCTCTTGCCGTTCTGGTCGATTGGCACCGGTCTGCCATCCAGATTATTCAGATACTCCAACTGCTTGAAGTAGGTATGGCTATGACCGCCCAGTATCAGGTCGATGTCACGGGTAGCTGGGGCTACCTCGGAATCGTCGATGCCATCTATCTTCCAGCCCAGGTGGGAGATGCAGATGATGACATCACACTTCTCTTTCTTCTTCAATATCTCTGTCATTTCCTTTGCCTTGGCGATAGGATCGAGATACTTGATGCAGCCATAGTTGACTTCGGTTACCAAGCCGGCAAGTTCCGGACACAAGCCGAAAACGCCAATCTTCAGTCCCTTGCGCTTGATAATGGTATAAGGCTTTACGACATTTGCCAGTTCGGTACCGGTGAAATCATAGTTGGAGCAGACGATAGGAAACTTCGCCATCTTGAAGATGCGCACCATGTTGTCTATTCCGAAATCAAACTCATGGTTTCCGATGGTAGCAGCATCATATTTCATCTCGTTCATCAGTCCTACTTCCACATCTCCCTTGAAGAGAGAGTAATAAGGTGAACCCTGCGAGAAATCGCCACTGTCAAAGAGCAGCAAGTCGGGATTCGCCTTACGCTCCTGCTTGATCATCGCCACCCTACGGAGGAAACCGCCACGATTGGCTGTTGCCGTATCTGCGAGATTCGGATTGATGGGCATCACGCATGAATGCGTATCGTTGGTATGGAGCACTACGAGTTGCTTTACTACCTTTGCCTCTTTCTTAGCTTTAGCCTGAACGGCTGCCGGCTGCATCATGAAGGATGCCAGAGCCAGACCTATGTATAATAATGTATGTTTCATCAGAATTATCAACTATAAACTATTAACTATTCTACCACGCAGCGACCTTCAATCTTAGATTCCACCATCTTGCCCTGTGCCTGCATCTCACGGAAATAATTCATGATGATGTAGCGCACATTGTTCTCTTTCTGCTTAGGAGCAAAGACATCGGTTCCGCTCTTGAAGGCTACGAGCTGGTCATTACCTCCGGCAAGATAATCGAGGGTTGCAACGCGGTAATTCTTCTCCGGATCAACTGGTTCACCGTCCAGCGTAACGCTCTTCAGCTTGCCCTCCTTGGTGATTACCATTCTAACAGCATGGCTCAAGCCTTCGCCGCCACGATGAGCTATCTGCTGGAAGAGTTCCAGAACCTTATCACCCTTCAGGGTCAGGAAACAGATTTTGTTCTCGAAAGGAGCCATATCGTTCACATCGCCTACAGTAACCTTACCCTTGGCAAGATTAGAACGGATGCCACCCATATTGTAAACAGCGAAAACAGGCTGTTCTTCAAACTGTTTGCCACCCCATACCAGGATGTCACAGAGCAAGTTACTGAGTTTGCTCTCCGGACGGTGACGGGTCATATCATGAGCAATATGACCTACAACAGGGCCCATGATACTGTCTACCTTACTCTTATAAGGAGCGATAAATCGGGCAGCCTCAGCATCAGGCTGTGCATCCCATTTCTGATCAACCAATATTCGGGTTCTCTCCACCTTCGCCACCTTGTATTTCTGGGCGAAAGCCGGACTTGCCATCAGCAGCATCACCGTTGATGCAAGTGCCACCTTCATACCATTCTTTTTCTTCATATTTATTGTTATCTTAATGTTTTGGAGTGCAAAAATACAAAATAAATCTGTGAAATCCGTGAAATCTGTGGGAAAAGACGCTGACCAGAAAGAAAAATAGTTAAATCTGCGAGAAAAAAGAAGGAAAGTGTCTGAAAATTTGCGAGATACAAGAAAAAGTAGTAACTTTGCACCCGCTTTTCGGCGTAACCGCTGTTGTCTGGGCAGAAGTGTTGTCCAAGTCCATGTTGCGTTGGAACGACAAACAATTTTTAATTTTATACAAAAAATGGATTTGATTAAAGTTGCTGAAGAAGCATTTGCAACCGGCAAGAAGTTCCCTGAGTTCAAGGCAGGTGATACTATCACAGTCGCTTACAAAATCGTCGAGGGTACTAAGGAGCGTATCCAGCTCTATCGTGGTGTTGTTATCAAGATCTCTGGTCATGGTGACAAGAAGCGTTTCACAGTTCGCAAGATGTCTGGTACTGTAGGTGTTGAGCGTATCTTCCCTATCGAGTCACCAGCTATCGATTCTATCGAGGTGAACAAGCGTGGTAAGGTTCGTCGCGCTAAGTTGTATTACTTGCGTAAGCTACTGGTAAGAAGGCTCGTATCGCTGAGAAGAAGACTGTAGCTAAGGGTGCAGAATAATTTTTCTTAGGAGACCTAATCAGAAAAAAATAAAGGGAATCCAGTCTCACGACCGGGTTCCCTTTTTTATATCTACAATCTTATACCGAAAAACAACTATCTTTACAATTCAATAAATCATGGCTGCCTACTAAACCAACCATGCTCCATTCTTTTATTTTTCGCCCGCATCATAATTCACGAGCCCATCCTCCGTGCCGTGTAAAGCACCTTGGAAATCATCCCAACTCTGGAATCCGGCGAGCAGCGCCAGCTTGTCCAAAGTCTGGCGGGAAGGCTTCTCCTTCCCTTTCAAAACATCCCACATTTTGTGGAAAACATGTGCCTTGCCAACCTTCTTTTCTATGTGTTCAGCAAGGACTTTCAAATCCTGTTTCATAACAATCCTCTCATACTTTACTAACTAGGAGCAAAAGTACTGAAAAAGAATGAAACAGAGTACATTTTTCCCGACTTTTTTATGTTTTGGGGTAAAAAAAATGCTTTATATCATAAAAATGCTGTTTTTTAGGGCTTTTTACGAAACAGAAGTCCAATATCTCAATCATTTTTTGTAACTTTGCGCCAAATTCCAAAATACATTTCTTAGAAGATGAAAGAATTAGCACTTAAGTACGGATGTAATCCAAATCAGAAACCTTCTCGCATCTATATGGATGACGGAAGGGAGCTTCCTATCGAAGTGATCAACGGCCGTCCTGGCTACATCAACTTCCTGGATGCCTTCAATTCCTGGCAATTGGTCAAGGAACTCAAGGCTGCTACAGGAATGCCTGCTGCCGCTAGTTTCAAACACGTTTCTCCTGCCGGTGCAGCTATCGGCTTGCCTCTGAGCGACACATTGAAGAAGATTTACTTCGTTGATGATGTCAAATTTGAGCTCTCTCCATTGGCTTGTGCCTATGCTCGTGCGCGTGGCGCTGACCGCATGTGCTCTTATGGCGACTTTGTTGCGCTGAGCGATGTATGCGACGAGGCTACAGCCCTCCTCATCAAGCGTGAGGTGAGCGATGGTGTCATTGCTCCTGGCTATACTCCTGAGGCTATCGAGGTTCTGAAGGAAAAGCGCAAGGGTACCTACTGCGTTATCAAGATTGATCCTGACTATGTGCCAGCTCCTATCGAGCACAAGCAGGTGTTCGGTGTTACCTTCGAACAGGGACGCAACGAGGTGAAGCTTGATGATCCTGCTCTCTTCGAGGATGTTCCTACCAAGAACAAGACTTTCACTCCTGAGGCTAAGCGCGATCTGATTATCTCGCTCATCACCCTGAAGTATACTCAGAGTAACTCTGTATGCTACGTAAAGGATGGTCAGGCTATCGGTATCGGTGCCGGCCAGCAGAGCCGTATCCACTGTACCCGTCTGGCTGGTTCTAAGGCTGATGAGTGGTGGTTGCGCCAGTGTCCTAAGGTGATGAACCTGCCTTTTAAGGAGAAGATCCGTCGTGCCGACCGCGACAATACCATCAATGTCTATATCTCCGATGAGTGGGAGGATGTATTGCAGGACGGCGTTTGGGAGCAGTTCTTTACAGAGAAGCCTGAGCCATTGACCCGCGAGGAGAAGAAGGCTTGGATTGCCCAGAACAAGGGTGTATCTGTAGGTAGTGATGCTTTCTTCCCATTCGGCGACAATATTGAGCGTGCTCATAAGAGTGGTGTTGAATACATAGCAGAAGCAGGCGGTAGTATCCGTGACGATCATGTTATTGATACCTGCGACAAGTACGGCATCGCTATGGCGTTCACTCACGTTCGCCTCTTCCATCACTAATTTATTATATAATTAAGGTATATGAGTGACATTGACGATATTATCATGGGCGGTATGGTCTTCAAGGGCGGCGGTGGTCCTAAGAAGGATGACGACGACAAGGTGAAGACCAAAGCTAAGAAGAAAAAGTACATAACGGGTGCTCACGGTAGTGGCTCTGCCCGTCAGAAGGCAAAGTATCGCCAGCAGAGAGCCAATCGTAAATCCCAGAAGAAGAAATAATACTTCTCTATCATAAATACATGTTTCGCCCGTGTGCTGTATAATAACAGCGCACGGGCGAACTGGTTTCAGATAATGGAAAACATGAATAGAGTACTGGCAAGCGAAAGACAGCATACTGGTATAAGTAAGACAGCCCACTAGCAAGCGTATTGCCAGTGGGCTGTTCTTCTTAAACGGTTACTGGTTCTTTACACTCTTTACGCCCCTGCCCTTCGTTAGATGAAGGGTTACAGGCTTCAATTGATGCTTGCCGTGGTCATAAATGATAGCTGGATCCAGTCGTCTACCGCCAAAGCTAACCTCGAAATGGAGGTGCTCTGTTGTAGCCCTACCGGTACGGCCCGTCAAACCGATTACCTGACCAGCCTTTACCTTATCGCCCTTCTTCACCTTGTTCCTACTCTGATGACTGTAGAGCGTCTCGAAACCATAAGCATGCTTGATACGGATGCAGTTTCCGTAGCCATAGAAGGGTCCTGATGCAACAACCGTACCGTCAAAGGCTGCCACAATCTCATCATTCGGGCACGTCTTGAGGTCAACCCCCGAATGACGGCGCTTACCACCATAAGGACTGATTACCTTGGCACCCGGCAAAGGATAAGCCCAGGCTGTCTTTTCTATCTTCTCCAAATCAAGCTCGAAAGTATTGGTAATGGTAAACGGATCATTAACCTCATCAGGGTCGAGCGTCATTCCATCTCCTATTCCACCCTTTTTCTTGCCAGATGCCTCCTTGTCAGCCTCAGCATTTCTGCCTACAGAAGAATCCTTGCCACCGATAACCGAAGCAATGACACGGGCACCATGCTTGCGGAACTGCACGGTCTGGCGGCGCAACTTATGCGATTTCAACTCTACGAAAGTTTCCGGATTCAACCTACCGCCATTCACCATGATAGAGAAGTCACAATAAGTTTCCCCCTCCTTAGAGCCTACAATGGCAATCGTCTGTCCGGCATCTACATGCTGTCCAACCTTAACCAGGTTCTCGGCATTGTTGGCATAAACGGTTTCCAGACCGCAATCGTGGCGCACCACGATGACATTACCCATTGATTCCGACTTTCTGGAAAGTCGCACATAACCTCGAGCATCGCCTTGACAGCATCGCCTTTAGAGGTAGAGATACGCAACACATGATTGTTCAGAAGGGTTGCTTTGCCCACAGGAAGCGGGAAGGAATATTCCTTAGCACGGAATATCTCAAAGTCTACATTAAATGCCTGACTCTGGGCAAAGAGACCGGGTGTTGCAATACTCACCTGCTGCTGTTCGGCTGCCGTGAATACATTTTTAGCGGGCATAAAACTGCTCAGCGAGAACACCATGAGTCCTGCCACAGCCAATAGCCGCAATCCTTTTTTCATTCTTTTCATTATTTACTTTTTCTTTCCGATTTTCAAAATATTCTATAAACTATTAACTATAAACTGAAAAACATCCATTTCTCACTCTCCGTTCTTACAGAAAAGGAAAAATGGATGTTATCTTGAAAACTATCTGATACTTACCTGCTACCAGGCTTTTACTTCAACAAGATGCCAGTATAGATTCTGCCACTCTCGATACCCAGCTTTCTGGCAGAGAAGTACTCATCGCTATGGGCAAAAGTACAGATGCCACAATCCTGGATATTCTCTTCGGCCACTCCACAATGCAGAAGAATCTGTCTGTTGCAGAGCGGAAGATTAAGATGCCATTTCAGCGGCTGCACAATATTACCCTCAGCAGCCAGACGCTCACGCTCAGCAGGATCAACCGAGAAGGCGGCATTAGGACGCTGTTCGGCAATCTCTTCCATAGGGAAAGCTGCCTGCTCGAACGCCTCGTAAACCTCATCGCCCACCTCGAAATGGTCGAACGAAATGCCCGGACCTATCACCGCCTTCAACTTCTTCGGGTCGGTATGATAGGTAAACGCCATCTCTTGAATGGTTTTATGCACGATGCGAGCCAGCGTACCACGCCAGCCGGCATGGATGGCAGCCACAGCATGATGCTCCTCATCATAAAGAAGCACAGGGATGCAATCGGCAGTAGAAACACCGATACATACACCTTTCTGGTCAGTCATCACGGCATCTACACCTTCGAGCACCATCTTGCGGATATTCTCAGGCATGGTGAGAAACTCGCCGGCAATATTGCGCACCTCTACTCCATGCACCTGATGGGGCATGATGATATGGGCTGTATCAATACCCAACTCTGTGGCAAGACGCTTGCGGTTCTCGGCAACATGCTCGGCAAAATCGCCGCAATATTCGTTGATATTAAATTCGCCATAGTTGCCCTGGCTTACTCCTCCCTTGCGGGTAGTAGAGAAAGCCATGACACCAGCGGCTACCTGATATTCTTTGATCATAACATTTACTCGTATTCGAAATCATCGAGGTCGTCAACATCCTCGATTTCATCCTCATCAATATATTCTACTACATCCTCGCCCTCTGCAGCCAGTTCCTGCTGGAAGCGAGACATATCCTTGTCACGGTGAACAAGCGTATCTTCGGCAGTAATCTCCTGAAGCTTGTTGCTCTCAGAATTGAGTTCCTTCCAGAGCACGTCCTTCAGTTCCTGAATACCCTGTCCGGTAACAGAGGAGATGAAGACCACCGGAAGATCGGTAGGCAAAGTTTCCTTGAGCATTTCAATCAGTTCTTCGTCGAGCAGATCGCACTTGGTGATAGCCAGCACGCGATGCTTGTCGAGCATCTCTGGATTGAAGTTCTTCAGTTCACCCAGCAATACTTCATATTCTTTCTTGATGTCGTCAGTATCGCCCGGAACCATGAAGAGCAGCAGAGAGTTGCGCTCAATATGGCGGAGGAATCGCAAGCCCAAACCTTTTCCTTCGCTCGCGCCCTCGATGATGCCAGGAATATCAGCCATGACAAAACTCTGGTGATCGCGATAATCTACGATACCCAGCGATGGTTCGAGCGTAGTAAACGGATAGTTTGCAATCTTAGGACGGGCACTTGATACGGCACTCAGCAAAGTTGACTTACCGGCATTAGGGAAACCTACCAGACCTACATCGGCAAGGAGCTTGAGCTCCATGATGATGGTCATCTCCTGCATAGGTTCGCCCGGCTGTGCATAGCGAGGAGCCTGGTTGGTAGAGGTACGGAACTGGAAGTTGCCCAATCCACCACGACCGCCCTTGAGGAGCAGAACTTCCTGCCCGTCATAAGCCACATCGCATACAAACTTGCCTGTTTCGGCATTATATACCACGGTACCACAAGGCACATCGATATAAATATCCTTGCCATCGGTTCCATGACACTTATCACGGCCACCATTTCCACCATGCTCGGCAAAGAAGTGGCGCTGATACTTGAGGTGCAGCAACGTCCAGTAGTTATGGTTGCCGCGGAGATAGATGCTTCCTCCACGTCCGCCGTCGCCACCGTCAGGACCGCCGTTAGGCTGGTACTTTACGTGGCGCAGGTGCATGGAGCCCTTGCCACCCTTACCAGAGCGGCATTGTATCTTTACGTAGTCTACGAAATTGGATTCAGCCATTTATTCTTTTCTTTTTATTTATTTAATGAATAAATCTTCCCCACCATAGCGGGGAAGATTCTTTATCTTGATTACAAGTTGTCGATTACATTGCAAACACGAGCGAAGATCTCATCTACAGTACCGAGACCCTCGATGTGGTGATGAATGCCTTCCTTCTCATACCAGTCGATGAGCGGAGCAGTCTGTGTATGATAAACATTGAGACGCTTCTTGATAGTCTCCTCGTTATCATCAGAACGGCCGCTTTCCTTACCGCGGTTAATCAGGCGAGCCATCAGCTCATCCTCAGGAACAGCCAACTCAATCATCGCAGCAATCTTATGACCACGCTCAGAAAGCATCTTCTTCAGAGCCTCAGCCTGTGGAGTGGTACGTGGAAAACCGTCGAAGATTACACCAGCGTGATCCTTACCGAAGCTATCGTATACACTTGCGAGGATGTCAATCATCAACTCGTCTGGAATCAACTGACCATTGTCGATATAACCCTTAGCAGTCTTACCAAGTTCTGTACCGTTCTTGATTTCGTTACGAAGTACATCACCTGTAGAAATGTGACCGAGACCATACTTCTCGATCATCTTGTCGCTCTGTGTGCCTTTACCTGCACCTGGAGCGCCGAAAATTACGATATTTTTCATTTTTACCTTAATATATGATATAAATATTATGTTGTGTCAGAAACTTAACTATATTTATTAACCCACTTCTGCCCCTTTGGAGACAAAAGAACTGCAAAAACAATTCCAAAGAGAACTGTTACAACGCCTAAGAAAAATAATGCATCCATTTTATGTCCTCCTATTTTTCTACAATGGTGTAGATGTCGCGGAGGTTTCTGCCTTCTTGGTCATAATCCAATCCATATCCCACGATGAAATCGTTAGGGATTTCCATAACAGCATAGTTGATATCAAGATCAACCTTCAAGTTGCCTGGTTTCACGAGGAGGGAACAAATTTCGATGCTGGCTGGGTTCATCTTCTTCAGGTCTTCAATCATGTGAGCCATGGTGAAACCGGAATCTACGATGTCCTCTACGATAACCACGTGGCGGCCTGCCAAATCCTGGTTCAAACCCATCAGGGTCTTCATGCTGCCCGTAGAGGAGGTACCCTCGTAAGAAGCATACTTCACGAATGAAATCTCGCTTGGCACGGTAATCATTCGCATCAAGTCGGCTGCAAAGATAAATGCGCCGTTCAATACTGCCAAGAACACGGGGGTCTTGCCTTCATAGTCCTTGTTCAGACGGTCTGCTACGACCTGTACTTTCTTCAGAATCTCAGCCTCAGGAATCGATGTTTTGAAGCTCTTATCCTTAATCTTTACTATGCTCATAGTCTGTTCTATAATAATATTTTCTGCAAAATTACGAAAAAAACATGAAACTTCGTGCTTTCATCAACTATTTTTTGTACTTTTGCATGAAAATAACCGTTTATCTGCATGAGTTGACAAATTATCACGACAGTTCGCGCAGATAATACTAAGATTATCAGATAATATGAAGATTTTCACAAGCGCTCAGATTCATGAGTTGGATAAATACACCATTGAGCACGAACCTATCAGTTCGCTCAACCTGATGGAACGTGCAGCCAAAGCGCTGACACGCGCCATAGAAGAGGAATGGTCTAACCGCACTCCAGTAGTTGTCTTCGCCGGTCCGGGAAATAACGGCGGCGATGCGCTTGCTGTGGCGAGAATGCTCAGCGAGGATGGATATGATGTAAGTGTATACCTCTTTAATGTACAGAACAAACTGTCGGCAGACTGTCTTGCCAACAAGAAGCGTCTGCTGGATGCAAAGAGAGTGAAATTTACTGAGATTATCACTAACCTGGACCCTCCTAAGCTCAATGCAGAAACGCTGGTGGTAGACGGACTCTTTGGTAGCGGACTCAACAAACCATTGGCTGGCGGATTCGCCGCGATGGTGAAATATATCAACCAGAGTCCTGCCAAGGTAGTAAGCATCGATATCCCTTCGGGACTGATGACCGAGGACAATTCCTATAATATCTATGCCAACATCATCCGTGCCAGTCTGACCCTTACCCTGCAGCAGAAGAAACTGTCGATGCTGATGGCGGATAACCAGCAGTACCTGGGCAGACTGCGCGTTCTCGACATCCGACTTTCCCAGGAATTCATCCAGAATACGGAGTGCCAGTGCCGCATACTCGAAGAGAACGACATCCGTCCGCTCCTGAAATCGCGCAGCGACTTTGCCCATAAAGGCAGCATGGGTAATGCGCTGCTCATAGCGGGAAGTTACGGCATGAGCGGCGCTTCGGTATTAGCCACCAAGGCTTGTCTGAGAACCGGTGCGGGCAAGGTAACAGCGCATACCCCAAAGCGGAATTATGAAATCATGCAGATTTCGGTACCTGAAGCGGTAGTGCAGATGGATGCAGAAGAAACCATATTCAGCGAACCGGTAGATACAGAGATGTTCGATGCGCTGGGCGTAGGTCCCGGATTGGGACAGAACGAGACAACAGCCATCGCCCTCATCGCCCAACTGCGCCGTGCTACCTGTCCGCTCGTCATTGATGCCGATGCGCTCAATATTCTTTCCAGCCACAGGGCGTGGATGCAGCAGTTGCCAAAGAATATCATCATGACACCTCATCCGAAGGAGTTCGACCGGCTTGCCGGCAATGCGAGCAGCAGCTGTACCGAAAGACTGATGAAGGCAAGCGAACTGGCTGAACGACTCCAGGCATACATTATATTAAAAGGACATTATTCTGCACTCTGCCACCCTGACGGAAAGATTGACTTCTGCAGTACGGGCAACAGCGGTATGGCTACAGCAGGCAGCGGTGATGTGCTGACAGGTATCATCACCGGCCTTCTGGCTAGAGGATACAAACAGGAAGATGCCTGTCGCCTGGGTATGCATCTTCATGGTCTGGCTGGCGATCTTGCTGCCAAAGATCTGGGCAAAGAGAGCCTCATCGCCAGCGACATCATCCAGTATCTTCCGAAAGCATTTCTCAGATTGGAAGAATAATTATCAAGAAAATAAGAATATCCATAAAAGTCAGGAGTTCTCGGCTTCTGACTTTTTTACTTGTTTCTGCGCATCATAGAACCTTACTTCCAAGGTTCTCCTCAAATCATCGCGACGGTCCATATTCAACTTTTTGCGGATATGGCAACGCTGGCTGGTGATATTTGATTCACTTTTATTGAGTTCTGCACAAATTTCCTTTAAAGTATGCCCCTGAAGAATCAGCTTGCATATTTTCTTTTCGCTGAACGTAAGCCCATCACAAACCTGATCCCACGCCACTCTATCCAATTCTTCATTAAACAGATGTTCAGAAGCATGGGTTATAATCTTCTCCCGGACATCAGGAGTCAGACGCTTCATCAGGCTTTCTGCTGCTTCCGGTTCATTATCCTTCAAATCGGCAAGCATATTCAACGCCTTGTTTTCAACCCGAGCCATCCGTTTCGGCTGGCGCAACCCCTTGGTTACAATACTCATATTATATACTGCCACATAAACCAGCATCATGAAACCCAGAAAAATCGTCTTCATACTGAACAGAGCTGGCATAAGCGGAGTGCTGAACAGGTATATCAGCAACATCGGTACCATACCCACCGTGATGATGGTGCAAGTCTTATACAAAGTTTGGCTCAACGCTGTAATAGCCAGGATAAAGACGACAAACAGGTTGCAGATAACGCTCAAATTATCATTAGCAAAACCGAAATTGATGCAAAATACGCTATCAAGAGCCAGTTTGGCGAACATCAGAAAGTAAAGAGAAGAAATACCTTTCACGAAAGCTATCTTCCGTTTCCAGACCAGGAACTGCAGGATGCAGAACACGAATGTATGCAAGCCACAGAGGCTTAAACCATAAGGTTCTTTCACAAGCAGAAAGAGCATAATATGATAAGGTATGATAATCAGCTCGCTTATCGTCAGAAGTAGAAAGGCGATAACGCGTCGGCGATCTACCACACCACAATATTGAGGGCATAAATGATGCTCTACCCTCACTATCAGGTTTACAATGTCATTCTTCAGTTTCATTTCGTTTTGGTTATTTTCTTAAATCTTGCTTATGCTTTCGTAAGTCAAACGGCTCTTTTTCTTGGAAATTGCCATTTTTTAGGGATTTATTGATTCCGGCTGCAAAATTACAAATAATATAAGAAATCCTTGTTCAATTATCAGAAAATCGTACAACTTTAACGATTTTAAGCATAAATCAGTGTACTATTTTGTTAAAAAGGGCATTTTTCAGTATTTTTCAGTGCTTAAAAATTTGGTTGTATCCAATATTCGTTCTAATTTTGCGCCAGAAAACCAACGACATGAGATACAGACGAACTAAAAAGTAAGTTGAAAGTAAACTGAAAGGAAAAAAGAACAGTTGAAAGTAAACTTCAGGAAACAAGAGTTCTCAGTAGATTCAGGTATTGGTGATTATTATAAAAGAGTAGTAAGAAAGTAAAAGGTGATTCTAAATCACTCAATGTGTTTTAAAAAAAGAAAAGATTAATTGAGGTATGAAGAAAAGGATTTTTATTGCGTTAGTAGCACTCGGCAGCCTAATCTGTCCTGCTCTAGCGCAGGAAGTTGCGGTAAAGACCAACTTGCTGTATGATGCAACGACAACCATGAACTTGGGTGTTGAATTCGGTCTTTCTCCAAAATGGACACTTGACGTATCCGGAAACTACAATCCTTGGACGTTTTCAAAGAACAAGAAATGGAAACACTGGCTCGTTCAGCCAGAGGCCAGATACTGGTTCTGCAACAAAATGATGGGTTCATTCATCGGCTTCCATGCCTTGGGTGGATCGCACAACATCGGTGGCATGGATCTTGACTTCAAGTTTCTGGGCACTGATTTCTCTAAGCTGAAAGACTATCGGTATGAAGGATGGTTTATAGGTGCAGGTGTAGCTTACGGCTACGCTTGGGCTCTCTCGAAACATTGGAATTTGGAAGCTGAACTTGGTGTAGGCTATATCTACTCTAAGGCAGATAAGTTTAACTGTGCTCAATGCGGAGATAAACTTGAAGATGACAAGGCACACAACTATGTGGGCCCGACGAAAGCAGCCCTCAACTTAGTGTATGTTTTTTAAAAAGAATCAGTGATGAATACATATAACATAATAGGTAGTATGTTCGGAGCCTTGCTTATCGCTCTTCCTATAGCAGCCGATAATACCCAGCAGGCTTACAAGAATCTGAAGATCCAGAATAAGGCAATCAGAAAGGTTGGCAACCAGGTGAAAGTGGCTATGGACTTGAACCTCGACCAAATTCAGCTTGCCAGCAACAAAGGTCTCATCTATACCCCAATGATCCTCAACGAAAAGGATACGCTCTTCATGCCGAGTGTTGAGGTGATGGGTAAAAAGAGATATATTTATTATCAGCGTAACCAGAAAACGGCTACGGCAAACCCACTCATCGTGGCACTCCGTAAGAACAAGACAGCACAGACGCTTCATTATGAATACGCCGCTCCGTTCAGCGACTGGATGAAGAACTCAAACTTCGCCATCAGCAATGATGCCTGCGGTTGCAACCAGCAACTTCTCGACGAAGGTATTCTGAATCCGGAAGGACGTGCATTCTCTACTCCGAAGAATCTCTTCAACGCTTATGTCCAGCCTAAGGCAGAAGCCGTAAAGGCAAGAAAGGAGAATGGTTCTGCCCGTTTGAACTTCAAGGTGAACAAGTGGGATATCTTGTACGATATGGGCAACAATGCCAACGAACTGGATAATATCCGCAAGACTCTCGACCTTGTGAAGAACGATTCGGATGTTACTATCACCAAGATAACCCTCCACGGCTATGCATCACCAGATGGCGGATATGCCAACAACAACAAGTTGTCGCATAACCGTACACAGGCGCTTTTGAAGCACATCCTGAAGATCTATCCTATTTCTTCAAAATTGTTTGCGGCCACAGCTACAGCAGAGGACTGGGCGGGAACCATCAAGTATGTAAATGAGAATGATATTCCTCAGAAGGAAGCTGCACTTGAGATTATCAACAGCAACATGCAGCCAGATGCCAAAGAGAAAGCATTGCTCAAGAAGGCTCCTCAGGCTTATCACTATCTCCTGCAGAATGTATGGCCATCACTTCGCCGTACCGACTATACGATAGAATATGATGTTCAGGCATTCAATGTAGAAAAGGCTAGAGAGGTTATCAAAACCCGTCCTCAGAAACTCTCTCTCCAGGAGATGTATCTGGTAGCCCAGACTTATCCTAAGGGTAGCGCCGAATTCAACAATGTTTTCGACATAGCTGTAAGAATGTTCCCTGAAGATAAGCTTGCCAATCTCAATGCAGCCTCAGCAGCCATCGAACGTGGCGACAAGGTGAGTGCAGAGAAATATCTCCTGAAAGCAGGCGACAGCGCCGAGGCAAACAATGCCCGCGGTTGTCTGGCTGCCATGAAGGAAGACTATCAGACAGCCAAGCAATACTTTGAGAAAGCTGTTGCCGGTGGTTTGAAGGAGGCGCAGGAAAACCTGGATAAGGTAAACCAGGCGCTTTAAAGTAAGTATGTACTTTCTAATTATATAAGTATAAGTTAAAAGATGATATTAAATACGATCTGTTTTCAGCGGATTGTGCCAATATGTGCGAAACTTAATTTTGAGAATAAGAATTAATTAAATATATTGTATAACTTTTTTTGTATTAAGTAAAAAGATTATGAAAAAATGAATTTGCTCGTAATGAGCTTGGTTTCAGCCGCAGCTTTGTCTTTCACTAGCTGCAGCAGTAATGATGATTTGGCTGGTGACAACGCAGGTCAGGCTAAGGTAGATGGTTTCTACATGACTTTGAACGTACAGACTCCAAAGTCAGATGGTACCAGAACTATAGTTAACACGCCTACAGTGGATGCAACTGCAGCAGAATCAGATGTAACAAGCGGTACAATCTACTTGGTAGATGCTGCTGGTAATGTTGTTTTCAAAAAGCCAATCACAGAATCAGACTGGAAAGCAGGTAAGCCAACTCAGGGTAAAGAAGGTTCTACACAGCTTAAGATTGCTGTTGAGGATGTTGTTGCAGGTGCTACCTATAAAGTATATTTCTTGGCTAACGCTACAGATGAAAAGCCATGGGAGAATATCTTCACTGCAACAAATAAGTTTGCTAAGCCATTCGATACAAACAATAATTTCGCAATGTTCAACCAGAACGATAAAGCTGTTAATGGCAATGGCTATACTGTAGTATTTACCGATGACAACAAGAAGGAGGCTAATGCTGCACAGATTAAATACGACAACGCTGTAAGCCCTATCAAGATTGAGCGTTTGACAGCTCGTATTGATGAGCCAACTTCTAATGCTACTCAGATTGTAGCATACACAAAGGATGATGCAACACCTGCAGAGAAAAAGGCTATGAAAGATGCTGTTGATAAAGTAGAGTCTATTAAGATGACTGGCTACGCAATCTCTAACTTGTCAAACAAGAGCTATATCATGCAGAAATGGACTGGAACAACTCTGAACATTCCTTCAGACATCACATATTATCAGCCAACAAAAGAGTTCGGTACAGCTACTTTGCTTGAGAACGGAAACTACTTCACTGAAGCAACTGCTCCTAATACTCATAAGGATTACGTATTTGAGAACAACAATGAGAATGCAGCAACTTCAATGTACTTCGAATATACTGTAAAGCTCAAGGATATGACTAACGCAGACTTCTCAGATGGTACATTCTACCGTTACAACAACGTTATCTACAAGAGCTTCGCTGACATCTATAAAGCTTACAATGATGTAAAGGGCCTCTTCGGTGGTAAGACTGCAGAAGAGATGACGAAAGAGGTGAAAGCAGCTAAGGCTGCACCTGCTGAGGGTGAAGCAACTGTAGAAAGCAAATTGGATGAATTCCGTAAGGCATATCAGATCGAGGTATTCAACTGCGGTAAGACATACTACAAGAAGGCTATCAAGGATCAGTACCTCACTTACGAGAATGCTATCCAGCGTAACAGCATCTATCGCTTGACAGTAAACAATATCTTCAACGTTGGTGCACAGGTTCCTAACGGCACACCAGACAAGGAAGGTTTGTTCTATCTTGATGTTACTGTTTCTGTTAACCCTTGGGTTCTCAATACACAGGACGTTGACTTTAAGTAATATTCCGTCATACCAGAAAGACAAAATATAAATACTTATATATATACCAATACTCTCGGGGGAGCAATCCTCCTCCGAGAGTTTATCAATCAAACGTTCGTTCTGAAAAAAACGAAAACATTCTTAAAAGATAACTAACATTGCCGCCCATCTATAAAAGGCGGGAGATACAAAGACGTGCCGTCATACCCCAACCCGAAAGACTGCACTTTTCATCCTTAGATAATAACGATGCCGAAGGCAACGAAACAGAGAGCTGATGAAGCAAAAATATTCGCTACCTACGGCACTCTCTATATAAAATAAGTAAAAGTAAAAGATTATAAAAGATAAAGAATATGGCACATTTCCTCAACAACAAATGTTGCAAACTAGTTTGCATCTCAGCCATCGCACTCACTTCTCTTTCATCATGCATGAAAGATGATATCACGGGCTGCCCTACAGCTAAGTTGTCGCTCAAATTCGACTATACTTATAATGTGAAAGAGGCTGATGCTTTCTCTGCTGAGGTGAAGAACCTCAACGTTTATGTATTCGACAAGAACGGTAAGTTCGTAGATAACTATACCGAGTCGGCTGACAAGTTTGAAACAGGTCATAAGATGGAAATCACAGACCTGCAAGCAGGCAAGTATACCTTCGTCTGCCTGGCTCGTGACAAGCAGCCTTCTGCAATGGGAACAAGAGCCGAAGGTGATGATGAGACCGAGTTTAGGTTTACTAAACTTACCCCAGGTATCTCTACCATCAACGACCTGCAAGAGGAAATGGGCAAAAAAAACGAAGAAGAATCCGTAAACGACAAGCACTTCACCGCACTCTATACCGCACAGGACTCCCTCAACTTTGATGGAGAAAACGATGTGCAGGGAAAATTGAGTCTGATGAAGTGTACCAAGACATACCGAGTGGTGATGCTCCCATTCGAACCCGACCAGGAAGGATTCACAGCCGAAAACTTCGATGTAGAAATCAAAGGTTCCGCTGCCCTACTCGACTATAAGGGCGACAAGGTAAAGCCAAAGGCAATCACCTATCTTCCTTATGAGAAGAAACTGGTAGAAAACCACAGCGGCCAGACCGAGGTAGAAGGCGAAGACGTAGAAAAGGCGCTGGTTTACGACCTGTCATCATCACGTATGTTCGAAACCAAAGATGACAACAAGAGTCGCGCTGCCGACGGATCCAGCCAATATGATGACAAGCGCATCGTCATCACAGACAAGCGCATCAACAAAGTCATCTTCAACCACTCCCTGCCTTGGTTCCTCTCACTCTGTGCCAGCGACCGCTACGGCAAAGACTGGAGCGACCAGCAGTATCTGGACCGTCAGGACCATTACACTCTGGTATTCTACGTGCCAGCTCCAAGTTCTACCTACAGTATGGATGCAAGAATCAAGGTAAACAACTGGGTTCTGAATCTTCAGAATGCCGACCTGGGAAAATAAGAAAAGAAAGAAGTATAAGTAAAAGAAAGAAAACATGAAACGCTATCAATCTACTCTGACCAAGATGACACGCCCAGTGTGTATGGCACTCGCTGCTTTGCTCATGGTAGGCGCAATGGCATCCTGTTCAGAGAATGAAAATACAGAAACTGCTCTAGGCGACAATGCCTATCTGAGCTCAGTTTCTCTACCGGCACCGGAAACAGTACCAGAGCCGGAGAAACTAGCGGAAAGGCTCTTGCCGACAATGAGACTGATGCAAATCCTACTCAGGAGAACGACATCCATAATATCAAGGTATGGGTGTTCAAATCAAATACCGGCGATGAAGCCACTCCTATCTCTTATAAAGCAGAGACGCTGAGCGAAGTGAAGAACGGTAACTATACCCTGAGCCTCCGATTCCTGAGAAAGATTGGCGGCCAAGAAGTAAAGAACATCGACCTTTACATCCTGGCAAACTCTGAGAGCATCAACATGCCGGACCAGATAAAAGGCAAAGACCTCAGTTCTGTAACCCGCAAAGATCTGAAAGAAGTCTGCTTTACCTCACCTTTCGGTATCAATAGCGACGGAAATGCAGAAACAAAAGAAGTGCCAGCCGGAAAGGGACTCCCTATCTCCCGTGCCATCACCAAGATTTCTGTAGACAGTCATGTGGCTGATACAGAAGAAGGAGCCAAAGCCAAAGGTATTAGGATTCCTTTGGTGCGCGCCGTTTCGAAACTCCATTTTTACTTTGCCCGCAAATCGGGTTCTGATGCCAATACCAGTCAGGTAAAGGTAACAAAAATAGAGGTAGAAGGAAACACCATTCCTACTGCCAGCTATGTTTTTCCCGACGAAGCGACATATAACGAGAATGGTTACAACCAGAACGTAACCAGCCAGAAATACGACAACGCAGGTACAGATTACGTATCAAACGCTCTGAAACTGGCAGGTGTAGAGAACAAGGATATCAAGGAAGTGGATAATCCTGAGAGTTTCATCAAAAAGAATAATCAGTCTGCCCAGGAATATCTGGATGCTTTTAAACAGGCAGGCATTAGTTCTCACAATCTCTGTTATCTCCGTGAGACCAACAAAGCCATCCGAGGCACCATCTACTATTCATTAGATGGAGGAAAAACCGAGAAGCACGAGACCTTCAATATTCCTTCTGAAGGAAATGCCATCAGAAACAGAGAACTGGTAGTTTATGGTTATTTCCTCAACGGACAGATGGGCAAGCTCACCGTTACTCCATCTATTCAGGAATGGCAGGATGGAGGAACATTCGATTTCATCGATGCCTCTACGAATGTTGAAATCCCTGACAGCGGAAAGACAGACTGGGGCTACAAGGTATATTACGGTTTCCCAAAACGCGGACCGATGATTACGCTCCAGGATATCGATACCAAAGGTAAGCCTTGGATTCTCCAGACTGACAACCCGATGTTCGGATTCGTACAATGCGACGAAAATGGCTACTATCCAGAAGAAGAACCGGTTTACGATCCAATCATTACAGACCAAAACAATGGCAAGAATCCGGTAGGAAAAACCTACAAGATAAAGGATTTCATCATCAATCAAAGTGGTGAGAAGAAGACGCTCTACTTCTATGTCGTGCCAAAGAACAGACTGGATCTGGCAAAGCCACACAATGTAAAGGCGCAGGTGTTCCTGACCAAATATCCAAACGATAAGTTCGTCCTGAATCCAGGTTTCAAATATAAAGGATGTAAAGAGGGCAAATTCGCCGGTAAGGATATTCACTTTGAACAAGTATTATAAAGACTACAGAAAATAACATTCATCATGAAGAAGTTATATATAGACATAAGATTCGCAAAATGCATCTTGGCTCTTACGGCAGGATGGCTCATGGCAGGATGCTCAGCTGAAGACGAACTGGAAAACGGTTCGGCTACACAACAGTTGAGCATGACTCCCATGGTCAACGACCTGCAGACCACAAGAGTGAAGGAAGAAGAGAATCTTCATGAAAAAACTCTGTCTTCTCTTGACTTTAAGATGTTCGAACCAACATCCAGCGAACGCAGAATAGACAGTCTGTTCGACACCCCTGCAGAGAACAAAGCAGAGGAACTGGGTTCGGGCGACTGGAAATCGACACTCCATCTTGATGTGAATAATACTTATCCTTACTATGCAGTAGCCAATGCAAAGGAAAATCTCAAGGGTAAGAATCTGAAAGAACTCCTTGCCAGTACCCAGCAGGATGATGACATCTGGAAGCCAGCTACCATGGTAAACGACAAGAAATTCCTGATGAGCAGCCAAGGTAAGTATACCATCACCCAAGATCCGGAACAGGATATTCCGGTAGAACTGGTGAGAGCGGCAGCCAAAATCAAGCTGAACATCTCTTCTACGGTGAAGGATTACAAAATAACAAAAGTAATGTGGAAGTTCATCAATTACAATACCAATACAGCTATCTTTGCCAATCAACCTGCTGATCAGAATATCAAAAAAAATATTCAGGAGAATAAGGCTACAGCAGAGAAAGACGAAAATGGTAATGATATTTATAAGATAACAACTTACAGCTATTCCACAACATGGAACGGGAAAGATGATATGCCACAGTTTGTTGCAGCTGTTACCTTCGAAAGTGCAGATGCAAAGACAACCATTATCAAGAATCTGGTTATCCCTGTGCGTGACCCACAAGGCGAAAAGAAGCTGGAGCGCAACTATATCTATACCGTCAATGCAGTCATCAAGTATCTGGATATCAATACAGATATTGATTACAACGGAAAGAAAGACTATCTGCAATGGGCGATTACCAAATGGACCGTAGGTGAAGATACCCACGTCAATGCGGATGGGGCAAGCTATCTGGTGGTATCTCCTACTGCCATAGATATAAAAGGTGGTGAAAGCAATGATTTTACAGATTACACTATGCGTTGGTTTGCATCTTATGAATGTGACATTGAGAATCCAACTACTTATTATTTTGACAGATATGGTAATAAGCAGTCCGGACAGGATGGACAGATCAAGGCAAATTTCGAAGAGTCTACTGGAAATCGCTATAGAGGATGGATAGACGTACATGCTGGAGCTCCATCATACTGTACTATTCAATATTCCTATTTTAACATCAAAGTTAGAAACGCAGACAAAAAACAGGAAATAGCCGTAAGAAAGTATCCTTCGGTCTATTCCATGAATGTAAGAAGCGAAGGTACAAATGATTTTGAAGAGAAGAATCATCTGTACACGATACAGTTCTCCAGCAACAAGTATGCTACAGATTACACCATAGCCAAACCTGTAGTCAACAATGAGAATAAATCTGCAGACAATACGGTATCTCCTGCTTACATCCTTGCATCAACCGCAAAGGGTGAAAAAAGCGCCAAGGATAATCAGGCTGCAAGAGATTACTGTAAAAAGTATCAGGAAAAGGCTACGACTTATAAGAATGAGAGTCTCGAACTGAAAGGTTGGCGACTTCCTACAAAGGAAGAAATCAACAGAATCTATAAGTTAGGTAACGAAGATAAGGCTATAAGCAAACAACTGCTGGGAGGCGAATACTATTGGACGCTGGATGGAGACAAGACCGAGAGAAACGGCAACAACCCGCAGAGCGGTACCTACGTTCGCTGCGTCCACGACCTGACTCCGGGAGAAATAGTACTGATAGAGAAACAAGGTGAAAAGTAAAGAAGGTAAATGACATGAAAGAAATAAAATTATATATCGGAATCATAGCAGTCCTGTTAACAGCAATGTTGACAGGCTGTTCTGACAGTATAGCCGACAGCGAACCTTCTAAAGACGAAACCGAAGAAGGTTACTACACAGCCAGTTTCAATGTATCCATCCCCAACTTCGAACAACAGGTAACCCGAAGCACCGTGTTCATGAATGAAGGAATTCCGAAAGACAGCATGAAACTCTTCTGCTTTGATAATGAAGGTCAGTTTATAGGTTTCGGCAAGGTTACAAAATTTGATGAAATCAAAGGATTCACAAGAGACAATAATGGTACAATTCATGATAATGGAGACATTCATCTGGATGGAAGCACAGAACCTCATAATTTCTTTGCAACCATACCAAACCAAACGTCCCGTATCCATCTGGTTGCCAACACTGGAAGCCAATACCAAACCATCAACTGGGGCAACCAGGCAAATTGGGTAGGTATGCATGAGAATATGCTCATGACTACATTTGAAACAGAACATGGTGAAAACCAGGCTGCCTATATACGCTATTGGGGATATATCAAGAAAGACTCTCCAGAAGAACTGAAAGAGTATCTGAAACCAGATAACAAAAAGAAAGATTATATCATTCATCTCATCAGAGACAGAGCGAAGATTTCTGCAGACTGGAGCGATTCGGTAAAGAAAGCAAATCCTGGTATAATAAACGACTTTAAAATGACAGTCATCAATGGTGTGGCTTACGGAACGCTGGCTCCCTTCAACAGAGACAGTCTGTTATTCAACCCTACTACAGGAGATGATGAGTGGGAATGGAAGGTAAATTATGTTACCCCAGCCATCAACACCCGAAGACTGAAAGGTGATGTTGGTCAGATGTTCAACCCGACAGGTGCTTTCGAAGAGCACAATCTGCCAACAGATCCTGCTAAAGTGATTTTATGGCATGATGGCCTCTATTACCTGATTTACTTACAGGACAGCAATAATAAGCCATACGCCATCAAGCGTAATTATGAATATAAAATCATCATTGATAAGCTGGATAAGAGCTATGGCAATTCTAATTCTGAGGTAGCATTGAAAAGTGCACCGGCAAACAACCCTTGGATTAGAGTAGAACAGATTGTACCGGGCGTTACTGATGGAAATTACGAACTGGCTATCGTCGGAGGTACTTATAAGGCTGTAAATACAGGTGAAAATACTGAGCAGACGGTACAGTTCACTTATAAGGGTAGCGATGCCGAAACGAAGCAACCTACCGATTTCGAGGCTTTATGGACTGAGAATCTGACATACGCAACTGCAGATGCCCCAGTGGTTACCAACTATACTTATAACAAAGCTTCAAAGACCGGTACCGGTACCATCACCTATAGGCTGGACAAGATAGACAAGACGTGGCGAGAGGGCATCATACACCTCATCGACAAAGTGCATGGACTCAACAGAAGCATCCATCTCTATAGTGTGAGTGAGGCTAATTATGACTTCAAAAATGCCGTTAATATAAGTGCAACATTGAACAGCGAAGGAGATTTCACCATCACCATCCTAAGGATTATCCTGACGGACTGCTGCCTGTGAATTTCAAAATCGCATCCAATGATATCAATCCAGAAGACTGGAAGGTAGAAATAGGTGATACTCAAGCCGAAACGGAAGGCAACTGCAAAACAGGCAGCTGGTTTACCTATAAGGCTGAAGTAATCAGGAGGAATTCAGGAACTCTTCTGGAGGAAGGAGAAAGAACCTATATATATACCTTTAAGTTGAGGAATGTGCGCAGCAATGCCAAAAAAGATGACAAGGGATGCTTCTGGCTGAAGGCTGATAACTTCAACCAAGGAAAGGCCAAGAAGTTTGAATTCACCTATAAGTAGTAAGTCTTAGAAAAGTTTAGTTCATATATCTGTATCGGGGCGCATATCGTTTCAAAATTTAAATGCCCCAAATATCAATGAAATAGGTAATAAAATAATTATCATTTACTATACAAATAGAATGCGGGAACCAATAAATTAAACTAGACTGGTCGTTGGAACTATAGTTGCCGAGGTGATCTCACCTTCTATAGTTCCGCGGCTTTTTTTATATAAAAAACCTTGCCACTTTCAATTTTATTTTGTAATTTTGCACCCGTTAGTAATATCATTAATTCCAATATAAAGATGATGGCAAGATTCATATTCCTCAGTTTCTTCATGCTGGTTGGAGCCTTAGCCCCAACCAAGGCTCAGAACAGTTTCCCATACCCTGCTCTGCCAGACAGTCTGCGCAGCGTAGAGCAACGCGCAACATACCTGAGTGAGCACTATTGGGACAACTTCAACTTTTCCGATACCCTGGAACTGGCAAACAAGGAGATGGCAGAACAGGGCTTTGTCAACTTCATCGATATTCTGGCCCGTTTCGACCAGGAAATAGCCCAGAAGGGTATTGCTGCCTTTACAGCCAAAGCTTACCAGCAGAAGCCATCTAAAGAGAAGTTTGAAAGCCTCATCGAGCATTATTATGAGAACCCTGAGTCGCCCATGCGCAACGACAGGTATATGCCCTATTTCTGGAAGACATGGCTAAATCGCCATACTTCGATGAAACCGAGAAAGAAAGAATAGGATTTAAACTGAAACAGGCAAGAAAGAACTTGCCTGGCACACAGGCTACCAATATCAGTTTTATGCAGGAAGACGGCAAGCCTCATCAGTTGAGCGATTACCGGGAAAAAAAAGGTTATCTTATATTTCTACGATCCTGACTGCGAGAACTGCCACAAGATATCTGCATGGCTCGACAAACAGACAATACCAGCCGGCTTCAGTCTGCTCCGCATCGTAGCAGATAACCGCTTGAGCACGATTTACGGGCTCAAAGCCATGCCAACCATTTACCTGTTGGATAAAGAGAATAAGGTGATATTAAAAGACTGTACACCTGAACAGCTCATGGAAGCATTACGGGGAAATGAAAACAGAAAGTAAAACTAGACTGGTCGAAAGAAGCGACATCTGTTATTGAATAAACATATCATTTACTATCATTTGTCTTAACTTCGTATATTATATATCAACATACCATTCATTATAATTGTACCTTCATATCATTTATTATATATCTGAATTGCATTTTACTATTTATATGTATCTTAATTAGCTCGGGAAGAGTCATACTTCAACTTGAACTCCTCACGGGCGTGATCATTGCGCATTACAACAACCACATAGTCACCATCCTTAACTGTTCCTACCTTGGCAACAAGCGTATAATAACCATACTGACCAGACTTTCCATAATCACCTGTTTCGGTAATGATTAACTTCTTGCCAACCAACTGAGTTGCAAACTTGATATTTGTACCTTGGTCGAAGATTACATTCTTATGAGTCAGCATCAGCTGACCACCCGGAAGAACCTTGCAAACCAACTTCTCATCATTCTCAGCCTTACTGTTAGACTCCTCGCTTACGGCAGAGCCCGCAGTCATGGAATAGCTGAGCAAAGAGAAACCTGACTCATCGGTGGTAACGCGACTAACTGTTTCACCCATTTCATCGTCAGATGCACTGCAACTTACAAATCCTATTGTCATCATAGTCATAGCGATGACCATCATAAAATACTTCTTCATAGTTATACCATTTACTAATTGTTTTCATTATCATTTAAACCAGTCATCTTCAGATTCCAGCCTTTCGGCCATTACCATCCGATGCTTTTAAAAACAAACACCTTTCGGTTTAAATCATCTTTTACAATTACACAAATGATATGTTGGGAGGAGTGATATCATTTACTATTGGTTATCATTTACTATTGCTTATCATTTACTATAGGGCTTATACCCCTCTTACATGTCCTGTTCTTTCGTTTGAACATTGCAAATATAGGAAAAAAGTCAATAGGATGCAAGTTTTCTTAGCTAAATAATGTAAAGATTTTCATGTTATCGTGCACAATACGCATTACATGCTGACAGATTGTATGATTGCGAGAAAAAAGGGGATAAAACAAAAGTGGGAACCCTTTCGGATTCCCGCTCATATCTTGTGTTGTAAAATCTCGAAGATTAGTCGAGGTTAGCCAACTTGTTGTCAGAATGAAGAACATCCTTGATCTTGTGGCTATAGAGGTCAACCATGTACTCACGAGCCTTACCGCAGTACTGACGTGGGTCGAAGTACTCTGGGTGAAGAGCCAATGTCTCACGAACACCTGCTGTGAAAGCAAGACGAGAGTCAGAGTCGATGTTGATCTTGCAAACAGCGCTCTCAGAAGCCTTAGTCAACTGCTCCTCTGGGATACCAACTGCATCTGGCAACTTACCACCGAACTTGTTGATGATATCAACATACTCCTGAGGAACTGAAGAAGAACCGTGGAGAACGATAGGGAAACCAGGAAGCTGCTCCTCAACTGCTGCCAATACGTCGAATGCCAATGGAGGAGGAACGAGGTGACCAGTCTTAGGGTCACGTGTGCACTGCTCTGGCTTGAACTTGTAAGCACCGTGAGAAGTACCGATAGAGATAGCCAATGAATCAACACCTGTACGTGTAGCGAAATCTACAACCTCCTCAGGCTTTGTATAGTGAGACTCCTCAGCTACTACGTCATCCTCAACACCAGCGAGGACACCGAGCTCACCCTCTACAGTTACACCGAACTGATGAGCGTAATCAACAACCTTCTTTGTCAATGCAATGTTCTCCTCGTATGGAAGTGCAGAACCATCGATCATTACAGAAGAGAAACCGAAATCTACACAGTCTTTACATGTCTCGAAGCTATCACCGTGATCGAGGTGAAGAACGATCTCAGGATGGTTGCAACCCAACTCCTTTGCATACTCTACAGCACCCTCTGCCATGTAGCGGAGCAATGTAGGGTTAGCATATTTACGAGCACCCTTAGATACCTGAAGGATAACTGGTGACTTCAAGTTTGAAGAAGCCTGGATGATAGCCTGGAGCTGCTCCAAGTTATTGAAGTTGAAAGCAGGAACGGCCCAACCGCCCTTGATAGCTCTTGCGAACATGTCCTTAGTGTTCACAAGACCGATTTTCTTGTAATCTACTGCCATAATTTTACTTAATTTATTGTTTAATGAAACATTCTTTTTTCTTATATATAATAAGGTGTAGAACTTATGAGGCTCTTTCCTTACCGAGTGCAAATTTACCTTTTTCTTTTG
>ENA-OPYQ01000026-OPYQ01000026.1-human-gut-metagenome-genome-assembly--contig:-NODE-26-length-33084-cov-3.051795_pt1 | contig 33084 bp, 30 predicted proteins | sample MGYA00242471_ERZ504479 | MGnify/ENA primary metagenome ERZ504479 (study PRJEB26092, sample SAMD00036225) | human gut metagenome | host: Homo sapiens | study: EMG produced TPA metagenomics assembly of... | reverse complement strand
TTTTACCCAGTCAACTTTCTTATTTCTAAGAAGTTAACCGCTTCTTGTACTACTTGTCTGTTTATGTAAAATCTTTCAAAGAACTCTTTCTTTAATCGCTAAGAGAAAGTGTATTTCTCAAAAGCGAATGCAAAAGTACTAACTATTTTTCATTCCACCAAATCTTTTCGCAAAAAAGTTGCTTTTTTAGTCGATTTTTAACATCTATAAAGACTTCATACAATAGATTTTAGCTGCTTACATTATTATACATATGCGCTTGCCTGTGCACGCACTTAGGCGTATACGCAAGCGCACAATATAATTTAGGTTATAATGCTTTTTTGTTAATTTATATTTAAAAATTGACGCTTATCCGTAGCCATTAACTTTATTTCGCTGACAATATTTTAACGGCTTATACATCAAGGATACTGATTAGACAGGGATTCTCAGAAATTTCCATAGAAAGAAATCATAAAAAAGAGGACCCTCTAAAAAAGATACCCATTTCGGAATAGAAAACAAACACCTAAAATATGTAAAAACGGGTTGAAATTTTTTAAAATATGTTTCTAAAAAGCGAAAAACACCCTTCACCACCCTTCACCCGTAACTATTTGACACATAAAACGTTAAATAAAAAGGTGAAGGGTGAAGGTTTGAAAACTCTTTTTTATATATACGCGCGGGTAAAGGAAAAATCCATTTTTTCATCTTGCTGGTTTTTCGGTTTTTCCAAAAATCCTATAAAAAAGAATATAATATAAGATTTAAAAATATACCCTTCACCCTTCACCTCGTCACCACAACCCAGTTTCCATATCTTCGTCATCGGATTACCTACATTTGTCTTCTGGGTTTATCCTTCGGAGATATTCAGCTATCTTTCGGAGATAATTTCTTATCCTTCGGAGATATTATCTTATCCTTCGGAGATATTTTTCTGAATGATTCCATGATATTTTTCGCACTTTATTTCCCGAATCCACGCAAATCGCACAAATCGCATAGGTAGAAAACGGAAAAGACGTATCTTTACATTCGAAATAAAACGAATAGCGTATGAGACTGGTAGAAGAAAGAGAAGATAAGAGATTAAGATGGCAATGGCAGATCAGTTTCAACCGCAAGGAGGCTGACATGAAGTCAGACATCACCATCATTCCCAGCGGCAACTATCATATTCTGATAAAGGGTCTGAAACAGAACGACATCATCAGAATATACGAGCCTCAGGTGTCCTGGCACTTCAGAAACAGGCAAAATCTGATACAGAACTGCTTCGCTCACCAGTAAATGGAACTGTAGCCGTAGAGGTAACACGAGGCAGAAAACAGATAGCCGTAAAGAAGACAGCCCTTAAATAAAGGAATGAATGACGTAAAATTACGGAATAAATGTTAATAAAGCGCAGAGATTATCGTTCGTTTCAATAATTGGCATTATCTTTGCGCTTATTATATTATTCAATAGACCATAAATAACAAAAGAAAATAGAATTATGACAGAAAAGGAAATGTACAATCTGATAAATAATCAGAACAACCAGCAGAGCAATGGCTTTGCTGTTAATGAGAAAGAGCGAGGTATAAGCGGTGTTTTCTCTGCTTTGATGCGCAAAGTGTATACATGGATGACCTTAGCTCTCCTGATTACGGGCGTTACTGCCTATGGTGTAGCTAGCAGTCCTACCCTGCTGATGACCTTGATGACAAGCCGCGGCTTGCTCTTTGGCTTGATTATCGCAGAGCTCGCTCTGGTATTTATCATTACCGGTGCCCTACAGAGACTTTCCCTGACTACGGCCACCCTACTCTTCATCGTCTACTCGGTTTTGAATGGTGCCATGCTTTCATCCGTATTCGTAGTATATACGATGACCAGTATTGCCAAGGTATTTTTTATTACAGCCGGCACATTTGGAGCAATGGCTTTCTATGGTTACACAACCAAGAAGGATTTGACCTCTTTAGGAAAAATACTCTTCATGGCGCTGATTGGTCTGATTATTGCTACCATAGTAAACATGTTCTTGAAGAGTTCGGGATTTGATTACATTTTGAGTTACGCCGGCGTAGCCATCTTCGTTGGCTTGACCGCTTGGGACAGTCAGAAAATCAAGCAGATGCTCCAGACACAATACGACATGAGCGAGGGCGCACAGAAACTGGCACTCATCGGAGCCTTGACCCTGTATCTCGATTTTATCAATCTCTTCCTCTACTTGCTCCGCATCTTCGGAAGCAGCAACAAGGAATAATGAAAACGAGAACCGGGAATAAAGTAAAAAAACAAAGAATAACATACATAACGAGAAAGGTTGGCTTGCCCTCAACGGGTTGGCCAACCTTTATTTTTTAATTCCTAGAAAAGGTAAATGCTAGAGTTATATTCTCTTCAAAAAGTTCTATGGTGCAAAGATAGAAAAAAATCGAGAACCATGGTTTCAAAATAGTAAAAATAAGTTTCAAATAGACAAAAAGTGTCTTTTGACATTTTTCAGTGTGCCGCTGATTTTTATAAACTACCTATACACCAACAACTTATGCATTTACTCTATATTTATTAGGAGAGCAACCAAAAGAGGCAAAAAAAATACTCTTCTAAACGTAGAAATAGAATTGAATCCCGATTTGATGGCGATTTCCGGCAAAGGATAGTTCGTTGACTTCAACAATTTCTCTGCATATTATATACGATAAGTATTCACATAATCATAAAACGTCTACCCATTCTGCCGGTTAAAATAGCGACTCAGATAAGTACGGTTCGTACCAGCAGCCAGCGCCACATCAGACAATTTCAGTTTCGGATTGAGATAGATTTAATCTTCCTCGAACAACCGCTGCACCTCAGCAGCCATCCCCGAAACATCAACTTCGTTCTGCTCTAACGGTACAATTTCAATATCGCTCAACTCTTCTATCACTGACTCATGCCTATAAACAAAATAATCTATCAGCATCCAGAGTATCAGAGAGCTTACCATATAGATATTGTCGTAATCCACTTTAATAACGAAACTGCTCAGCATCCATAAATGGCTCCCCAGACAGAAAGCACATAAAACCAGATGATATTATGGGTAAAAATATAGAACACCGGCAACAAGAGGAAAGGCAATTCCAGCATTAAAGCTTTCAGCCATCTGAACCAGCCCGGCTTCACCAGGTCCATCAACACAAAGCTGTAGAACGGAATAATCATCGTATCCAACGAAGACGTAAGATACCACGCATGCTCGTTGTCAAAACCATAAATCAGAAAGAAAACCATGTCCTTTACCAACTGCAGGTCGACCACGATCATGAGCCACATAATCATCCGAAAGAGCATCTCCTTTCCTTTTCTCCAAAACAGGAAAGCCATCATGGAGAAGAACATCATGCTCATACCATAAATAAAACTCGTTACCGAATCCATGTCTACTTTCTATATAAATAAACAAAAAGGCACACCTATGGAAAGATATTCTAACATTCCAAAGGTGTGCCATGATATAAATTAATGCCTTATATAATAAGGTGTAGTATTAAATGAAATAACCTAATTAGTCGATTTCCTCATCGGCCTCGTAACCACCCATCTCACGGATAGCATTCTTCAGCATCGTGTACTGCTGGTAGAGATGGTTCACAGGCTCTTCACCCTTAGTATAATCGTGCATAGGTGCCTTGAGGAAGAAACTCAAGAAACGCTGGGTTCCGAAACGGCCTGCACGAGCTGCAAGATCGCTCAACAATGTAAGGTCGAGCAGCAATGGAGCAGCAAGGATAGAGTCACGGCAGAGGAAGTTAATCTTAATCTGCATTGGGTAACCCATCCAGCCGAAAATATCGATATTATCCCAACCCTCCTTGTTATCGTTACGAGGTGGATAATAGTTGATACGTACCTTGTGATAGTACTGAGTATCTTCATCGTTACCATGACCATAGAGATCTGGCTGAGCTTCCGGTTTCAGGATTGTCTCAAGAGTAGAGAGTTTACTAACCTCCTTGGTATGGAAATTAGCTGGTTCATCGAGAACGAGACCATCACGGTTGCCGAGAATATTGGTAGAGAACCAGCCATTCAAGCCGAGACAACGGGTACCGATGATAGGAGCGAAGCCACTCTTGACAAGAGTCTGGCCTGTCTTGAAGTCCTTACCGGCGATAGGCATTTTGGTCTTCTCTGCGAGTTCCCACATAGCAGGAATATCAACAGTTGTATTAGGAGCACCCATGATGAAAGGAGCACCCTCTGTCAAAGCAGCATAAGCGTAGCACATGGATGGAGCTACATGCTGGCGGTCGTCAGCCTTCATTGCAGCCTCAAGTGCTGCCAATGTACCATGAATCTCCATATCTACAGGAACGTAGATTTCGGTAGATGCTGCCCAGATAACAACGATACGGGCACAACCGTTCTTCTCCTTGAAGTCGCGAATATCCTGACGAAGAGCCTCTACCATCTCCCAGCGGGTCTTGCAATCCTTCACATTATCGCCATCAAGACGCTTTGCATAGTTCTTGTCGAAAGCAGCCTTCATTGGTACTACCTTCTCCAACTCCTCGCGTACAGGATTGATATCTTTCTCCTTCAATACCTCAGCATACATAGCTGCCTGATAAGCATTCTGCGGATAAACATCCCAAGTACCGAATACGATATCATTAAGGTCAGCAAGAGGAACGATGTCCTTGTAGTGCAAATATTTCTTGTCTGCACCCTTGCCAACACGAATCTTGTCGTACTGAGTCATTGAACCTACTGGCTTAGCAAGTCCCTTACGAGTCATGAAAACACCGGTCATGAAGGTAGTAGCTACTGCGCCACAACCAACAACCAAGATTCCCAGCTTACCTTCTGCTGGTTTAACATTCATTTTTTCCATTTTCTAAAGGTTTATTTTATATCAAGTTGATTATAATCTAAGAATTGTGTCTGCAAAGATAACAAAAACTAATTGAACCGATGTGGTTTTCGTAGACTTTTTTTCAATAATTTACAATAATTAGCTTAAAATGGATAAAAAAGCTATTCTGCATCAAAAGCCAAGTGTAAAATATTTGTATGAAAGAAGGCAATACATGCATATTTATTCCATGTTTATGCATAACAAAAGACAAAATAATGTTATTTCATGCATTTTTCTTTCATTTTATTTGGTTATTTATAAAATATATTGTAATTTTGCAGCCGTTAAACGAATAAAAAATACAGCATATGAAGGCAAAGAATAGCAGATTGGAAACTTTGAAGATGCTTATATCAAGTCAGGAGTTGAGTTCGCAAGACCAACTTTTGGAGGCTCTTCACAAAGAAGGCTTTAAGATTACGCAAGCTACATTGAGCCGTGACTTAAAACTGCTCAAGGTAGCAAAGGCAGCATCTTCGAGTGGAAAATATGCGTATGTCCTGCCCAATGATACATTATATAAGAGAGTATCAAACCATATTCCAGTGAGCAAGATGATGGTGAATACCGGATTCCAGTCTATCAACTTCTCCGGAAACATGGTCGTGATCAAAACCCGTCCGGGATATGCAAGCAGCATTGCCTATAACATAGACAATAGTGATATTTCTCAAATTCTTGGAACCATCGCCGGTGACGACACTATCTTCCTGGTTAAAAAGAAAGGTACCACAGAAGAGGAAATCATCAATGCACTAGCAGAGGTAATTCCAGACGTTCACCATAAATATGTATAAGGTGGTTGAATTTTTATGCAAAACATACACCTTATTATATATAAAGAAAGAATATTAAAACAAAAACATTTTAAGATAGAAGAGAAAAAATGGAAGAAGCAGAAGTTAAAGTAATGGTGGCTGACGAAAGTCACATCAAGTACATCGACACCATTCTGACTACAATTGCAGAAGCTGCAAAGAAGCGTGGTTCTGGTATCGCCAAGCGTTCACCAGAGTATGTTGCCACCAAGATGCGCGAAGCCAAGGCGGTCATCGCACTCCAGGGCGAAAAGTTCGCAGGTTTCAGCTACATCGAAACATGGGGCAACAAGCACTATGTTACCACATCAGGTTTGATCGTTCACCCAGACTTCCGTGGTTTGGGATTGGCTAAGCGCATCAAGAACCTTACCTTTACGCTTGCCCGACAGCGATGGCCTCATGCCAAGATTTTCTCTTTGACATCCGGTTCGGCAGTTATGAAGATGAACACCCAGCTGGGTTATCTTCCTGTTACTTTCGCCGACCTGACCGATGATGAGTCATTCTGGCGTGGTTGCGAGGGTTGCATCAACGTGGATGTCCTCCATCGTACCAACCGCAAATACTGCATCTGCACCGCCATGCTCTTCGACCCAGAGGAGCATCTGCCTATCAAGCTTCCTCAGGAAGTGATTGAGAGAATCCGCAAGATTGACGGTCCTTCTGCAGAAATCTAAATCCTTATATATAATAAGGTGTTGGCAAGAATGCCATCTAAATATTATTCATCCATATTAAACATAAAATAAAATGGCAAATAAAAAAGTTGTAGTCGCTTTTAGCGGCGGTCTCGATACATCATACACAGTAATGAAGTTGACCCAGGATGGCTGGGATGTTTATGCAGCATGCGCTAACACAGGTGGTTTCTCTGCCGAGCAGTTGAAGACCAACGAGGAGAACGCATATAAGTTGGGCGCCAAGGCATACGTCACTCTCGACGTTACCCACGAATATTATGAGAAATCATTGAAATACATGATTTTCGGTAATGTGCTCCGCAACAACTGCTACCCTATCTCTGTATCTTCAGAGCGTATCTTCCAGGCTATCGCCATCGCTCGTTACGCCAAGGAGATTGGTGCAGATGCTATCGCTCACGGAAGTACAGGTGCCGGCAACGACCAGATTCGTTTCGACATGACCTTCCTGGTTATGGCTCCTGGTGTAGAGATCATCACATTGACTCGTGACAAGGCGCTTTCTCGTAAGGAGGAGGTTGATTATCTGAACGAGCACGGCTTCTTTGCAGACTTCACCAAGTTGAAGTATTCTTATAACGTAGGTATCTGGGGAACCAGTATCTGCGGCGGTGAGATTCTCGACCCAACCCAGGGTCTTCCTGAGGAGGCTTACCTGAAGCACGTTACTGCCAAGGAAGAAGAGGCTGAACTGAAGATTACCTTCGAGAAGGGTGAGATTGTGGCTGTCAACGGCGAGAAGTTTGATGATAAGATTGCTGCCATCCAGAAGATTGAGGAGATTGGTGCTTCTTACGCCATCGGTCGCGACTGCAACGTGGGTGACACCATCATCGGTATCAAGGGTCGTGTAGCTTTCGAGGCTGCGGCTCCTAAGCTCATCATCGAGGCTCACCGCCTGTTGGAGAAGAGCACATTGAGCAAGTGGCAGCAGTATTGGAAGGATCAGGTAGGCAACTGGTACGGAATGTTCCTCCACGAGAGTCAGTACCTGGAGCCAGTAATGCCGGATATCGAAGCGATGCTGACTTCTTCTCAGCGCAACGTAAACGGTACAGCTATCCTGAAACTCCGTCCATACAGTTTCCAGACTGTTGGTGTCGATTCACCAGACGATTTGACCAAGTCTAAGCTCGGTGAGTATGGTGAGATGCAGCACGGTTGGACAGCCGAGGATGCAAAGGGCTTCATCAAGGTAAGCTCTACCCCACTCCGTGTTTATTATGGTATGCACCTAACGAGGAAAGATAATATGGTAAAAGTAGGTATTTTAGGAGCAGCTGGTTATACAGGAGGTGAGTTGATTCGCCTCCTTATCAACCATCCAGAGGCAGAGATTGTATTCGCCAACAGCGAGAGTAACGCCGGCAACCTGGTGGCTGAGGTTCACGAGGGATTGTATGGCGAGACCGACTTGAAGTTTACCGCCGAGATGCCTTTCGACCAGGTGGATGTTATCTTCTTCTGCTTCGGTCATGGCAAGAGCGAGGCGTTCCTGAAGGAGCACAATGTTCCGGAGAACGTGAAGATTATCGATCTGGCACAGGACTTCCGTCTTGCCCCAAAGACTGTGGTTGCTACCCAGCAGCCAACCCCAGCCGCTCACAATTTTGTATATGGTCTTCCAGAAATAAATGAATCAAAAATAGCCGTAGCTCAGCACGTGGCAAACCCAGGTTGTTTTGCAACCTGCATTCAACTTGGTTTGTTGCCTGCTGCTAAGATGGGCCTCATCAACAGCGATGTATCTGTCAACGCCATTACAGGTAGCACCGGTGCTGGTCAAAAGCCAGGTGCCACTACCCATTTCTCATGGCGCAACAACAACATGAGCATCTACAAGGCATTCAACCATCAGCACGTACCAGAGATTCGTGAGAGTCTGAAGCAGACACAGGGTTATCTCGATGCAGCCATCGACTTCATCCCTTACCGTGGCGACTTCGCCCGCGGTATCTTCGCTACAGAAGTGGTAAAGACCGACAAGCCTATCGAGGAAATCGTGGCAGGTTACAAGGAGTTCTACAAGGATGCCAAGTTTACTCACTATGTGGATAAGGCAATCGACCTGAAGCAGGTGGTGAATACCAACAAGTGCCTGGTTCATGTGGATAAGTATGGCGATAAGCTCCTGATTACTTCCTGCATCGACAATCTTCTGAAGGGTGCCGTAGGTCAGGCTGTTCAGAACATGAACATCATGTTTGGTCTCGACCAGACAGCAGGTTTGAAACTCAAGCCATCAGCATTTTAGATAAAAGAATTCGGAAGAACGGATGAAAAATCATTCGTTCTTCTATCATAAAAAATAGTTTGTAATAAGATAACTCTATGAGTTGTCTTTCTTAAAACATAGATTTAACATGAAACTTTACGACGTATATCCTCTTTTCGATATTAATATTGTAAAAGGTAAGGGCTGCAAGGTATGGGACGACAAGGGGCAAGAATACCTCGACCTCTATGGCGGTCATGCCGTTATCAGCATCGGTCATTGCCATCCTCATTATGTGGAGATGCTCACCAACCAGTTGAACAATCTGGGTTTCTATTCCAACTCTGTCATCAACAAGTTGCAGGTGAAACTCGCAGAGCGTCTGGGCAAGATAAGCGGTTATGAAGATTATCAGTTCTTCCTCATCAACTCAGGTGCCGAGGCAAATGAGAATGCCTTGAAGCTGGCTTCTTTCACCAACGGAAGAACCCGCGTGCTTTCTATAGAGAAGGCTTTCCACGGCAGAACATCCCTTGCCGTAGAGGTAACAAATAATCCTAAGATCATCGCTCCTATCAATGATAATGGTCACGTAACCTATCTTCCTATCAACGATTTGGAGGCTTGGGAGAAGGAACTTGCCAAGGGCGATGTATGTGCTTGTATCATCGAAGCTATTCAGGGCGTAGGTGGTTGCAACATGGTAACTCCTGAGTTTGCTCAGGGATTACAGGCAGCCTGCAAGAAATACGGCACCTTCCTGATTTGCGATGAAATCCAGTGTGGTTATGGCAGAAGCGGTAAGTTCTTCGCTCACCAGTGGTTGGGCATCAAGCCAGATCTCATCACCGTAGCCAAGGGTATCGGTAATGGTTTCCCTATGGGTGGCGTATTGATTTCTCCAGAGTTTACTCCTGTATATGGTCAGTTGGGTACAACCTTTGGTGGCAACCACCTGGCATGTACAGCAGCTCTCGCCGTTCTCGATGTATTCGAAAAAGAGAATCTGGTAGAGAATGCGCATGAGGTTGGTGAATATCTCATCACCCAGCTGAAGGAGTTGCAGAAGCGCAACAGTCACATCACAGAGGTTCGTGGCCGTGGTTTAATGGTAGGAGCCGTACTCGATATTCCTCACAAGGAAGTTCGCAGCAAGCTCATCCACGAGCAGCATTGCTTCACCGGTTGCGCCGGCACCAACATCCTCCGTATCCTCCCTCCATTGGTATTGACCAAGGAGAATGTGGATGACTTCATCGGAAGATTGGAAACCGTATTGAAGGAAGTATAAACCCATTGAGATAAGAATATAAAGAAAACTCAACCCATAAAAGAAATAGGAATCACTCCTATCGTGAGCAGCAAGCCCTTTGCGGTTTGCTGCTTTTTTGTTCCCCTTATAGGAAATCATCTTAAATGTCTCTACTTTCGAATAAAAGTAATAAAAGATATTTATAGTCGATTCAGCTCTGCATTACCGACACCAGTTCCCTTATACTTGCTACGTGTGGTATTGAACTTATAGCGAAGGGTGAGTTGCAGGTCTCTCGTACCTCGCTTAGATACTTGCAAAAGTTCCATCTTTTGGTTATAGAGCAAGTCGGCATCCCAACATTTATAAAGCAGGTCGTTGCCTTGTATTTCCAAGGTAAGGGCATCCTTTAGGAATGACTTACTGATGCTGACATCCAGTACATGCTGCTCTTTGGCAAGATATACGTTCATCGTGTTACCCTTGCTCTGATAGCGATAATCCACGTTAAGGGTGATGCCGCATGGCAAGGAGAAGGCATTGTTGAAGTTGCCCATGAAGATAGGACGGTTCAAGCGATAAGATGCCACATCAGTATGGAGGGTGAACCAGGGCTTCTGCATGCCCAAGTTGATTTGTGGCGCCCAAATGCCTATCTTTGGAGCGGCACTGATGTAGGCGGTCATGCTCTTGAGACTCTTCACGTTCTTACGACTTATCATGGTAATAGCTTCGTCCTCAGGAATTTGCTCTGCCCAATAGATGATGGCATTGCGAGAATCCTTGTAGTTGACCATAAACTGGATGAACTTCCATACACCCGATAATTCCACTCTGTGATTGGTTTCGTTGTCGAGATAAGGATTACCAGTCTGGCGAGTAAATCGATTCATATAAGATACATTGTTGCTCAGTTGACTATATGAAGGACGAGAGGTCTTTACCGAATAGCTCAACTGTGCCATTACCTTGCCTATCTTCGCACCATAGCTGATGGTAGGAAAGAGGTTGCGGAAGGAGCGACTCTGCTCGGGCTGATAGATGCCTGCATCATAATACTTGAATCTTACATACTCGTATCGCAATCCTGCCGTGATGTTTCCTATCGGGGTGAGGTGCGCATATTGGATGAATGGACTTGCCGTCTGCTCCTCCAACTTGCTATAAGAGTTGGCGAGGAGGTCGGTGCGATTCACTTCGTAGTCATCGTTGCGACGGGTATGGATATACTCAGCTCCATAGGAGAGATTACCTCCTAAGAGAGGAGAGGTAATTACGAGTTTGGTGGCTACCATCTTATTGCTCACACGATTCTTGGAGTTGATGTTACGAGAATCGTGCTCCTGGCTCTGTTCATCGCTATAGGCATAAGCCCTGTTTATACTGAAATAGAGGTCGGTATTCAGGTCAATAGTGGTCTTGCCCCAAATGCCGTTGTAGTAGGCATTCAATTGATGGCTAGGGTTGTTCTTGTCGACCGTCAGACCATCGGTTTTGATATAGTCGTAAAACTTACCGTCGGCAGTTACCTGACTATCGAAAAAATCTTTTGAGCGAGAATAGCCTGGCGAGGTCAAGGTGTATCTCGCACCAATGGAATGATTAGCATTGAAATCATAGCTAAAACCACTGATAAGACGGTGCGATTCTATACGACCTGTTACTTCGTTGTTGTTATGCTGTTGCCAAAGCGTATCTACATGTACAGTCTGATTGTAGGTGGCCTTTTGCATCCATGTTGCATCAGAGAACTTATAAGTGGCAAAGAGATTCAGTCCATTATGATGATAGTTCATGTTAACCTGTTGGATGGTATTGTCGTGCTTATTGTACCAATACACAGAGCGAGTATCAAAGCCGAAACCTTCGCCTTTCTTCTTGATGGTCTTGATTTTGATTACCGCATTTACCGAAGCATCGTAGGTAGCTCCAGGATTCTGGATGACTTCCACACTCTTGATGTCGGAAGATTTGATGTTATCCAACTCACTGATGTCTTACATCTTCCTGCCGTTGATATATATAATAGGTGTACCCTTGCCGACCACCTCATATCCATCTTTCTTCTTCACGATACTCGGCACATGCTTCAATACATCTTCTGCCGTACCCATCTTGCTAAGCACGGTTCCTGCCACATTGGTCAGCAGTCCTTCGTGGGTCTTCTTATATTGAGGAAGATGAGCTTTCACCACCACTTCGCCAAGTTCTTTGGAGAACTTATCAAATAGGGTCGTGTCGGAAATCTGTTCGCCGTTGATGTTCTGTGCCATCATCTGTGTTATGGTAATGCCACAGAAGGATGCTACTAATGCAAGTCTTTTCATTTTCTTACAATTCTTTATGTTGTTACTATTCTTATTTGTTGCTAAATAACAAGGCAACGACTATGCCAAAAACACAAACAATTGATTATCAGAATATATAGAAACAAAGTCCATAAAACGACCTGTCTAAATACTTGACACTGCTGTCTAGATATTAGACAGAAAACCCATCAAAAAGGTTACGATGCGACACCATCTCCTTAATATATTCATGGTATTTTCACTTATTTTCCTACATTTCGCAAGCAATTTGTCGCATAACTCAGAAATTTTCCATCCCTTGGCCTACGCTCATGCCGAAGGAACTCCTTCAGGCGCATTGCCAGAACAACCGAGCCGTGATATAACTTTACAGATTAAGATATAGCGAAAATATCTCTTAAGGGAAAATTTTCAATCTCTTCTTTCCCCATTATATGGGTGTTTCTTCTTGATTGTCTATTTCTAGAATATCATTTACATAGTTTCATCTCCATCATCTATAAGATAGGCAAGTACAAGAAGAAGAGAACCAAGGACGTGGATACTTCCAGAATGGGAGTAAACTAGCGAATTTCTTAAAAAATCGTCAGTAAACAAGCGTACTTTCTTAAAAAATCGTCTATAAACACGCTATTTTCAGATAAAAGTAGTATCTTTGCACCATAATTGCATTTTAACTATAAGACGACAATGAAAATAACAATTATCGGAGCAGGTGCTATGGGCGGTGCCATGGCAGAAGGACTCTTGCAGAGCGAGAAGTTCACTCCATCAGATATTACGGTATCTGACCATAACCAACCAGTATTGGATCACTTCGCAAGCGAAGGAGCCAGCGTAACTCTCGACAACCAGTTGGCTTGCCATGGCGCAGACATCATCTGTGTGGTAGTAAAGCCATGGTGCGTAGAGAAGACATTAAAGGGAATCAAGGATGCACTCAACTACAAGAGTCAGAAACTCGTAGTGGTAGCAGCCGGTGTGCCATCAGCCAACATCAAGGAGTGGCTGGACAAGGATGGTATCACCCCAACCTTCTTCCTCGTGATGCCAAACATCGCCATCGCCTACAAGCAGTCGATGACCTTCATCACTCCTGTAGATGCATCTGCTACAGAAATCCAGCAGATTACAGAAATCTTTGATGAATTGGGCGAAAGCCTCATCATGGAAGAACGTCTCTTCCCAGCAGCTACCGCTATGTCGTGTGCCATCGCTTACGCCATGCGCTATGTAAGAGCCAATGTAGAAGGCGGCGTAGAGATGGGCTTCAAGGCAAAGGATGCCCAGAAGATTGTCTTGCAGACCATCAAGGGTGCCGTAGAGCTGCTTCAGGAAACTGGCGAACACCCAGAGGCTGCCATTGATAAAGTAACAACTCCTGGCGGCTGCACCATCAAGGGCTTGAATACCATGGAACAAGGCGGCTTTACCAGCGCAGTAATCAATGGCTTATTGGCAGGGAAAAAATAAGAAAATGATACAATGAATGCTGCACAGATTACTTTATTTGTGCAGCATTTTCGTTTTTATAAGCACAAAGAGTTTTAAAAACGTAAGTTTTTTGAGCCGTTTTAAATATTTTTCGTATCTTTGCGCTTACATTTCGAAATTGCCCATCAGCAACTGTTCGATGTATTATCAAAGCAAACAATAAAAAGAATATTTTATGGACGAAGCAATCAAACAAATCGGTGAAAGGCTGAAAGGTCTCCGCGAGGTTCTCAATATTCCTGCCGAGGAAATTGCAGAACTGTGCGAAATCAGTCTTGATCATTACCTCAAGATAGAATCCGGTGAGGCGGATCCTTCTGTTTATCGCCTGTCAAAAATCTCTAAGCGATACGGCATCGACCTCGACGTATTGCTCTTCGGCGAGGAACCTCGCATGAAGGGATACTACGTAACCCGCAAGGGACAGGGACCGGAGATTGATCGCAACAACCAGTATAAATACCAGAGCCTTGCCGTAGGATTCAAGGATAGAAAGGTGAATCCGTTCATGGTACAGGTGGATCCGTTGCCAGGCGACAAGAAGCCAAACAAGAACGGACACGACGGACAGGAATATGATTATGTGATTGAGGGACAGCTCGAAGTAACCATCGAAGAAAAGGTGATGGTGCTGAATCCAGGCGACAGCATCTACTTCGACAGTAGAAAGTCGCATTGCTTCCGCTCACTCAACAATGAGCCAGCCAAGTTCCTTTGTATAATTATCTAGAAGAGTAACTATGATCGAGAGATTTCTAAAACAGACAAAATTCACTTCAGAGCAAGACTTCAAGGAGCATCTGGAGTTTATCATACCAGAAGATTTCAACTTTGCCTATGACGTGATGGACGAATGGGCAAAGATCAAACCAGACCACGTGGCACTGCTTTGGGCAAGTGAACGTGGCGAAGAAATCCGTTTTACATACAAGGACCTGAAGGAGCAGAGCGACAAGGCTGCTGCTTACTTCCAGAGTCTCGGCATCGGTCACGATGATAAGGTGATGCTCATTCTGAAGCGTCACTATCAGTGGTGGCTCGCCATGCTCGGTCTCCACAAATTGGGTGCCGTAGCCATCCCAGCTACCCACATGCTTACCAAGCACGACATCGTTTACCGCAACAATGCAGCAAGCGTGAAGGCTATCATCTGCTGCGGCGATGATTACGTGGTAGAGCAGGTTAATCAGGCTATGCCAGAGAGTCCGACTGTCAAGACATTGATTAGTATAGGTCCGGACATCCCTGAAGGTTTCCACGACTGGATGAAGGAATGGAACGAATGCGCTCCTTTCATTCGCCCTGAACATGTAAACTCTAATGAAGATACCCTGCTGATGTACTTTACATCGGGAACCACAGGCGAGCCAAAGATGGTGGCACACGATCACCTCTATGCGCTCGGTCATCTGACCACGGGTGTATATTGGCACAATCTCCACGAGAACTCCATCCACCTTACCGTAGCCGATACCGGTTGGGGCAAGGCTGTATGGGGCAAACTCTACGGACAATGGTTTGCCGGAGCCACCGTCTTCGTCTTCGATCACGAGAAGTTTACGGCGGATAAGATCATGCGCCAGATTGAGAAGTATCACATCACCTCTTTCTGTGCCCCTCCTACCATCTATCGCTTCATGATTCAGGAAGATTTCTCTAAGTATGACTTCAGCAGTCTTGAATACTGCACCACAGCGGGTGAGGCAATGAACCCATCCGTGGCAGAGACCTTCCAAAAACTTACTGGTGTTCAGATTTACGAGGGCTTCGGACAGACAGAGACCACGATGACACTCGGAACCTTCCCTTGGATCAAGCCAAAGCCAGGAAGCATGGGCAAGCCAAACCCACAATATGATGTTCACATCCTTCGCCCAGACATGACGGAATGCGAGGATGGTGAAAAGGGCGAGATTTGCATCCGCATCGGCGACGACAAGCCTATCGGCCTCTTCAAATATTACTATCGTGACGAGAAGCAGACCAAATCGGTTTGGCATGATGGTTACTATCACACGGGCGATATGGCCTGGCGTGATGAGGAAGGCTACTTCTGGTTTGAGGGAAGAATCGATGACGTGATCAAGAGTTCGGGCTACCGTATCGGTCCTTTCGAGGTAGAGAATGCCTGATGACTCACCCTGCCGTAGTAGAGTGTGCCATCACCGGTGTGCCAGACCCAATCCGCGGTATGGTAGTCAAGGCAACCGTCGTACTGAAGGATAAATACAAGAGTATGGCAGGTCCAGACCTCATCAAGAAGTTGCAGGATCATGTGAAGCACGAGACTGCCCCTTATAAATATCCTCGCATCATCGAATTCGTAGATGAACTGCCAAAGACCATCTCCGGCAAGATTCGAAGAGTAGAGATTCGAGAAAAAGACAATAAAAAATAAAGAAGAATGCGCTGGGAGGGCAGGTTTTGTTTCCTACCCTCACCCAGTATGTCAACATAAAAGAATTTATGAGACGAATAGTAGTAAAGGTGGGCAGCAACGTACTGACCCGAGAGGATGGACATTTGAACGTAACAAGAATGTCGGCTTTGGTAGACCAACTGGCTTGGTTGAGAAGGCACGACTACGAGGTGATCCTCGTATCTTCTGGTGCCGTGATGGCAGGCAGGGGCGAATTGCAGGTAGACCACCAGCTGGACAGTGTAGAACAGCGACAGTTGTTCTCTTCGGTAGGTCAAGGCAAGCTGATTAGATTGTATTACGACTTGTTCAGAGAATACAACATCAAGGTGGGACAAGTATTGACCATGAAGGAAAATTTCCTCGCCAAGGAACAATACCAGAACCAAAAGGCTTGTATGGAACTGATGTTGGAGAACGGCGTGCTCCCTATCGTGAATGAGAACGATACCGTGTGCCTCACCGAATTGATGTTCACCGATAATGACGAGTTGTCAGGCTTGATAGCCAGGATGCTGAATGCCGATGCCTTAGTTTTACTTTCCAATGTGGATGGCATCTACAATGGCGACCCTTCCCTACCGACCTCCCGCATCATCCCTTCGGTATATTACGACCGAGACGTGAGCGAGTATGTGAGCGACGAGAAGAGTAGCCATGGTAGAGGCGGCATGATTTCCAAGTTAAAGACCGCCCAGGATGTAGCCAATGCCGGCATCAAGGTAATCATCGCCAACGGCAATACGCCAAACATCCTCATCAATCTGAAGGAGCATCCGATGGAAACCCTCCATACTGAGTTTGTGGCAAGACCGCTAAACAAGTAAAATCATTAGGGATAAGAAATACAGAAACCTAAAAAAGCAGCAAGCCTATTATAGACTTTGCTGCTTTTCGTTTTTATTATGAATAGTTGATACGTTATTCTAATACCAATACGTGGCTCGTTCCATCGGTCTGGCTGAATACATTCAAGCCAACTTTCATCAGATAGTCACCGCTATACTGCTTGCCATTGCACTCCAAATCAGATTCCTTTCCAGGCATCAGATTGGTCTCCTTTACGGTATAAACCTTATCGGCATCCAATCCCTGCATCTTCACATTCATCACAGGCTCCTTGTAGCGTGGATGCAAGTCGTAAGCAAAGAGAACGGCACGCTGCTTGTCCTTACTTACATAGTTAATGGCACAGTGGTTGCCTTCGTATGGAGAAACCAGGCGATACTGGTCGCCCTCGAGAATCATAGGCTTCATGCTATCATAGTTCTTGACTGCATTCTGCACAAACTTGTATTCATCACCAGAAAGCGACTTGAGGTCGATATCAAAGCCCAACTTACATGAACTGCAAACATCGGTGCGGAACTTCACACTGGTATTCTTGTTCCAGTTAGTTACATGCGAACCCATGGTCTTGGCTGGGAAGAACTTTGACAGACTCCACTGGATGTAGAGGCGCTCGTATGGATCAGTATCGTCTGAACACCAGAACTCAGTGAAATACTTCAGCATCTCGTAATCCATTCTGCCGCCACCACCAGAGCAAAGCATCATCGGCAACTTAGGATACTTGTTATGAATACGGGTAAGCACCTTGTAGATACCACGGACATGATCGATATAGAAATTACCCTGATTCTCCTTATGATATGGAGAATAGATGTTGGTAATCACACTGTTGCAGTCCCACTTGAAGTAAGCCACATCCGGATTCTCCGTCATGATACGATCCACGATGCCGAACACATAATCCTGTACCTTAGGATTACTGATATCAAGTACCAGCTGGTTGCGGTAATAATAGGTATCACGCTTTGGCTGCATGATCACCCAGTCGGGATGCTTCTCAAAGAGTTCACTCTTAGGATTCACCATCTCTGGCTCAATCCAAATACCAAACTTTACACCAGCCTTTTTGGCATCTCTTACCAATCCAGGTATGCCATCAGGCAGCTTACTCTTGGTAGCCTCCCAGTCGCCGAGACCTGCATGGTCGTCCTTACGAGGATACTTGTTGGCAAACCAACCATCATCAAGCAAGAACATATCTACACCCAGGTCCTTGGCATCCTTCATCAACTCAGCAAGACTCTGCTGGTTGAAATCGAAGCCTGTATTCTCCCAGTTGTTCAAGAGCGTAAGGCGATCTTCCATACCCATGTTCACCTGATACTGGCGAGCCCAATTGTGCAAATTACGGGAAGCCTCACCGATACCATTATCGCTCATGGCAAAGATAAACTCAGGGGTAGTGAACGTCTCACCAGCCTTCAGCTTATAGTTAGAGGCGTATGGATTGATGGCGGGGATAACACGAAGGCTCCCACGTTATCTACCTCGAAGGTAAAGCGGAAGTTGCCAGGCCATCCGATGGTTCCAAGCATCACCTTGCCCTCATTCTCCTTGGCAGGCTCATCAAATCCCAGTTCAAAGAAAGGCTCCTCCTGCATGGCTGCACGGGTACCCAACTTGGTATCAACAATTTTCTTACCAGCAGTCAACTGGCAAGTTTCAGGCTGGCCTTCCTTAGCCCAGTCGCTATGATAATTGGTAACGAAATACTTGTTTGCCTTGAAATAAAGCATTGTTGAGCTATATCTCCAAAGCGTAACCGGAGCTTTCTCCTTATGAGAGATTTCGCTCCACGCCTTGATGACGTTCTCCTTAGGATAAGCTGCATAGTGGAGCTTCACGGTCAGCGGATACACCTTGTCCTTAAGCGTGATGATGGTCTCAACACCTCCACTGATAGTCTTTTCTTCAGAAGACTGATAATACAAATAGGTAGTCATATTACCATCTGCATGGGTCACTGCCACTGCCGGCTCGAAGAAATCTTCAGCACCAGAGGTTGCATAAACCTCATGACCTCGCTGGCAGACGGAGCCATCAGAGGCTGCATATACATCCCACTTCAGATGATTGTAATCTGAAGGATTCTTCAACTTGTCACCCAGATACACTTGGTAGAGGCGACCCTTAGGAGAAACCTGCATCACGAGGTCGGTCTTGTCGGTTGACACTCGGATGGTCTTTTGAGCAGATGCCATGATAGATGTCATGCACATCGCTGCGATAATCATAAATACCTTTTTCATCGTTCTTTGGTTTTTACGTTCCATAGAGAATGTACGGATTCTTAAGTTCATAATCTTACAGTTGTATATTCTTAGTTTTACATGATTTCACTTGCTACCGAATGCGATTCGATTGCTGTTGCAAAGTTAAGGAGATTTTTCAGACATTGACATCATGTGTAGGTTACGAGTAGATAAATACCTGGTTTATTAAGTTCATAGCCCACTAATAATCAAGACATCAAAGATATTAATACTTTTTAATAGAGTAGATGTTAAAAAGAAAAATAAATGTAGTATCTTTGCATAAAATACAATTATAAGGCTTTCTTATAGCCTATCAGATAGTAACAATAACAATTAAATAGTTATGAAAGTAGTATTGTGGTTCTTAATGATGTTTATGCCTTTACTGGCAAATGCTTCTTCCTTAAACGAGGAACAGCTGTTCCATCGTTTAGACAGTTACATCGCTCAGCGAAGCAAGTTTACCCAAAGAAAAGAAGCGAAACTGCTAAGACTCAAAAAGCAACTATACATGACTTCCGACAAGCGCAGCCAGCTTAGTCTCTATAACCAGATTTACAGAGAGTATTATACCTATCGTTACGACTCTGCCATGACATACGCCAAGAAGGGCTACCAGCTGGCAGTACAACTTCAGGATGATTATTTCATCAACCTGAATAAATCAATCGTGCGGCAGTACTATCGACGGGTGGTTTCTATAGCCAGGCAGAAGACTTAATGCTCACAATGGATGTGGAGAAAATGTCACCTAAGTTATTGCAATACTATTATTATACCTTGACTTGGGTATATAACTATTGGGAAACTTTCTGCAACAAGTCGGAGTTTCAAGAAGGATTGGCAGCCAAGAAACGTTTTTATTTAGGCAAGACTCTTGAGCATATCGGCAACAAGGAATCCGCTCTTTATTACTATCTGTCAGGAGAGTTTGAATATCTTAAGCAGCGTACAAGCAAAAAAACACTTCAGTTCTACATGAAGGCGCTTTCTGCCAGTCCCCTGAACAGCCGTGTGCATGCCTCATCGGCTTATTGCATAGCCCGCTATTATTATGATACCGACCAAAAGGATTTATACGAAAAGTATATTGTAGAAGCAGCCATTTCAGACCAGATATGTCCCCTGAAGGAGAATTTGGCCCTTCAGGAGTTTTCCACCTATCTATATAATAAGGATGCCTCCTATGCAAAGAGGGTTGCCAAATACATCTATTGCTCCATGGAGGATGCCCAATTCTACAACAACCGTCTCCGCATGGTAGAGATTTCACGCATACTTCCCCTTATCACAGAAACGAATCATCAGGCAGAAGTACGCAAGAACCGCATCGTAACAGCCTCTCTCGTCATCGTGAGTATCCTGTCGCTAGGATTCCTTGCCATGGCTTTCTTTGCATTCAAGATGAACAAGCGTCTAACCAAGAGCCGTAGGGAGATAAAAAGCCAAAATACACTCTTGGACGAACTGAACCAGAAACTGCTCAACACCAATAAGCGAAGAGAGACCTATATGCATTTATTTATGGACATCAGTGCCGTATATATCAAGAAACTGGATGATTATCGCAAATTGGTAAGCCGCAAAATCAAGGCAAAGCAAACTGCCGATCTTCTGACTGCCACCAACAGCTACAAGCTGGCAGAAGAAGAGGCAGCCAACTTCTATTTTCGCTTCGACAAGGCATTCATTGACTTGTATCCGAATTTCGTGGAAGAGTTCAACCAACTGCTGTTGCCAGAAAAACAGATAGTTCTCCCTGCCCCTAACAGTCTCACCAAGGAACTGCGTATCTACGCACTGATGCGACTGGGAATTACGGATGGTCAGGAACTGGCCACCCTCCTGTTCTATTCTACGCAAACCATCTATAATTACAAGGCAGCCATCAGAAAGCGAGCCAAAGACCTCACCACTTTTGATGCAGCCATCAACCGACTATGCAATGTGATAGGCTAATAAACGGCAGAAAATTGAGAATGTTCCTCAATTTTCTGCCATTTTCTTTTGCCCATTCAAGAAATAGTTGTATCTTTGCCATTACATAAAAGTTGTAACACTAAAGATGTAATGGCGTATGAAACTAAGAAACAAGAAATTAGCAAATCCTTTCATCTATCAAGGTTATGAAAGTCCTGAGTATTTCTGCGATAGAGAAGCAGAAACAAAGACCCTGATGTCGCACCTGAAGAATGGAAGGAACGTTACCCTCATTTCTCCTCGAAGACTAGGAAAAACAGGGCTTATCAAGAACACTTTCTATCATTTGGAAAAAGATGAGAAGGATTCCGCATGCCTATACCTCGACATATTCGCTACCAAGAACTTGCACGACTTTGTGGAACAATTTGGAGTAATGGTTATCAATGACATTGTTCGCAAGAACTCTTCATTCATAGAGAAAACCATCGCCTTCTTCAGTGCCTTGCGCCCTGTACTCAGCATGGATCCATTGACTGGTGAGCCTAGTGTATCTATCACAATTGAGCCATCCCAAGAAGACATCACCATCCGCAGCATCTTCAACTATCTCAACGAGAGTGGGAAAGAGGTATATATCGCCATCGATGAATTTCAGCAGATTGCAGAATATCCAGAGAAAGGCACAGAGGCATTGCTACGTTCTTATATCCAGTTTGCCCAACATGTGCATTTCATCTTCTCCGGCAGCAAGCATCATCTGATGGCTGAGATATTTGGCTCGCCGAAACATCCATTTTACCAAAGCACTGAAATGATGGGACTGAAGCCATTGGATTGCAGCATTTATTATGACTTCTGTCAAAACTTCTTTAAGCAGAAAGGCGGTAACTTATCAAAAGATACCTTCGACTACATCTATCAACAATTCGAGGGTCACACATGGTACATCCAGTGTATCATGAATCGCCTCTATGAAACCGAAATACAAGTTGATAGTATCCAGCAAGTAAATGCAGCAATTCTTTCAGTACTCGAAGGAAGAGAACCACAGTTTGAGAATATGGTACAGTTCTTCACAGAGAACCAGTTCTCGCTTCTGAAGGCTATAGCCAAGGATAGCATTGTTGCCCAGCCTACCTCTGGCAAGTTCATCAAGGAGCACAAGCTGAGTGGAGCCAGCAGCGTAAAGGCTGCCCTCAAAATCTTGGAAGACAAGGAATTAGTATATAGGACAAATAAAGGCTATATCATCTACGACAGATTCATGGATTTGTGGTTAAAGAGAATATAAACTAAAAAATGTGCTTTAAACGTGCGGAATGTGTCTAAAAAAGACAGATTCCGCACGTTTAAAGCACATTTCTCTCCTAGAAAGCCGTACATCTTACAATGATTACGACCATGGGATTATCCGACAATCCTTATGCTCGGGATGTTCAGTCGGTAGTAACAATGGACGACTTGTTTGTTCTTTGGTAAGCAAAAGGTTGTATCATAAATGAGAGGGTGTGCCATTAGTCTATGACACACCCTCGAAACTTCCTCCAAGAATTTAAAATTAATAATTAAAATATACTGTACCATAAAGAGTTGTGAGAGCAGACCATTCAAAATTATCTACTATAAATTGTCCATCTCCAGATGAAACTCTTTGCGCTCTAACCGTACCATTGTTCATCCAGCTTCTAGCACCAGAATAATATACTGCTACTACATAAGGACCTTCATACTGACCTATTCTAGCACATACACGTATCTTGACTCTCACAAATCTTCCATCTTGGGCTTTCACATACCCACCAACCACACTCGTTTGAGATCTTGGTGGAGTTGGAGCACCAAAGCCATAAGATTGAATTGAAGGTACCGATGGAACAGAAGGCACATTAGGAACCAATGGACGTCCTGTATTAGCATCCAAAGGTACATACTCAAAAGCCTGAGCACTCATGCCTAACGAAAACGCAGCGAACAAAGTCGCCAATAACACTTTTTTCATAATTTTATTGTTTAACAATTAACTTAATACACAAATTAATAAATGGTTATTACTTCTTCATCAAATCATACAGAAAATATTTATCGTCACCATAACGATGCAACATTATAGCAACTATTCCAAAATTCGGCAAATTTGTAAACGTAATCCAATACATATTATTTTCAGAATCATAAGCTTCTACGACACCATCCTGATTGATATTCGTCAACCATAATTTGAGAATCGTCCCATCCGTATTAAACGTATAAATCCCCTTTTTATAATCAGGAGGATTTGTATAAGTTATTACGGTCTTCAACTTTATCAATTCACTAAAGTCGCCATTTCCTATTCTAATGCTAATATAATTACTATTCCAAGTAATCGCATTAGCAAATAAGCTCGCCATTCCTAATAGCATAGATAACAACAATTTCTTCATATCTTTAATTATTATGTTCATAACCAGCAATCAATTTACCTATAAACCTTGTCACAAGTTTTTCCTTTACATAGCCCTCCGAAGTCTTTTTACCATTTCGCCCCACATCATTTATATAATAGGACCCTTCTATATTTTCCAATCTTGCATGCACTATAGAATTGCGCAAATGGCGACAAAAATCGACAATCAGAACAGAATTCTTAGTAAAACTCAATGTATACTTCCCATCAAGTTTCACTTTGTCAATATCATCAGTTTTTGAATACTTCAACTTCTTCTGGAGTTCATCACAAAAGAAACTATAAGCAGAAAGATTATACCCTTTAAAATCTGAGCACTTTTTCATTTGACTTATCTCCTTTTCATAGATAAAGACAAACTTTGCTAGAATATTCAATTCACTTTTCAATCCATTATATACCATTAGCATCTTCATATGCCATTAGCTCCTTTTGGCATCAAAAAGTTTATTACCACATAAACACAAAAACGTGGAGCCAGTCTGTCGCCCGTTCCACGTGTTGAGGCCTTCGCATTGCCCTATTAGTCGAAACGAGCAACGCTGAAAGCCCCACGCAAAAGTGAATATATAGTACACCATCTTGCGCTATGCACTTTAGCACACAGCGACAATTAGGATATATATAATACACCCCTGGGGCGTCCTCGTTGCTTTGTTTTTGACTAATAGTTTGAAGTTGCGAAGTTCCAACACGTCAAACACAAAGCGTTCAGTACGCCTTTATGTATATGTATCAATCCCTTAGCCTCCACCCTTAGGGCTTCCAGCTTGGATATGACACCGCAAAAATAAGAAATAATATCGAAACCTCCAAACTTTTATCGAAAAAAGTGAAGAGAAAGATTGCTTTTTTCAAAAGAAAGCACTATCTTTGCACCATAATTATATAAAAACAAGGAATATGGGAGCAGTATATGTAATACAAGGAATATTGATTTACATTTACGCCTTTGACCATAATCCACCGCACATTCATGTACGAAGTGGAGAAGGTACTTTTACGATTACTATCAAAGACAGAATCGTAGAAGGACGTGCTAAATCAAAGACGATTCGTCTGATTAATGACTTCATCGACGAACATGAAGATGAAATCATGGAGCTTTGGGGTAAAGCCCAAAGAGGAGAAACAATAAAGAAAGTACAACGATAAAAACAAAAGACTATGATTTTAACGATTAAAGATGTAGACTACTTAGGAGATTATACTCTTCTTTGTACTTTTAATGACGGAGTAAAGAAAAAGGTTGACTTAACCTCGCTCTTAAAATACCCAGCATTCAGCGAGTTGAAAGACAAAAACAAGTTCATTCAATTCGGATTAGACCAAACAATATTTTGGGCTAATGGTGCCGATATTGCGCCAGAATATCTCTATGAGCATGGAGTAACAGCAGACAACTAAACAACATGAAATCGGACAACGTATAGTGGAACAGAGCGGAGCATCACGTGCTGAATATGAAAAGCATGTGATAGAGGTCGCTTAGGCCGCTCTTACAGAGGAATTCGGGAATGGATCTCATATACGAACATTGCCAACTACAAAAGATTCCATCTGACGTTCAACGACTTACAAATTCTTCAGACAGTGTCTGAGGAATTCAACAATCCAATTCAACAGGCACTGCCTGCTGAATTATCTCCGCACTTTCAAAAAGGGCAGACACCGCCTGCCCAATTCTAACTACGCCTTCTTCCTTGGTCTCATTACGAGCGTCTTATACGAGTAGAAGACAAGAAGGCACGTGAATGGTATGCAAAGGAGGCACCATTACAAAAAGGTCAGGCGCTGCCTGACCTTTTTAAATCTCATTTTCCGTATAACTATCCATTTATCTATTAAACTATCACTTTTTCTTGCATAAAGTTTGCAATTTCCGATATTTATGCTTACCTTTGCCGTTGTTAAGAGGGAACTCGTAACACATTACAAAATATCTTATCATAAAAATAAGAAAGGAAATAGCAAATGGAACTGAAAGAGACTTTCCAAAAAGTGAAGGCAGCTAGCAAAACACTTGGTTTGCTAACAGATGAACAACGTAATGAAATCCTGCAGGCGGTGGCTGATGCCATCATCGCAGAAACTCCTGCGCTTCTCAAAGCGAATGCAGAAGACTTGGCGAAGATGGACAAGGCGAACCCGCTCTACGACCGATTACAACTCACAGAGCAGCGACTCCAGGATATTGCTTCGGATATGAGACACGTCAGTACACTGCCCTCACCGCTCGGAAGAGTTCTCAAAGACAAAACACTCGAAAATGGTTTGCACCTACAGCGAGTAGCCGTTCCATTCGGAGTTATCGGTATGATTTATGAAGCCCGTCCTAATGTGACTTACGATGTTTTCTCACTCTGTTTCAAGAGTGGAAATGCGTGCGTACTGAAAGGAGGAAAGGACGCAAACGCCTCAAACTCAGCGGGTGTCGAACTTATCCACAGGGTGTTGATAACTTTTGGTATTGATCCGAATGTTGTTACACTGCTCCCTGCTACCCATGAAGCTACCGGCGAAATGCTGAATGCCGTGGGCTATATTGACCTCTGTATTCCTCGTGGAGGAAAGAAGCTCATCAACTTCGTCCGTGATACTGCCAAAGTTCCGGTTATCGAAACCGGAGCCGGTGTGGTACATTGTTACTTCGACAAGGATGGCGACCTGGAGATGGGCAAGCGCATCATCACCAATGCCAAGTGCCGAAGAGTGAGCGTATGCAATGCGCTCGACTGTCTGCTGATTCACGAAAGCAGATTAAGCGACCTCCCTGCCCTCTGTGAAGGACTCGCCGAGAAGCAAACCAAGATTCATGCAGATGCCAAGGCTTACGAAGTCTTAAAGGGACACTATCCAGACACCTTATTATATAAGGCAGAGGAAAGCGATGCAAAGATGAAAGAGGCTGATGCCAACGTGAAGAGTATCTGGAACACCGAATGGCTCAGCATGCAGATGGGAATCAAGGCCGTGGTTTCAGAAGATGAAGCACTCGACCATATCGCCACTTACGGAAGCGGACACAGCGAGAGCATTGTTTCCAACAATGAAACTGCCCAGAAGAAGTTCCAGGCGATGGTAGATGCAGCCTGCGTTTATGTGAATGCTCCAACCAGTTTCACCGATGGCGCACAGTTCGGATTGGGCGCAGAAATTGGCATCAGTACCCAAAAGCTTGGAGCACGCGGACCAATGGCGCTAGAAGAAATTACCACCTACAAGTGGCTGATTACAGGAAATGGACAAACAAGGAAGTGAAGAGTGAAGAATTCAATAGCTTTATATTAGAAATAACAAATAAAAAACGAAATAACAATGAAGACATTCTTTAATGTTGAAGACCTTGGCGACCTGAAAGCAGCGCTCGCCGAGGCACAGGAAGTGAAAGCAAACCGTTTCGGTTATCAGGAGTTGGGCAAGAACAAAACCTTGCTGATGATATTCTTCAATAACAGTCTCCGTACCCGACTGAGTACACAGAAGGCTGCGATGAACCTGGGCATGAATGTGATCGTGCTTGATGTGAATGCTGGTGCATGGAAACTGGAGACAGAGCGTGGCGTTATCATGGATGGCGACAAGAGCGAGCACCTGCTGGAGGCTATCCCTGTGATGGGTAGCTTCTGCGACCTTATCGGTGTTCGTAGCTTTGCCGGTTTGAAAGACCGAGAGTATGATTATGCCGAAACCATTGTAAACCAGTTTGTAAAGTACAGCGGCCGCCCTGTCTTCGCTATGGAGACTGCTACCGTTCACCCACTCCAGGCATTCGCCGACCTCATCACCATTGAGGAGCATAAGAAGGTGGCTCGTCCTAAGGTAGTCCTGACCTGGGCTCCTCATTGCCGTGCCTTGCCTCAGGCTGTACCAAACTCATTCGCCCAGTGGATGAATGCAGCCGATGTTGATTTCGTGGTTACTCACCCTGAGGGCTATGAGCTGGACCCTAAGTTCGTAGGCAATGCCAAAGTGGAATACGACCAGAAGAAGGCTCTGGAAGGTGCAGACTTCGTTTACGCCAAGAACTGGAGCTGTCCGGGCGTGAAAGACCCAGCACAGTATGGTGAGATATTGAGCAAGGATATGAGCTGGACCATCGACGAGGAGCACATGAGCTGGACCAACGATGGTTGCTTCATGCACTGTCTGCCAGTTCGCCGTGGCTTGATTGTAACCGATGATGTCATTGAAAGCAAGAACAGCCTGGTGATTCCAGAGGCAGCCAACCGTGAGATTTCAGCCGAGGTTGTCATCAAGCGTATGCTCGAATCACTCTAAAGCAGGAAATAAGAAAAAGATAGGGGGAAGTAAAGGAAAACAAGCCTTTATTTCCCTCTTTTCCGTTCTATCCAGCCTGTTCCTATCCCCATATCTCGGTATTTTTATCATTTCATCCTGTCTGTTTTCTTATATCTCAGATATTATCCGTACCTTTGCTGCCGAAAAAAAGAAAAACGAGATGGACAAATACATAATACTTTCACCAGAAGCTAAGGGTTCATTCAATGATCGCCTTAACTTTCTGTATCTAAAACTAGGTAACTTTCTCGATACAGAGAAACAGGAAAACCGTACCTTGCAATATTGTAAGGTATTCCTCAGCGACGCCCAGAACCAGATAAAAGAGTTAGAAGAATCTCTCCTTTATCAGGAGTTTCTGAAAGGCGCAAACCTCACTATCGTGGAACAGACTCCACTGAATGGCAGCAAGGTGAGTCTGCTGATCAAGACAACGGACTCCCAGACTTCCATTCTCTTTCACAGTCTTCGCCTTACAGAGGAGGAGGCTAAGGGAAAGGATTCGTACGAACAGACCCGTCTTCTCTTCAATAAATACCTGAAGACTATCGAAGGTACGGATATGACAATGGAACGCAACCTGATTCGCACCTGGATATACGTCACCAACATCGATGTAAACTATCAAGCGTAGTAGAAGCCCGTAATGACATCTTCGATAAAGAGGGATTGACAGCCGACACCCACTACATCGCCAGCACAGGTATCGGTGGCGCCACTCCGGTACGCCATGCAGCTGTAGCCATCGACTTCCTCACCATCCCCCATATCAAGGAAGAGGACAAGAAGTATCTTCAGGCACTCGAACATCTGAATCCTGCCCATGAATATGGAGTAGCCTTCGAACGAGGAACCCGGCTTACGCTACCTACCCATACTCTCCATCCAGAAGGAAGCCAGCAGTTCAAGCAACAATACTTCATCTCCGGTACAGCCAGTATCGACAAGCATGGAGATGTGGTCTATGAAGGAGACATCGTGCGCCAGACCGGCAGACTGCTTGAGAACATCGGCGCCCTGCTGAAAGATGGCGATGCCACGATGAATGATATCCAATACTTCATCATCTATCTGCGCGACATCTCCGACTATCATACGGTTGACAGACTGATGCAGCAGTTTTATCCACAAATCCCCCGCATCATCGTGGAGGCAAAAGTATGCCGCCCCGGCTGGTTGATAGAAATGGAATGCATTGCAGAGAAGGAATTATGTTCTACAGAATAAGGAATTATAAAGATTCCGTTATCTAACCTTTGTCGGAATCCTCTTATCACTCATGATTTCATTTCCTGCCGCACGGGCATCCAGCTCTACTGGCTTGGATGTGAAATCAGGGGTATTATAGGAATCCAGCAACTCATCGTAGTATTTCTTCGGATTGCGCTGTGGCAAGAGGAACGGCTTGCTTACATTGCCCTTGTCATCGATGCAGGCAAGATAAAGACGGGTATAGAGTCCGTCGCCACGGCGGGATGTAAAGACAAACCAATGGGAATCCTTGCTCCAGTTGTGCCAGCTATCTGTATTCCTGCTATTAGCAGCCGTCATTGGTCGCGCCTGTTCCGTCTTCAAATCCAGCAACCAGTTATCCGCTTCCTTATGCCAGATAGGGAAACAGCCATAATCACTCATCGTAAACATGATGTACCTGCCATCATACGAAGGACGGGGATGGGTAGCACTCTTGCCCAATTCGCGGGCATTGAAGATGGTATCCACCTGGTTGCCAAACTTACCCGTAGCCGCATCGAAACCAATCTTGCAGATATTATACTTGATATTCTTATACCCGCTTGGGATAGGCTCTGCTGTAGAAGAGCAGAAATAGAGCGTCTTGCCATCTGGTGAGAATACCGGATAAGTCTCGTAATGGTCTTTCGTCATCAGGAGCGAATCCAATATCAACTCATGGGGTGATGGCTGATAAACGAAGACATCCGATGCCTGGTCGAAAACTTCAATTCGCTCATTCTTCACGGCATGGAAACTCTGATGGGTGGTATTGGTACTGTAGGCGCAATACTTGCCCGACGGATGCCAGTAAGGATAAACCATCGAACCCTTCAGGGAATCATTCTTCGCCTTCAGCCACTCCCGCTTACCGTTCTGAGAAACCAAGGTAGCACCATGGTCACCACGCACATGGAAGGTAAACTGGTCAGGATTGGTTCTGTTTGCCGTATGACAATTGAGACAGGCACCCGGTGCTGCGGTATTCTCTAGAATTGCCGTTTCCTCAAAGTTACTCAAGTTGCGCTGATAGATGCCCAATTTACCATACACCTCATAACCAGGAGCGATGCGACGATAAGTCACCCCCCAGTCATCAAGAGCGTATGGACTGACATGGATATCGAAGTCCTTATACTGCGTCCAGTTACCCTTCTTTTCCACATAAACAGTAACTTTCAAATCTCCACCCCTATTTTGAGCAAGCAGATGATGCCATTCATCGATATCGAAATTTGCGTAGTCGCCTTCACTTTGAAGTTCACCTATCTTTGAACCTTCTACCACGACATTAACAGATTCCGCATCTATATCCTCCACATTGAAGTTGAGAGGAGCAATCGTTGCGGGCACAGTAACTCCAATATAATCAGGATAAATCTTTGGAAGTTGATTTGCTTGGATGGGATTGGTGGGCACAAGAATTCCCGGTTTGGACATACAAGAGCCAAGTCCCAACATGCCCCCCATGAGCAATAATCCCATAAAATATTGTCTGATATTCATCATTAATCTATATTATAATCATGCAAAATGTCCAATCAGCAAGAATGCCAACTTAACATTTAACACTTAACATTTAACATTATCAATTAACCTCTTTCATTCCCTCCTTCTTTCCGGCAGCCTCATCAGCCCCTTGCACCATCACATAGTGCCAGGCATTGGATACATACGGCTGCTGACCAAGTTGAAGATCCTTCGGATTCTGCATATAGAGCTGGATGAAGTTGAGCGTATTGTTCACGTTCTGTGCATCCACACTATACGGAATTGTACGCGGATCGCTATGCGTCTTCATCCAGTTGCCGATGAGAATCTCCTGGAAGGTACGTGGAATATGGTCGTAACCCACGAATCTACCCAGCGGATAATACTGCATGAACTTTTCCATATCGCGCTGCAGGAGTTCGTAGCACATCAGATATTCGTATGCCATCTTGTTATGGTTATCATTCAGGAAGAGCAAACCCAGCATCTGGTCCATCTCCCGGTCGCTGAAGAGGAAGTCCTGCTTTTTCTCACGATACTTGCGCAGCTTGCCATAGATAGGATGTCGGTTGATAGCCTTCTCATTACCTAGCAGCGCCATCGTCTGATTCGCCCAGTTACTATAGAAGAGCGTTTTCTGCAGTCGGCGGAGCAGCTTGGCTGCTACCTTATAATTACCGTTGATGATATCGCACTCTATAATCCTGCGGGTCAATCGGGCACTCTTGCGATAATTAGGTATCGCTTCCTGCGCCTCGAACATATATCTTTCGGCATCATTCACCATACCCAGGCGGAAAAAGATTTCTGCAGTAGATACTGGCGAAATCATATCGCGGGTAAAGGTAGGGAACAAGCCCTCGCCTCCATTCTGATAGAACTCGAAAAGGCGGTCGGCAAGCATACCTTTCTGGCTCAAGGCAAGATTCACACACGAGACACCCAGCGGTGTGGTAGCCGGCTTCTTCTCTGCCTTCTCTATAATCTTATCCCACTGTTCGGTGCGAACCAGAAAATCATAATCTATCAGTTCGTAGGTCATTTCATCAAAAGATGCCTTGATACCAAACCATGAAGCCACAATCACCAATACATAGCTCAACACTATGACCACTTTGGATTGCTGCAACTTCTGCAAGGATTTCTGGCGGCACGGAATCATCCCCAGGAAAGGAATCACTACTGCCCATACCATCACAACAAAAGGCAACGGAGATATGGCACCCGGATAGCGATAATAATTAAGTCCGGCAAAGATGCGATACAAAGGATATTGCAAAGTCTGCGTGGTCAATAATATCCAGGCCACAGTAAGGATAAGAATGACGGCAGAATAGCCTATTCCAGAAAAAACATTTCCCTTCTGCTTGGCATTCTTCAACGTATCACCTATCATCAGGACTGCATAAAGGAATACCACCGGTCCCAGAAGCCAATAAACCAATGCCGTGCTAACCAGTTCGAACACCACCTTTACCAACCGGTTGTGGAATCGGTTATGAATCCATCCTATTACTAAGGCTCCGAAAAGTGCAACGACAAAAGAGAGCAACACATTCTGGTCGCCCATGGCACACCATAAGGCGATACTTGGAAGAAAACTCAGGAGATAACCTGGGAAATCATGCCTTGCTCCGTATTGTTTCATCAGTCCCCATACGGCAGTCTGAATGCCCATCAGCAGCAAAGCGATGATGGCACCGCCCAATACAGGCATATAATAGAACTGTACCAGAAACTCACTGATATAGTCAGCCAAACCTCCCGGCAGCACAATGCGCTCCAAAAAGTAGCCGGTATCAAAGAGAAACATCTGATACTGTTCCTGAAAACAGAGTCCGCCTACGAATGGCACTGCCCAAAATATCACGACCGCCACACCGAAGAGCAGCGACAGCAGCGGTTTCCAAGTTTTTATCATCAAATTCTTCATGAGATTATATTTTAAATTCATGTTCTTTCCACAACGTCCGTGGACGATTTAGGACTTTCCTTATACCCGTACAAAGTTACAATAAAATATTGTAACTTCCAAACAAAAACATACAATTCAACAAGATAGTACAGAAGAAAAGCAATAAAAGTCAAATCCTACTAACGTAATGTTACGAAAAGCCCCGATTGCTGGACGGCAGTCGGGGCTTAGCCTTATCGATATGATAATCATGACGATTACCAAACTTACTCATTTACTAAAGACTTTCAAGCCATCTTTGACCAGCTTTCGTCTTAGACCAAATAACTAACCCTGCGCCAATAGCACTAGCCAAGGCAAATATAATTGTCAACATTTCCATATCTATATTATTTAAGTTTCACTTTAAGAATTTCGTTACCAAAATAAGCAAATAGTACCGTTGCCGTGATACCAAAACTAATGCACAGATAATTAAAAATCCCCATCTCATCTCCCGTAAACAATGGAGACAAGCCGCCAACAACGACACCGCTGCACATCAACTTGGATAAATCAAAGAAATAACCAG
>ENA-OPYQ01000020-OPYQ01000020.1-human-gut-metagenome-genome-assembly--contig:-NODE-20-length-39155-cov-3.064415_pt1 | contig 39155 bp, 34 predicted proteins | sample MGYA00242471_ERZ504479 | MGnify/ENA primary metagenome ERZ504479 (study PRJEB26092, sample SAMD00036225) | human gut metagenome | host: Homo sapiens | study: EMG produced TPA metagenomics assembly of... | reverse complement strand
ATGTCTTCATTCAAGTCACTGATGACCAACATTTATCTGGTGAAACGAATTTTTAAAGCAAGCGGGTACACCCCGAACCGAACTTTAATTAGCAAGATTTTCAAAGATCTCTCGTGCTTACAGCGTATAGCTGCTTAGCACATTATTGAATTATTAACGAACTATTGTTACATAAATCCTTAGTGTTCCAAATATCCAAACCTTCTTCCCAGACAAATTGAGACCATTCGAGATTATCTTTAATTAATTTGTCTGGATACAGACTAGTCAGGAGGCTAAAGACATCATTTTCATTTTTACTCTTTTTGACAAATATACAATCGGCGAGTTTTTTTAACTCTTTGTTTGCATATGACTCAACAACAGGATATTTTAGAAGAACATCACGATAGTTCTTAATAACATTTTCAGAATACCATTTTTCATCAAGTTTGTCATGCTCCTTTGCCTTCTTTAGTCCGTTTGCGAGCAGATAGAGTTTTCCGTAACTATTGGATGATAAATACGAAACCAAATTGTCATATAGCTATAAACTTTGCTATATATGATTTGATTGATTCCGACTTCAGAGATATTATTATGTTCCTCATCCCAATTTTGACCTGACAACAAAAGGCTCTGTCGTTCTTCATCTGGTTCAAAATCTGGACTATTTAGGATTATTGGTTCTTCAAGTTGGGTTTCAATACCAACTAATGGCAATACACAGAAATGCGAAGTGTTACCAGCATGACTGACAATACAATTATTCTCATCGACCTCGATGGCTGCGTCAATTCTGATTTCTCTATCTGCTCTATATCTATCCGATAGTTCTTTGTTATATTCATGATAGGATGAATATAGGAACCTTCTGATGGATGTTGTCTCACCATGTATTTCAAATATAGCGGACATTACATTTGGGGCTACTTCTTCAATTGGGCGTCTGATAATGTTAGTAATTTTACCATTATCATTTAATTCAATTGATGCTAATTCTTTACAGAAAAGCATAGTCTGTGTTATGTGTTTGTAAAAATTCTCAATACCGAGTTGTATTGCTCTGCGACCTGAATCTGTAGAAACATGGTAAGTAAAAGTTGTCCATTCGAACAAATCCCCATAATACTTCTGTGACTCTTCCATTTTATCGAGTCCTTCAAGAAGTTCTTTTTCGATTTGTCCATCACGGTACATCGTAACGCTAAATCCACAAAGTTCAGTTTTTTCATCGTTACTATACATATTACTTTCTATTGTAACGACTTTTGATAGACAATGAGTTGTTAAGAAGCCCGTACCAAACCTACCGGTGCTTTCTGAATTTTCCTTATCTTCACTATACTTATACAACAGACCAAATCGTGCATCAGAAGTAAATGGATTTCCATCATGACGAAATCTTACGATATCACCTTCTATTTCTATACGCACGTTTATTTGGTTTCGTGTTGGGTCACTTACAATTGTATCTTTCGCATTTTGTATAAGCTCCCAAACCCAACGTTTGCGATCCACGTCGCTGGGCTGATTAAGTTGGCGCAAACGTTTTGCAACGTTGCTTATGTACATTTTACGAAGAAGTTTCTCGTAAGAACCTTTAATTACACTCGGTGGTGCGATTTCTGTTTTTATTGTAGACATAATTGTTAACTTTAATAGTTGCCAATTCTTGTGATGCTGCTTCCAAAGAGGCTCCGATTGCTAAAGCATTTTCGTCATAACCATAATCTCTGAATTCAATAATGTTCTCTTGCTTATTTACGATTTTCATTCGTTTTGGGGACATTTGAATATTGTTCTGCCATAATGGATGCACGCCATCCATATTGTACATAGTCACAGTGTATCCTTCGGCACCTTCAATATTCTTTTCAATTGTTATTCTACGATGACAATTGTAGTTATGTCCGGAGACATCTTGCCCATTTTGGAAGCGGACATGGTCTGATGAATCGAAAACAATTTTCCCACTAGGAGGGTTATTATCTCCTTTTATAATGCAGGTTAAAAAATCTTTTTCCATTAGCTGATATTGTTTTATGTATTATTAATCTTTGATTATCTTTATAGCACCTTTAGGTATATAAGCAGTAGCGAACAAATGGCTCTCAAATAACTCTACCACCACTCTCTGTTGCCCAGCAATCCTTGTTACTCTACCACGTATATCCTTAAACTCACCCTCTGTAATCACTACTTCATCCCCTAACTTACATTTGATATTCTCAGAAGTAACAGGGATGATATGAGGATTATGGATGGAAGTTAAACGGATAAAATTATCCATAGCAGTATCGGCAATGATAAGAGGAGGATTCTTGGTTGGCGCATTTTCACAATGTGAAGTATGGTCGTAATAGTAACTCAACAAAGCCCTATTTTCAAAAGCCTTGATGTTCTTATCTTGCAAAAGAGAGTCAACTTGCTCTGCCGATGCATGAACAAACACAAAAGAAGAAATAAGAGGCTCCGTGATGATTCGCTTCTTTCCTTGCTTTCTTACCTCTTTATATCGTAAAGGAACATAACATACCAATCCTTTAGCCTCTACGAATGATTTTGCCTTGATTATACGCCCATACGTAACTCGTAGAACAAACCATTGCTTGTTTAGTGAAGGCACGTTCTCTACCGACACCCCATCCTTGTTGTTTTGGATGGAGGGCGTACAAGAGGAAAGTCTTGCACTTGGACACGATGAACCTGTGTCAGTAGGTTGCCCATTATACAATGAAGCATCAACCATAAGAGGCTGATTGGCAGAATCTTCCATTTTCGTTAAAGAATTAGATAAAACCTGTTGGTCTTTACTTTATAGAATTGCCGTTATTTAACTACAAAAATAATAAAATTAAATTAGACCAAAGAAGAATATAAGGAGAAAAGTAGAGAAAACTAAATATTTTAACGTTTGTTTATGGTTCGAATAATAATATCTAATAAAGTCTGCTGGGGCAATGCTGAAACAGATACAGCAATTGCCCCTGTCGTTGTTTCGATTTTTACCGACTTGTTGTTGGGAACACAACTTATAAAACAACGAAACTGGTTTATTTCATTTAACAAGATAACACCAGCAACAACGGCATTTATATCTACGCCCCCTCTTTGCCTATGTCATCAAGAACCTGGGAGTAACATTGCTTGGTTCTGAAAAAGTCATTAAGAATCGCAGCAAGATAGGCTTTTGTGTTTGGAATGTTGTGCATTAGCAAACATTGCAACTTAGACAGAATATAATAAGAATTTTCTTCCTCATACGACATATACAAGACTGTATTATGCACTAAATGATTAGTACGATTAACAGCCTTTTTCATATTCTCTACATCTTGGAGATTCTCCGAATCCACCATATCCCAATGAAGGTCCCAAATTGTAATAAAGGCAGAGTCGTTTGAAGCCTCTATCATAAACTTCTCATTTTGATACGTGAAGTAAATGTCATCATGCTCTATACGAACTTCACAATTGAGCTGCCGAAGCAACTCAAGACACAAGTCTCTAGTACCAATATTCTCATTGCTATCATTAGATGGCGAGATAGAATTAACGATCTCATCCATCTCTTTTTCTGCTCTTTTCTGGCGGATGTAATACATCAAACTTATGCCAATCAATACTGAAATAATTGGTAACATCATAATTATAATCTTTTTAAATTAATACTTTATGAGATGGCAAAGTTAGTGCTTTTTTTGCAAACAGATGTACAAACTCGGGAAAAACTTATCTCCACAAGCCTTGTGGAGCCTAAACATTTGTAACATCTACCACCATTTATTATTTTTGCAGCCAAAATAACAATAAAAATAATAGGAATATGGAAAGACTCTTTTTTTTCGTGATTGCCGTTGCGTTAGCATTCGGCGTTGGTTGCCTGGGAAGAAACAGAAAGATTGGTTTCGGATGGGCTTTTGGTATCTCACTCATCAATGTGGTGATTGGTCTCATTGTCGTATTATGCTCCAAGAAGAAAACGCCAAATGAGCTTGAAAAGAAGAACTAAGTTGAAGATTTGGGGATGGGCATGTATTCTGATTGGAGTAATTGGCTTTATCAGTATCATTATGCGTGGCAACCCAAACCTCGGACCGAGCGTTTGGGTTGCCATAGGAGTTTATTTGTTATACAGGAAGAATACCTAAGAAAATTCACTTCCACTCCACAAGCTTTCTATCCAATGGTATCTTCTTGGGTTCGCCACGATTGCCATCAATGAAATAACTCCCGGCTAGACTTTCATCAAACTGGAGAGTGAAGGCTTGGCGGATACGGGCACATTTCTCATTGATAGAATTAGACAACGGATTCGTCAGGGCTTCAATGCTCTGGCGAATCTTCTCTTCTGAAAGATGAGTCCCGTTGTTGTTCGATTTCTTGCGAATATCCACATAGATATCATATAGCTCTTCCCTATAATCCGACAGACATTTGAAAAGGATTCCCTCCTCATGACGCAAAAAGAGAATATACACCGCTTTTACCAATGGCTCCATCTTGATAGTCATATCATGATAGTCGGGCAGTATGATATCGTAATTCTCCGTGATGACCATTCTACTCAGGTTCTTGGGTGGAAAGAGATACTGCTTCAGCACCCAATCGCTTACTCCGCCAAGGCGTAAGTCCTGTACCTGTCGGTACACCTCCTTCATCTTCTGCCTGATATCATAGCTGAATGTTTCATCTGCCGGAATCGGTTTAGGATCAAATATACTGTATGGAAAATCATCGACAGAGCTGAACATCACGTTGCAATCCGGCAACTTATCATACGCAGCCTGCATCAATGGCATAAAATCCTCATCTTCCTCTATAGACAAAGAATAGGAATTGACATAATATATGCCATCCTCCTCATGGTCTAGCTGTAAGATGCTAGGATGTAATTTCTCCTTATTCTTTTCTTCTACCAATTGCGACAACAGCAAATCGGAAGGAACAGAGATGTTCAAATCCTCTTTATTCATCGCAGGATAGCTGTAGAGAGCAGTCTTCTTGATATGAGGACCCAGAAATGGGAAATAATTAAAATGAATAGACTTGCTGATAAACAAGTTGTTGATATCCACGAGATGGTTGATGATGGAAAGGTTCAACTTTTCATCATACCCATTCTCTACAAAGAATACCTCGCCATGTAGGCGTGTTGGGAAGTCGCGAAACTTCAATACCTTTTTTCTTCCAATCTTTCCGGTCATTACTTACCAATTATTATATGGTTGAGTACAAATTTGTCAATATCAGATCTATCTTCTTCTGCATTTATCGAATAGCTAAACACCGAACATGGCAAAAAGAACAAAAAAGACTCACCCTGAGCGCGCTGTTCTAAAGGGAAGCGGGGGGGGTGAGTATGTTGTTACAAAGGTACAAATGTTATTCGAAACAACAAAACTTTTAGCAAAAAAGTTTCGAAAAAAGTTGTGTGAGGGGACACAATCGTAAAAAGGAGAGCTATCTCGGAACATGATTCTTCCAACAAAAGGGATGAGGCTATAATGATATTTAGAAAGAAGTACGCAAGCGATAAAGAACCAACAAATATACGCACGTATAAATCATTTTTCTCGAAAAAAGTATCAAAGTCTCATTTTTGGGTATAAAATAAGACTTATATCTTTAATACACAACACCTTAACATAAATAACACTTCTCTGGAAACGGAGGGAGAAGTATCATCGAAGTATCATAAATTAGGGAGAAGTATCATGATTTCTTGCTTGCATCGAAAAAAAATGCTTTATGAAGTGATAATAATAGCATTTACAAGGCAATAAACAGGATGTTTTTGCGTTTAGTAAAACAGAATGTTTTATTCTTAATACTTAAGAAACATGGATGAAAAGGAATTACTGAAAAAGGCTTTTGAGTACGGAAACGTACCTAGCAACATCACCTACTGTTTCACCGAACCATGTCCGATGAAAAACAAATGTATCCACTATCTATCCGGTCTCTACAAAAACGAGAAGACTGATAGAGGGGATGCCATTTTCCCAAATGCCCTGAAAAATGGGAATTGCAAGTACTTTGCTCCGCTGCGTGTCGTGAAAATGGCATGGGGATTCGACAAACTCTTTGCAGAAATGAAAGTGAAAGACGCTCCTGCACTGCGCGCCGAAATGAGAGACTACCTCGGCAGCAAAGGACAATACTACCGATATAAACTGGGACAACTGAAACTCCTGCCGGAACAACAGGCATATATCAAACAGCTCTTCGACAGATACGGATATAAAGATGTTGAATTCGACCATTTCTCAGAAGAGATTGATTTCACTAAAAGCTAATCTTTTTCTCTGCCCTCCATATGTTACAGCCATGCCATTTAAGCGGTCCCACTGAGAACACGTGACGGGCTACCGGTGAACACGTGACGGGCTACTGGAGAACAAGTGACGGGCAGTCATTGCCCGTACAACGGGAAACGAGTGCCCAATTTACCAACCAAACTTTGGGCAACGCTGATAAGATTTTATAGTTTATAGTTGACAGTTAATGGTTAATAGTTAACAAACAAACATCCTAATCAATATATTCAATGAAGGTAACAATCGTTCATACAAACAACAAGAAGCAGCTCCTCGTCAGCACCAAGACGATGGAGAAGTTGCTGCAACGTATCGCAAAAGATGACAGCAGACTTACTGTTACCCATTTCCGCGAATACGTGACCTATATGGAAAGCGGCTACGAATATTACAAGGATATGCCAACATGGATGCACATCTACCCCGCTGCAGAATTCGCCAAAGACGAAAACAACAACCTGAAGATGAAGGCGTGCAACGGTATCCTGATGCTGAAATTCGGAAACATCACAGATGCAGACGGCGTGGAGGGCGTGAAGCGCTCGGTTGCCATGCTGCCTTCTACCTTTGCTGCGCTGGAAGGTGCTGATGGTAAGTCGGTTATCGTATTGGTGAAATTCAGCAATGAAGATGATTCGCTGCCTGCCGACGAAGCGGATGCCGAACGACTGTACCGCATCGCTTACCAGCAGATTTTGCCTGTATATCAGGCGATTGCCAAGCTTCGGTGCTCACAGACGGGCCAAAAACTTCTATAGAAGCGGGCGCAAACCTGTCTTTTGAGCCTTCGATGCACAACAGTTTTATGATGACGCTCGATGCGAAACCTTATTTCAACAGTAAGGCGGTAGCAATGAAAATTAACAGCAACATGCACCCTCAGAACCAGGCTTTCAACACGGAAGATAATCAGCAGATGATTCCTGGTTCCGATACTTCGGAAGAAGAAAAGAAAGTTGACAAGAACAGCGTTCGCGAGAATATCATGAGCATGATGCAGCTGCTGAAAAGTAAATATAACTTCAGATACAACACGGTGATGAAATTCGTGGAATACATGCCGAAGGAGAAAGGTTGGTATGGTTTCCAGCCCGTGGATCCGAGAGTGCAGAAGCGCATGACGCTGGAGGTGCAGCTTGCCGATATCCGAGTGAGCATCAAGGATGTCAGGAATTTTCTGGAGTCTGATTATATCAAGAATTATAATCCGATAGATGAATATCTCTTCCAATGCTACGACAAATGGGACGGAAAGGACCATATACGTGCTTGGCTCGTACGGTTCCTACCAACAATCCTTACTGGGCAAACTGGTTCTACACCTGGTTTCTGGGCATGGTTGACCAGTGGCGCGGCTTTACCCATCGCCAGTATGGCAACTCGGTGGCTCCGCTTCTCATTTCCAAGCAGGGTTACAACAAGAGTACTTTCTGTCGCGGCTGTTGCCGCCGGAACTGCAATGGGGATATAGCGATAATCTGATTTTGTCAGAAAAACGTCAGGTTTATCAGGCGATGGCACAGTTTATGGTCATCAATCTCGATGAGTTCAACCAGATTTCGCCACAGGTGCAGCAGGGATTTCTGAAGAATCTCATCCAGTTGCCTACGCTGAAATACAAGCCTCCGTATGGCAGTCATGTCATGGAATTTCCTCGTCTCGCCTCGTTCATCGCCACGAGCAACATCACGGATATTCTCACCGACCCATCCGGCAACCGAAGATTCATCGGTGTGGAACTGACGGGGCCAATCGATGTGAGTGTGCGTCCGAACTATCAGCAGCTTTTCGCCCAGGCGCTGACCGCCCTGCACAATGGCGAGAAGAGTTATTTTGATGCGGAACAGGTGAAGTTGATCATGAAGAACAACTGCCAGTTTGAGGTGGCTGAGCCGATAGACCAGTATTTCCAGCTCTATTTTGATTTGGTTGAGAATGAGAAAGAGGGTGAATATCTGACTGCCGCCGAGATTTTCGACTATCTGAAAAAGCAGATAGGTTCATCGCTCAAGGTGAACAGTTTGATGGGATTCGGCAGAAAACTGGCGAATATGAGTGAGTTAAAACATAAAAGATTTGCAGATGGAATGAAGTATCTTGTAAAGAAAAAGTGAAATAATGATACTTCTATGAGACTTTAATGAGACTTCTCGGCACCAAAACCGAGAAGTCTCATTCTCTTTATCTTATTATCTATCAAGTCTTTAAGTCAATATTTCCAATAGAAAATGAGACTTTGAGACTTTTTCTCAAAAAAAACTTTTCCACGTAAGAGAAAACTATTATCCTTTAGATAGCATAAAGGAAGGTGCGGATGAACCAGTAGCAAACGATACCTGCAATGTAACCTACGAAAGCAATCCAGGAGATGTGCTTCATATACCAGCCGAAGGTAATCTTCTCCAAGCCCATTACTACCACACCAGCAGCACTACCGATAATCAGCATAGAACCACCGACACCGGCACAGTAGGCGAGCAACTGCCAGAAGACGCCATCCACAGCCATATCACCAGCGGCTGCCACAGGATACATTCCCATACATCCGGCTACCAGAGGCACATTATCAACAATACTTGAAAGCACACCGATGATACCAGTAACCAGGTAGTGGTTGCCATCGAATACGACGTTCAAGCCCTGACCCAAAGCGGTCAATACGCCAATCTCAGCCAGGCAGGAAACAGCCATCAGGATACCGAGGAAGAAGAGGATGGTACTCATATCAACACGAGAAAGCAACTTGGTTACTCGCTTCTGAGTGCCCTCGGCATCAGCTCCACGATGCAAACCGCGATAGAAAACTTCGGTAGCAGTCCAGAGAACGCCCAATACCAGGAGGATTCCTACAAATGGAGGCAAGTGGGTGATACTCTTGAAGATAGGAACGAAGATCAAACCGCCTACTCCCAACCAGAACACAGCCTTGCGCTGACCTTCGGTGAAATCGCTGACCGATGCATTCTGCTGGGCAGAAACCTCAGGCATCACGAGTTCGCCCTTCAACATGGTCTGAAGGATGAGGGCAGGAATCACCATGGAAACCACAGACGGGATGAAGATTTCGGCAATAACGCCGGCAGCAGTAATCAGTCCCTTGTTCCAGAGCATGATGGTGGTAACGTCGCCGATTGGTGAGAAGGCACCACCCGAATTGGCTGCGATGATGACGAGGGATGCATAAACCATGCGATCCTTGTGGTCGGTGACGAGCTTTCGGAGAATCATGATCATCACGATACTGGTGGTCAGATTGTCGAGGATGGCAGAGAGGAAGAAGGTAAGGACAGCGATACGCCAGAGGAGCGCACGCTTCGACTTGGTCTTCATCACCTTGCGAACCCAGTTGAATCCGCCGTTCTGGTCAACGATTTCCACGATGGTCATCGCACCCATCAGGAAGAAGAGTGTTGTGGCAGTATCGCCCAGATGTTCCTGGATGATTCCGGTCACCTTCTCCACCATTCCAGCAGCACCGCCTGTATAATCAGGATGCATCAACTGGAGATACTGCATTGGATCCATCATGTAGAGGGTCCAACAACCTACCAACATCAACAGGGCAATTGCTGCCTTGTTAACCTTTGTCAAGCTTTCGGTAGCTATGAGTGCATAGCCGAGCACGAAAACGACAATAATAGAAATTGTAAGTGTAGTCATTACTTTTTATTTATTATTAGATATTCTTTTTTCCTTTATGTATGATTTGGTACTCACAATTGCCAAACGGCTGCAAAGATACAAAAAGAAAAGCAATAACCACACGATTCCTTATTATAATTGTATGTAATCGTTTACTTACTTACGGTTTTAACCTAATAATAACAGATTTTCTTTGCGCATCTAACTGATTATTCTTACTTTTGCACATCATTAAGTATTCTTTTTAAAGCATCACCAATATGAATCATCATTATATGAAATATCTGTTTGTGCTTCTCCTCTTCCTCCCAACTTGCCTCATGGCGCAGAACAAGGAAGAGAAGATGCCTGGACATATCACAAAAATACAGAAACTGGAGGATGTGAACGTAACCGGGAACCGTCCTCACTTCATCAGACTTAAGGGATATTATCGCAGTTACCAGACCAACGACTCTGTAATGAAATACTTCAACGACGGCATCGTGGAGTATTACATCAACCTGAAGAATGGAAAGACGGATCTCAATGCCTATTCCAAAAGAAATCTTCACAACAGCCGACTCGTTTCCGAAGACAAAAAGCGAGCATTCATGGTCAGCGACAAAGGAACCTTCCGACCTTGGCCGGAAGAGAAGACACTTATTGAGCAATATCGAAAGAAATATCAGCTGAAAGATTCACTGGGCTCTCAACTCGTCCTGCTCAATCAGCAGACAATAGGCAGTATTCAAACGGACAGCAGCCGGAATATCTGTCAGATAGAAATCAACCAGCTTCCGACCTACAAGAATCTGACGCACCAGCTTTTCGGTTATACCCAGACAGATATCTACGACCATGTGGTGGAAGTCTATCAGATAAGTCCTGAAGATTACTATTCCTTCAAGGACCTGCTCTTCCAGAAATCTGACAACAGCTATCTTTTCTCTCATAAGAAAGACAAGCAGCAGCAACTCATCCATGTGATTACCGAATTATATATCACGGAACAGGAGTATGTAGAAAAGAAGCAATCCATCAAACCGGATTCTTCTACTCCCAAAGAATCAGCTGCCGCCATTACCGATTTCTGCATCAGAAACAAGATACCTTCCTTGCCTGAAGCAACAGAGCAGGAGATGCAGCAGTTGACTCCCTATAATCCTGCAAACATGAAAGAGATAAAGGAGTAAGGAAACTATACAAAAAAATCCGAAACAGATAGCTGACAACGCTTCTGTTTCGGATTATCTTTTCGTATTCTTTCTTATTCTTCCTTAAAATCCATGCGGATTCTGATATTTAATAAAGCTAGCAATAATCATGTTCACAGGTTACTTAGCCACCTTGAATACGGCGGCACTAATGCCGGAAGCCTTGATAGCATCGGTCTTCTTGCCTGATTTATATACAACCTTGCCTGTAGAAAGAACAGAAACTGCCTTGCCACCTACAGAGCTGATGTTGAGAGAGGCTGCCTTGGCACCAGGATTCACGACAACAACATACTTCTCATCACCCAAAGTGCGCTCATATACCATCGGATATTCCTGACCCTTCTGGTTCAGGAGCTTCCAATCTCCCTCATTGTCAAGAGCCTTGGCTGAATGACGCAAAGCGGTCAGCTTACGGGTATATGACAACAGAGAATTCTGATCTCCCTGCTGAGCCTCAACGGTCAACTTTCCGTTTTCCGTATCTACAGGGAAGTAAAGCTTATCAGGCGCACTCGTTGAGAAGCCGGCATTCTTGCCCTTGGTCCACTGCATCGGAGTACGGGTACCAGAGCGCTCATTGCTACCCTCCTTGTTAGGGAGATTCATCTGATACTTCATACCAATCTCATCACCATAATAGATAAATGGAACACCTGGCATGGTGAGGAAGAAGGTCATCGCCACCTTCAGCTGGTCTGGCGTGTTGCGGGTACCGATATTAGGACGCTGGTAATCGTGGTTGGCAGATGGAACAGCGATGTAGCCGAGATTCTTGGTGGCATTATATGCCTTGGTATAGTTCTCGCTAAATTCCTTAAGCGAACCCTTGCCCTGCTTGTCGAAATAGCAGTTCTTATAGCTCTGCTCCCACTTGCCCCATGGAGTCTTGCGGTCGAAGAACAGAGAGGCATAGCCCTTAAGACCGAAATGGATGTAGAAATCGATGTTGAAGCCGGCAGGAATGGCTTGCTGCGGATTAGCCCACTCTGAAATCAGGACGGTCTCAGGATAGTACTTGTCCTTCCATGCACGCATCTCATTCCAGAGTTTGGAAACCTCCTTCTTGTCAGGGTCGTTCTTGATGAGCGATGACGCCATATCAACACGGAATCCATCCACACCCTTATCAAACCAGAAAGCCATGATGTTACGTATCTCCCTGCGAACAGCCTGTGGTCCAGGCGCATCTACGCTCTGCTCCCAAGGATGATTTGGGTCTGGATGAGCAAAGCCATAGTTCAAGGCTGGCTGGCACTCGAAGAAATTCTTCTCATAATACTTGGCACGAGGAGCATTCGCCTCCACATATCTGCCTCGGGTACTAGACTCCGGACTTGTCTCCTGATGACGGGCTTCTATTTCTTTCTTCTCGCTCTCAGGAATATCGTTCATCCAGATATAATAGTCGCTGTAACGCTGGTTAGGATCTTTCTCGGAAGACTCCTTAAACCAGGCACACTTGGTGCTGGAATGTCCTGCCACCAGGTCGAGACAAACCTTCATGCCACGCTTATGGGCCTCATTGACCAATGTAACCAAATCGGTATTGGTACCGAATCGAGGATCCACCTTGTAGAAATCGATGACATCATAGCCACCATCAAACCATCCCGACTCAAAGATCGGATTGAGCCAGAGGGCGTTCACACCCAGCGACTTGATGTAATCCAACTTGGAAGTGATACCCGGCAGGTCACCAATACCATTGCCATCAGTATCCATATAGGAAGATGGATAAATCTGATAGAAAAGTGCATCACTCAACCAAGCCGGTCCCTTCTTCTGTTCTGCCTGAGCAGAAAGTGTGGTTGCCGCCAAAGCAGCAACCAACAACATTTTATTCATTCTTTTCATGAGCATCATTATTAATTCAAGAAAACTTTCTTTCATAATAACTCAAAATCCTGCATTTTATTGCGCAAGAAGGCTAATTGCGAATCCGCCACCTGCAACGGAGTTCAACTTCAAGACAGACTTGCTGGTTACAGTCTTCTTGGTGATGACATAAGCCTGCGGATTGGTCTTGTAGTTGGCATTCTTTGCATCCTGATAGATGGTAGCCACATACTTCTTGCCCTTCTCGAGGAAATCGAGCTTTAAGGTAGACTGATGAGCCTTCATGCCCGTAACGCCACCGACAAACCAGTTATCAGAACCCTTTGCCTTGCGGGCAGCGGTGATATACTCCATTGGTTCAGCCTCCAGATAGATAGACTTGTCCCAATCTACAGCCACATCCTTGATAAACTGGAAGGCATCCATGTGCTTCTCGTAATTCTCAGGGAAATCGGCAGCCATCTGCAATGGACTGTACATCGTTACATAAAGTGCCAACTGACCGCAGATGGTAGAGTTGCAATGAGAACCATTGGCGCAATCCATTTCAAAGATACCCGGTGTATAATCCATCGGACCACCCTGCAGACGGGTGAAAGGCAAGATGGCGGTATGTCCCGGTTTGGTACCTCCGAAAGCCTGATATTCAGTACCGCGAGCACTCTCGTTGCCAATCAGGTTAGGATAAGTGCGGCAGAGACCGGTAGGACGCACAGCCTCATGGGCATTTACCATGATGTGATAATCGGCAGCACGAGTTACGGCATGCTGATAGTGATTGATTTCCAACTGACTGTAGTGATGCTCGCCACGAGGAATGATGTTGCCTACATAACCGCTCTTCACTGCATCGTAGCCATAATCCTTCATCAACTGGTAAGCTCTGTCCATATACTTCTCATAGTTCATTACAGAAGAAGAGGTCTCATGATGCATGATGAGCTTCACACCCTTGGAATGCGCATACTCATTGAGCGCCTTGATGTCGAAATCTGGATATGGAGTCAGGAAATCGAATACCTTTTCCTTCATATAACCACTCCAGTCTTCCCAACCGATGTTCCATCCTTCTACCAGGACTGCATCGAAACCATGGGCTGCAGCAAAGTCGATGTAACGGCGTACATTGGCATTGTTGGCAGAATGCTTGCCCGATGGCTTGGCATGTACATAGTCGGTTCCATCCAACTTCACGGTAGGATAATCATGGGTATAAGCCCACTCTCCCTTACCTGAAATCATCTCCCACCATACACCTACATACTTTACAGGATGAATCCAGGAGGTATCCTTGATCTTGCAAGGCTCATTGAGATTGAGAATCAGGTTGGAAGACAACACCTTGCGGGCATCATCTGTAATGACCATCGTACGCCAAGGGCTCTTGAACGGAGTCTGCATATATCCCTTCATACCCTGTGCATCAGGGGTAAGCCAAGAGGTAAAGGTCATGGTCTTGTCATCCAGGTTCAGATGCATGGCTGGATAATCTACCAGGCAGCCTCATGCAGGTTGATGTAGATACCATCATCAGTCTTCAACTGGAGTGAGGTCTGTACACCGGTATCTGAAAAGACAGTCTGTGAGAGATTGCTGCTGACAGCAGCATGCAGGGCTGGACGGATGCCCGACAGACGGGTCTTGGTGTATTCATACTCCTGGGTATCGTAATCACCCGGAATCCACCAGGCGGTATGATCGCCCGTCATGGCAAATTCTGTACGCTCTTCCTTGATGGTAAAGTAGTTGAGATTGCCTTTCTGAGGGAACTCATAGCGCAATCCTACTCCATCGTCATAAACACGGAAGCGAACGTTCATATAACTGTCTGTAGAATTCTGCTTCAACTCTACCAGCATATCATTATAATGATTGCGGATAGACTTATTCTCTCCCCAAACAGGAGTCCAGGTCTCATCGAAAGTGGAAGTTTTCTCATTGATGACACTAAAATCAGAAAGCAGATCCTTGCCGCCCTTGGCGAGCTGATAACCCAGACGGCTAGGCTTGATGATGGTCTTGCCCTGATAGGTCACACTATAGGTAGGCACTGTGCCATCCAAGGTGAAGTTCACCTTGATTTGTCCGTTAGGAGAAGTGATGTCTCCTGCATCTGCTGAGATGCCAAAAGCCATCAGAAGGCTTGCGAGCAAAAAGAGTTTTTTCATATTATTTTCTTTTTAGTTTATGACTGACTACTTAGTATATCCTGGATTCTGCTTGAGTTTCTTGTTCAAGTTGAGCACGGCATAAGGGATAGGATAAACCATGGTATAGCCCTGCGTATCATCATTGTAATCACCTGCAGAAGCATTGTGGGTCACACCCTGGAAGCGGTCAGCAGTAGGCTCTGTAAAGGTACAGAATCTGATCTGGTCTTGGCGGCGTACTCCCTCCCAAGCCAGTTCCAGCATACGTTCATTCAGAATGTCATTGAGCGTAAGTTCTGTACGAGGTGTAGCAGCAACACGGCCACGAACCTCATTGACAATTGTGAGAGCCTCAGCCTTGTTACCCATACGATACTCAGCCTCAGCCTTCAGGAGCAAGGCATCGGCATAACGCCAAATTACCAAGTCGTTGTTGAAGCTATACTGCTGGGTAGTGGACTTGTCAAACTCATACTTCTTCATTCTGGCACCGGAACACTTCATGGCATGAGGGTCATCGGCAGCAGTGAAATCCACCTTTACAGCCAATGGCATATACTCCAGCGGCTTATCTGTAGCACCATCCTCTACAGCTTTTCCTGTCTCCTCCATATAATCCTTGTCGGTATAGAAGTTGAGTTTCAGACGAGGGTCCGGATTAGCCGTTCCATAGCCATATACCAGCATCTGCTGCTTGGAAGAGCAGGCTCCATTCCAGCCCTGGTAACCGATGGCATTACCATGGCTGTAATGCAGGGTGCGCACGATGTTGTAATCCTCTATCTTATAGTTGACGCAATCATTCGGGCGGGTCCAGATATTCTCCACGGAATTCTGGTTGGCTACGATGAAGTTATCTGCATAGCTAGGCTGCAGGCGGTAACCCAAACTGGCAATCTGATCAGCACAATAGACTGCTGTTTCCCACGCATTGCGAGTCTTGCCATCCAAAGTGATGTTTATATTTTTGCCCATTTCCGAAACCGTTTTTCCCTGCTCCTCGCTGGCAGTAGCCTTGCCGCTCTTGTCTGTTCCTACAAAGGCACTGTAGCTGGTTGGAGTGGTATCATCGATGTTATAGACCGGTGCATTGATGGCACACTTAGCCATACACATATATGCCACAGCCTTGGTGATACGGCCATAATATTCCCCCTCGTTCTGGCTCTTACTGTCTGAAAGATGAGGAATACATTCTGCCAACTCAGAAGTGACAAACTTGAAGACATCAGAGCGGTTGGACTGATTCACCTCGTTAGCACTCACCTGAGAAGAAACAACCAATGGCACCTGTCCGAAGAGATCCATCACATAGTAATAATAGACAGCACGTAGGGCTCTCAATTCATATACATATTCAGCATATTCCGGATGTTCACCCAGGTACTTGTTGAGTCGGTCGATAGAAGAATTGGCAAGACCGATGACACGATACAGGTTGTTCCACACATCATTATACTTGCTTACAGACGATTCAAAGTTGTGGAGGAAGATATTCTGCCAGGTTCCACCATCTACCCAGTCACCCTGACGACCAGGAATCATACTGGCATCAGAAGAGAACTCCTGGAAGGTGTGTACCGAGCCACCATCGCTTCCATACAATCCATTTCCGATGGAAGAATATACGTTAGCCACTGTGTTTACATATACCAGCTTAGGGGTGCTGAAAGCCTCCTCCTCAGAAAACTTGCTTCGTGGAGTCTCATCCAGTGAGCAACTAGCCAGTAATATCGATGAAAGAAGCATTGAGCCTATAATATATTGTTTCATAACTGTAATCCTTTATATATTAATAATGTAATTCTTAATTAGAACTTGTTATCTATCTATGTGAAAACATTTAGAAATTCACTGAGAGCGACAGAGTATAAGTACGGCTCAAAGGATAGATGTTCTTGTCGTCAACACCCAGATTGCCGCCACTGATGGTTGCTGAGTTGATCATTGGAGTCAAGCCCTTGTAACCAGTGAGGGTACAGATATTGTTGACTGACAATGCAAGGTGAATGTTGTTGATGAACTTCCACTTGAGCATATCCTTGGTAAAGGTGTAGCCCAGAGAAGCGTACTCGAAGTTCATATAGTCACCCTTTTCCAGCCAGTAGTCAGAAATCTGAACATCATGGATACCCTTGCCGTTATTGAGATGCTGTGCACCGCTCAGGATATTATAGGTTGGGAAATTACTCATATTGTTCAAGGTCATGGATGTGGCATTGTAAATCTTATGACCGAAAGCACCGTTAAACTGCATAGTCAGATCCCAGTTCTTGTACTTAAAGCTCATATCCCAGCCGAGGAAGTATTTAGGAATTGCCTGTCCGCAAACCTTGCGGTCGCCACTGTCACCCGTATCAATGGTACCATTATCATCAAGGTCTTCGATGATATACTGTCCATTCTCATCAATACCTGTGCAGTGAGGCAGATAGAATACACCTACAGGCTGTCCCTCAATGAGATAGGTTACGCCATTATTATGTACCAGACCAGCCGCACCTACGGTGGCAACAGAGATATGCTCGCTCGTTGTCATAGGCTGTCCCTTGTAGGTACCGCTCAACTTCTTCAGCTTATTCTTCTGATAAGAGAAATTCAGACCGGAATTGAAGGTGAAGTCCTTTGTCTTGATGATGTCACCTCGAACAGCCAGTTCAAATCCCATATTAGTCATGGTACCCATATTGGCCAGCAGACGGTCGTAAGTGAAAGGAGGTACCGGCACGGTATAGGTATAAAGCATATCTGATGTTTCAGAAGTGTACCAGTCGAAGGTTACATTGAGACGCTGCTTGAACATCGACAGGTCGAAACCGGCATCAAATGTCTTCTTTACCTCCCACTTCAGATCAGGGTTGCTGTTGGAGGTAACCGCAAAAGTAGTACTTGTTGCGCCGTTGACGGTAGTTACACCATTAGGCTCCATCAGGGCGAGAGAAGTATAAGGATCGATGGCATCCTGATTACCGGTTACACCATATCCTGCACGAATCTTGAAATTGTCTATCTGCTTGATTTTCTTCATCCAAGGCTCATTGCTGATTACCCATGCCAAGGAAGCAGAAGGGAACCAGCCCCACTTCTGACCATTACCCAACTTAGAAGAACCATCGGTACGAACATTGACGGTAGCGATGTATTTGTCAGCCAGCATATAGTTGACACGAGCCATATAAGAGCTCAGGGTATATTCGGTGTAGTTAGACTGCAGATTACCCCAGCTCACATTGGCAGCAGCCTTCATGTTATTAAACTTGAAGTAATTGGTATCAAATCCATGTGCCTCCTGTGAGTTCCAGTCGTAGGTATACTTCTGTCCCTCCATCAGAGCCAAGGCATCAATGTGATGCTTGCCGAAATCCTTGGAGAAATTCACCATGACGTTGCCATATAGTCCTTGCGGTTGGTATTGGCAATATAAGCCCATCCGTTACCGTTCAGCTTACCCATCTGGATATTGTTAGGAATATAGAACTTATTGTCACGGTTCCAATAATTGTATGAACCAAAGGCACTTACAGTGAGTCCGTCGATGATGTTGACAGTTGCCTTGCCATGAACATTTACAGAGGCATCCTTGTAGAAGTCATCAATATCGAGCAATCCCAGTGGATTCCAGATTTCATTGGCAGCCAAGTCCTCATCCCATTCCCCCTTGTCGTTTCGCACATTAGGATAGGTAGGGTTATAAGCTGTAGCAGAATAGAACATCTTGTGCATATCATACTGGATATTGCTATTGCGCTGAGAACCGAATATGCCCAGTTCCAGCTTCAGGTGTTTGTCGAATAGATACTGGGTTCCATCCAGCTTTGCTGTAAAATTCTTCATATCAGAATTCTTCAAGGCACCCTGACGGAGAACGAATCCCAGAGAAGCACGAAGACTGGAAGTGTCTGTACCCGAAGAGAAAGAGATGTTATGATTCTGTGTGAGACCCACATTGCGCTCAATCTCCTCGAGGAAATTGGTATCGCCACCCATATCGGTATAGGTCAATCCCAAAGATTTGGCTGTCTCACGATATTCGGAAGCCGACATCATATCCAGATTTTTATAGACCGTGTTTACACCAAACTGACCATTGTAGCTAAGGCTAGAATATCCCAACTTACCTTTGGCTGTGGTAACAACGATGACACCAGAAGCACCACGTGAACCATACTGGGCAGTCTCAGAAGCATCCTTCAGGATGGTGAGACTCTCAATATCGCCAGGAGCCAGAGAATTGAACATCGTCATATCAGCAAAGACGCCATCGATGATAACCAACGGGTCGTTACCACCTGAAAGAGAAGATGTACCACGAACTCGAATACTTGGGGAACTGGTTGGATCACCACCTGACTGAGAGATGACAACACCAGCTACCTTACCCTTCAAGGCCTCGGCAGGACTGGTTACCACACCCTTGTTCATATCTTCTTTCTTGATGCGATCAACAGCACCCGACACCGTGCGCTTGCTGCCCACAGCATAACCAACGACAACCACCTCATCAAGCATCTCGTCGTTTTCTTTCAGCGAAACATTGATAACATGATTTCCCTTTACAGGAATTTCCTGGGTACGGTAGCCCAGATAAGAGAATACCAGGACAGCACCATCCTTAACATTGTCAAGCTTGTAGTTACCATCCAAGTCGGACACTGCACCATTCTTGGTATCTTTCACCAGAATGCTGGCACCAATGACAGGTTCACCTGTGGCATCTACCACCTGACCCTTAATGGTTGTCTGACCAAGAGCATTAAAAGTAATAAAGCATCCTGCTAACAGCAGACCTACTTTCTTTGAAAGGTTGTTTTTATCCATAATCTATAGGTTTATAACGATTTAAATTGTTTGATGCCGCAAAAGTACGTCAAAATTCAATAGGTTGTTGCGATTAGTAGGTTTTTGGTAGATTACCATTATCTACCATCCGATTTATCAGGCTGAATATCAGCAAATTAAATATTTTCAAAAAAAACACGTTAGTAGATGCGAGATTCTGAAAGTTTTTTATTACTTTTGCAGCAGAATCTTTAAAACATAAGAAACATGAGACATTTTATAACTATTGTACTACTGATACTACTACCACTATGCGCAAAAGCAGACAACAGCCAACTCTACAAACAGCTGGATGCTGCCCTGGAAAAACGTGCGCATTATGTAGAAGTAAAAGAGAAAAGTCTGAACGACATCAAACAGGGTGCCAAGTATGTAACCAGCAACGAGGACAAGCTCAAGCTTTACGAGCAACTCGCCAATGGATACAAAGCCTACGAGTATGATTCGGCGATGACTTACGTAAAAAAAGGCCTTGTTCTTGCCCAAAAGAGCAACAACATCTTATATCATAAAAGATTCCAACTTAGCCAAACCAGCCTGCTTATCACACGTGGATTCTATGCTGAAGCAAAAAACATCATGCAGAAGATAGAACCCAAGGAAGAAGATCCGCTTGACTATCAGTTTCAATACTATTATACACTTTACGGACTATACAACAACTGGTCAACCTATTGTGAAAACAATGAATTCAGCAAGATTTACGACCAGCAGAAAGTGGAATACCTGAAGAAAACATTAGAACTGTCGCCAAAGAAAGATGCATTCTATTACTACCTGCTGGGAGAGTTTTACTATTACAGCAATCATTCCAACAATAACAAGACCATCCAATACTACAAAAAAGCACTGAGTATGGAAAAGCCGGACAGCCGTCTCCATGCCATGACCGCCTTTGCCCTATCCGAAGTATACCAGAAAGCCAACAACCAGAAACTGACGGAACATTACCTGCTGGTTGCAGCCATCTCAGACATCACTTCTGCCACAAAAGAAAACGTAGCCCTGCAAAACATCGCACTCTTCATCTACAAACATAAGACCAGAAGTCTGAACAAAGCCCAGGAATACATCAACCTATCCCTGGAAGATGCTTATGCATACAACAACCGGTTGCGCCGCATTGAGATTTCATCCAAATTGCAGATGATTACCAATGCCTATACAGATGACATCAGAGCCACCAACAGCATGCTCTACATCGCGCTGTCGGTCATTTTCCTGCTCTTGCTCGGAGTGGGACTTAGCAGTCTGTTCATCCGCAAGAAGAACAAACTTCTGAAACAGAAGAAAGACGAAATCACGGCTACATCGGCAAAAATGGAAGTTCTCAACAGCCAGTTGCACCTCATCAACGACGAACTGAAGGACACCAACCAGAAGCGCGAGAGACTGATAAAGGTGTATATTGACCTGTGCTATAAGAACATAGAGAGAAACAGCAAACTGCGCACCTTGGCAGTTAGAAAGATCAAGGCCAACCAGAGTAAGGAGCTGCTGAGCCTCCTTTCTTCCTCAACCAATACAGAGAAAGAGAACAAGGAGTTTCTGACGGAATTTGACAAGGCATTCCTGTCTCTGTACCCAACTTTTATAACCGAGCTGAACAAGCAGCTTACAGAATCGGCACACATCCAGCTGAAAGAGAACGGAGAAATGCCCCCTATCCTCCGTGTGTGCGCCCTGTTAAGATTAGGCATCACCGAAAGTTCCAAGATAGCCGGCATCCTGTCTTATTCGCCACAAACCGTATACAACTACCGTTCCCTGCTCAAGAACAATGCCATCGACAAGGAGCACTTCGAAGAAAATGTGCTCAGACTCTGCATGGTGATAGCCGACTGATCGGAGATTAAGAATACGGCACAAATATCCGAAACAGATAGCTGCCAATGCTTTCTTCCGAAAAAATGGAGCTGATTTGCCAAAGTAACATCTTTGTCGCAGCTTCGTCAATGCCTTTCAACCTCATTGCAACCCCAGTGTAATATAACCACCGTACCTTTGCAACCGTAATCAAACGATATAGGTTATGAATGCTAAAAGGGGAATTATTGTATTAGGATTGCTCTCAGCGGCTAGCATGCCAACGTGGGCGCAACAGATTAAGGGTGTGGTTATCGACCAGAAATCGAAAGAGACACTCATCGGTGCAGTCGTCACTGTGGATGGAACCAACGTGAAGGCTATCACCAACATCGACGGAAACTTCCTGATCGATGGAATGAAGAAAGATAAGACATATACACTATATATAAATTATGTAGGATATAAGACTCAAAAAATTGACGGGGTTCAGGCGAAGGACGCAGACCAGGTGATCGCGCTGCAACCTGATGAACAGCAGCTGAAGGAGGTGACCGTTACCGCAGTGGAAAGGCGTAATACGGATGCGGCAATGATACAGGTGGCCAAAAACAGTCCCGTCATCGTGAGCAATGTTTCGGCACAGGAAATATCCAGAACTCAGGATACGAATGCGGGTGAGGTGATACGCCGAGTGCCAGGCGTGAGCCTCATCGACGATAAATTCGTGATGGTTCGTGGCTTGTCGCAGCGTTATAACAATGTGTGGGTGAACGGAGGAGCAGTGCCTAGTTCTGAGGCTGATTCCAGAGCATTCTCCTTCGACATCATCCCAAGTTCGCAGATTGACAACCTCACCATCGTGAAGTCGCCAACGGCTGAATATCCCGCAGACTACTCGGGCGGTTTCATCATCGTCAACACCAAGGAGATTCCGGCAGAAAACAGTTTCAACATCGCCGTAGGCGGAAACTGGAATACATCTTCTGCCTTCAAGGACTTTTCTTACTCAAAAGGTTCCGGAACCGATTTTCTAGGGTTCGACAATGGCTTGAGAAACCTGAATGGGGGCATCCATGCTGACTTGAATCCACAGCTCGATGCCAACGGAAAACCGGTGAGCGATTATGCTACTTCGCTCCTGGGCAACGGATTCAATAATGATTGGCTCATCAAGAACAAGAAGCCTTTGGGCGATTTGAAACTGGCAGCCAGCCTAAACCAGCGCTGGATGCTGGGCGGAAGAACACTCGGCATGCTCGCCGCCCTGAACTATACCAACGAATACCGCACCTACGAGAACATGGAGAACAATCTCTATGGCATCTATGATGTGGCAAATGACAAGCCGAACTATCTCCGTCACTCTGTTGACGACCAGTATAATAATAATGTGAGACTCGGAGCGATGCTCAACTTCACCTTCCTTTCCAAGGACGGCAATCACAAGTATCAGCTCAAAAACATCTTCAACCAGTTGGCTACCAGCCGATATACCTGGCGTGATGGCGTGAGCGCCCAGTCGAACCTGGAGCGAAGCGCAGAGTATTACTACCGCAGTCGAACTACATATAACGGTCAGCTTACCGGCAAGCACACCTTCACTAGCGATGCCCTTGACTGGAGCATCGGGTATGCGTATGCCAACCGTCATTTGCCTGACCGTCGTAGATACCTCATCGACGATGCTCTTGAATCGGGCGTTTATGCCCTGAGCACCGGCAACGACATATCCCGCGAGTGGACTCAACTCGACGAACACATTCTCTCTCTTGGTGTAAATGACAAGCACCACTTCAAGTTTGGCAACTTTGAGCCAGACTTGCAGGTGGGTGCCTATGGGGAGTATCGCAGCCGAGAATACCAGACCCGCAACTTTATCTACAACTGGAATGTTTCAGATAACAACATGCCATCCGACTTCCGCCACAGCGACATCCCAACCCTGCTCTCCAGCGAGGCAAACATGGGTTACGACAAGTTGTATCTTCTGGAGGAAAAGCAGATGCGCAATAACTACCGCGGACACAACACCTTAGGCGCCGGATACCTGGCGTTGTCTCTCCCCTTTGGCAAACTCGGCATCCACGCCGGTGTCCGCTTCGAGCATAATGATATGGAACTCATCTCCAATTCCCGTGACTACGAGAAGAGTGAATCGAGCCGTCATTACAAGACCGATGATGTTTTTCCATCTCTCAATACAACATATAAGATTAGCGACCAGCACCAGGTGCGACTTTCGTATGGCCGCAGTATTAACCGCCCAGAATTCCGTGAAGTATCGTCGTCGGTGTATTACGACTTCGACCTTGCCAGCAATGTGCAGGGAAACACTGAGTTGAAGAACTGTTATGTCGATAACCTCGACCTGCGATATGAGTGGTATCCATCCCGTGGAGAGCTCATTTCGCTGGCAGTCTTCTACAAGCACTTCGATTCTCCTATCGAGTGGACCTATACGGTGGCTGGTGGCACTGACTTGATTTACTCTTACAAGAATGCAAAGAGTGCCAACAACTATGGTGTGGAGCTGGATATCAGAAAGAATCTCGGATTCATAGGATTGAAGGATTTCAGTTGGTCGTTTAACGGTGCCCTCATCAAGAGCAAGGTTCAGTTTGAGAAGGGAGCGAAGGAAGAAGACAGACCGATGCAGGGTCAGTCGCCATACCTTATCAACACCGGCATCTTCTATAAGAATGCGCCATTAAAGATGGATATCGCCCTGCTCTACAACCGCATAGGCAAGCGAATCATCGGTGTGGGCAGAAGCGAGGGGAGCACAGGCGATGACTCCAATTCCCGAGTGCCTCACAGCTACGAGATGCCTCGCAACACCATCGATTTCTCGCTGGCTAAGAAATTCGGCGAACATCTGGAACTGAAGCTCAACGTAAGAGATCTTCTTGCTGAAAAGATATATTACAAGCAGTTTGCTGATGTAACGTATAGCGACGGAAGCAAGAAGGAAGTAGAAGAAATAGCAAGATGCTACAAGCCGGGTAGAAACATCGGTTTGCAGGCAATCTATAAATTTTAGAGACTATCCGTAGAATTTCAAGAAAGATAATAATAGATGTTTGTTTAATAAAACAGGAAACAATGATGAACAAGATGTATTTTTTAGGATGCATGGGCATCCTCGCAGCATCTGCCATGTTGAGCAGCTGCAGCAGTGACAATGACGATCCAACTCCTTCTCCAAATCCTGGATCAGAAGCAGTTTACAAGTGGACAACCAATGGCGGCTTGAAGGCTTGCGACCACATCCTCTTCGGAACAGATGACAAGGAAAACGCCAACGGAACACAGATTGGCAACGGCGACCAGGAATTCGTTTTCACAGGCAAGCAGACTTTGAAGAAAGGCACTTATCTCCTCAAGGGATGGGTATATATTGCAGATGGTGCTGAGCTTACCATCGAACCGGGAACGATTATCAAGGGCGACAAGCAAACCAAGGCGGCACTCATCGCAGAGCGTGGCGGCAAGCTCATCGCCAAGGGTACAGCCACAGAGCCTATCGTCTTTACATCTGAAGAGGCTGCCGGCAGCAGAAAGCCTGGCGACTGGGGTGGCATCATTCTCTGCGGCAAGGCTAAGAACAACCAGACTGAGCAGCAGATAGAGGGTGGTCCTCGTACCAAGCATGGTGGCGCAGATGATGCTGACAACTCAGGAGCCTTGAGTTATGTACGCATCGAGTTTGCCGGTTATCCATTCCAGAAGGATAAGGAGATTAATGGTTTGACTCTCGGTTCTGTAGGTTCAGGCACAGAGATTGACCACGTTCAGGTATCTTATTCCAATGATGATTCCTTCGAGTGGTTTGGCGGTACAGTAAACTGCAAGTATCTCGTAGCCTACAAGGGCTGGGATGATGATTTCGATACAGATAACGGTTTCTCAGGAAAGGTGCAGTATGGTCTTTCTCTGCGCGACAGCAAGATAGCCGACACCTCTCAGAGCAACGGTTTCGAGAGCGACAACTGCGCCGATGGTGCTACCGTAGATCCTCGTACCAAGGCAACCTTCTCTAACATCACCTTTGTAGGTCCTAAGGTATTGGATGATAAGTTCCAGAACACCACAGATTATATTACTGCCGGAGCATACAATCCAAACAACGGTTCAGCTCTCGGCAAGTTCCAGTCAGCCATGCAGATTCGCCGTTCTTCTAACCTAAACTGCATCAACTCAGTGGCCTTAGGCTGGCCTATCGGTTTGATTGTTGATGGTGAGAAAGGTGAAACCGTGAAGAATGCCAAGGAAGGCAAATTCAAGCTTCAGAATGTATATTTCGCAGGTATGGATGCCGTTGGTACTGATGCCAACAAGAAGTATGAGGATTACCTCTATGATGCAGCCAACAAGAAGGATCTCGACAAGAATCAGAAGTCATACAGCAATACCTTCTTCTTCTCAGAGCCAAGCAACAAGTATTTTGACAGTTGGGCTTCATTGGTTGGCGCAGACGGTTATACTCCCATCGCCGGCAGTCCGTTGCTTGGAGCCGCAAGTTTCGCCGGCTGGACAGGTTTCGACACCGTAACCTACATCGGAGCCTTCGATGGCAGCAACAACTGGATGAGCGGTTGGACCAACTTTGACCCTCAGAATGCAAAGTACTAGAAAAAGATTAGTACCGGAATAAGAATTAGAATCGCTAATTTCTATTTTGACTATAAGGCTTTCTTTTATTGGAGCATGGCGCAGTGATTTGCGCCATGCTTTTTTTGTTGGGTTATGGAGGGAAACGTTGATGTCCTGAAACAGGACATCAACCTTCATTTATCTTAATCCATGAACTTTATCATGTCCTGACGTCTTGGCTTTGCCTCCGGCGATTCGTCAGGATAACCCAGGGCGATGCAGTAGAGCAGCTTATAATTCTTAGAGAATGCCATGCGGTCGAGGTAAGGCTTGGCCGACGGAGAATCCAGTATCCAACGGGCAGAACTGCCTAGGCAGCAGGAACCGATGCCCCTTGACCATGCTGCAAGAATGATGTTCTCGCCAAGCAAACCGCAATCAATCTGCGCCATATCATAAGTAGTATCGTAGGCGATGCAAACCACGCATGGAGCATTCACAAAGATGTTCTTGAAGCCCTTGCGCTCTGCTATCTTAGGATTATCCTTTACCACGGCTTGGGTGATTGAATCGATGAGAGCAGGAGAATCTATCACTCTGATTTCGTACGACTGCAGGTTCTGCCCGTTTGGCGCATGGATGCCGCATTTCAGAATCTCGTTCAGGGTATCGCGGCTGATGACGGAATCCTTGTAAGCACGGATGCTTCTGCGACTCATCATCAAATCGGTTACCACACTTGCAGAGTCAACGCTGGTCATTGCCTCCGGCTGTCTGTTCTCATTGCAGGCAGTCAACATCAGTGCAGCTGCCAATCCTAAAAATATCTTCTTCATATTATTCACTGTATGATTAAACCTATATTTCAATTAGTATATACCCATGTAGCACTATTAGTATTTATCCATGTAGCGTTATTAGTACATACCGTGCAAAGATAGCAACAAACATTGATATCCAAGAAGATACGTTATGATTTTTAAGAGTTTTTATCGGTCTCTCTGCCATTCTTTTAACAAGTATATATCATAGCCAAACATTTTCCATCTATTTTGCTAGAATTTCCCAAAAACTTCGTATCTTTGCAATGGCTTTATACAAGATAAGCTGTTTATAAAATCATCATACGTAGAATTATGGAAAGAAAAAGTTATTCTATAGATATAAATCGCATTGCACAATATGCCATGTATGCATATTGCATTTTCGCATTGTTTTCGCTGGCATTTTCTGTTTGCAGACAAGCGGGCTTATCCTTCAGAACAAGTCCCATCCTGATTCCAATAAGTCCCATCCTGGTTACCATCAAGCAACTGGTCTTGCAGCTCGCCCCTATAGCTTTATGGGGAATATTCCGCTACACGCTACCGGCAGGCGTAAAATTGCTACGACGCTGCAGCGAGTTGATGGTACTTTACTATGTGCTCTCATTCATCCTGGGCCAATGCTTCAATCTTCATCTCGTAACGATGATGCAGAACGGACAGATAACACTCACGGCAACTATTCTTACCTGGATACAAAGCTCTATGGGATTGATTTCCGTCATCGCCTCCCTGATAGCCGGCTGCCATCTGTACAGCAAGCACAGAGGTAACATGCGCAAACTGGGCTTAGCCCTTATCCTGGTTTTCATCGCATGGCTGCTATGCTCGAATCTCCTCCCGACGGCAGTGTTTTACCTGGCAGACAACACCCAGCAGACAGCCTTCACCAGCGTGAATATCATCAGTATGATAACAACGACATCGACATATATATACGCTTACTACATGATGTATCGGGCGATAAACGACTGAAAAAAGTTATAAAAAACTCCGTTTCTGAGTTTTCAAGACATCAGGAACGGAGTTCAAACATTAATCCTCGAACAATTTATGAAATTCAACGGCATCCATAAATTGATAATTTGGATTATTTCCTACATTTCTTCTAAGCCTATTTAAATTGGAAGGAGTTGCAGCTTTCTTTGTCAGCAAAACATAGAAACTGTTATCAAAAGAATAGTTAGAAGTAACCATTGCCTTTGATTCACTAACCTTTTTTGCTATCTCCTTTGAATCCAAATTTCTGGTATTGCTTAGTCGGAATTTTGCATCGGCCAAAAGTAATCTCTTATCATTCACATGCAATAGCATATCTGCAGAAGTTTTCTTATCAGCATGATGTTTTTGAGAAATAAATCTTTTGCTGTCCAACAATCAATCTTGATTCCCTGATAATTGCCAATCTTAAATTTCGCCATAGTTCTCTACGTATTTCTGAAGAGTATCAAAAGATTTATTGAATGATTCAAATACAGGTTCGATGTCACAGCCCAAATTCTTATAGTAGAACGAATCTGTACCTTCACTTTGCTCTGCCAGATAAAAACGAGTAGTATTCAACAAGCCCTCTTTTTCAGAGATATACCTGATAGCCGATACCATATCGGGATTGTGACTCGTGATGAGTATCTTGGTTCCAAATGTTTTGTTGATGCGAACAAGAAGATGCGCCAACTCAACCACCCATTGTGGATGAAGATTTGTTTCAGGCTCATCAATCTCCAACAAAGTGTTTTCTGTCAGCCACCCGTTTTCTATCAGACGAAGCATATAACCAGCGGTTTGAATCCCGATGCTATATCTTCAATTCTAATATCCTTACCATTGTTGCTGTGATAAACTAAATCAACAGCATCGAAATTTTCCTTTTCTACAATAGAACCATCTATCATTTTATTAATAGAATGAAGTAATTCCTGTTTGCCGGTAATCTCACTTCCTTTTTCATTTACATGAACCACTTTATGTGCCAAGGAAGTCATCAGAACCCTATCTGATTGACGAAGAGAAATAGCTGCTGGTGTTCCTATATATATGGCATTATTTAAACTATATATCTTTCCAAGTCTATCAACAAGCAATTCCACTTCATCTTCCTTAAAGCTTATGCTGGCAGGAAAGCCATCCTTTTCCCGATATACAGAAGCGATTTTCTCTTTCAAGTAACTGATGGGACGATTTTTTTGTTGTTTTCATATTTCTGAAGATATTCAGAAAACAGCTGAATGGAATTTCGTTCTATATCCTCATGAACATGATTTTGTTCAGTAATCCCAAAAAGATTAAGCACTCGACGCACCTGCTGAGGATTCTGCTCTTTCTGAAGGAAGTTAACCAGCATGTCATCAAGTGAACCAATCGCTCTTTTATAATAAAAATCGAGCTTCTCCACACCACCATTACTCAATGTTACCATTGTCATTAATGATAAGGTATGGTCAAAAAATCGTTTTTTATCATCATCCAGATAATTTGAGATATCATCCAGCGCAGTAGAATATTTCTCTAATGATTTGATAATCACATCTCTGAAATCAGAGAAAAAGAAACTGTCTAACACAGACAATGTATTGACGATATAATACAACCAACGGGACATAGTGCTTTTTCCACAGCCATTGCTACCCACGATAACTGTGATACCCTCTATTTCGATATCAGCATGCCCTATAGCATGATAATTGTCTATATTAAATTTATACTTGCTCATTATTCAAACTATTTTAATGCAAAAATACGATGTTTTCGTGTAACCTCCAAATTTTCATAGCACTTTTTACTGCCAAGGGTTCATAAAAGCCAGATTCCTATCATGAATATAAGTATAAAAGACTTAAAATGAGAGAATTTATTTTGGAAATCTAGATTTTATACCTATTTTTGCACATCAAAAAAGAAAAATAAAGAAAAAGTATGAATATCAAGGAGAATTATCAACAATATGTAAGCCGATACGCTTCTGAGGTGGCTGCCCTGAAGCGTAAGAATACGGGATTCATAACGGGCGAACTGCTGGCTTTTGGCGGCATCCTCGCCTTCCTGATCTGCTATTTCGCATTGGATGGGGATACACAGAACTATCTGATGGGGGCGGCGCTGTGCCTGATTGCCTATCTGGGAATCAGACGACTTGACGACAAGAACAAGGAGAAGATAGAGCATCTTTCGGCTTTGCTCAAGGTTTATCAGGACGAAATCAAGGCTTTGGAGGGCGATTTCTCGCCTTTCGAGACGGGCGATTCCTATCAGAATCCGCAGCATCCTTATTCCTTCGACCTCGATGTTTTCGGCAAGAGTTCGCTGTTCAACCGCATCTGCCGAACCATCACATCGGGCGGTTCGGAGGCACTCGCCAGGAATCTTACCCGGGAAACGCCTCTGAGCATGGAGGATATCAAAAGAAGAAGAGATTTGCAGAAGGAATTGGCTGGAGAAGGCGAAAACTGGCGAATGGAATTCCTGGCACTTGGCGAAAAGAACAGAAACCTAACTGCGGATGGCAAAATGGTGAATGGCAAGACGAAGAAGATTGATTCTGCTGCGGTGGCGGATGCGATGCAGAAGGTTTCGAAGATGGAGGTGCCGGCATGGTTTGGATCTCCGGTATCGCTCGTTATCGGATGGCTGCTGATTATCGGAGTCGTTGGTTCCGTAATTTTGTCGATATGCAATATGTTTTCGGTGGATTTCGCCTTGTGGTGGGTGTTGGTTCAATACATGGTGGTGTTCTTCGTCTGCAAGCAGACACTTGACAAAATAGACAGCAATGGCGGCAAGCTTCGCCATCAGCTCATCGCCTATGCCCAGATACTTCAGCTTATCAACAGGCGCAATTTCCATAGCGAATCAGGCAAGGAGATGCAGGATTCCCTGGCAGATGCTCTGCCTTCCTTTGCCCAACTGGAAAAGATATTGAAGGGATATGACAGAAGAGGCAACTTCCTCGGTCTTTTCTTCACCGATGCCTTCATGCTGAGCGATTTCTTCCTGGTTCGCAGTTTCCTGAAATGGAAGAATACCTATATGGTGAAGATGGAGGAATGGATGCATATCATCAGCGAGATGGATGCGATGGTTTCGATGGCGAATTTCAGATATAATCATCCGGAGGCGGAAGAGGCGGAATTTGTTTCTGGAAAGCAGGAAGCAGATACCGAAAGCGATGTTTCTGAAAATGCAAGAATCGGAAGTCCGGAAATCGTGTTCGAGGGAAAGAATCTCTATCATCCTTTCCTGGGTGCCAAGGCGGTGAAGAACGATTTCACCATCAGGGACGACAACTATTATATCATCACCGGAGCCAACATGGCGGGAAAGAGTACCTTCCTGCGTTCGCTGGGCGTGAACTATATCCTGGCAATGGCGGGTATGCCGGTGTTTGCGGATCAGCTGAAGATTTCACGTTTCAGATTATTCTCGAGCATGAGAACCACCGATGATTTGACGCATGGCATCTCTTACTTTAATGCTGAGCTGATAAGACTGGAGGAGCTGCTGAAGTTCTGCAGGGAAAGTGCTGAGGGAAAGTGCTGCAAGGAAAGTGGAGAAGACAATAAGGAGCCACTCCGAACGCTGATTATTCTGGATGAGATTCTGAAGGGAACGAATTCATTGGATAAACTGAATGGTTCGAGAAAGTTCCTCGAAGCCATTGCCAAGCAGCCGGTGAGCGGCATCATCGCTACCCACGACCTGGAGCTCTCCAAGATGGAAAATGATGCATCAGGAAAATTCCACAACTATTGTTTCGAGATAGATTTAGGCACAGATGTTACCTATACTTATAAGATACAGAAGGGTGTGGCAAGAAACCAGAATGCCACCTTCTTACTGAATAAGATTCTGGAGAAATATTAGAATAAAAAGAGAAACTCCCGATAGTTTGATCAGTTTCAAATTATCGAGAGTTTTCCTTTTAAAGAATACATTATAACTCCACGCTATCCAGGCGGAATTTGAGCAAGCCGGCTGGTACCTTTACCATTACCTCTTCACCTGCCTTCTTACCCAGAAGGGCCTTGGCGATAGGCGACTTGATGGAAATCTTGCCACTATGGAGATCTGCCTCGTGAGGATTTACTATGGTATAATTCATGCTGCACTTGTTGGCGAGATTGGTAATCTTAATCTTGCTCAACAAGCCAACGGTATCGCTCTTCAGGCGAGACTTGTCGATGACACGGGCATTCTCCAAGACCTTCTGTTTGAAGCTGATGCGGCTCAACAGCTTGCCCTGCTCACGCTTGGCTGCATGATACTCGAAATTCTCACTGAGGTCGCCCTTATCGCGGGCCTCAGCTATCGCATCGCGAACGGCTGGCAACTCTACGTTAACCATGTGTTGAAGTTCGGCCACGAGCTCATCGTAACCTTCCTGAGACATATATTCCATTTTCTCTGATAATCTTAATGAATGATGTTTTTAATTTTCGGGGTGCAAAGTTACTAGTAATTCATGAAAACACCAAACATTTTTGATAAAAAGTAAATAAAAAGAGAAGATGTGCAGCCATGACAGACAACACATCTTCTCCTTGAATATATCATTATCCCCAAACTTCCTCGGAAATCTCTCTCACCAGATCTATCTTTGCCCACTGCTCAGCATATGTCAGTTTATTACCAATCTCGCAAGAAGCGAAACCGCATTGAGGACTGAGACTGAGCCGATCGAGGGGGATATATCTGGCTGCTTCTCGGATGCGGGCGATGACCGTAGCCTTATCTTCCAATACCGGAGATTTGGAGGTTACCAGACCCAGCACCACCTTCTTGCCATCTGCCACATACTTCAACGGCTCGAAACCACCCGAACGCTCATCGTCATACTCCAGATAGAAGGTATCTACCTCCTCATGAGCGAAGAGATAAGGAGCCACGGCATCGTAGGCACCCTTGGTGGCATAGCAGGAATGATAATTGCCACGGCATACGTGGGTGTTGATGGTCAACCCCTCAGGTTTGCCCTCGATGGCAAGATTGTTCACCTTCAGATACTGCAAGGCTTCCTGCTCAAGGGTGAAACCTGTGCCCACCTTAGCCTTCCAGTAATCGCTATCCACAATCATTCCCCAGGTGCAGTCATCCAGCTGGACGGTACGGCAACCGGCTGCATAAATCTCCTGGAAGAAGGTGCGGTAAGCCTGAGCAATATCCTCAATCAGCTGGGTAGTGTTAGGATAGAACTTGCGGGTGTTCTCGGCATTCTTGCCACGGAACAGTTCGGCAAGAAACTGTGCAGGAGCAGGAACCGTCTGCTTTGCCTCGAAGATATATTCGCCATTGGCATCCAACTCCTCAAACTGCTTTACAAAGAGGAAATCCTTGATAAAAGGATGATTCTCGCCGGTAATCTTGCCGGTCAGTTGGATAGAACCCTTGGTTGTCTCCTCGCCATGAAACTGGTAACCATGCTCCAGTTCGATATGCTCCACGCCATTGAATCCCCACATAAAGTCGAGATGCCAATAGCTGCGGCGGAACTCGCCATCGGTGATATAAGGCAGGCGATGCGCCTTCTGTTGACTGATGACCTCAGTAATCAGCCGGTCTTCTACGGCGCGAAGGTCGATGGCAGAAATCTTGCCATCGGCAAACTTAGCTCTCGCTTCCTTCAACTCTGCCGGGCGCAAATAGCTGCCCACTGCCTCAAAATGTATATTTCTTACGTTGCTCATATTTTTATCTCCTTATTATTATTTGATGTGAATGACTCTTTATCCTGTCATTACCGATGAATGACGCTTTGCATCCGGAATTGCGGGTGCAAAGGTAAGAAGAAGAATTTTATTTGCCAAATATTCTCCGTAATTCAGAAAAATATACTATCTTTGCAGCGAATTAAGCAAATCAGCAGAATATTATTCTGTAAGAATCAGTAAAAACAGAAATAAAGAAACAATGACAACAGAAGAAAAGCTTGATGAAACAGACATCAGAATACTGAAGTTACTGCAGCAGAACTCCCGACTCACCGTGAAGGAACTTGCCGCAAGAGTACACCTCTCCCCTTCTCCCACCTTCGAGCGGCAGAAGCGGCTGGAACGCGAGGGATACATCCAGCGATATGGAGCCATTGTAGACCATCACAAGTTGGGGCACAACGTAATCGTGCTCTGCAATATCCGGCTCAAGCAGCACACCCACGATTTGATTCAGCAATTCATGGATACCGTGCAGGCCATCGACCAGATAACGGAGTGCTACAACACCACCGGCGATTATGACTTCCAGATCAAGGTATATGCCCGGGATATGAAAGCCTATCAGGACTTTATGCTCAACACGCTGGGAAACATCGACTGCATCGGAAGTCTGCACAGCATCATCGTGATTGGAGAAATCAAGGATTCGCATTATATTCCCGTAGCAAAATAAGGAGAAACGTGATGAAAGCAAAAAATATATTGATGATATGCCTGTTTATTTCCGGACTTTTCTGCCTTCCATCTAAGGCACAGCAGCCTGGAGAAAACGTCAGTTCTCAAACCATCAGAAAACTGGGCGAGAAGCATTTCTTCTCCATCTCCACTATTCCTGATGATATCTTCCGCCTGATGCAGGGCAAGACATACAAGAAGAACTGTACCGTGGCAAGAAGCGAACTGAGATACATAAGATGCCTGCACGTAGACAAGGACGGCAGAAACATCGTGGGAGAAATGGTGGTGAACAAGGCGATAGCCACAGATGTGCTCGATATTCTGAAAAAGTTATACGAGGCAAAATATCCGATAGAACGGATGAGACTCATTGACTACTGGGATGCCGACGATGAAAGGGCGATGAGAGCCAACAACTCCTCCAGTTTCAACTTCCGCTTCATCTCACATACCCATACGGTATCGAAGCACGGAAGGGGACTGGCCGTAGACATCAACACCCTCTACAATCCTTACCACAAACGGCTGAAGAACGGCAAGGAAGTGGTGGAACCTGCCACCGCCCGCCCATATCTGGACCGCAGTAAGAACCACGCTTATATGATAAAGAAAGGCGACCTCTGCTACCGGCTTTTCAAGGCAAAAGGATTCAGATGGGGAGGTGACTGGAAACACAGCAAGGATTACCAGCACTTCGAAAAATAGAAATGCATGAAAGAACAGCCAGCAAGGAAAGGACATAAAAAAAAGACTATGCCTATGTTACATCATTTCTTTAGTAACTATGGCATAGTCTTTTATTATCCTAACGATCTTTTTTATATGTAAAACAAATTTAACAATCCTGCTACAGCCTTATTATAATACATTGCAACTAGCTGTACCAGACTGAATTATATTCTCTACGTTCATCGTCCTCATTATAGAGGTTCTCATATTCAAGGTTCATAGCCTCGAATGATTCCAGTGTCTGTTTCATGATAACTCCTCCTCTATTTATTAAGTTCAACTTTTAATATGGCAAAATTACTAAAAAAACAGACTTATGATGTCAATATTTCAGAAAACTTTTGTATTTTTGCACCATCTCTGCACATCAGGGCAAAAAGTGCAAAAAAACAGCTCTGTTCAAGAGCCATGCAAGATAAAAAACAAGAAACAAGATGAAGATATTACATACTTTACGACTCGACAGAATGAAGTGGCGCCCCTGGGTACTGCTGCTGTTGCTCATCCTCGTCACCCTTACCAAGATGATTCCGCTCTGGGGAGTTATCTACACCTACCGTGTTTATCCCGTTATCGGCACCCTTCTCTCGCCCATCTCGGGCATCTTTCCCTTTGCCGTGGGTGATATTTTCATAGCTCTCAGCATCGCCTGGGTCGTCCTCTATCCTATCTACGAGATGGGATTACGGAAGAAACTCGCCCGTCGATTTATCTTTCTTGCTGCCAAGAGCGGCGGCTATCCGAAGAAAAAGGTGGTCTCGGGAGGGTAATTGAATATCTGCTGTGGGTATATGTATGGTTTTATGCTGCTTGGGGACTGAACTATTCGCAGCCCGTTATCTATTATAGAGTAGGCATGCAGCCTGCTGAGGTTTCGAAAGAGAAGTTCAGGAAATTTGCCTACCAGTATGCTGACAGCCTCAACCTTTTGAGTGAAGAACGGAGAGGGAAGAGTGAAAAATTCAATTGTATTGTGGATGATAAACTGAAGAATCGGGTGCGGAATGCGGTTCTGAAGGAATATAACAAGATAGGCTATCGGGAGGGCATCAATCCGCCTTTCAACCAGCATCCACATGCCAAGACGATGGTGTTTACGCCCATCAGTTCGATGTCGGGTGTAACCGGCAGCATGGGACCGTTCTTCTGCGAATTTACGCTGAACGGCGATATTCTTGCACACGATTATCCGGCTACCTATGCCCATGAGTTTGCTCATTTTCTGGGCATTGCTAACGAAGGAGAGGCGAATTTCTACAGTTATCTCGTCTGTACGGCATCACAGGATAAGGCGGTGAAATTCAGCGGATATTACCACATTCTGCCCCATGTATTATATAATGTATTCGACATCCTCGGCGAAAAGGAAGGTGAGAAATATCTGAAATATATCCGTCCTGAGATAATCAGGCTGCTGAAAAGCGACCGCCAATACTGGCAGGGCAAAAGATGCAAGGCACTGGATGCCGCCCAGGATTTCTTCTTCGAACTCTATCTGAGAGGCAACCATGTAGAAGGCGGCAGAAAGAGCTATGCCGGCGTCATCGGTCTGATTCTGGCTTGGGAGAACAAGCAGGAAAAATCTCTTAAGAAAAGATGATAGAAATAATTACATGAGAAAGAAAAGACGATTGGCGCACGCTCCTGCACCAATCGTCGTTCGCATATATTTGAATATAGAAAGTAATCTTTTTTCCTTGTATAAGAGGACTAATATATTATTACGCTAAACATTTCTGCCGTTTTTTACTTCTGCTGTGCAGGTCCATGCATTCTTCTCGGACCTGGTCTTCCATCCTTACCCATTCCCTTGCGCGGACCTTTCTGGGCAAAGCGCTTCATCATCTGTCGCTCCAGTTCGTAAACACGCTGTATCTGCTGCTGAGTCAGGAACTGAGAATACTTCTTGTAGTATTTCTGACGGATGTTGAGAATCTTCTCGCTCATCTCGAAACGCTGCTTGATTTCCTGTTCGGTCTGAGCATCCGTTTTCATTTCGCCCTTCTTGTGATGAGGGCGAGGACCTAAAGCCCATACCTCTTTCTGACAATCAGTATAGGTCTCGATAAACTTAGCGTTGGTCTTTTCATCAAGCCCCAAATTACGAGAGATGTACTGAGCCTGCTTTTCTGCCAACTGTTCACGACTGAGGCGCTGCTTCTGGTTAGGCGCCTGTGCACATACACTTGTAGTAACCGTCATCATGGCGATGACCATCATTAAAATACCCAAAATTCGTTTCATAACTCTATCATTTTAAATTATTATTGAATCCGTTTAATTATTGAGGAACACATCCTCCTGATATACAGAGAGAAGATAAGCCTGATCGGCAGAAGACAGCTGTGCGAAAGCCTGATCTACCTCCTGTATTCCGTTATTCACCTGTGAAGGTTGAGAAGAAGAGGCTGAGAAATCGATGTTGAGTACCAGGAGTACTGCCACCGATGCAGCCACAGCTATTGCAGCCGTCCAGATCACCTTCATCAGAGGTCGTTTCTTCGGCTGTATCCTGACAGGTTTCGGTCTGTCATCCTTCACCTGTTCCAGGATATTCGCTTCCATATCCTTGAAGAAATCATCGGGTGTAGAATAAGGCATTCGCTTACCCACCTTACCGAAATCAAATTTCTCAGTGTTATTGAAATCAAAATTTGTATCCATATTCTTTTCCATTTTGAATAACCATTAAAAACTCACAGAACTCTCACTTAATCGATCGAATTCATGTACTTAATAATTTTCTCTTTGGCAACATGATAGCTTGCCTTGATACTGGTTGGTGTGGAATCCGCAACCTTCGCTATTTCGTCAAACTCGAGTTCGTCGTAATATCTCATATTGAATGCCAGCTGCTGCTTGGGCGGAAGCGAGAGAATCGCCTTCTGCAGTTTCACCGCCACCTTATCGCTGAAATCAATATAATCATCACCTTGAATCAGGTTGACACCTGTGGTTTCCGATTCTATGGAAACAACTTCCTGTCTCCGTTTGCTGATAATCCTAAGAGCCTCATTTGTGGCTATGCGATAAATCCAGCTTCTCAGAGAGCAATCGCCCCGATAGTTGCCGAACGAGCGATAGATTCTCACGAAGGTTTCCTGCGAGGCATCCTGTGCATCATCATGCGAAACCACCAATCGGCGTATGTGCCAGTAAACCGGTTTCTGATACTTCATCATCAGCATTCTGAATCCGTTCTCCGGGCATTCCTTCAGCGTATCCACTATGCCATTGTCATTTATACTCATATTCGTTTATTTTCATGAACGTTACAATAATATGACCATTCAAAATGGGAAAAGTAAAAAGGCGGAATACTTTTTTTTCGATACCAGCTTAATTTTTCCTTCTCTTTTAATATCATAGAGAAGAGAAAAAAAAGGAGCTATTCCTCCGGTTTCTAATCAAGAAAATAACTCATCGGCAAATGTATAAACAATTTCACGAACCACCAAATTTTTAGCTAACTTTTTTCAGTTTTATCTACATTTTTCTGTTTTTCACTGATTTTTCTGAATGATATCGCTGTTTGTTGCATGATAAAGGAGCAAATCAGCCCTATTAGAATATCAGCATAGAAAAAGAGCTGAAATATTGGGCAGTATCAAATAAAAGACTTATCTTTGCATTACATAAAATATGTAACATAAAATATGTAATGCTCTTAAAAACATGCTTTCTGCCACTTTTCCTAGGGACTTTTATTTTTTCCTTATTTCCGCAACACTATAATTTAATATTTTTTATAAGCACCTGAGCAACAAAAAGTTGCTCAGGATTTTGCCATGTCAGAAATTTCACTTTATCTTAGTGTTGTAAAAATAAAAAACAAACAAAATTACTG
>ENA-OPYQ01000017-OPYQ01000017.1-human-gut-metagenome-genome-assembly--contig:-NODE-17-length-41182-cov-2.763853_pt1 | contig 41182 bp, 37 predicted proteins | sample MGYA00242471_ERZ504479 | MGnify/ENA primary metagenome ERZ504479 (study PRJEB26092, sample SAMD00036225) | human gut metagenome | host: Homo sapiens | study: EMG produced TPA metagenomics assembly of... | reverse complement strand
TTTTTTTGTATTTATAATTGCCTTTTTCTTGCTAATCATCGTTTTATGTGCTCTTTCGGGCTACTTAATGCATATCAGAGTGGTATATGCTTAGAGCAGGCGCTTGTATCTAAGGAAGCCCCATGAAAGTGCAGAAACGAGCACGGAGATAACCAGGGCAATGGCAAATCCGTAATGGCTGTCTTCCATACCGTTGATTAAGTTCATACCGAACAATGAGGAAATCAGCGTAGGCAACATCATGACGATACTGATACTGGTCAGGGTACGCATCGTGGTATTCATGTTGTTGTTGATGATGCTCGAATAGGTATCCATCGTCGACTCCAGAATGTCGGAGTAGATGCTTGTAGTTTCGCGTGCCTGTGTCATCTCGATGTTTACGTCTTCGATGAGGTCGGCATCAAGTTCGTCCACCTGCAGCTTGAACTTCAACTTAGACAGGAGATTCTCGTTGCCTCGGATAGAGGTGATGAAGTAGGTAAGGGAGTCCTGCAGGCGGCTCAGGCCAATCAGGCTCTCATTGTTCACACCATGATCGAGGTTTCGTTTTGCCTTTTCTATGAGCGAATTGATCTGTTTCAATCGCTTCAGATACCAAACCGCTGATGAAAGGAAGAGACGGAAGGTCATGTCTACATAGTCGGTGAACCCCTCGCTGCGCTTCTGTTGGTAGCTTACGAAATCAATCATCATGTTGGTTTCATAATAGCATACGGTGATGGTAACATCGCGCTTATGGATGATACCCAAAGGCACGGTGGTGTATGGGGTACGGCTGCGTATTTCCTTGACATAAGGGATACGGAGGATGATGAGCATCCAGCCATCGTCATATTCATAGCGGGCACGCTCATCAGTATCGCTGATATCCGAGAGGAAATAATCAGGGATCTTGAATTCTTCTTCCAGCAAGCGCTGGTCCTCATCAGTTGGACATGTTACTTGTATCCAGCAGTTTGGCTGCCACTCATTGAGTACAGTCAGATTCTTGTCTATATTCCAATAAGTCTTCATAGTTTGCTAATCTCCACATAATAAAAGTTTGGGGTATGGAGACTAGCGCTTGGGTACGGCCTACTGAAAGGCTTCGTCGTTGCTGAATCTCCACGCCTTACAATTCATTATTGTTCTCCGCGTGATAATCGTCCATTTTGGTGTTATTTTAATGAAACTTATGCAAGTGAATTTGTATGATCTGCTACAGAGATTTTACAAGACTTGCGAAATCGACTGCAAAGGTAATGATTTCTTTTGAAAACTGGAACAAAAAAGCCGAGAATTTTCACTCTCGGCTTTCTTTTTTAATCTTTTTGTAATTTCGTTCCCCATTTTTTTTACTTTGCAGGAATCTCTGTCAGGAGCTGCTTGACGAGGTTCCAGAAAGGAGCTACGCAACTGATCTGGCAACGCTCATTGGCTGTGTGAGGGCTAAGAAGGGTAGGACCGAATGATACGACATCGAGCTTAGGATACTTGCTCAGGATGATAGAGCACTCCAGACCTGCGTGAACAGCCTGTACCTTACCGTCTGTGCCGTTCTGTTCTTTGTAAACCTTCAATACGTGTTCCAGAATGTCGCTCTTAGGGTTAGGGTTCCATCCCATATAGCTGCCGCTGAATTCAACCTTCATGCCTGCCATGTTGAAACAGCTTTCTATCATTGTGGCAAGATACATCTTGTAGTATTCGTGGCTAGAACGGGCCAGAATCTTGATAGCAGCCTTGCCGTCACCAATCTCAACGATTGCGAGGTTTGAAGAGGTCTCTACGATTTCAGGCATAGATGGAGCCATACGCAATACGCCATCGTGGCAAGCGTAGATTGCATCTACAAGATTATCCTGGATTTCGGCAGGAACCTGCATCTTAGGAGTCTCTACATTCTCAGCGAAGAACTCGATGTTCTCAGTTGTTTCAATGCCTTCGAACTCATCACAGATTTCGTCTTTCCAGTCTGCTACCAGGTCATTCAAAGCTTCAATATTCTCCTTAGGCAGGGTCAGAACAACCTCAGCCTGGAATGGGATGGCATTGCGCATGTTGCCGCCCTGCCATGAAGCTAGACGGGCATCGAGTTCTGAAATAGCTTCACGCACGAAACGAACCATGCACTTGTTGGCATTCGCTCTGCCTTCGTTGATTTCGATACCGGAGTGACCGCCTTTCAATCCCTTGAGGGTTACCTTAACGGCAGCATCTTCCTTGTCGGTTTCTACCTCTTTATAGTCGAGAGTTGCTGTGATGTCGATACCGCCAGCGCTACCGATAACGAACTCACCCCAAACCTCGGTATCGAAGTTTAAGAGAATGTCGCCGTTCAGTTCGCCTGCTGGGAGATCGTTGGCACCATACATGCCTGTCTCTTCGTCGGCGGTAATCAAGCCCTCGATAGGACCATGCTGCAAATCTTTTGATTCCATTACAGCCATGATTGTAGCTACGCCAAGTCCGTCGTCGCTACCGAGTGTTGTATGATTAGCACGTACCCAGTCGCCATCGATGATGGTTTCGATAGGGTCTGTTTCAAAATTATGCTTGCTGTCTGGTGCTTTCTGAGGAACCATGTCCATGTGCGCCTGCATAATAACGCCTTTGCGGTTCTCCATACCTGGAGTAGCAGGCTTGCGCATCACGATGTTGCCTGCTGGGTCTTGGAAAGCCTCTACACCAGCTTCTTTTGCCCAATCGAGCAAATAAGCCTGAATCTTTTCCAAATGTCCAGATGGACGTGGAACTTGTGTTAACTTGTCAAAGTTACGCCAGATTTCAACTGGGTTCAAATTCTTAATGTCAGCCATAATATTTTTATTTTAATGTTAAATGTTCAATGTTAAGTTGGGCATACGCCCTAAAGCAAGAGGATTCTTCACTCCTCACTCCTCACTCTTCACTCTTCACTTTCCCGGTAAACGCCAGTGCTATCCAGGCATAGATTCCCAAAAGGACTACAAGCAGGGTTTGCACGGAGTGTACGATGAGAACGAAGAAGAGGGCATCGTTTGCCTGAATGCCATAGAGTATGAGCATTGTCTTGACGGCAAAATGCCAAGGTCCGGCTCCGTTAGGAGTTGGTACGATGACCGCTATGCTGCCCACGATGAATGTCACCAGACCGCACATCAGATTAAGATGGGAGGTTGCCTCAAAGCATTGGAAGGTGAGATAGTAGTGGAAGAAATAGCTCAACCAGATGCCCAGTGTAAGGGCGATGTAGAGCGGTACATTTCTGACACCTTTCAGCGAGATGATACCTTGCCAGAGTCCTCCCAGTGTTGCTTTCACCTTATTATATATAGCGAGTCGCTTGAGCAGATAGTGAGCCAGGATGAGTACTGCTATGCCACAGATAGCTGTCACTATGTAACCTGTGGCTGTAAACTGGCTGAGTAAACTGTCCATGCTCGTACCTGTTTTCTCAAAGAAATTGAGGAATACCGGAATCTGCATCACAAAGACCAGCGCCGTAATCAGCAGCACGAGGAGTGAATCGATGGCTCTTTCTGTAACGACGGTACCCAAGGCTTTCGGAAACGAAACATCATCCCATTTCTTCAATACGCCGCATCTGGCAAACTCGCCCGCACGAGGAATTACAAGACTCAGAGCATAGGACAGGAAGATGGAGTAGATGCTGATACTGGAGCGGGCCTTCTCGCCTAATGGTTCCAGCGACTGTTTCCATCTCCATCCTCTGAACACCTGGGCAGAGATGCCAAAAGGGAACGACAGCAGCATCCAGGTCCAACTCATCTTGTGAAGCAGAACATCTTCTACTTGCTTGAAGTCGAATCCGCGATACATCCAATAAAGGATGGCGCCACCCAGAATAAGCGACAAAGCCACCTTCCATATGTTGTTTGCTATCTTCTTTATATCCATAATTAGATGCAAAGATAATACTTTTATTGACAATATCGTTCGAATCTGCATATTTTTAGCATAAATAAACGCTTGGGCGCCATTTATGGCTAAAAGTATAGCCTTTTTTTTAAGAAACAAGTGGCTCTTTCCCTTTTTTACCCAAAAAGATAAAAAAAATCGCATACTTCGTGTGGATTCTCAAAAAATAATCGTATTTTTGCAAAATATATAATATAAAGATAAGATATGAAAGCTGTAAAGCCTAAGAAGAATCTCGGTCAGCACTTCTTGACCGACCTCAATATAGCAAAGCGCATCGCCGATACAGTGGATGCCTGCCCGGATATACCTGTTCTCGAAATCGGACCAGGTATGGGCGTTCTTACCCAATATCTCGTAGAGAAACCAAGACCCGTCAAGGCGGTGGAAATCGACTCGGAGTCGGTGGCGTATCTTCATGAGAATTTCCCTACACTCAAGGATAATATTATCGGTGAAGACTTCCTGAGAATGGATTTGAACCAGATATTCGATGGAAAGCAGTTTGTACTGACAGGTAATTATCCATACGATATCTCATCGCAGATATTCTTCAAGATGCTCGATTACAAGGATCTCATTCCTTGCTGTACCGGAATGATTCAGCGCGAGGTGGCATTGCGTATGGCATCAGAACCAGGCAACAAAGCCTATGGTATCCTCAGTGTGCTCATCCAGGCATGGTATGATGTGGAATATCTCTTTACGGTAGATGAGAATGTGTTCAACCCACCACCAAAGGTAAAGAGTGCGGTAATCCGCATGACTCGCAACAAGGTGACTGACCTTGGCTGTGATGAAAAACTGTTTAAGCGTCTGGTAAAGACAGTCTTCAACCAGCGTCGCAAGATGCTCCGTGTAAGCCTCAAGCAGATGTTCCCGGGTGTAACCCCACGCGAGGATTTCTACACCACCGACATCATGACCAAGCGCCCTGAACAGCTCACTATCCAGCAGTTTGTAGAACTCACCAACTATGTGGGCGAAGAATTGAAAAGATTAGAATTAATAAAATAAAAACATATAATTATGATAGACGTTAAAGAAACTTTGAATTCTGCAGCAGAGCGTATGGAGATGGCAGCAATGTATCTCGCAGAGGAACTCTCTCATGTTCGTGCTGGTCGTGCTAATGTAGCCATCCTCGATGGTGTGCGCGTAAATAGTTATGGCAGTATGGTTCCTCTGAACCAGGTAGCTACAGTTACAACCCCTGATGCCCGTACTATCGCTATCCGCCCTTGGGACAAAAAGGCTATCAAGGATATCGAAAAGGCTATTATGGATAGTGGTGTAGGTATCACTCCTGAGAACAATGGCGAAATCGTACGTCTGGGTATTCCTCAGCCAACAGGTGAGCGCCGTAAGGAACTCGTAAAGCAGTGTAACAAGATTGCTGAGCGTGCTAAGATTGAGGTGCGCAACGTGCGCCAGGAAATCAAGGAGAAGTTGAAGAAAGCTATCAAGGATGGACTTTCTGAAGACTTGGAGAAGGATGCTGAGAACGATTTGCAGAAACTCCACGACAAGTACATCAAGCAGCTCGAAAACCTGATGGACGAGAAGGAGAAGGAAATCATGACAGTCTAAATCATTCTGGACTTACATTATTTAATAAGTGATAATGAGAGGACTCGTTATTAAAAATACAGGCAGCTGGTACACCGTCAAGACAGACGATGGCCAGCTGATTGAAAGTAAAATCAAGGGCAATTTCAGATTGAAGGGCATCCGCAGCACCAATCCTGTGGCTGTAGGCGATTATGTGCAGCTTATTACCAACCAGGAGGGTACGGCATTTATCTCTTCTATCGAAGACCGCCAAAACTATATCATTCGTAAATCACCTAACCTCAGTAAGCAGAGTCATATTCTGGCTGCTAATGTAGACCAGGCGCTGCTTGTGGTAACGGTGAATTATCCGCAGACTTCTACTACCTTCATCGACCGATTCCTGGCTGGCGCTGAGGCCTATAGAGTGCCTGTTATCATCATCTTTAATAAAAGTGATATACTTTCAGAAGAAGAATTGCATTACGAGAAGATGATGTGCACGCTCTATGAAACCATCGGATATAAATGTATCGAATTGTCGGCAGCTACAGGAGAAGGTGTTGAACTGTTGCGACCTCTTATCAAGGATAAGAAATCTTTGTTGAGCGGCAACAGCGGGGTAGGAAAGTCAACCCTCATCAACCAGCTCATTCCTGATGCAGAGCAGCGTACCGCCAAAATCAGCGAGGCGCATAATAGCGGAATGCATACCACAACCTTCAGTGAGATGCTGGAACTGCCGGAAGGTGGTTATCTCATTGATACTCCGGGCATCAAGGGCTTTGGTACCTTTGATATCGAAAAGGAAGAGCTGACCAGCTATTTTAAGGAAATCTTCAAGTTCTCTCAGGATTGTAAGTTCTCTGACTGTACCCATACCCATGAACCGGGGTGCGCGGTAATCAAGGCGGTTGAGGAACATTATATTGCAGCTAGCCGCTATCAGAGTTATCTCTCTATGTTGGAGGATAAGGATGAAAATAAATACAGAGAGGCTTTTTGATAGGGAAGAGTGAAGAACGAAGAGTGAAGAAATTAAAAAAATCATATTAATGAAAGAACAGAAGGACGTTAGGCAGCGTATCGAAGAAGGTGAGTTCGCACAGAGTGCAGAAATCAGTGCGAGCTATCTGGATGAGGACATCTTGATTATAGATAATGTCAAGGTGTTGCAGAACCCCGACCCTATGAGATTCCAGATGAACATGATCGCATCCTGTCAGAGAGGCAGCCTGAGAGCTGAAATCAACGGGCGGGAACTCACCGTGGAGAAGGGCGATATATTTATCAGTCCGCCTAACTCTATTCTCGACATCAAAGAGGTGTCGGAAGATTTTGCATGCACAGCCATGTGTGTCAGCAATCACGGCTTGCTTGGTATTCTTCGTTCTCATATCTCGGTATGGAACCGTGCCATGTATGTGAGCAAGGTTTCGGTGTTGAAGATGAACGAGGTGGATATGGTGTTCTATTCTAAGTTTACCGACTTGGTGCGCCTCTGTCTGGATCCGAAGTTCAACGATCGCAGTTCATGGAAACCTTATCGCCGTGAGATAGTGGAGACGCTCCTGAAGAGTGCTCTCCTTGCCGTGAGCAATCTTTTGCTGACAGATCTCCCGAAAGAAACTTTGGGAACCAGTGCCAGCGATTTCTTTGATAAGTTCCTGGAGATGTTGCAGCAGAGCGAAATCAAGCATCAGCCTGTAGAATATTTTGCGCAGCAGCTTTGCATCACGCCCAAATATCTCTCCATCATCTGCAAGCGCCATTCCGGCAAGACAGCCATCGAGTGGATTACGGAGTATACGCTTGCTGATATCACCTATTATCTCCGTTCTACAACGAAAACAATCAAGGAGATTTCTGGTATACTGGGCTTCTCCAATACCTCATTCTTCGGTAAATATGTAAGAGAGCATCTGCACATGTCACCTCTGAAGTATCGTGAAAGTTTGAGAAAACAATAACAGCAAAATAAAAACTCGCAAATTCTAAAGAAAGAATCTGCGAGTTTTTTGTTTCTATCAAATAGGGTGGAGCTGGAGGGATTCGAACCCTCGTCCGCACAAGGAAACCATACGCTTTCTACATGCTTATTCCAGCCTTCGGTTTTCGAGGCATGACAGGACCTGGACCACCAATCATACCCTTATCCTCTAAAATTTCATCCATGCAACGAGGCGTACATGAACTATTTCCGATTTACCTGCACCGCTTGATCAACAAGATTCGGAACAACATCCGTTGAGCGATGTCTCGTTCCAGCACCCTGTGCTGGAATAAAGCTAGTTTACTATACTTCGACTAGGCAGCGAGAGCGTAGTTATTTTCGCCAATTAATTTTTTGTTCACTAGGATTAAGGAGGTAGCCAACGAGCCTCCGCATGCTTACGTACCATTTCATCTCGCCGTCAAATCCAGTCAACCCCGAGATTTTTCTGATATTGGGTGCAAAGATAAGGCGAAAATTTGAAACTACCAAATTTTTTAAGGAAAAAATCATACTAAAGATTCCAAATAGCTTAAAATGAGCGTTTTATGAGTTCTTGCCTTAAACATGCTAACCAAACTCTTAATGCAATGGCTGTAATAGCATCCTCATTATCATTATTTTTAGGTATTGCATACCTTCTTAGAAATATGTACCTTTGCAGCCTGATTCAAGATAGTAATAATGATTATGAATATGCTAAATAAAAAAATAACTTGGAGAAAACAACATAAATGGTTAGGCATCGGTATGAGTTTTTTCATACTGATGTTCTGCTTGTCGGGTATTTTGCTCAACCACCGTTCGCTTATCAAAGATGTGGACGTGAGCAGGAAATATCTGCCAAGCCGCTATGAATTTAAGAATTGGAATGGCGGGTTGCTGAGGGGAACGCTTGCTTTGGATGATGCCATATTGCTGTATGGAAACGGGGGAATCTGGCAAACGGATTCTAGAGCATCCACATTCAAGGACTTTAATAAGGGGATGCCAGCAGGAGCAGACTGCCGACAGATAAGAAATGTTATCAGAACGGATGATGGTTCTGTCTGGTCGGTATCTCCATTTTCACTTTACCGGTTGGGGAGTCACAAAATATGGAAAAGCGTAACTCTTCCGACAGAGCCGGAAGAGAAGTTGAGCGACATTTCTGCTCATGGAGATACGCTTTTGGTTCTCAGCCGCTCCTATGCTTATGTTTCCTTGCCACCTTATCAGAACTTCCACCGGATAGAATTGCCTATGCCAAAGGAGTATGATGGGAAGGTTACAGTCTTTCGTACGATATGGCTGCTTCACAGTGGAGAGTTGTTTGGCAGCATTGGTAAACTCATCGTAGATGGCATTGCCATCATCCTGGTGTTGCTCTGCATCTCAGGTCTTATCTTCTGGTTAAAGCCTAAACAGAAGAGGTTGCTTCGCTTTTCGCTGCAATGGCATGACAAAATAGGTCGATATACCATCATGCTTACTTTGTTGATAGCCCTGACAGGTTGGTGCCTTCGTCCACCTGTGATGATAGCCTTGGTGTTGAACAAGATGCCGTCTATTCCAGGGACGACGCTTCATAGCAAGAACCCTTGGAATGACAAACTCCGTGTGGTGCGTTATGATGAAAAGTTCGGTGACTGGCTCTTGTCAACTTCGGATGGTTTCTTTTCCGTGAATTTCCAGACAGGAAAGTTGGAGTCCATCTCCAATACTCCACCAGTCAGCGTTATGGGATTGAATGTCCTTCAGCAAAACAAAGATGGTAAATGGTATTGCGGTTCGTTTAGTGGTCTCTTTGTTTGGGATAGAGTAAAGGGGACAACCGTTGATTATTCTACCGGGAAAGCTGCTTTAAAGAACGCTGGTGCACCATTCGGAAAAATGGCGATAGCAGGTATGAGCCAGGATTTCTCTGATACGCCTGTCATTGCTGAGTATAATGAAGGAACCGACTTTGCGCCACAACCCGCTTATATGAACCAACTGCCCATGTCATTATGGAATGTGGCTCTGGAGGCTCATAGCGGTAGAATCTTCATAGGTAGTATTGCTACATATATATTTATCTTCGTGATGGGAATACTTGCCGTATGGTGCCTTTGGTCTGGGTATGTCATTAGACTAGTGAAGAAAAAATAAAAAAAGTTTTAAGGTTCTTCTCAAATTTTAGTACAAAGCCCCATATTTTATATGAAGGAGCAATATTTTTGAGAAAGTTTAATATAAAAAAATTAGCGATTGTCTCCAAAAATATGTAAGTTTAAAGTGATCATAAAATATGACTTACAATGGATACAATCGCTAACAGATGCAAAATTATAAAAAAGATAAGAAACAACCAAATAAAATCCGATATAAATGCTTCTACGGTCGGAGAAAAACTTCTTATGGACATTTTTCCTGCCATAGATGGCTTTTTTATCGCAAGTTGTGACTTCTCTTCCACGGAACTCAAAATGGTTCTCGTGAGTACGGCTACCCATGCCTTCTGCGACCGTTGTGGCAAGAAAACCACTCATACCCGTGGCTGGCAAAAGAGAACGGTCACGATGTGTCCTTTAGGGTGTAAACGGTTTGTTCTCACCCTTTACATGCGCCGTTTTTACTGCCAGTCTGATAAACATATATTTGTAGAGCAACAGACGAAGTGGCTAAACAAATATGCAAGATTCAGTGTAAGATGCATAGAGTTGATGAACCTGCTTCATATACATATGTCATCTGTGTCGACCTCCAAGGTCATGAGAAAGATGGGAATCACTTGCTGTCCAAATACTTGCATAAATCATTTGAAAAAGATCCAAAGACTTCCAGACAGGACTGCCAGGAATATAGGCATAGATGACTTTGCCAAGAGAAAGAGACATACCTATGGCAGTGTTATCGTAGACCATGACACAGGCGAGATTTTGGAACTGATAGACTCTAGAGATTCTTCGATTGTGGCAAATGTCTTGAAACAATACAAGAAAGTCAATACTATCACTCGTGATAGGGGACGATGCTTCATTAAGGCTATCAAGCAAGGAGCCCCATCAGCACATGCTATCACAGACAAATTCCATGTCATTGAAGACTTGACGAGCGCAGTCTTTCCAAAGATTCTGCAGGAGTTTTTGCATAAGAGAATGGAGTTGCTGACTCAAGGTCTAGTTGGTCCCATTAAGCCACAAATAAGTAGAGGTTGGCTTTATAACAGCATATATGCAGTCTTGGAATCGATGTGCAAGGATGCAAGAAGAATCAAGAAAATGACTGAATGGAACACTTTCATGGATCTTTATGCAAGGCAAGGACTGACTTTGAGTGAAATCCATGACAAAACAGGGTTTGATGGATTTAAGATGGGAAAGCTAAGGAACACCAAATATGAGGACTTGCTCAACCCAACGCAACTAAGGGCTTACAAAGCCATAGAATCTATTACAAATAGGATTCTCTGTAAAAAGTCATTGGATTACTCTGTGGTTACCAAGGGGTTACATTCTACAGAGAAGAAAGAAATACTGAAAAAACTTCTTTTTCTACTGAGAGGAAAATGGAAGGAAGACTGGAAGGCATACGATGATGCCTACAAGGCATTTCTTGCAAAGGCAACTATCAGGAACGAAGAGTATGACCTTTGGAATTCAATAGTTCACTTCAACTGGAAAACCAAGACGGAGACTGTCAGATTGTTTCTGCAGGACTTGCATGTTACCGATTTAGCCTATTATATAACAACATTTCAAGGCATTTTGAGCGGAGAGGTCAAAATGAACTTGTACAAATGGATTAACATGGTCATAGGATGTGGTAATGAGAAAATGGAAAAGTTTGCCAAAGGACTGATTAAGGACTATTCCGCCATCAATAATTCTATTGCTAGCAAATTGAACAATGGAATCCTTGAAGGTTCGGTCAACAAGATAAAGACCGCAAAGCGAATTATGGGTGGAAGAGCATCGATTTCTCTTTTGCAGATAAAGGTCTCCTCAAACTTAGATACATAAATGTACCAAAATTTGAGAAGAACCAACATTTTTATTCGTTATGGCGTACAACCAATTGTGCAGAAACCATGAACTTCATTATGCGAACTCATCCACTTCATTTCACGACTTCATCCACTTCATTTCACGAGTTCATCTACTTCATTGAGTTGACACATACGGCTGCGGTGGCTGAAGGAGACGGCTGAGTTGGCTGAAGGAGACGGCTGCATTAGCTGAAGGAGTCGAATGCAGTGGCTGAAGGAGACGAATGCGATAGCTGAAGGAGTCGAATGCAGTGACCGGAGGAGACGAATGCGATAGCTGAAGGAGTCGAATGCAGTGACCGGAGGAGACGAATGCTGTGGCAGGAGGAGACACATTCTGAACACTTATAACTAGAGATTGCGGTATAATACTAAAGCTATCAGTACTTCTGAATTAATTCCATAAAGGTACGATTAGAACAGGACATCAGCGAGGTGATGGACTTACTGATAAAGCAATTTCAATTCCATAAAGGTACAATTAGAACGTTAAACCAAACTCTTTTGCGAGATTTTCAATCACATTTCAATTCCATAAAGGTACAATTAGAACTGACGCTGATATTGTATCCCAGATAGAGGCTCATTTATTTCAATTCCATAAAGGTACAATTAGAACGCAATACCAGCACTACTGCCATCCATCATAAGATAATTTCAATTCCATAAAGGTACAATTAGAACCCTTCGGTTGATGCTAAGACAGGTGAAATTTCCTAATTTCAATTCCATAAAGGTACAATTAGAACACCGCTATCTGGGTACCATCTGAGCGTTTCGACACATATTTCAATTCCATAAAGGTACAATTAGAACATTCTCATTTGCATTATCCTTCTTCGGGTACTTTATTTCAATTCCATAAAGGTACAATTAGAACGTATTCGCAGTTGTAATAACTTCACCAATACTAATATTTCAATTCCATAAAGGTACAATTAGAACTTCGGTCATCGTCGCAGAAGAGGACGCCGTGATAATGATTTCAATTCCATAAAGGTACAATTAGAACAAAAGATTCTCAGTATTTTGTATCTGTAGCGCCTATTTCAATTCCATAAAGGTACAATTAGAACCAACGAGATCAAGAAAATGCCTCAGTGCTTCACTACCATTTCAATTCCATAAAGGTACAATTAGAACTACCAAAATCTTCTATCTGTAATTCCTCACCAATATTTCAATTCCATAAAGGTACAATTAGAACTTAACAAGAAAGAACTACTACCTTCTGTCATACAAATTTCAATTCCATAAAGGTACAATTAGAACTAATCGGAATTTTGAATCTGAGTCAACAACTTATCTATTTCAATTCCATAAAGGTACAATTAGAACTCCGCTTATAGGATATACAAACGCAACAACGATTATTTCAATTCCATAAAGGTACAATTAGAACAGTCTGAGACCAATCAGCAAGGTTTTGGTTAACCTGATTTCAATTCCATAAAGGTACAATTAGAACTCTATGCCGTATATATAAGAGTTACGCACAACCGATTTCAATTCCATAAAGGTACAATTAGAACTACTTTGCAAGCATTAATGCGGCTCACATTGTTGAAATTTCAATTCCATAAAGGTACAATTAGAACCTATGTGATGACTTTAAGTCAGAAGTGGTATAAGCATTTCAATTCCATAAAGGTACAATTAGAACCCGTTAATCCTTAGGCATAGATGCTCGAAGAATCAATAGGTTTGTGGGTGCAAAGATACAAAAAATCTTCAGAAAAAATGTCGATGCCTAAAGATATTTTTTCAGCGGCCTTACGACAACCTGCCTATTTATGGAGGTTTCAATAAGTCAAAGAACACTTTTGGAGGTTTTTCCGAACCTAGAAACGGAAAAATAGAACCACATCGACAACTCTTTATAAGAAATTATCGGTAGACATTCTTTCTTTTCCAAGAATCTGTTTGTTCATATTATACCCCATTTTATTGGTGAAAACAATGACACTATCCTCGGATTCATCAATGATAGCTTTCATCTTCATTTGCAATTCCCGAAGTTTAGCTTCAGATAATTCTCCCTCCAAAACTGAGTTCTGAATCCAACACAAATATTGGCGGCAAAGCTTCAACATTTTGCCTACTCGCTTCTCACCTACATCATAAACTATAATCACATACATATCACCAATACATTTTAAAAGGTTTATATTCTTCTATTCCTAAAATATCTTTTAGTAGCTTATAGCATTCCAACTTTATAAGATGCTTATAGCTTACATTACGTCCTAAAGAACGATGACGGAATGTCTCATCATAACGCTCTTCCATGGTCTTTACAAAAATCTTCTTTCCCTTTTCGTTCAAAAGACATTTGTTGAGTTTCTTATCAAAATGACTGGTGCTTAAAGCATGCTTATTGAGTACCTTGAAGATGACTCTATCCACGATAATAGGTTTGAAGATCTCGGATATATCAAGACATAACGAAAAACGCCTTTCTCCTGGAGTATGCAGAAAGCTTATCGTTGGATTGAGCTGAGTTTGATGAACTGCCCGGAGAGTTTCAGTATAACACATCATGTTGCCAAAAGATATGAGAGCATTCACCTCATTTTCTGGCGGTTGCTTGGTTCTTGATCCCATGTTGAAATCATCGAGAATGATATCGAATGCAGCATAATATGCCTGTCTGATATTTCCCTCAATTCCCATTATCTCATCTACAGCCTTAGCATCTGGCAAAGTATTACTCAATCTTTTAATAGTATCGATAATATCTTGCAGGTCTTTTCCTCTACGATTATAATAGTTGAGGTTCATAACCATATTCCAAGCTGCTCCCTGAATGAATTTACGAGCTAATTCTACCCTTTTCTTCTTATTTTGGTACGCAGATGTTTGTGCCAACAATGCCTTGCCAGAAAGAAGACTTTCCCTTGGCATGAAGCTTCCGGTATAGTTCTCATAATAGTCGAAGAAGTGGACAGGAATACCTTTCTGCCCCAGAAAGTTGAACAAAGCGCTATTTGTCCGCAGACTTCCAAAGGCATACAGTTCCGCAACATCCTCAATAGGAATGTATCGAGGTTGCTGCTTGATTTCTTCATTATCTTCATTCACGATAACAGGCGTGAACTTCAGCGTATTATCTCTGCGTTCCATGATGCCTGGATTGAACAGATAGAAACTTCTTTTCATTCTTCTTCCTCCAACTCGTTATATAACAAAAATCGAAATAACTACAATTCTTACAGATGCCTTTCTTAACTTTAGACGGGCAAACATCTTGAGAGATTATCTTAATAATGTCCTTAGATATAACCTGAATGTCATCTCTATCAACATCTGTCAAGATTACTTCTTTTGTCTTTCTCAAAAGAGGATATTCCAAGATGCCCTTCACGCCATCAATTCCATGTTTCTCGAAAACATACATGTAATATTTCAGTTGCCATTCATGAGCTTTATCCACCTTATTAGATTTTTTTATCTCATGGATGACCTTGTTCTTGGCATCATAGTAATCTACTTTGATACCATCAATCTCCACTTCCTCATACTTTGATGTACGTTGCGGATAACTTGATTCATGCACCAGCTTTCCTTCATAGACCAAGTCTGCCTCTTGTTCCATGTTGATGCCATTGGCAAACAACCATAGTTTGCGATGGCAAAGCTGGTAATAGTTGAAATGAGTGCCTGTTACTATCATAAGAAATTGTCCTCCTCATTATCTGTTAGATCAATACCTATATCAAATGTATAAAAACCATCACGTATAACATTAATAAAGATTGGTTCGTTAGACCCTATAGTAATTCTGCAATTTGAATCAATCCTATGTTCTTTCCTGCCTTTATCCAATAAATATACAGGTAAGCTTATGGAATAGGACAGTACAAACTCCATATATTCGGAATAATTGTAAAAATGCGTACACTTAGGCTTAATAATAAAAGCAGTTCCTTGTGGGCCTATATCACGGCTTCTCCAACTGTTGGAATGAGTATCATCATCATTCCATTTCTCAACTGGGTTTATTAGCCAATTATTAATAAACATTTGTTCCAATGATTTTACGTTAGTTTGGGCTTTTACACTGAAAATTGTTTCTTCTGCATACACTTTATTTAGAATATTGACTAAATCTTGTGCAGAATATATACCACATTTAAGTATGTCCATAGTAGACAACAATGCCTTACATGGAATCCATGACTTCTCACTTTGAGAATATGAGCCGTACGGTGCAGGATAGAGAGAGTTGTCCTTGTATGGTATCAATACATACATTTCACCAACAGAATGATCAAATCGACATAATCTTCCTGCTCTCTGCATAAGTCTGTCTATAGGACATACCTCACTAATCATTAGTTCGGAACTAATATTGATACTGATTTCTCCTATTTGTGTAAGAATAGCTATTCCTTTAGCAGTACCATTGCCCCATGCCTTTCTCCCTAAATTATCAAGCAACATGTTTTCCTTATGTTGTTTGTCTTTTTCTGTAAACCTACTGTGATACAGGATAACAGGGATGTCTTTGCCGCTTTTCAATACAAGGTCTTTTACTTCCTTGTATACTTTTATGGCTTTATCTACTGTGTTAAGGTAAATAATAGCATTACCTTTTTCTATACAATATTCCAACAAATAGTTTATATCCTGTATATTGTCATATTCTATCTGTTTTCTTATATTGAAACATTTTTTGTATCTATCGCTATCTTTGTCTTCCAATATTCTTTCAATGTTGAATCCTGCTTTTCTATATAATTGTAAAGCTGATTCTGGCAAAGACGCACTCATTATCATAACTGGAACTTTCCAATTATGAAGCACTTTTAATAGGAAGAGGATATTGGCAAGGGTAAAATCATCATAGAAATCTGCTTCATCAATAACTACACAAGAGTTGGCGAGATTGCTACAAATCAGATGATGGTTTTCTTGAGTAAAGGTTAAAGATATCAACAAGTGATCAATGGTACATACTGTAATTGGTGTTGCAAGAAGTTTTGCCATTTTTTGTTGAGCCAATGCTTCCGTCATATCCATTTCTCCATTTTGCACTTTCGAATACTTTGAGTACCAAGCACTGGAATGATACAAGCCTGTATCAGACAAGGTGGATGCTACGTTTACAGAGAGAACATTTGCCGTAAATCGAGTTGGCATAGCTATTACAAGACGATCGGCTTTGTGAGCGGCTATCTGGCGAGAGGCCCATAATAAAGAGGCATCTGTTTTTCCTGCTCCTGTTGGAGCGCGTACAAGCAGAATCTCATTATCCCAATTGTCCTCTACAAGTTTTTGTATCCCCCGTTTGTCAGCAAAGGGAAAGTGATAATCAAAGAACGATAGTTTGGGAACAAATTCGTTATCTTCTTTTGCACTTGCTCTATGGTCGGCAAACTGAAGTAACCCTCTAATAGTGTCAAATTCTAATAACTTGTCACATACTAAAGTCAAATTCTCTTTTTCTGATATATCATTGGATGTCTTGCGAAATACATTCCAGAATTGCTTAAAAGAAGGATTGCTCATCCATTTGTCCTCAAAGCCAAGTCCTAATTTTCCATGATGCGCTGCTATAGCCGCCAATATAGGAATAGGCATATTGGTGGTAACAGCTTTATCTAATGAATAGAATTCATGTCGTAGACCGACATTTCTAAGATGGCATCCGGCTTCGTTACGTTTTTCAGAACTGTATTCTTTAAAAAAATTATCAGGATGTTTTTGTTTCCACAATTGATAATTATGGAAATCCTTCCTACATGCTTCTTGCCATTTTTTGCATGCTTTACCATTATCATGCCATTTCGCAGAGACAGACAAACGCATTGCCAGATCTTTACCGGTCAACTTTTTGTATTTCTCGCAAGTGCTTATAAAAATCTGGCATATATCGGATACTTCAGACACAACATCAGAACGATGCTGTCCTAATGTTATGCCTGAAGGTTTAGCCAATATATTGTTGCGTTTGTCTACTTCCATTTTTATACTAATTTATGGTTATACATTGTTACTCAAACAAAGAAGGAGTATCGTCTATCTTCTTTTCTTGCTTCTTTGTCTTGGTCGTCTTTGTTTCTTTTGTGTTTACATATACATCTTCAAAACTTCTCACCTTACTGTCGTCAGAATCGCATGTGTATAGTTCATTTGACTTCAAAAACTCGAGAGCCTCATTATAAGCTTTCAATACACTATTTTCTGTATGGTCATCACCAATAAAGTATTTAGCCCCTCTTTCATCCAATTCGTTCAGAATGTTCGCACGTTCTGTTTCTTCTGCTTCAAAATAGCGAGAGGCTTTTCTGCTAAGTATATTATCAAATACGATTATCACTTGTTGAGCTCGCCACATACTGCATTACGTGCCTGATTGGCATAATCGTTCATCAAGCGGGTTGCATTAAGATAAAGCAAAGCTCTGCGCTTTCTTTCTGCTTCTGTTGCATGCTTATAATACACAGTACCAACATTAAACGATTTTTCATAACTATATGCCTTTGATATACTAAGTGAGGTTATATCAAGAAAGAAATTCATACGCATAATATCTCCCTGGCTGAATTCACGTGTTGCAATTGCTTGCTCATTAGCGTTTTCGCCTTCGGTATTGACTCTCAATCGCATAAGAAGGTCACGACCTACCTCACTTTCATTCATCGCTACTGCTGGAGTTACTGACAACGGGGCTGTTCGTCTGCCAGAATAATCACCTTTGGAAGGATGCATAAATCCTCCCATGTCAGCTCTTAAATCTGATTCAATCTTATCCGTTATGCCGTCACCATTCGAAACAAATGTGTCTTCTTTTGCCTCGTCTGCATTATTCAGACGATCTATAGCTGAAAACAATACATGGCGCTGCATCTGTCCAGAGATATAAACACGTCCATCAGGACGACGCTTAATGGATGAGGCGTTTCCCAATAATTTTTCGCCTCCATTAGCTATATGATCCTCGAAAGGAGCCAATAGCGATACTAAAATTCCTTTGATTTCCATATTTTTATTTTTATATGTTACTATAATCTTCTGTCACTTCTTCATTCTCAATAGATTGATTATCACTTGAAGTTACTTTGTCAGTTTCCTCAATTTTAGACTTTAATCTTGAAAACGCAATAAGCAAATTCTTTGCCTGCTCTAATGGAAGTTCGCCACTTGCCGCCTTTTCCATGAACAGAGAGGCTTCTGCCGGGGCATCCAAACCAGAAAGACGACCTGCTCTTGTTATTGTATGAGCAATAAGAGCATCGCCAGACTTTGCTGAGAATATAGAACTTTCCAGTTCTACCAAAACCTTAGCCTTAGCCTCAGCCTCAGCTATTTTCTTTTTTAAATTTCCCCCATTTGCTGACACGTCTTCTTCCTTTTGTACAGAAGTGCCTACCTTTTTTTGTGTTGAGCGATAAGCTACATAATTAAGCCATTTGCCAAGCTCCTTTGCTGAGCTTACAATTTCTTTATCTATCTTTTCCATATCACAAAAATATGTATTTAATAATAATTCTATATCGTATGGATACTCTGCCCTGAAGGCAAGAAAATCCTTAAACGTAGGACGATTGAATATCTGTAAGAAACGACTTACAAACAAATCGAACTTTTGGTATTCAAATGCATTATTTGTTGATTTCCTACCTTCTTTGTATAACACTACATAATATAGGCTATCAACAATTTTTCTAAGTTTGCCTCTTTCAGCCAATCTTATTATGGAATGATTAAATGAGAACACGCTGGCATCGCCATATTTTATGGCGTAGAAGTTACAATCCTTAAGACTTTCAAGAACCTTCTTAGCAAGTTCAGAAACATCTTTTTCTTTAGTCATCTCTCCAATAGCTCCAAGAAGCGCAATGCTTCCTAAAGCACTACTATGAGGAGCATTAGGAAAGTTTCCTCTGAATATATTCGGTCTTTGGGGTATGTATTTTAAAGTCTTTTCGTCACATTCTACTTTACCTACCATCAATGAAGAATCTAACTTTTGGATTCGGATACGTTTGAAGAGTTTGATAAAATTTTGCAAATCAGAGATGTCTAAATCAGGGATAAGGCACGTGTTATCTGTTGATACTTTACCTACACCAGACTTATATTGCAGACAAGGTTTTAAAGCCGTTGTAGATGTTATTAAAGCAAAACACTGATCTAACACTGTTGCAGAGGGCTTTCCACGACCTATATTGCCACTATCGGAAAAAGAGTTGAATTCTCCTGACGTTGGCACTTCTGATTGTGATATTTTATATGCTTTAAGCAAATCCATATTTTCTTCAGAACAAGTTTTACAAACGACATTATACAGATTAGAGGCTTTCATTTCTGATGTAATTGCGTTCGGTGATAGATATATGTATTTTTTTGCATCATTCTTTTCCTTTGTAAATCCAAATGACACTTTTGTTTGTCCACAATAGTCACCTATGGGCTTAACGCTAAAAGCATTAAGTCCTTTTATCAATTCCTCTTTTTATTTCCTTGAATGTGATATCTTGCTCTGTTTGCAAGCCATATTCTTCCATCAAGAGGGCTATAGCATACTTTAAATAAACATGAGTTGTCATATTTCCTCTTTTTTAAATTCAACGTTAACCCACCCTTCACTATTACCCAAATAACAATTATTGGATATTTTTATTATAGGTAAAAGCTGTTCTGCTAACATTCTATCCATTGTTATTGGTATTTCCATTATTGCATCCAAATAGATATACTCACGAGGCGTCGGTGATGTATAAAAGCATGGAATTTTACCTATATTATTTTTAAACCATTCGTCTTTCTTTGGCTCTGATTCCTTCCTTGGCAAGTCATTCCATTTACTAAACAAATTATATCTTTCTGCTACTAATGAAACATCTATATTTCTACAACCATTTAGATGTTTGTTTGAATCAGAGCGTCTGTACCCTCTGTTCCACAAGTCACTATAATTGAACATACTTTTGAATTCTTTCAAGGATATTTTTCCTGAAATATCAAAGTAATCCATCAGTAAGGGCAAATATGTTGATCCCCGTACAAACTCTTCCTTTTCCAATTTGACATTAAGTTTCTTGCGTACTTTAACCATATCTTTGAATATTTCAAGCCGCATTTTTTTATCAAAATGCCAACCTAACATATTCTCAAATAGTCCACATATCATCTTCTTGCTTGGGTGTTTCAATGTTTTATAGAAAGATCCAGGCAATTCGTCTACCATAGACAAAGGAGCTAATGGTCTTACTGCCAAAACTACTCTTTTGTCTAGTTCTGGCATTTTTCGTAATATAGATAAATCTATTTTTGTTTCATTCATGTCGAAATCCTTTCTGTTTTATAAATCCAAAACCCTGCGAACATTGTTCTCCAACACCTCCTTCATAAGCAATCTTCATCAACTCTAAAGGTGCTTTCATGCGGAAAGAGCAGAGATAACCACGTACTCTTGATTCGTAAAGAGTATTGGCTTTTATCGTTATCAACTTTGACTTGACCTTTTTATCAATCAATTCAAATGAAAACTCCTTGTCATTCATATCAAATGGCTGACCATGAATGCTCTCATATCTCGCCATCAATCCCTTTAATACGCCTTCAACAAACATAGGATTATCAGGAGATAGATATTGAGTCTTGTTATCTTCATGAAGCTTTACACAAATAGGAGACAGAGCTACGAAAGTCATTTCTTCTGATAATTGTGGCATTGGTATAGCCTCTACTCCAACAACATCAAAAGCAACTTGATATTTCTTATTGCCAATGGTAAAACTTTGATGAGCAAATATTCCTTGAATGAACTCCATGGTGCTTTTCTCTGGAATGAAACTAATGTACCAAGTAGCTCTTTCACCCATAATATTAAGACATCCTTCTTTCGGCAAAGGTCTTATCTTTTCAAAGATAAAAGGCGAATAGCAAAATAGCTTAAATCTCTTGCTTCCATTCAATTGATAACCATTTTCATGAAGCCATGACGAATATTGCGTATCAGCTTGCGCCAATATGCGATAAATGACAGCAGACTGCTCATACTGATAATTAAAGGGCAGCAAGTCACCATGTTTCCTATCTATTTTCAAAGTTATTTTAAACTTCATAAATATTTATTTTATGCATACAAAGTTAATAAAAAAAACTTATACGTTGTTATTTCTTTAAGAATTATTATACTAATATTTCATTTTATCCTATCGAAATGCCAGTTTAGCAAGTAAACAACAAACACCGACATTACCCTTACCTTCATGCCTTAGAATACCCACTTTTTGCATCACCGCCAAATCTCTTTTTCCACCCTTGAAGTCTCCGACATGGTTACCGACATTTACATCGGCATTACCGCCACTATTACCGCCACATTACCGCCAAAACAATATTTGTACCGACATTTTACACCGACATTTACACCGACAAAACTGCATCAACCTTCAGCGTTCACAGACCAGCAGCTAATTTGATTACTTTCGCAAAATTATCCCAAAAGGGATAAGAACAGAAGAAAAGAGGATTACACATTATTATATATAGGAATTCTTAGGGAAAATGGTGGGCATAACATTATTGAATATCAACAACTTAAAAGTTTCATTGTGCAAGTTGAGGCATTTTCATTGTGCAAGTTGAGGATTTATCGTAAAAAAATGGTGTTTCATTCCTCAAAATGAAACACCATTGACCTAAATTTTATGCTGATAATCGAATTTCGCAATTAGTTGCTATAAGCACTCTCACCATGCTCGTAGATGTCGAGACCTTCCTCTTCTACTCGCTTGTCAACACGTACACCTACACTCTTATCTACTACCTTGAAAATAATGTAGGTAACTACTACGCTGTAGATGATGCTTACCACGGTGGCTACAACCTGAACCCAAAGCTGATGCCAGTCGCCGTAGAGGGCACCCTGTACGCCTTCGGCTCCTGTTACATACTGAGTGGCGAAAACACCAGTGAGGATAGAACCCAGAATACCACCCATACCATGAACACCAAAGGCATCGAGAGCATCATCATACTTGAACTTCTCCTTTACTACCGCTACCATAAAGAAGCAGACGATGGTGGAAATGATACCGATGCAGAAAGCTCCGAAAATATCGGTACTGCCGGCTGCAGGAGTGATGGCTACCAGTCCGGCTACAGCACCGGTACAAGCACCTACTGTAGTTGGCTTCTTGTTCACAATCCAGTCGATGAGCATCCAGGTAGTGGCTGCCGCTGCTGTGGCGATATGGGTTACGAGGAAGGCGTTGGCTGCCAGACCATCGGCTGCCAATCCGCTACCGGCATTGAAACCGAACCATCCCAACCAGAGGAATGACATACCCATGAACACGAAGGTGATGTTGTGAGGTGTGATAGGATGACCTGCACGGTAATCATCACGCTTGCCTACACAGAGTGCCATGACCAGAGCAGCTACACCGGCATTGATATGAACCACGGTACCACCCGCAAAGTCGATGGCTCCCATCTCCTGCAGGAAACCACCACCCCATACCCAGTGGGCCATTGGAAGATAAGCGATGATAACCCAGAGAACGGTGAAAAGTACATAACCGCTGAACTTGACACGCTCGGCAAAAGCACCGAGAATCAAGGCTGGAGTAATGAGGGCGAACATGCACTGGAACATTGCAAAGGTGAGTTCCGGAATGCCTGTAGGCATGATGGCTTCCAAACCGATGCCGTGGAGGAAACATTTATCGAAACCACCGATGACGCAAGCCAGAGGATTGCCCGAATCGGCATATTCTGTAGAGAATGCCCAGGAATAACCGAAGGCTACCCATATCAGACTGACTACTGCCACGATGAATACCGTCTGCATCAGGAGCTGAGAATATTCTTCTGGCGCACCAAACCACCATAAAAAAGTGCTATACCCGGGATTGACATCAAAAGCACCAAGATGGTTGCCATGATCATCCACGCTGTGTTACCCGTATCAAGTGTCGTCAATAATAAACTGCTCATAAAAATATCTTATAGTTAAATTAGAATACAATATTATAATATAGCCTCTCAAATATAAACTTCAATACCAATCATAAAGTTCAATGTTCAAACCTCAAAATTCAAAGTATCTTTATTCCTCTTTCTCAGCGTTATACAATGCAATGTCGCCTCGCTCGCCGGTTCTGATTCTTACCGTATCGAGTACAGGAATCACGAAGATTCTGCCATCTCCTACTTCACCTGTCTGTGCAGCGCCCTGGATAGCGGCGATGGTTGGTTCCACATTCTTGTCACGAACCACGATGTTCAGGAGCACACGCTCGATGCTGCTGGTATCGTACATCACACCACGGTAAATGCGAGCCTGGCGCATTTTACCCTCACCTCTTACATTATAATAAGAGAACCACTCGATGTCTGCTGCTAAAAGCGCCTTCTTGACATCCTCGAATCTAGACTTGCGGATAATTGCCTCAATCTTCTTCATAATCCTTTAATAATTAATAATGTGTTAATACTTCTATTGATTGTCTCTTTTCGAAAACGGACCTTCATTGGTTGCCATCCAAATCAAGCCTTTCTTTTACACTATGTTCGTTTTCGGCTGCAAAATTAATACATTTTGTCAGCATTTTAAAGAAAACAAAAACATTTCGCTTTCACTTTTTGTCGAATATTTTAAATTTATCGAGGCTTATCATATTCTCCTTACAATTTGTAAGGCAGAAAGCATTTTTATAACACAAATTGTAAGATTGCGAAAAATAATCAAGATTTCCGTATTTATTTTCTTGTATATTTCAACAAATCGTCGTACCTTTGCAACCGAAATCAAACAAATAGTCATCGAAATATTCGAAAGACTAGCAAAAAGTCAGATCTCAAAAGAGATAAGACATGAGAGATAAAAGAAGAGTATTCAAACATAAAGAACAACGCAGATGAAAGAAACAGTTCATTTTACAAAGATGCAGGGAGCGGGTAACGATTATATATATGTAGATACCCAACAATACGACATCCCTGACCCAGAGAAGGCGGCCATTGCCTGGAGTGCTTATCACACGGGCATAGGAAGCGACGGACTGGTTCTCATCGGAAAGCCGCACGACGGCATAAGAGCAGATTATTCGATGCGCATCTTCAACGCCGATGGTTCTGAAGCGATGATGTGCGGCAATGCAAGCCGATGCATCGGTAAGTATCTTTACGAAAAGGGATTGACCCGAAAGGACACCATCCGACTGGAAACACTTTCGGGTATCAAGATATTGAAACTTCATCTTCAGGATAATAAAGAAGTTGTGGAATCGGTAACAGTAGACATGCTGGAACCCAAACTTGAAAATCCCGAGCAATTCTTAGGCCCTTCGGTGCTCGAAGCTGACGGCAGGAAATTTGAAGGCACCTATGTTTGCATGGGTAATCCGCATTTCGTTACCTTCGTGGATGACATCGACACCATCGACATCGCCCACTATGGTAAAATCCTGGAAAGAGACAAGGCATTTCCCCAAAGATGCAACATAGAATTTGCCCAAGTAACTGACACAGACGCCATAAGGACACGAGTTTGGGAAAGGGGAAGCGGAATAACAATGGCTTGCGGAACAGGAGCCTGTGCCACAGCCGTAGCCGCAGCCCTTACCAAGCGTACTGGCAGGAAAAGCAGTATCGTGATGGATGGCGGAACGCTGGAAATAGAATATAGCGAGGCTGATGATCATGTTTACATGACGGGACCTGCAGCCTTCTCATTCGAAGGAGAAATTGAATTATAAATAAGAGCAAACTTAAATAACAAATGGTCGATAATGACCACAAATAAAAGGAGAAACAAAATATGGCATTAGTTAATGAACATTTCCTGAAGTTGGCCAACAACTACTTGTTTGCCGACATCGCAAAGAAGGTGAACGCCTACAAGATTGCACATCCAAAGCAGCGTGTAATCAGTCTGGGCATCGGTGACGTAACCCAGCCTCTCTGCCCTGCCGTCATCAAGGCGATGCACAAGGCTGTAGACGAGATGGCTGAGCAGGCTTCTTTCAGAGGTTACGGTCCGGAGCGAGGCTACGACTTCCTCCGAGAGGCTATCATCAAGAACGACTTCCTGCCACGTGGCATTCATCTTGACGCCAACGAGGTATTCGTAAACGATGGAGCCAAGAGCGATACGGGAAATATCCAGGAGATTTTGAGATGGGATAACAACATCGGCGTTACCGACCCGATTTATCCGGTTTATATAGACTCTAACGTGATGATAGGTAGAGCGGGAATCTTCGAGAACGGCAAGTGGAGCAATGTTACCTACATGCCTTGCGATGAGAGCGATGACTTCATCCCTCAGATTCCAGACCACCGTGTGGACATGATTTATCTCTGTTATCCAAACAACCCTACGGGTACGGTTATCTCGAAAGAAGAACTCAGAAAATGGGTAAACTATGCTATCAAGAACGAGAGCATCATCCTCTATGATGCAGCCTACGAGGCATATATCACCGACCCATCAATTCCTCATTCTATCTACGAGATTCGTGGAGCCAGAAAGGTAGCGATAGAATTCCACAGTTATTCGAAGACTGCCGGATTCACCGGTGTGCGTTGTGGTTACACCATCGTTCCTAAGGAGTTGAAGGCAAAGACATTGGCAGGTGAGGAAGTGGCATTGAATCCTATCTGGGACCGCCGCCAGTGCACCAAGTTTAATGGTACAAGCTATATCAGCCAGCGTGCTGCCGAAGCCATCTACACCCCTGAGGGTAAGGAACAGGTGAAGGCAACCATCAATTACTATATGGAGAATGCCCACTTCATGAGAGCAGAGCTCCAGAAACTCGGCTTGAGAGTATATGGCGGCGAGAATGCACCTTATCTCTGGGTGAAGACGCCAAACAACACGCCAAGCTGGAAATTCTTCGAAGAGATGCTTTATGGTGCCAGTGTAGTCTGCACTCCAGGTGTCGGCTTCGGTCCATCGGGCGAAGGCTACATCCGACTCACCGCCTTCGGCGAGCATGAGGACTGCAAGGAAGCCATGGAGAGAATTGCCAAATGGCTGGGAAAATAAACATTCCAACAGAATATAAAAACATTGAAAATCAGAAATTTTAAATTATATAAGGTATGAGCAACTTAAGATTTGAAGCTGTTTCAGAGGCTTCCAAGAGAAAGCCTGTTGAGGTAACCGCTCCTAGCGAGCGACCAAGTGAATTCTTCGGAAAGAAGGTATTCAACCGACAGAAGATGTACAAGTATCTCCCTGCAGATGTCTATGAGAAACTGATAGACGTCATCGACAACGGAGCACGTCTCGACCGTAACATCGCCAACGCCGTAGCCAAAGGCATCAAGCAGTGGGCTGACGAGAATGGCGTAACCCACTACACTCACTGGTTCCAGCCATTGACAGAAGGTACTGCCGAGAAGCACGATGCCTTCATCGAGCACGATGGCAAGGGTGGTATGATCGAGGAATTTTCAGGCAAGTTGCTCGTTCAGCAGGAGCCTGATGCATCATCTTTCCCATCTGGCGGTATCCGCTCTACCTTCGAGGCACGCGGTTATTCTGCATGGGATCCAACATCGCCTGTATTCATCATCGACGATACACTCTGTATCCCTACCGTCTTCATCTCTTACACAGGTGAGGCACTCGACTATAAAGCTCCATTGCTCCGTTCATTGCACGCAGTAAACGTAGCAGCAACAGAGGTTTGCCACTACTTCAACCCAGATGTCAAGAAAGTTATTTCCAATCTCGGTTGGGAGCAGGAGTACTTCCTGGTAGATGAAAGCTTGTATGCAGCACGTCCTGACCTGATGCTGACAGGCCGCACCCTGATGGGTCACGATTCAGCCAAGAACCAGCAGATGGACGACCACTACTTCGGAGCCATCCCAGAGCGTGTTCAGGCGTTCATGAAGGATTTGGAAATCCAGGCTCTTGAACTCGGTATTCCTTGCAAGACCCGTCACAACGAGGTAGCACCAAACCAGTTTGAGTTGGCACCTATCTTCGAGGAGACCAACCTTGCCGTTGACCACAACATGCTCCTGATGAGTTTGATGAAGAAGGTAGCTCGCCATCACGGTTTCCGCGTACTTCTCCATGAGAAGCCATTCGCAGGCATCAACGGTTCCGGTAAGCACAACAACTGGAGTCTCGCTACAGATACAGGTATTCTGCTTCATGGTCCTGGCAAGACACCAGAGGATAACCTCCGTTTCGTAGTCTTCATCACAGAGACTTTGATGGGTGTATACAAGCACAACGGTTTGCTCAAGGCATCTATCATGAGTGCAACCAATGCGCATCGTCTGGGCGCCAACGAGGCACCTCCAGCAATCATCTCTTCATTCCTCGGCAAGCAGCTGACCGACCTTCTCGAGCACATTGAGAAAGCCGACAAGAAGGATCTCTTCACCGTAGCTGGCAAGCAGGGCATGAAGTTGGATATCCCTGAGATTCCAGAGTTGATGATTGATAACACCGACCGTAACCGTACTTCTCCATTTGCCTTTACCGGTAACCGTTTCGAGTTCCGTGCCGTAGGTTCTGAGGCTAACTGTGCATCAGCAATGATCGTATTGAACACAGCTGTAGCCGAGGCTTTGACCGACTTCAAGAAGCGTGTGGATGAGTTGATTGCCAAGGGTGAGGACAAGACATCTGCCATCATCGATATCGTTCGTCAGGATTTGAAGACCTGCAAGCCAATCCGTTTCGACGGCAATGGTTACTCAGATGAGTGGGTAGAGGAAGCAGCCAAGCGTGGTCTGGACTGCGAGAAGAGCTGTCCTAAGATTTTTGAGCGTTATCTCGACCCTGCCACTATCAAGATGTTCGAGGATATGGGCGTCATGAAGAAGAACGAGTTGGAAGCCCGTAACGAGGTGAAATGGGAGACCTACACCAAGAAGATTCAGATTGAGGCTCGTGTAATGGGCGACTTGAGTATGAACCACATCATCCCTGTGGCTACTCACTATCAGAGCCAGTTGGCTAAGAATGTGGAGAACATGATTGATATCTTCGGCGACGAGGAAGGCAAGAAGTTGACAGCCCGCAACATCAATATCATCAAGAAGATTGCCGAGCGCACTCAGATTATCGAGACAGGTGTTGAGGAGTTAGTAAATGCCCGCAAGGTTGCCAACAAGATTGAGAATGAGCACGATAAGGCGATAGCTTATCATGACACGGTAGCTCCAAAGATGGAGGAAATCCGTTATCAGATTGATAAGTTGGAGTTGACTGTAGCCGATGAGCTCTGGACATTGCCTAAATATCGTGAACTCCTGTTCATCCGCTAATCAGCAATGTCTTCAAAATAGATAAGACATATTTCTGACAGAAAAAAAACAAAGCTCTAACAAGAGCTACTCTTCATCAGATATAACAATTGAACGATCAATCTATTTCTTTTATTGGTTGTTTAAGTTTGCGCGGAGTGTGGTTGTGAAATCACGCTCCGCTTTTTTATTTCCTGATTTACATAAACAAAAAAACAGACCGACATGAACGCTTGTTCACATCGGTCTGTTTACTTTTTTACCTTTTTACTTTTTTACCCTTTTACCTTATAAAAGATTGATTGTCTGTGTTTTTCCCGTGATACCTGTTACCACAGCGATTCCATTGTCACGAATCTCTACCTTCTCATATTTGGCATCAACAATCACTTTTCCTTTCAATGTCATAACGCCCCAATGTCTAGGAATCTCTTCAAAGGCGCAATAGGCTCCGACAGGTTGCGCTATACAGTGGTAGAGGGGTGGCACGATAACTTTACCATCTACCTTCACACCCCATTTCTTTCCTGCTTGATACAATTCCACATGTCCTGCTTCTGACTTCTCATGCAAAAGAAGCATCTCGCTTGCTTCCATTTCCTTCTTTTGCAACATCGCCTCATGATAGTATTTCTTGCCAAGACGTGGCATTACAACATTCAAATCCTCCTTCTCATTCTTTGGATGATTGCATCCTATATAAGTCTTCTTCAAATTTGAATCCACCAGGTAGTAGTCCTCTTTGCTGTCCATGACAACGATACGTTCACCATACAGGACTGCACATAACCAATACACATGTTCGTAATCATTACGCAGGAAACACACATTCCTGCTCTCTTCATTGCTCATGCGCATCTTCCCTTCACCACCCTCATAATGGTACCATACTTGACAACCGGAAGCAGAAGATTTGGATCTGTATATCAGATAATACCCATAATTCAGAAAATCATATTGTGAAGGACGATAAGGTAGAGAAAACTCTTCTTGGGTTCGAGACATAAAGATGTCGTCATATTCTATAAACTCCCATCCTTTTATGTTGACAACATGGGGAGTTTCTGCTACGTTAGTGCCATCGTCGATGACAGCTTTTGCCAACAGGTCATAATAGCATTTCGCCTTTCTGCGAGGTCGGTAGAACAGGATGTTGCCATCCAACAGTTTCATGTCATAGTAATCGCCTGGCTCCAGAACTTGTTCTCCTTGTCGGTTCACTACCGTCATCTTTCCATCAGACAGCTTGATGATGGCAAACTCCCCTTTGCTATCTACAAACTCACGATACTGTAGTGTTTGGAGCAATTCTTCATGGCTCATCACCATCATCATTTCCGAGTCTGGATGAATCTGAATATCGTCTTGCTTCTCGCTCATCAGGAAAAACTCTTTTTCCTTGGCTGTCTCCTTTTTCTTGCCAACTCTCAGCTTTCCTTCGAACATAGCATTCCAGTTCCATACTTGCGAAGGCAATCCGAACACCCGATACAGTCCCACGTTATCAATAATCACGCAGTTCTTCTTCCCCTTAGCAACTCGCAATCCTCGTCCCACCATCTGCAGGTACTTGGCAAGCGACAATGTAGGTCGAGCCAACTGTACAAACTCCACATCCGGACAGTCAAATCCTTCCGAGAAGATGTCCACATTCACCAGCACTTGGATGTCACCTTTCTTGAAGGCTTCAATGTCTTGCTGTCTTTCTGCTGCAGGTGTCTTCGAGTCTATGGCTATGGCTTTCACGCCATGTTCCTGATACAGTTTTGTGATTTTCTGAGCATGAGAAATATTGATAGCATACACGATGCCCTTTCTGTCTTTACCAAATTCTTCCAAGCTTCGATAAAGCCTTTCGATACTCGGCTTCTTATTCAGCAACATATCCATTTCCTTGTTCTGGTAGTCACCATCTGCTCCTCGCTTTTGCAGGGAGTCGATGAGCCGTTGCGTCACACCATCCGACTTGATACTCACGAAATCGTAGGTCGCCAATCTTCCCTTGCTGATAAATTCAGGAACGCCCCACGACTGCACCAACACATCAAACAGGTCTGTGAATCCCTTACCATTCAATCGGCAAGGTGTAGCTGTCAGTCCCAGAAACTTAGCTTTCGGGAATCTATCCCACATTCCCTTGTATGTCTTGGCAAGCGCATGGTGCGCCTCGTCAATCACTATCATTCCTGGTTCTTCCTCTATCTCATCATAGTGTCTCATCAGCCACTGAATTGACATCGCCTTGACGGATGACAATAGGGTAGAGGTGTTTGATGCGGAATAAGAATGGAACTTTCTTACGGTGTCGTCTATCTGCGAAACAAGCTCTCTTCTATGGGCTACAATCCATACTTTCTCCATTGGATTGTTGCTCACAAAAGAGTCAATGACTGCTGTTAACAGATAAGTCTTACCTGTTCCCGTTGGCATTTGTGCCATCACGGACCGATGAAGGCGTAACGCTTCTCAATCCGTTCCTTCATATCCTCTTGATAATCAAATAGCTTGATTTCCTTCATTATTTAAGAGTCTCGTTGACTTTACTCCAGTCTTTATTCATCAATTCCTCGATGATGCTATGAATCTTCAAGGCATATTTCGTTCTAGGATGATTGCCATACTGTGTTCCTCTCAGAATACCTTCATAGAAGATGGTTACGATGATTTCTGTCTGTTTTCTGTACCTTATATATTCCTGTTCATCATATTCCTTGTTGTGCCAATAGTAGGAACTAGCCCAATAGCGCTTATGATTATCCAGCATCTCGGATGCCAGGAAACCATACTTGACGAGTGTTGCCTTCTTGGTCTTCATCAGTTCATTCATCTTGCTGTGGAACAACAGAAAGGCATTGAATGACATTCCTTCCATGATGGCTTTCCATTCTTCACTCTTTTTCTTGACAAGAGCTTGGTCTGCCTCCACCCTTGCCGTGACCTCATCCTCTTGTTTCATTCGATCTTCAAGATAGGTGGTATCCCATTTCCTCCATATCAGTTTCTTGATATACCCATCCAGTTCCAAGGCAAACTTACCTTCTTCAGTCTCTTTGACATGGTATTTCTCTTCCAACAATGGTGTACGCATCTTCGACGTTATCGAATATACTGTTGTTGTAATCCGCAGTTGCTCAGTACCGGCATCTTCTCCTGCTATCACCTTATCACCCAAGATTGAAACGGTTTTCTCCAGTTCGTCCAACTTTTCGTCAGTAAAGAAACCATATTCTTTCAACTTCCTCATCATGCCATAGATTTCAAAATACAAAGCATTACTGAATATGACGAAGTCCATGTCTTTCAGCGTTTTCATGAAGAAAAATAAATAGGTACTGACTGGGTACATCTCCATATTCTGTGGTATTTCTATTTCCTCAGGCAACTCTATTCCCGAAGCCTTGCCGTCTTCTCTCGCTGTCGATATAATCTCGCCAGTCTCAGGATTTCTGGCATCCAGATAATTGCCGAAGTCAAAGTTCTTGTCTATCTCGTCAATATTTGTCAACTCCTTCAGCAATATCTTTGGCTGCTTGGCATCGCTCTTCATGATTTCCTTGAACACGTCCAAACTTGCCATGCACAGATTACCCACGGCAGAGGCAAATGCCACGTTCATCAGCAGATTGCCATGCAACAGATCATCAAACTTTTCTCCATAGATGCGCATGGAGATATACCATTCCTTGGGATTGCCCTCAAAGCCGATGGTGGAGATGTGGATGTCCTCAGCTGTATCAGTATGCTGTCCATACAGACTGCTGATGACAGGATATTTCTTCCGGAAATGTTTTTTGATGATATGCTCATAGCGGTCATAACCGTTTTCTGCAAAGTCCAATACATGCGCCCATCTGCAGCATGCCATGATATATCCGTCATGGTTCAGGAAGTTCATGTTGAAGTACTGGTGCTCGTTGATTCTCACCGTCACCTCCAACTGCTTATGGGTTTTCTTATTGAACGCAAACGTATCTTCAGACGGAAAATCCAAAGGCACACTGGTTGTGAACACTGGTAAAATTATTGGTGCTTCTCTCATTGTTTCTGTTTCATTATTGGTGTAGTTGATAATTTACAGGAGTGATTTCTCCATGTCGTTTGGCTCACGAGTCACAGCCATCGGCTCTCCCTCAAATGGTGTTTCAGGTATCAAGTCCATCAACTTCTTCTTCATGCCTCGATGATTGGGATATTGTCCTGCTGTCTCTTTGATATAGCGGCATACCTCCTGGCGTTTCTCCTCATGGTTCCATATCTTGACAGCTTCCACCAGGGCTTGATAGCTGTCGAATACCAGTTTGCCGATACGTCTTTTGTATTCGCCTACCAGTTCTTGTATGTCATCTCGGTTGATGAGCAGTGGTATATGCTTACACAGCGCTATGGCGATGGCATACGCTGCATCGGGTCTCTTCTTCTCCAATATCTGTGGAATGGATTTCTTGTGCCATCGTTCCAACAGACGCAGCAGAGCCATGAAGTCATCATTGTCTCTTGGCTCAAAACTTACTTCCTGCATCAGATATTTGGAGTATTCCTCTTCATAGTCCACGCTCAGCCCTTTCGGAATATAGTTGATCCTCGGTCGCTCCATCTTGGCCCAATATCGCTGTCTCTCCATCATCCGCTTGCGCTGCTCATCATTTTTTATACGAACCAGCTTCTCATAGTTCACCATCGTCTCTATCTCCCTGAACTCAGGTGTATTCATCACTTCTGCCTTCAGATGCTTCTTGATGACTTTTTTCAAATAGCGTTTCCATGCCTCCTTGTTCTCTTCGGTAACGAATGGTGGACATTGCTCTCCGTAGAAGGTCTGCCAGGTGAACGGCTCAAAGTCGAGGTGCCAGATGAGGGATTTGTGTTGTGGATTTCTTTGTTCCATAATTTTTAGGGATATGCTTATACTTCTTAAAATTAGCCTTTCTTCCAATAGTGTACTAAACGCTCATTGATTTTCTTATTTGGAGTAAATTCTTTCAGTACCCTAATGTCTACACTAGTATTTTTTAGATAATCAACCAATCCTCTACTCAGTATCTTGCATTTATCCCATTTATCTATAAAATAGGATATAGAAGTAAAGCAACTAATTCTATTCCAATTTTTTTCGTCCAACTGATTTTTGCTTAGCGCAATATATATGTGATAAAAGCTATGCTTAAGCATTTCTATCGCTATAACATCATGCCAATTGTGTGCAAGAATATATAGGTATATATAGAAATCAATGTTCTTATTTTCATTGTCTTGATTCAAAAAAGCTTTCCATACTGATGAAGAATTACTTTTCAAATCATAATCATTCGGCTCTATATTATATAACAAGAATCGCTCAACTCGTTCATTAATGATTTCTTGCGAGTTCATCCATATGAATATATCTTGCTTTTTTAACAAACAAGCCTGCAATAAAGAAGGCGAAACAAAATGGTGGCTATCACTATTTGCAGCTTCAAAGATAATCCTAACGGCATTTTTTGCCTTCTCTATGATTTTTTTGAGACATCCTCACCAACAAGAGTTTCTGCATCAATAGCCTTATTCAACAATCCATCCCAATATATGAATTTATCAAATAGTTTTTTGCTGAACAGTAAAAATATGGTATTAAATTTATCATTAGAAACTTTAAGCCACATACCTGATTCAAAGAATCTATCGTTAGAGCTAATAAAAGGCAATAATTTTTCCCATTCTTTGTCAATGAGATTATATAATTCTTGTTCTTCCATATTATTAATGGCATAGTGCAAGGCTTTACAAGCGGTGTCATTAGGGTGAGCTAATGCTGCAATCTTGGTGATTAAATCTATGTAACCTGCATGGTCCTCTTTATCCAACTCCATTAAACGACTTTCAAACTGTGTTTCTTCTGGGTATAAAAAAGAATCATTTTTCAATGATGCAATTTGATAGAGATAATCTTTTTCTGTTCCATATAAACTGGAAATTTTCTTTGACAAGAAATTACACTTCAATCGAACTCCATCGTATATAGTTGGAAATGATTCTTCTAACAAATGAAGAACCTCCGCATATTGTTCTGCCCCAACATTCTCCGTCAAAGCTGTATCAAGTTTTTTCATTAATACAGCAAAAGCCATGAGCTTATCTTTATCTTCACGTATATCCTCACGAAAAAGCCTTATCAAACTAGGAAATGGGTCATTTAATGTTTTTGATTGTTCAAAGATATATTGCAATCCAACATAAAAGTTCGTCTTATCAAATTTTCCGTTCCATGGAGCATTAGACAAAGATATATTGGCAGTATTGTCTGTGAATTGTATGGAAAAGTCTATATCTCCAATTTTTCTCTTAGAAACAGAACCTGTGCTCAGTCCAATGTTTTTCAGCATATCCAAAGGCATATATTGCAGTAGATAAAAGCACAACACATCGTATACCCCGTGGTCTTTATCCATGTATATAAATAGATTTTTATTGTTACCAAGCAACAATAAATAGAGAACCATCAAAGAAGTATCATCGAATTGCTCAAACACAGTATTTGAGTTTCCATTCTCAAATGTGTCTATTTCTATTTTTTGGTAATAGAAGTCATATTTGTCTTTCAGAGGTCGTCTGAAATAATTTTCCAGAGTTCTAAAGTCAAAATTCTATCCAACTTTTTTAAATCAACAATAAGTGTATGCGTCCAGACACATCCAGGACGTTCCATTTCCTCGGCATACCAAGTTTTAGCAAACGCATACTTTTCGCCATTAGACAGAGGATAGAATGTCATATACGAGTCTCCTCCTAACTCATTTCTATAGCCAGTCCAATCACTTAGGACTGACATCAAAGAAGAATCATCATTAGGTTTTACCGGAAATGAACTCGCCAACAATCCATGTCCTTTGTTATAGCCGTGTAAAGTCTGTTCTATTATCATTCCTTTATAAGTAAATATAATGGTAAAGACAAATCGTGTATAATATCATCTCCAATCTCAACAAAAGATCTTTTACCTTCTCTTGTTTTCGCTTTTATTTCCCTTTTTGTTGCTTCGTAGCTTTCTTCATTTTCTTTTGGATACTCCAAACCTTGTGAACTCAAGCCAATAATATCAGCATTTGGAATATAGTATTCTATGAAATTATATAATGCTGGCGATTCATCTCTAAGATAATCCTTTGGATTTTTTGGTATTGTTCCATTTGCAGTATTTTCATCCCACCAAGAAAGTACAATTACGACTTTTCTGAATTTCTTTTTGCTCAACAGAGATTTCAATACCATGATATTCATTGCTACAGCGGAAATATCTGTAATGGTAAATGAAGCAATATCTTTAGCAGGCAATGGTTCTTCGTCATCTTCTGGACCATGGTCATCTTCGAATTCTGGCGGAATGACTTCGTTCATAAAATATACTAAGGTATCTGTATTCTTCAACCATTTAGAAATAAGTTCTGATTCTTTAAAAACAATAAAATCGCGAAAGTTTTCTCCAAGGAAATCAGGTATTTCCACTTGTATTTTTTTATCAGAACCTGCTTCTTTAAGATTTATCAGAACGGTCTCATTTTGATTAGAATAATTGCGGTCAATAAGCTTCATATTCTTATAAGCTTCACTCAATCTGTTTAGCACTGTAAGATCATCTGCAAGATTCATCTTATCAGCAACTAATTTTATATTACCGACTTTTTCTGGATGCATCAGACAATACCATAAAGCACCTATATATGTAGACTTGCCCGAACCTGGCAATCCTGCTATCATACATTTTGTAACACTCATACATTCTTTTTTATTCGTTCAACAATGTTTGTACCCAATTCGTTTCTGCTTGTTGACATATAATTTGACCATTCAAGGTGTTTACAAAATAGTCAAAGACATGATTCAACTCTTTGTCTTGCATGTTGTTTGCTGTAATTTCAAACCTATTCGAGAGATTGATACCATAATCATTCTTCAGCATATTCTCCAATTCTTGACTTTGCTTTGTGTACAATGTTTTTTCTTCATCGGTTGAATTCAATTCAATCTTGTTATAAATTATATCATACACTTTTGAAATTGCAAAAACACCAGCAGATGCCATGCGTCCAAGTAACAACTGAAATTCATCACAAAAATCGCCGTAATCATCTTCATTATTAATTGATGAAGAATCCACAAAGAAAACTATGTGGTGAGAATTAATAAGTCCTTTGTCTTTCTGAACATCAGACAAGTTATTCTTATAGTTATTTTTATACATTTCTCCAGCGCGGTCTGAAATAATCAATTTCTTTATTTTTTCATTCTTTGTCAGTGTCAATGTCAAAAACTGACCTTCCAAAGTGGTTGTTCTGGAATTTCGCTTAGAAGTTTTCAAATCTTCATTCCGAATATACGCCCTGCGTTCAAATCCTATATAAGTATCAGAATCAATAAACTTGTATCCATCAATTTCTCCTGTAGACATAACTTTATGATACAAAGAAGCCACAAATGTTGATTTCCCGACTTCGGAAAAACCAACCAATGTTATAAGATGCGTATCACAATCTCCCAAAACATCATTTATGTTTTCATCTGTCAGCGCATCACAATAATACTGCGCAGATTGCGTAACAGCATTATCTATGATGTCATCAGTTTGTTTTGGTTGTGTAACGCCAGCCAAACTTTCTAAAATATCTTTTTTGTCTTCCATTACTTTAATCTTTTAACAAATCTTCTAATAGCAGTTCATGATAGAGATAAACAAAGAACTCTTTTGGACTCAGTTCGAAGTCTTTCAGATAATCACCATATTCATTATCCCTTGCATTTTCAATTTCATGCAATAGCAAAGATGAATCTGATTTGATTTCATCTACAAGGCATACGTCCGTTTCCGCCAAGTTTTTAAGAATTTTCTCTATCTTTTGCCTTTGCCCATTTCCGCCACGTGGAAAAATACGTTGCATTAACTCTATAAAATCTTCTTTTTGAGGTATTTGCGGCTTATTGATAAAATAATGTTCCAATATCAATTGAATTTTCAAGAAATCATTTGTTTCCTTTAATTCTTTAATGAATTGCGACATTTCTGCATCCCAGGCCATCAATGCCAAAGACTGTATTTTATCAGACATATCCTCGGAGATAGTCTCACCCTGTCGAAAACTATCAATAAACATTGATTGAACAAAGTCTCTTGGATATTTCTTTTCACCGATTACTTCTCCCTCTGCATATTGATTATATTTAAAATATAGCTTATAGAGTACATCTTGATAATTTAATTTCTCCCAATTTCCATGCACTTGAATCATAACGTTTTGCAACGATAATGATCGCAATGCAGCTTCCTTGTCATCTTCGCATTCTTCTATAGCCAAATAGATGCAATAGAAAACAAGTGCGCATTTTATACGTTTGGGAAAATTATAGTTTCCCAAGCCATTGTTTGAAATGTATTCTGTCACGAAACCGTTCAACTCTTTACATTCTCGATTAGTCACATAGCAATCAGCCAATTCCTCAAAATCACCGAAAGAGAACGACTCATTACCAATGTATTCGGAACAGGCTTTTGCCAATACGTCTGTTTCTGTCTCTTCAAGTGGTACAATAAGACCACATTGCATGAGAATATTGTTTAGTACATTATTCATCACTTTATCATGTTATAAAGTTCAACCCACCTGTTGTCTTTCCTAATTTTTTCCAAGAACACCTGATTTCTCATATAGGCAGAGCCTGTACAATCAATCTGTGGGTACATTCTTTTTATTATCTCTTTTGAATTTGGACATTGTTTAAACATGTGTCTAACATCACGTTTGGACAATCCGTCTGGAAGTTTCTGTTCGATGGCTTCCGCAGTTTTATTACAATCTTTCCAACCATTATGTTTTTTCAATGTTACCTTGAATAGTTTGGATTGTTCTTCATCCTTCACAAATTGTTCCCCATCATACTTCTGAACCCTCAAATCCACTTTCAACACATCGTTTTTATTATCATGTTTTTCAATGGAGAGTTCTATGATATTATAGACTGGTTTATATGTGTTATCATTCACATCTCCCGGATTTAAAGAGCCTGAGTATATATGCACAGCATTGTTATTTATATCACTGTTGGCTATATGAACATGTCCATATAGCTGTAAAGCATACCTTTTATCCAAGTCTTTGGCTATTGTATCTTTATTCAGCAAGAAATCTAATGGATGATGACACATCAGTATGTTAATAATACCATCCTTACATTTTGCACCACGATACGCTATTTGAGGAAGGAAAAGACGATGTCCGTCAGTTCTATTAGGATCTGGGTCATAATCTTTTAAATCACTAATCAGGGCTGAGTTCACACCATACAAATAAACGTGATAGCCTTCGAGGTCATCTTCAAATTCAGAATGCCAAAACATTTCTGCATCATTATGTTTATCAACATCCATTTCTAAAGCTCTAAGCATAAAAGGTTCAGCATTGTCTCTCTCATCATTACAGAAGTTATTGTATTCTTTAAAAGGGGTATACAATTTCTTGATGAAAGAAAAATCTTCGTCAATCATCTTATTCCACAACCAATCACAATCATTCCCAAGATTAGATATAGCTTGATGAATGAATTCTCTCACGCATTTGGGATGTTCATTTACATTCTTGTCATGGTTGCCAGGGACGGTATAAACTTCTTCACTTTTACAAGCAACGGTCTTACACAGGTCTCTGATAAATGAATTAGCTCGTTTATACTCATCTTCAGAACCACTGAATGCAATATCTCCGCAAATGAGAATTTTATCAAAGCTATTACCTGTATCTTTACAATAATACTCCAAATCTTGTAGCATTTGGTCTCTTATATCTGTATAATCATCAGCTGCGTCAAGTTGCCTCTTCCAATGAATATCTGAAAGTTGTAGTAAACGTATTGTTTTCATTTTATTGCTTTTCTATTCTATATCATTATCAAATCATTCGGTTTTTACACCAGCTTTCTTATAGCAATAATTTGATAATTGAGAAATTTTTACGGTTGTATATTCTTGTACATATTCTGGGTGTTTATTATAAAGTTGTAAACGTAAGTATCCGCTCAACTCCGTATTGCATATCTCAAAAAATATTGTAACTTTGCACGGCGGCATCATTTTTCTAATTTTGAGACAAGAATACGCAATTTAGCCCTCCATCAGCACAAGCTAATGGAGGTTATACCTTAATTTGACTAAATTTTAAATTCTTTTTTATTGTTCCTCATCTTCCCAGAACTCAGGAAGAAGAGTATAATACTTATCCTCAGGCGTAGAATCTATGTGCTTCAACACATAACAAAGCCAACGCTCAGGATTTTTATCCAGCACCTTACATGTAATGGTGATATACAAAACCAGTACATAAACCTATATCCACTTATCCAAATAACATTTAAAATCCTCTATACCTATAACCTCCACTTTAGGAAAAGGAATATCTTCCAGGACCTTAAAGTGCTTGTCTTCTGTAACAATACACTTTGCATTTGCAGCAATGGCACAATCTACAAACTTATTGTCATCTTTATCTGCCTCAATTAAAGCAAAAGTATAATGAGGATCTTTGCGAATTACATTGGGTCTAGTCAATATAGCATAAACTATGGCCTCAGAAACTTGAGGGGATATATTACGAGATAAAACCTCTGAATACTCCTCTATTATTTCATTGGACACACAAAGGTTATAATCGCCACTAAGAAAAGCATTCCACACCTTACGATACGGACTTCTAGGGGCGATTGACATAATCAAACTATTTGTATCCAATACAATATTCATAACCTAAAGATTATAATATTGGTTTATTGTATGGAGTACGTTCATGGAGATGCCGGAACTCTCGATACGTTCTTCATTCAGGGTTCCTTCATTCCACATTCTATCTAATTCAGCATCAGCCATCTGAACAAAATAATCGGAGATTACCTTATTCAAATCTCGCAAAGCCTCAGGAGTCTTGATAAATGACAGCATATCGAGGATTTGCAATTGAGCTTGATTCATTGTTGCTACCTGTGCCATAATAATTCATTTTATTAATATCTAACCGCAAAATTACACTTTTTCCTCGAAACCACCAAGAGAATCACAAGAAATCTGCAAGTTATCTGCAAATAACCACGAAATCAACCGTAAACTATAAACTGTAAACTATAAACTGCTATCCCCATGCGGTCCCATCCCCGCACAAGATGGCGAAGACCTTTGATGGTCCGCCAACCTTAGAGCGTAGCGGTTCTGAGCACCGGAGGGCGGTTACATCCCTCTCTTCTGAGGAGAGAGGGCTTGGGTGAGAGGTGGAGCTCCCTTTGGAAAGGGAGACGGAGGGATCCGAAGATTTTTGATAGACTTTATAAAAGTCGCAAACTACAAGAAAATAGGGGTCACCAGTAAAAGTGTGTGGATTAGGCATAGATCTTCATTAGTCTGAAGAGAAAGAACTTACGGTCAATAATACCTCTGAGTTGTGCTCTGAAATGCTTGATCTTTGCATTGAGGGATTCAG